>ENA-UOUL01000162-UOUL01000162.1-bioreactor-metagenome-genome-assembly--contig:-NODE-162-length-110459-cov-5.690230_pt1 | contig 110459 bp, 97 predicted proteins | sample MGYA00249838_ERZ747220 | MGnify/ENA primary metagenome ERZ747220 (study PRJEB28778, sample SAMN05720191) | bioreactor metagenome | isolation source: Anaerobic biogas reactor | place: USA:Washington... | reverse complement strand
ACGTGCTCGGGACGGCTGATCCCGAAACCGATGCAAATCGGCAGATCGGTCTGCTCGCGGAGCCAAGCCACCCGATCGGCAATTTCGGGTGGCAGCTCGGTCCGCTCGCCCGTGATGCCGGTCACCGACACAAAATAGAGAAACCCGGACGACCGTTCGGCGATCTTCTTCGCACGGTCCGGCGGAGTGGTCGGCGTGACCAGTTGAATCAGGCTAAAATCCTCGCGGCGGCACACGTCGGCCAGGGCGTCGGACTCCTCGACGGGCAAATCGGGCACGATCGCCCCGGCCACGCCCGCCCCCTTCGCCTCGGCGACGAATGCCTCCAGTCCGTGCCGATGGATGATCGCATAACTGCCCATTGTGACGTCGGGCGACTCGATGTCTTGCGTGACCTGCCCGAGCATTTCAAAAATGCCCGAGAGCTTTACTCCCCGATCGAGTGCCCGCGTGAACGACGTCTGAATCACGGGGCCGTCGGCGATCGGATCGCTGTAAGGCAGTCCGATCTCAAACAGGCTTGCGCCGCACTGATGCAATCGCCGCAAGAGCTGCTCGGTGAAATCCAAGTCGGGATCGCCGGCCGTGACAAACGGCATGAAGGGGTGCAGCAGACGCAGCGCGCCATCCAACACCGCCACCAGGGTGCGGCGGGCGGTCTCAGCCTCGGCTGGGTTCTCGCCGTAGAGCCGGATCTTGGCGATCTCGATGTACCAGTCGCAGAACTCCGACCACAGGAAGTCGTTGATCTGGCGGCCAGCCTCGCCGAACTGGTAGTCCTCCATCAGCCGCGTCGCCTCCGCCGTCAGGCGGTAGTAGCGGCTGAGGATCCAACGATCGGCTGTGGCCAGCGGGGCCGCTTCGTCGTGGCGCTGAGCCAAGTTCATAGCCACGAAGCGGGCGGCGTTCCAGATCTTGTTGGCAAAGTTGCGGTTGGCCTCCACGCGGCTCATGGCGAGCTTCATGTCGTTGCCGGGCGTGGAGCCGGTGAGCAGGGTGAAGCGCAGGGCATCGGTCCCATATTCGTCCATGACCTCCAGCGGGTCGATGGAATTACCCAGCGACTTGCTCATCTTTTGCCCATCCTCGGCGCGGATGAGGCCGTGGAGGTACACCGTCTCGAAGGGGCATTGCCCGGTCATCTCGAGCCCCTGCATGATCATGCGCGCCACCCAGAAAAAGATAATGTCGTAGCCCGTCTCCATCACCGTCGTCGGGTAATAGGTGCGCAGGTCCTCCGTGTCGTCGGGCCAGCCCAGCGTCGAGAAGGGCCACAGGCCGGAGGAGAACCAGGTGTCTAGCACGTCCTCGTCCTGGTGGATGCGCGCGCTGCCGCAGCGGGTGCAGGCCGTCAGGTCCGTCCGAGAGGCCAGCTCGGCCCCGCAGTCGTCGCAATACCAGACCGGGATGCGGTGCCCCCACCAGAGCTGCCGCGAGATGCACCAATCGCGGATGTTCTCCATCCAGTTATAGTAGACCCGGGTGAAGCGCTCCGGCACGATCTTGATGCGGCCATCGCGCACCACCTGCAGCGCCGGCTCGGCCAGGGGCGCGATCTTGACGAACCATTGGGTCGAGATGCGCGGCTCGATCACGGCGTCGCAGCGCTGGCAATGGCCCACCGAGTGGGCGTGGTCGACGATCTTGACCAGCAGCCCCTCGCGCTCCAGGTCTGTGACGATGTTGCGACGGCAATCGGCGCGGCTCTGCCCGGCATACGGCCCGGCTTGCGCGTTCATGTCGCCGCCGTCGGTCATCACGTCGATGGACGCCAGGCCATGCCGCTGGCCGATCTCATAGTCGGTGGGGTCGTGGGCGGGCGTCACCTTGACGGCGCCGGTGCCAAAAGCCGGGTCCACCGCCTCGTCGGCGATGATGGGGATGAGGCGGCCCACGCCGGGCAGGAGCACCCGGCGGCCCACCAGCGCGGTATAGCGCTTATCCGTGGGGTTCACTGCCACCGCGGTATCGCCCAGGATCGTCTCTGGCCGGGTGGTGGCCACCTGGATGTACTCGGTGGCGCCGGCGGCCCATTGGCCGCTGCCCCAAGCGGCGCGATGGCCCGCGTCGCTGGCTCCCGGCGGCAGGAGCGGGTAGCGCACGTACCAGAGCTTGGTGGATTCATCCTGGTGGATCACCTCCAGGTCGGAGACGGCGGTGCCGCAGCGCGGGCACCAGTTCACCAGGTAGGAACCGCGATAGATCAGTTTTTTCTCGTAGAGGCGCACAAAGGCCTCGCGCACGGCCCGCGAGAGCCCCTCATCCAGGGTAAAGCGCTCGCGGTCCCAGTCGCACGAGACGCCCAGCCTCCGTTGCTGGCGGGTGATGATGTCGCCGTACTGGCGCTTCCATTCCCACACCCGCTCCACAAATCTCTCCCGGCCCAGGTCGTGCCGGTCGAGCCCTTCGGCGGCCAGGTTCTTTTCCACCACGTTTTGCGTGGCGATGCCCGCGTGGTCTGAGCCGGGAACCCAGAGCGTGGGGTCGCCGAGCATGCGGTGGTAGCGGATCATCAGGTCCTCGATGGCGCCGGTGATGGCGTGGCCTAGGTGCAGCTTGCCGGTCACGTTCGGCGGCGGCATCGAGATGACGAAAGGTTTGCGCGAGCCATCGGCAGACGGGCGCGGCTTGAAGTAGCCTTGCTCCTCCCACCAATCATAGATGCGATCCTCCGAGCTGCGCGGCTCGTAGGTTTTCGGCAGTTCCTTGGTCTCGAATGGCTTGTTCATCGCTCACCCCTCTGGAAAAATAAAAAAAGATCCCTTTCGTGCAAGGACGAAAGGGATCATAACCCTCACGCGGTACCACCCCGCTTTTGGCAGCGCGCTCGGATAAGAACGCAACTGCCCTCTCGGTGATAACGGGGCCGTTCCCCGGAAAGGCCTACTGAGGCATGCCGTTCAGCCCTTCGACTCCCAGGCGACGTTCGGCGCGTATGCTGCGAAGGGCTTTCAGCCGGTGACCCTTCTTCTCTACCAGCGTTCTAACGCCTACTCTTCCTGCTCCACGTCTTGCTATTCACTTGAGCTATTATTGTAGCATAGAACAGCGTGACTGTCAAGATAGCAGCCGTTCGATAAACGGGACTGCCCAGCCGCCGAGGAAGGCGATGCCGATGGCTTTGAGCGTCTTGCCGAGCCAGCAACTGACCAGAAAGCCGCTCACGGGCAGCTTGAGCGCGCCCGCCGCGATCCCCGCGAGATCGAACAGCGGGTTGGGGATGAGCGAGAGGACAAAGATGGTCAGGTAGCCGGAGAGATAGTTGTGACCGCGCATCCAGCCCATGATCCTGGCGTAGGTCTTGTGATCCGCGATGACCGCGCGGCCAGCGTAACCGGCCAGGTAGCCGGTCAACTCCCCGATCGGCTCTGCGATGCCTGCCACCAACCCGACGACGATGGGGTTGAAGGCGCTGCCCGCGGCGAGGACGCTGACCAGCCCGGGCACCGGCAAGATGATGGTGGCGTTGCTCAGCAGGCTAAAGATAAAGACGCCCAAGTAGCCGTATTGAGGGAACTCGCGGACCTTGTCGCGAAAGACCATCACCAGCACCATGACGGTCAGGGCCGCGGCCAGCGCTAGCCAGCGCCGCCAGCGGGCCGGGACGTCGATCTCGGCTCGCGCTGGTGACGGCGGTTCGCTTTGCTCTGGGGCTGGTGCGGCTAACGTCAGGGTCTCATCGGCCTGCGCGATCATCCCCTCAGATGGCATCGTTCTCCTAGCTTTCCTCGATGGTGATGGTCAGGATCTTGGTCGCCGGGGCGGGGTTGGCGTCGTCCGGCTGGCGCACCGTCAGCGACTCGGCGACCTCCATGCCCTCCACCACCTTGCCAAAGACGGCGTGGGCGCCATCCAGTTGCTCCTGCGCCGAGTAGGTGATGAAGAACTGGCTGCCGTTGGTGTTCGCGCCGCGGTTGGCCATGGAGACGATGCCCGGCCCGTCATGCTTGAGGTCGGGGCTGAACTCGTCCTCGAAGGTATAGCCGGGGCCGCCCGTGCCCGTGCCGGTGGGGTCGCCCGCCTGGGCCATGAACCCGGCGATCACCCGGTGAAAGGTAGTGTTGTCATAGTAGCCCTGGCGCGCCAGGAAGACAAAGTTGTTCACGGTCTTGGGCGCCTTGTCGGCATAAAGCTGTATCTTGATGTCGCCGATCTCGGTCTTGATGGTGGCATAATACTGCTTGGCGGCGTCGAGGGCCATGGCCGGCGGCTCGGACCAGCTCAAAGCGGGCGCGGCTTCCTCCTGTTTGCTCAGCGGGCCCCACACCAAGGCCCACACGAGCGCGAGGAGCACGACGGCCGCCACAGCCAGGCCGATGATGATCGGCGTGCTGCTGCGCGGCGCCTGCTTTTTCTTGCGCGTTGGTTCCTTCTCGGTCCGGGCAGCCGCCTTGCTGGGGACGCCGCTGGCGACGCGCTGCGTGACGGCCGCGGACCGCCGGTCGCTTCGCTTCCGCTGAGATCGTTTGGTCATCTGATGTGCTCCTCCTGTGATGATGATAGCCCGGGCCTAATTGGCTCCGGATGATTTGAGCTGGCTCTCCATCTGCGCGATGAAGGATTCGAGCGCCGAGCGCTCTTCTTGGGGCGCGTTCTCCAGCGCGGCCTTGGCCTCCGCCAGGGACTCGGCGTAGCGGCCGAGCTGCTGATACAGTATAGCCAGATTCTTGTGGCTCGCATAATCGGCGGGCGATATCGCCAGGACCTGCAAGTTCTCGCTCACCGCCTCCTCTAGCCTGCCTTGCTTGGAATAGACGTATCCCAACGCGCTATGCGCCTGCACCAAGTCGGGCTTGATTTTTAGGGCCTTCAGATAGGCGTCTTCCGCATCCTCGTAGCGCTGCTGGTTGAGGTAATAGTTGCCCAGGTAAAGGTGCGTCTCCTCGTATTGCTGATCCAGGGCGAGGGACTTTTGGAACTTGGTCAGCGCCGTTTCCAGGTCGCCCCTCATGGCGTGGATCAGCCCCCACTCGTTGTACAGCTTGGGGGTGTTGGGGCTGAGGGCCGTGGCGTCCTCATAGTATTGCAGCGACCTGCTGAGCGCCTGTTCGCGCTCGGCGGGATCGTCCGTCATCTCGGCGATGGTGCGCTGCAGGCGCGCCAGGTTGGCCGAGTGATCGGTGTTCAGCGGGTTCAATTGCCTGGCTCCCTCGAGCGTTTGTTGCGCTCGCTCCAACCACGGCGCGCGCTGCTCGGCGTTCGCGATGGCGGTTGCCTTCTCCAGATAGGCGCGGCCCAGGAAGAGATAGTAATAGTCCTGGTCGCGCGCATAGCTGATGGCTTCCTGGTACAGCCGGATGGCGATATCCCAGTTTTGCGCCTGGTCGTAGAACTTGGCCTGCTTGTAATAGATGTCGGCCTTGACCATCCCCAGGTTGAGGTTCACGATGAGCACGGCGCAGATGGCGAGGGAGAGCGGGACCATCGCCGCCTGCACCCACCGCGTGGCCGGCCGCAGCGCCAGAGTGGGCAGCGGCGTCTCTCGCCAAAGCGCCAGCGCCACGATGAACAGGAGCGCCAAGGCGGCGCCGTAATACGGCCCGATGGCGAGGGCGACGTCGGCGCCCGGCTGAATCCGGCTGGCGTGAGGCAGCGCAAAGGCCAGGAAGGCGGCCAGCGTGATCCCCACATAGATCGCCAGCGTGGTCAGGTGCCGGGCCAGTGGTTTGTCATCCTCCGCGCGCGCCGCGGGCGTCTGGCTCAGGGCAAAGAGCCCGCCGACGAACCAGGTGAACAAGAACAGCCACAACAGCGCCGGCGAGCTGGTGGGAGCATCATTCACGATCAGCACGGTCAGCGCGTTGGCGACGATCTTGGCCGAGTTGGCCAGGCCTTGTTGGTTGGTGATAAAGTCGTAAGCCAGGGTGACCAAGACCAGGGCCGCCAGCAGCGCCCAGGCCACCGCGCCCGACCAGCGCCACGCCTTGGCGGTCTGATCTGGCGGCGCCTTGCGTGGGGTTTCCGGGCGGCGGGAGCGCTTGCGACGCGTGCTGGCTTCGCTGGACACCGGGACAACCGGCAGCTCCGGCTCGGCGATCTCCAGGCTCACCCAGCGCAGGCCCACCGCCACCAGGATCGCGGCGTAGGTCCAAAAGTAGGTGCGGGTGGAGGCGATGGCGATGCCAAAGTGAATCTCGATGAAATGGGCCAGGATCGCTGAGAGCAGGGCCATCAGCAGCAGTTGTCGCTCGCTCAAGGAGCCGTTCTGATGCGGCACGATGAACGAGGAGAGGATCAGATAGAGGACCAGGCCGATGGTGAAGCCAAAGGGCGCGCCCACCCCCGCGTAGCGCAGGCTGCCCTCCAAGGCCAGCGGCCCCAGGACGCCCAGCAGAGCCCCCCCGATGGTCAGCCCCAGGTAGGTGTTCCGGTGTCGCTGATTCTCGAGCAGCCCCAGCCACTTGAGGCTGTGGTAGAAGAGGACGATGTAAAAGCTAAAATAGACCAGGAACCCGATCAGCCCCGTCTGGATCAGCGCATCAAAGGTCTCGTTGTGGGAGCGGTCGGGCGAGGCGTTGCGCCGCTCATAGTGCGCCAGGTCCGGCGGGTAGAAGGGGTTATAGGCCACGATCATGGACTCGGGGCCGTAGCCGATCAGCGGGCGCAGGGCATTGAGCTTGTCCTCCTGGCCGGGCAGCCCGATGGGCTCGTGCCAGCCGATGAGCTCCGTCGCGCCCTCCCAGATCAGCACGCGCACCTTGCCGGTGCCTTGCTCCGTCTCCAGGAGCCGCCCCAGTCGCCCAATATAGGGCAGTTGTTTGATCGCCGCCAGCGGGGTATTGGGCATGTTGAGCACGCCCAAAAAGAGGCCGCCTGCGAGGGCCAGCGTGATGGAGGTCCATTGCAGCCAGCGGATGCGCTGGGAGAAGGCAAAGATCAGAACAAAGAAGAACAGCCCTGCCAGCAGCCCCAGCCAGGGGCCGCGGCTCTGCGTGTAAAAGATGCAGGCCAACTGCGCCACCAGGATGACCCCATGGGCCGCGATCCAGGCGAACTTGAGCAGGGGCTTGTGGATGACGAGGGCGAAAACGCCCATCAGCAGGGTGAACAGCGCGCCGATGAGGATGCCGGCGACATAGCTGATGCTCAGCCAGGCCACCGCTTGCAGGACGATGGCCAGCGCGCAGCCGACGATGAAGGGCAGCTTGACCCAGGTGTCCTCATCCCGGACCACGCTGAACAGGTTGCTGAGCAGGTTGCGCAGGGTCAGCGGCACGATCATGATCAGGTAGGCCGCCACAAAGATCGAGTTGCCCATGTTGGAGGCGACGCGGCGCACCACGTTGCCGCCCCAGGGCAGCGGGTCCAGGCCAAAGCGCTGGATCAACCCATAGAGCGCCACGGGCAGGCTGGCCAGGATGGCGAGGTGGATCAAGCGCTCCAACTGCTCGCGGCGGCGCAGCGTGCTCAGGATCACGCCAAAGATGACGATGTACGACAGCGTGGAATAGGTCCCCTGCAGCCGTTGATAGGAGCCCCACAGGCTTGCGCGCGGCGTGACCGAGGTGATGGTGGAGAAGAGATAGACTGCCACCAGGAGCAGCGTGGGCAGCACCAGCGGGACTCGAGTGAGGCGCTGCCAAAGCGACTGGGCGGGCGCGTCGGCGGAGGTCGTCGGGCGCGCGTGGTCTTCGATCAGCTTGACGACCCAGGCCGCGATGAGGATCAGGGCGATGGAGCGGAGCAACGCGATCTTGTCCGGCTCAAAGACGCGATCCGAATAGACGTTGAAAAACAACGGCTCGATGATGAGCGCGGATAGCCATCCGGCTTCCATGATACGCTCGCACAACGCGCTCAGCTTGGTCTGCATGTTCGCTCCATCTCGGCGATCGTGGGCAGCTAGGGTTTGGCGCCGCTGCCCGAGCCGCCAGACCCGCAGGTCTCCTGGAACCAGGCGATGGTCCGGCGCAGCCCGTCATCCAGCGGCACGGTGGCGCGAAATCCAAACGTCTGCTCCGCCAGCCGCACATCGGGAAGCCGGCGGCGCGTCTCCTCAAAGTTGTTGCCAAAGGCCTGGGTGTAGGGCACAAAGACGATGGGGGAGGGCGAGCCCAGGAGCGTCTTGACCTTGTGCGCCAGCTCGACCACCGAGATCTCTTGGCTGCTGCCGATGTTGAAAAAGCGCCCCGCCGCTTCGGGGCAATTGCTGGCCAGGAAGGTCCCCTGGATGGTGTCGTCCACGTAGGTGAACGAGCGGGTCTGCTTGCCATCGTCATAGACGGTGATGGGCTCGCCGCGCATGGCCTGGTTGACAAACCTGGCGATGACGCTGCCATAGCCCTTGGCATCCAGCCGCGGCCCATACGAGTTGAAATAGCGAACGACCACCACCGGCAGGCCCAGCTTGTGATAGGCCAGGGCGAAATACTCGTCGATGGCTTTGGAGTCCGAATAAGCCCAACGGTCCACGCTGGTGGGGCCGAGCAGGCGGTCGCTGTTCTCGGCCAGGGGGACCTGCTCCGATTTGCCGTAAATCTCGGAGGTGGAGGCGATGAGGGTCTTTTTCCAATACTTGTGCGCCAGCTCGAGCACGATTTCGGTGCCGCGCACGTTGGTGATGATGGCTTGCAGGGGGTTCTGCACCACGTACTTGACCCCCACCACGGCAGCCAGGTGATAGATCACGTCCACGTGGCTGATGACCCGCTCCATCAGGCTCTGGTTGAGGATGGTGTCGTTGATAAAGTGAAAGTGGGCGTCGTCCAGGTGGTGGGCGATATTCTGCACCTTGCCCTGGGAGAGGTTGTCCACCACCCAAACCTCATAGCCTTCCCGCCGCAGGCGATCCACCAGATTGGAGCCGATATAGCCCGCGCCCCCGGTCACGAGAGCTTTCATACTCGCTGTGTTATCCTCTCCCCAGGCTTACACGATCTCGCGCAGCAGTTCTTCCAACCGCTGCGCCATCCGTTGCCGGCTATAGTGCGCTTCCACGTAGCGCCGTCCGTTCAGGCCCATCTCGGCGGCCTCTGCTGGCCTCGCCCGCAAGCTCTGAACCGCCGCGGCGATGCTCGCGGCATCCTCGGGCTCGGCGTATAGGCCGCCTTGCGCTGCCTCCAGAACCCGCCGCGCCTCGCCCTCGATGCTCAGGATGATGGGGCACCCGCAGGCCCAGGCGTCGAACATCTTGGAGGGCAGCGCGCCCTGGAACAGCGCATGCTTGCGCAAGGGGACCAGGGCCACGTTGGCCGCCGAAAGAAAGGCCGGCATCTCGGACATGGGGCGCTCCGAGAGCATCGTCAGGTTCTGCAGGCCATATTCCTCTCGCAAGATCGCCGCATCCATCTTTTTGGGGCCCTCGCCCACAAAGAGAAAGTGCACGTCCGGCTGGTCCTGCAAGAGCCGCGCCGCCTCCACCAACGTCTCCATGCCCTGGGCCAGGCCATGGATCCCCGCATACAGCACCACGAACCGGGAGCCCAGGCCCAACTCCTGGCGGAGCTTGAGGCCCGCTTCGGGCGAGGGGCGGAAAAGCTCGGTGTTGGAGCCGTTGGCGATCAGCGCCAGCTTGGCCCCATAGCCCCGCTCCTGCAGCCGGGCCTCGATGCCGTTGGTGACCACGACGATTCTAGAGGCCCTATTATAGCACAGTTCCTCCAAGCGGCTAGCCCAGGCGATGGCTTGCCGGTTGCTCAGTTCCCCCAGGGCCACCGCCGACTCGGGCCAGAGGTCGCGCACCTCAAAGACGAGCTTGGCGCGCTTCAGGGCGCTCAGCGCCAGGCCCGCCCCGCCCACGAACAGCGGCGGCGAGGTGACATAAACGAGGTCGTAGGGCCCTTGGGCCTTGAGCAGGCCCACCAGCGTCGCGTTGAGCATATAGCTGAGGTAGAAGAGCATCCGGTTGCGAAAGCTCTTCACCGGCGAGGCCTTGACCCAGATGCGCAGCACGTCGATCCCCTCCAGCGACTCGCGCTGACACCACTTGCCCCGGAACTCGTCGGGCATGATCCCGGAGGGGTGGTTGGGGAATTCGGTCAGCATGGTCACCTGGTGGCCTGCCTGGACCAAGTGGCGGGCCATTTCATAGGCGCGGGTCTGGGTCGCGCCCACTTCGGGAGGAAAGTATTGGGAAAGGTAGAGGATTCGCATCGGCTTCTCTCGCTTGTTGCTTGGTTCTAGCTAAGCACCTGCGCGTAAAAGGCCAGCAGGCGCTTTTCCATCTCGTCCCAGTTGTAGCGCGCGCTCACCCACTCCTGGCCAAGTTGCCCCATGGCCCGGGCCTTCTCCGGGTGATCCAATAACTCGAGGATGGCCTGGGCGTGGGCGGCGGGGTCGTCGGGCCGCGCCAGGTAGCCGTTCCGGCCTGGTTGGATAAAGGGTCGCACCGGCTGAAGGTCGCTGCTGACCACGGCGCACCCATAGGCCATGTACTCGAATATCTTGGTCGGGATGTTCTTCTCGTATTTGGCCACCGGCTGCGCGGCCCACCAGCCCACGGAGGCCTGGCGCAGGTAGTCGCCCACTTGCGTGAAGGGCACCGGGCCGGTGATGGTCACGGCGTGCGTCAGGCCGCGGCGGGCGATATCGGCGCGCATCTCTTGCTCCAGGCTGGGCGGGAAGAAGGGGCCCACCAGCAGCAGCCGCGCCTCTGGCCGCGCGCGCGCCACGCGCTCGAACGCCTCCACCATGAGCGCCGTGCCCCGGCTGACCTCGTGCCCGCCGAGGTGCAGCACCACCGGGGCATAGCCCCGCCCGCGCGTTTGCTCCAGCGCCTGCCGCACAAAGTCGCTTTCCGGGTAATTGAACAGCGTCGCTTTGGGGCAGCGCAGGCTGGCAAAGGTCTCGGCGATGCGGTCGTCGGCAAAGATCAGCCCGCTGTGGCAGCGCGCCAGCCACGGCTCGGCGATGGCGAAGAGCCGCGCCATGGGCCGCCGCAGCCATGCGGGGAGATAGGTTTTGATGCGGATGAAATCCGCGTGCGATTCGAGCACATCATAGATGGTGGGCTTGCCCGTCAGCAGGCGCAGCCAGGGGACCACCAGGAGCAGCTCGGGGTCGTGGAACTGGAAGGCGTCGGCGCGGGAGGCCAGGGCGCGGCGCAGCAAGGTGAACCAGAGCAACGGCCGCCGCCACCTGGGCGTGCGCGGCAGCGCCTGGATCGAGATCTCGTCGACGATCTCGTCGCGGTCGTGCTGCGCGATGACCGTGACCTCATAGCCGGACCGGCGCAGGCTGCGCGCCTCGCGGTAAAAGATGCGCGGGTCCAAGGCTTGGTGTACGCTGGAAAGGATGCCAATCTTGGGCATGCTACCCCCTATCGGCGGCCAGCCGGTCGAACTCGGCGGCCAGCCGGGCGGCGAGGTTGCGGCGGGTGTAACGCTGGATCACGGCCCAATCCGGCGCGTGGTCGAAGTGCCCCTCTTGCCAGCGCTGGTAATAGCCCAGGACCGCCTCCGCGATGGCGGCGGGGTCGTGCGGCAGGACGGCCCCCGCCCGGGCCTGCTCGATGAGCCGGGCCGCCACGCCCTCGCGGCCAGCCAGCGCCAAGACGGGCCGGTTCGAGCCCAGGTACTCGAACAGCTTGCTGCCATACGTCCCCGCATGCTCCGGGCCCTCGTTGATGACCAGCAGCATGAGGTCGCTCTGCTGCCGCAGCGCGCTCAGGCTGTGATACGGGACCGGGCCGAGCAACTCGAAGGGCGGCCTGGACGGGATGTGGGCCTCCAGGTTGGGCCCCGCGATCAGGACGCGCATCTGCTCCTGAGGGATGCGCTGGTTGGCGAGCAAGAGGTCGATGGCCGCCACAAACGCGGCAGGGCTGTGCAGGGCGCTGAAAGAGCCGGTATACGTGATGGTGAATCGGTCGGTGCGCGGCGGGGGCAAAATCGCGATGTCCGAGTCGTCGTACCCGTTTTCGATCACCAGGACGTCTTCCGCCCCTGGCCCGGCCAACCGCTGGAAGCGCTCCGCCAACGGCTCCGAGACCGTGACGATGCGATCGCAGTCGTGGAGCACCTGTCGTTCCAGCCGCCGGTGCAAGCGGCGATAGCCGGGGAGGATGCGCATGCGCTGGTTCTCGCTCCAGGGATCTCGGAAATCCGCTACCCAAGGCAGCCCGTATGTGACCTTGACCCACCTGGCGAGCAGGTGCGCGCTGGCGGGCCAGGAGGAGGAGTAGACCAGGGCAGGCGCATGTTGGTCCAGGATGCGCCGGACGGCGCCACGCGCCAGGTAGGACCAGAACAGGGCGGCGTCCGGCAACATGAGGGCGAGGTTCAGGGCGCTGAGCAGTTTGCCTGCTCCCCATCGGCTCGCTCGCCCGCGCAGGCCGTTGATGTCGTAGCTTTTCACCCGATAGATGGGCGTGTTTTCGGGCACATCGCTCCAAAGCGACTCATCACGGGCCGGATAAGCCCCGGGCGTGGTGGTCAGCACCACAGGCTGCCAGCCAAACTCGGGCAGGTACTTGGCGAATTTCAGCGACCGCTGCACGGCCACACCGCCTGCGGGCGGATAATAGTAGGCCACGAATAGCACGGGTCTCATGGTTCCGCCACACGTCCTTGCTCCCGCTCGGGAGCGAGCCCATCCTCGCGCAGCCACTGCTCCAGGCGCGAGACGTTGGCCTGAAAGGAGAACTCCCGTTCCAGCGCGCGCTCCAGGCTCGCGCGCGTCCGGTCGGGATGGCTCTGGTACCCGTCGGCAAACTCGGTGATCATCGCGCCCATCTCTCGGGGCCCCAACCCTTGCGGGATACACCTGACGATGCCATATTCCCGCTCGATGAACCTGAACCCTTGCGTTGCGGTGGTGATGATGGGAAGCCGGCAGTTGGCATAGTCGACCACCCGGACGGAACAGGCCAGGTCATAGTTGCGGTTGGTGAGGGGCCGCGGGTCGACCCCGATATCCGCGTCACCGAGCAGCGGGTAATAGTCTGTCACCGGCACATAGGGGCAGAAACCAACCCGCCCGCCCAGCCCCAGCATCGAGGCTCGCGCGGCTAGCTCGGCCTTCAGGGGGCCATTGCCCAACAACACCAGCCGGTAATCCTGGCCAACGTATTGGAACGCCTCGATCAGGGCGTGGAGGCCGCGGCCGGGCGAGAGCCCTCCGCTGCAGACGAGCACCTTGCCCTGCCGGGGCGCGTCGCCGAAGGCCAGGCGCCACAACCGCCCCTTTGGCCCCGGGGGCGGCGGCGGGAGCGCCGCATAGAGCACGCCGGTGAGGGTGGGCGGCAAGCGGTGGAGCCGCTCCAGGTACCGCTTGGCGGTCTGGGAGTGGGTGATGACCCGCGTGAAGCGCCGGATATGCCAGCGCTCGCGCAGCCAGGACCGCAGGTAGCGCAACGGCTTCACGCGTCCCTCGCGCACGCCATAGCCGGTCCAGGTCTCCAACGAGTCATAGTATACCGGACAGGCGCAGCGCTTCCCCAGCGCCAGGGCTTGCCTCGCCGTGGGCAGGTCGCGGGCGATGACGAGCGCCACATCCAGCGGCGCCCCGGACAGCCGTTCCATCTCGGCCAGTTGCTCCGCGGCGCCGCGCCGCGGGTCCAGCAACAACACGTCGGCATAGCTGGTGCGTAGCAGGTTGGGCTCGCGCGTCGGCGACCGCCCGATCACCACCATCTTGTATCCGAGCGCCTTCAAGCAGAGCAGGCGCGATAAAATGACGCTATTGTGCTCGAGCAAGTCGTGGGTATAGTAGGTCGTGACATAAATCGCCGACCTGGCCGCATGGCCCGCGGTTCGCTCAGGGGCTTGAGGATGATCAAGATGGCTGCCCATGTTCTCGCTTGTCATTGGCTACCTGCGGCTCTGCGCCCGAGAGAGGACCCGTTTCACCAGCTCGGCGTACTGGGCGTCGCGGCGAACCAGTCGCCAGTAATAGACGACGATGGCCAGCCCCATGGCCACGGCCGTGATCCAGGGGGGCAGGCGGAGTATCTGAATCAAGACGAGCAGGCTCCCAGCAGGCGCGAAAGCGAGCAGGACCTGCCATAGGCTGGACAGCGCTTCGCGGGCGGGAACGCCCGCTATCGCGAAAACCTTCCGCAACAACAAGACGTACACGAGGCAGCCCGAGATCGAGAGCGCGGCCAGCCCGAGCTCGGGGCTGCGCAGCAGGCCGCCGACGAGCAGGGAGGCAGCGCGGGTGGCCAGGCCCAACACGGTCATGAGCAGGCCAAAGGAGAGCTTGCCCGAGACGGTGATGGCCGAGCTGAGGGGCGACGCGATAAAGCCGCAAAAGAACCACAGGCTCAGGATCTGCGCATAGACGCCCGCTTGCGCCCACTGCGCGCCGAAAACGACGCTAAAAGCATCGCGCCCGGCCACCGCGACCGCCAGCACGGGGAATAGCCCGATCTTGGACAGTTGCTGGAAGGTGTTCTTGACCACCAGATCCAGCGCGCCTTCCGTCTGGGCCTCGGCGGCCCGGGCGAAAAAGACCTGCCCAATGGCGCCGCCGATCAGGCTCATGGGCATCTGCAGCACGCGCACCCCCAGCGCATAGTGGCCCGCCACCGCCTCGGAGAAGGCATAGTTCAGCATGAGCGCCGGCAATTGCCAGGAAGCCGTGTTCAACAAGGCGCTCCAGACGTCGATTAAGGGGAACTTGCGATATCGCGCCATGCTCTCCCGCATCCGAGATAGGCGGATGCTGCGCCGGAAGAGCGCCCCGTCGTCGCGCCAGATGCGGCGCCCCAGCACGCCGGCCGATAGCCCCGAGCCGAGCAGCGTGGCGACGACGAGCATGCCGCCGGTGGCGTGCCCGGCCAAGCCTCCGGCCAGCTTGGTCGCATGGGCGCCAACCGCGCCCATCACGCGCACCGCGGAGAGCCGCCCAAAGTTCTTGGTGCGCGAGTTCCAATAGTTGAGGGCATAGAACACCCCACTCGACAGGACCATGACCGGGACTGCCCAGAGGTAGGGGCCGAGCGCGGCGCTGTTCAGCAACCGCAGCAGGAGCGGACGTCCCAGGGTGACCAGGAGCGCGGAGAGGGCTGCAATCACCCCGGCCGCCAGCAAGCTCACCCCGACCAGGTTGGCCGCTTCTTCGTCGGTTTCGGGCAACAAGATGGCCATCTCGTAGCGCAGGCATGCGATGACGCCCAGGATGCTCGTGACCGAGGTGAACAAGGCCAGCACGCCAAAGGCCGCGGGCCCATAGAGCCGGGTGAGGAGCGGCATGATCAGCACGCCGAGGGCCTGCGCGACGGTGGTTCCGGAGGCCAGCTTGAGGACATCCGCGGCAAAGCCGCTGCGGCGGGCGGGGGATTCGCTCATGCGGGGCCGTCCAGCCAGTTCACGGGTTTCAGCCCTGGTTCTCCACGAACTCGTTCGCGGGAACATCGCGCACCACGCGGGCGGGGATGCCCATCACCAGCTTGCCATCGGGCACGTCGCGGGTCACCACCGCCGCCGCGGCCACAAAGGCCTCGCGCCCCACGGTGACGCCCGGCAGCAACACGGCGTTGGCGCCGATGCGCGCGCCATGCCGGACCGTGGGTCCCTTGCGATAGCGGAAACGCTCCTGGGTGCGCCCCATATAGTTGTCGTTGCTGGTGACCACGCACGGGGCGATAAAGACATGGTCCTCGATGGTGGTATAGGCCGTGATATAGGCCCCGGACTGGATCTTGGTGTAATCGCCGATGCTGGTTTGGTTCTCCACGGTCACGCCGCGGCCCACGATGACGAACTCGCCGATGGTGCAGTTCTCGCGCACAAAGGCCTGGTCCGCGATCATGCTTTCCCGGCCGATGGTGCAGTTGGCATAGACCACGGCGCCCGTGCCGATGCGGCAGCCCGGCCCCACGCGCAGAGGCGGCAGCGCCTCGGTGATCTGGATCGTGCTGGTTGGGGCGGGCTGTGGCTGTTTGCCCAAGACGGCGTTATCGCCGATGGTCACCCCGTCGCCGATGAGCGCCCCGGCATGGATGACCACGTTGTGGCCCACCACAACCCCCTGGCCGAGCTGCGCGCCGGCTTCGATCACCACGTGATGGCCCAAAGAGCAGCGCTCGCCCAGTCTCGCTGTTGGATGGATCGTTGCTTCGGTCATGGGTTGCCCTCGCTGGCCTGGTTTTGCTGCAAAAAGCGCTCCACGCGCGCCACCACCATGTCCAGGGCCACGGTGTTAAAGCCGCCGCGGGGGATGATGACGTCGGCGTAGCGCTTGCTGGGCTCCACGAATTCGAGGTGCATGGGGCGCACGGTGGAGAGGTATTGCTCGATCACCGACTCGAAGGTGCGGCCGCGTTCCTGGATATCTCGCTCCAACCGGCGGATCAGCCGCAGGTCCGGGTCGGCATCCACATAGACTTTGATGTCCATCGCCTCGCGCAGTGCGGCGTCGGTGAAGAGCATCATCCCTTCCACCACGATCACGCGACGGGGCTCGACGCGGCGGGTGGCCGCTTGCCGCGTATAGGTGACGAAATCATACAGCGGCACCTGAACCGCTTGCCCCGCCGCCAGCGCCCGCAGGTGCTGGCTGAGCAGCTCGTTTTCCAGGGCGTCGGGGTGGTCGAAATTGACCTTCCGGCGCTCTTCCATCGGCAGGTGGCTCAAGTCGCGATAGTAGGCGTCGTGCTGGATAAAAGCGACGCGTTCCCCGCCGACCCGCTCCAGGATGGCCCGGGCCACCGTGGTTTTGCCCGCGCCAGTGCCGCCCGCGACGCCGATGATGATCGGTTTGGTCATGTGGAGCCCTCCCCCAGGGCGATCAGTCAGATTGGGATTATAGCACGGTCAGCGCGATTCCCCAAGCCATTTGGCGAGCTCGCGCCCCAGCGGGTCGCCGGGCGGCGCGCCCAGCCGGAGCTCGCCGCCGCCGCCGACGATCACCGCGGCGCGGTCCCGGGCCACGAACGCGCCGCACCCGGCCAACATGAGGGCCAGTCCCAGCGCCATCACCCACAGTCCGGGCAGGAACCTGAGGTTGAGCAAGGCATACGGCGCGCTGCGCATCTGGTAGGCGATGCCGCCGATGGCCCACGCGCTATCGGGGCCATGGAAGGCGTCGTAGATCGGCGACGATTGCCCGCTGCGGTAGGCCTCCACGTGGAGTTGGGGCAGCTTCTCGCTGCGCTGTGGCAGCTCGTCATAATAGGTGAGCCGGAGCGTCAGATTGGCCGCCGGCACGAAAAGATAGCGCTCGTCGCCGTTGTTCCGAAAGCGGACATCCTTGCCCTCGTCGGCTGGTTGGGAGAGCGCCTGGACCTCCAATGGGCGGCCAGCGGCGTCCAGCGCGGCCAAGCTCACGGCGGGGCCGAGGGCGGCCTGGGTGATGAGGATGCGGCGGACTTGGGCGGGCCGCTGGGGCCCCACGCGCAGCGAGCGGAGCGCTCTGCCATCCTCCCAAACCAGTAGCCGCGTCACCTTGGCGGTGGGGCGACCGTCGGACCCGGGTTCGGCCAGGACCTCTAGGCCTTCCAGCGAGAGGGAGGCGCCGTGCCCGATAGGAAGCCTCTGTCCCACGCTCAGGGGCCACTGCGCCTCTTGCCAGCCCAGCCGGCCATTGAGCAGCAGTCCCGCCAGGAGGCAGAGCGCTCCGGCATGGGCCAGCAGCATCAGCGCGGTGCGCCAAGGGAAGCGCCAGGCGGCCAGCTCGAGCTGGCCGGCCTTGTCCGTCAGGCGCGTCCGGTATCCCCGCGCGGCCAGCCAGGTGTGCAGCCGGGTGGCGGTGTCCGCGTCCCACGGGCCAGCCAGGGCCTGCTCGGCCAGCGGGGAAGGCAGCTCGCCCCTCCACCAGCCGTGGAGGCGGGCGGCCAGGTCGATGGCGCGCAGCGCGATGGAGAGGGCCAGGGTCGCCAGCAGCAGCCGCATCCCCAGCGAGGCGCGGATATCCAGCAGCCCGACGGCTTGCCACAGGCCAAAGAGGGGGCCTTGCGCGTTTCGCGTCTCGGCGAGCCAGCGATTGTAGGCCAGGACGTCGCCGCGCGCCTCGGCGGGGACCTGGGGAATAAGCGCACTGAGCAGAAGGGCCAGCGCCAGGCATGCCAAAAGCAGCCCCACGGCTCGGGCGGAGGCCAGGGCTCGCCACAGAGGCGTGATAGGGTCGCGCAGCAGGGCGTTTCGCAGGGATTCTCGGTCTTCCATGGGCTCCATGGCTCGCCGCGGCGAGCCCTCACAATTGTAAACGGCGGTGAATGGTATTATACTAGCTCTTCAAGAGGAGGGGGAATGGAGATCGATCAACTCATCGCGAGCGTGCTAGAGTATGCGCCCACCGTGGACGAGGCGCTGCTGAGGCGCGCCTACGAGGTGGCCTCGCAGGCCCACGCCGGCCAGTTGCGCTCGTCGGGCGACACCTACATCTCGCACCCCCTGGCCGTGGCGAGCATCCTCGCCGAGATTCACATGGACCAGCCCACGCTGGTCGCTGGCTTGCTGCATGATGTGGTGGAGGATTCCGAGGTCACGCTGGAGCAGGTCAGCGCCGACTTTGGCCCCGAGATCGCCAAGCTGGTGGACGGCGTGACCAAGCTGGAGCGCCTGGGCAACCTCACCGAGATCGGCCCCCACGGCCTGGAAGAACAAGAGGCCGAAAGCCTGCGCAAGCTCTTCCTGGCCATGGCGGAAGATGTGCGCGTCGTGCTCATCAAGCTGGCCGACCGCCTCCACAACATGCGCACCTTGTGGGCGCTTTCCCCCAAGCGCCAACTGCGCATGGCTCGGGAGACGATCGAGTTGTTTGCCCCGCTGGCCAACCGCCTCGGCATCTGGCGGCTCAAATGGGAGCTGGAAGACCTGGCCTTCCGCTATCTGGATTGGGACCTCTATCATCAGATCGCCAAGATGCTCTCCGAGCGGCGCACCGAGCGCCAGGACTTTATCCAGCGCGTGGTGGAGCTGGCGCAACAAGAGCTGCAGGCGCAGGGCATCCAGGCCACGGTCTATGGGCGGCCCAAGCACATCTATAGCATCTATCGCAAGATGCAGCGCAAGAACGTGGATTTCGACCAGATCTATGACCTGTTCGCCATACGCGTCATCGTGTCCGGCGTCCGCGATTGCTACGCCGCGCTGGGCATCATCCACACCAAATGGCCGCCCATCGCCGGCGAGTTCGACGATTACATCGCGGTGCCCAAAGACAACATGTACCAGTCGCTCCATACCGCCGTGCTGGGCCCTGAGGGCAAGATCGTCGAGTTCCAGATCCGCACCGAAGAGATGCACCGCATCTCCGAGTTCGGCGTCGCGGCGCATTGGCGCTACAAGGAGGGCATCCAGCAGGACGCGGATTTCGAGGCCAAGATCGCCTGGCTGCGCCAGCTCCTGGAATGGCAGCGCGAGGTGATGGATGCCCAGGAATTCGTGGACTCGCTCAAGACCGATGTCTTCCAGGACCGGGTGTATGTCTTTACGCCCAAAGGCGATATTGTCGATCTGCCCGCCGGCTCCACGCCCCTGGACTTTGCCTACCAGATTCACACCGATATCGGCCATCGCTGCCGCGGGGCCAAGGTTAATGGCAACCTGGTGGCGCTCAACTATCAGCTCCGCACCGGCGAGCAGGTGGAGATCCTCACTGCCAAGCAAGGCACCCCCAGCCGCGACTGGATGAACCCGCGGCTTGGCTACCTCAAAACGGGGCGCGCGCAGCAAAAGATTCGCCAGTGGTTCCGGCGCGAGCGGCGCGACGAGAACATCGCCGAGGGCAAGGTGATCTTGGAAAAGGAGCTGCGGCGTCTGGGCGCGGACCAGATGCCGTTCGAAGAGGTCGCCAAGCTGCTCAAGTACGACAAGCTCGATGACCTGCTGGCGGCCATCGGCTATGGCGACGTCAGCCCGCCGCAGATCGCCACCAAGGTCACGGCGATCATGGATCAGGCCAAGCCCCTGACGCCTTCCCCGAGCGCCCGCCCTTCCTCGGGCAAATCGGGCATCCAGGTGATGGGCGTGGGCGATCTGCTCACGAGGCTGGCTCCCTGCTGCAACCCGGTCCCCAGCGATCCCATCGTGGGCTTTATCACGCGCGGCAAGGGGATCACCGTCCACCGCAAAGATTGCCCGAACGTCAAGAGCATCACCGAAACGGAGCGGCTGGTTGAGGTGAGTTGGGGCGCGACGCACGAGGTCTATCCGGTGACGATCAGCATCAAGACGCTGAACCGGCCCGGGATACTTAGCGAGGTGGCGGGGATCGTCGCGGGTGAAGGGGTCGATATCAGCGCGGCGAACGTGATCACGCACCCCGATCGCACGGCCACCATCCGCACCACGCTCGAGATCACCAACCTCGACCAGCTCAGCACGGTCATGGCCAAGATCGAAGCGATGCGCGACGTGCTGGAGGCCCGGCGAGAGCTGGGCTAAGCGCGCGGTCTGGCCCGATGCTGGGCTAGCTGTTGGGCAGGTCCTCGGCAGCGACGAGCCGCACCACATCCGGCGAGGTTCGCTGGCCCTCAAGCCACGTATCGAGCACGCCCGACTTGGCCTGCTGCAACGCGTATTCGTCCAGCGCCCGGTTCTCGTCCCGCTCTTCCACCTTGATGATGTGGAACCCGAACTCGGTGGGGACGACCTCGCTGATCTGGCCCACAGGCGTGTTGAAGGCGACCTTCTCAAAGTCCGCTACCATCTGCCCCAAGGGGAACCAGCCCAGGTCGCCGCCCGACTCTTTGGTGGATTCGTCGGTGGAGACCTCTTGGGCGACGGTGGCAAAGTCCTCGCCCGCTTTCACCCGCGCCAGGGCCTTGTCCGCATCTTCTTGGGTTTCCAAAAGGATGTGGCGCGCGTGGATCTGCAGGGCGGTGGTGGGGACTTGGGCTTCGAGATGCTCCTGCAGCTTGCGCCGCAACAGGTCGTTGCGGAACAGGTTGCGGACTTCCGCCTCGCTAAAGCCTACTTCGTCGCCCAGGAACGTCAGCGTCTCACCAAAGCGCGTCTTGAACTCCTCCTCGGTCATGGGCGCGAGGGTGGGCGTGGGCGTCACCGTGATCGGCAGGGTGGCGGTGACCGGCGTCGGCGTGGGGGTCGGCGGATTGCGGTCGAAGCCGAACTGGATCTCGATCTCGTCGGTGATTTCCTGCTCCGAGACCGCGAGGTTGAGGCGTGTCGTTTCCTGGCGAACGAGCTCGTCGTCGATCATGTCTTGCAGGACTTGGGCTGGCGCGTTCTCGAGCTGGGTGTCGATGTACTCGAGCTGCTGCTGATAGTACTGGGTGATGTACTGCAGCGTATCCTTGTCGGTGGTGCTGGAGCCCAGCGAGGCCATCTGCTGCGTGATCTGCGAGCGGTTATTCTCGAGGTTGAGCCTGGTATAGGCGAGCATCTTGGAGAAGGCGTCGGCCCGGACAGGCACGCCAGCCACCGTCGCCAGGGCGCGGCGCGGCTTGGCCACCAATTCCTGGTATAGGCCGATGCCCAGGATGACCACGATGATGGCAGCCAGGACGCCGGCGCCGATGTAGAGCAGCCGCAACTGCTTCTGCTCTTTCTCGTTCCTCGAGAGCTGCTTGCGGGTAGGCGCGGCGCTGGTGACTTGTCGGTTCTTCTTGGCCATCTTGTTCTCCACGGGGCGCGCCTCGCTGGGCGCGCCATCCCCTCGATGGGTCAGGATTCATTAAGGAACCTGGGGCACAGATCTCTCTATGCCCCAGGCAGGTCACTCGTAATGCGCGGCATGGATCATGCCGCATGATTGGCGCTGAGCGTCGCCGTTAGCTAGAGCGATCGTGGTCCGACACGTAAGGCAAGAGCGCCAGGTAACGGGCGCGCTTGACGGCCGTGGCCAGGTGGCGCTGATGCTTGGCGCAGGCGCCGGTCTTGCGGCGTCCCTTGATCTTGCCGCGCTCGGTCAGATATCTTTGCAGGACGTCGATCCGCTTATAGTCGATGTGCTCGACCTTGTCCACGCAGAACTCGCAGACGCGGCGCCGGCGGCGCATATTGCGCCCTCCGCCATAACCACCCCGGCGGCCCCGCGGGCCACCAGAACGATCGTCCTCCTGCTCCTCGTCCCGGTCCACCGGATTGGGCCTTCTTGGCCGGCGATCCGATTCTGTCATTGGTTATTCCTCCGCTTTTCCCTGGGAAGGGCTTGTGGCCATCGTCACGACGTTGCCGCTGGAGGACGTCTCGCCCTCCACGCGGGCAAAGGCTTGCTCATGCTCGGCCGTCGGCGGTTTGTGGCTCAATAGGATCATGTCATTGGCCACGATCTCGGTGCGAAAGTGGTGTTGGCCGCTTTCGTCTTCCCAAGTGCGGGTCTGCAGCCGCCCCTCGACATAGACGCATTCGCCCTTGTGCAGATGCTCGCTGCAGACCTCCGCCAGTTGGCGCCAAGCCACGACGTTGAACCAGTCCACGGACTCGCGATGCTCGCCATCGCTGTTTTTCCACGTCCGTTTGACGGCCAGGCTAAACGATGTCACTGGGGTCCCATCGGGGGTATAGTGCATCTCTGGATCTCGACCCAGGTACCCAATGAGCATCACCTTGTTCAGCCCCGCCATGGCTCCATGCCTCCCTTGCCCGGCAACCCTTGGCCCACGCTGCCCTTATGTGTTTGTTATTCTTCTTTGCAGGTAATCAGAAAGCGCACGACCTGCTCGTTGAGTCGCAGAGAACGATCGAGCTCTTTGAGCGTCTCTGGGCCGGACTGGATTTGCGAGACGAAATAGTATCCCTCTTGAAGCTTGTGAATGGGATACGCCAGCCGCCGCTTGCCCCAGTTCTCGACCTGGTCCACCTGGCCGCCCAGGCTCTTGACGGACTCGGTATACCGTTCCGCCAAGGCGGTCAGACCTTCCTCATCGAGGTCCGGCAGAGCAATAAAGACCACCTCGTACTTGTTCATGGCCCCTCCTCCTTTCCATGGGATTGCTCCAGCTCATGTTTCCGCCAGGGCCACCGGCGGGCTTGTCTGGAGCGAAAAGGTACGCAAGGCGCGACTGGCATCATATGCCAGCATCCTGCCTCGCAGCTTGTGGATTATATCATCAAACGCGCCCAGAGGCAAGTTTCACTCGCAAGAGTCCTCGCTGAGGCAGTGCCGGGCCAATAGCTCCTCATCGTGCAACATCCGCGCAGAGTCGCCATCGGCGACGATGCGCCCATCTTGCATGATCACCATGCGGGGACAGAGCGCCTCCACCAGGTGAAGGTCGTGAGAGCTGACCAATAGGGTCTGGGGCAGGGTCTTGAGCAGGCGGATCAGCCGCCCGCGCGCGCGAGGGTCCAGCCCCGCCGAGGGCTCATCCAGCGCCAAGACCGTGGCGTCCATGGAGAGGACAGTGGCCAGCGCCACGCGCTTTTTCTCGCCGACGCTGAGGTGGTGGGGCGTCCGCTGCGCATAGTCGGCCATGCCCACTTGGGCCAGGCTGCGCTGGACCCGCTCCTGGATCTCGGGCAGCGGCAAGCCCATATAGATCGGCCCAAAGGCCACGTCCTCATAGACCGTGGGGGAGAAGAGCTGGTCGTCGGGGTCCTGAAAGACCAGCCCGACCAGGGCGCGGATGCGGCGGATGTTCTCCTCGGCCACCTCCAGCCCATGGATGCGCACGTGGCCCTGGCCGCGCAGGATGCCGTTGAGCTGCAAGAGCAGCGTCGACTTGCCGGCGCCATTGGGCCCCACCAGCGCCACCCGTTCGCCCGGCGCCACCGTCAGGTGGACCTGGCGCAGGGCCGGGTGCCCATCGGGGTAGCTAAAGCTCAGGTCGACGATCTCTACCGCTGCGATTCGTTCGTTCATCGGCTCACCCAACCCAGATTTCGAGCGCCAGGATGCTGCCCACTATGGCCAGGCCGACCAGCAGCGCCGCCTTGTCCGAGCGGGCCATGGGCGGCAGGGGCAGGGTGCGCACTTCGCCATCGTAGCCGCGGGCCAGCATGGCATCATAGATCCGCTCGCTCCGCTCATAGCCGCGCAAAAAGAGGCTGCCCGCCATGTAGCCGGTGACCTTGGCGCGCCAGAGGACCGAGCTGCCCCCGGCGCCGGCGAGGGCGGCGCTGCGAGCCTCGCGCGCGCGCATCAGGCGCAGCGCCTCGTCGGCCAGCACAAAGAGGTAGCGCCACATCAGGCCAAAGACGCCCACCAGGAGCCGCGGCACGCGCAGCGCGCGCATGGCCATGAGCAACTGGGGAAAGGGGGTGCTGGCTGCCAGCAAGATGCCCGCCTGCATGGAAAGCCAGGACTTGAGGGCGATGCTCGCGAACCGGGCGAGCCCGGCGGCGGTGGCGGTCAGCGCCCAGCGGCCCAGGGGCACATGGAGCCAGGGCTCGCCGGGAGTCGTAAAGAGGACCGGCAGGGCGGCCAGGACGAAGGGCAGGACCAGGAAGGCGCGCTTGATGGCAAAGAACGGGCCAAGCGCTGAGGCGATGGCCACGGCCAGGATCAACGCGAACACCAAGATGTACCCCGGCCAGGCGGCCGGAGGCAGCAGCGCCGTGGTGAGGATAAAGGCGACCGCCAGCACCAGCTTGACGCGGGGGTCGACATGGTGCAGCAGGCTATCTCGGGCGTGAAAGGGGTCGATGAAATTCGCGTGCATGCGACCTCTGGATCAAAAAGCGATGGCGCGCGGTCCGGCGCCATCGCTGCGGATCAAGATTGGCCTTGGGTCGCCCCGGGGGGCTAGCCGACGGCGTCCTTGCGGCGGCCAAGGCGCCCGCTGAACAGGGCCACGCCAAAGACGATCAGCACGCCCAGCACGCCCGCCGCGATGGTGGCCGCTTTCTCATTCGCGACTCCCGGGAAAACGTAATCCGGGACGAGATTATACGCCGGATCCTGAGCGGCGTCCAGAAAGTTCAGCTGCTCGGCCACCCACTCCAGGCCATCGGGGTTGCCGGAGGCGATGGGCGAGATCACCGCCAGCAGCAGGGCGATGGCCAGGCCAGCCAGCACCACGCCGCGGTTGGAGCCGCCTCGCGCGCCGCCCGTGGCGCCCAGCAAGTCCGGGCGGGTGGCGGCGATCAAGGCCAGCGCGCCAACGGTGATCAACCCCTCGCCAAGCCCGATGAGCAGGTGGATGCCGCCCATGGCCGGGAGGGCCAGGCTGGCCGGGGAGGTCCCCGAGAGCGCCAACTGGAGGCCGACGAACAGGGCGGCCGCCACGATGGAGAGCCAGGCGGCCACAAAGCCGCTGACCAGCGCGCCCCAGCGCCGGGTTCCCACTAGCCGTTGCATGATCCTATAGACGGCATAGGAGACGAAAGAGCCCACCAGCGCCATGTTCACCAGGTTGGCCCCCAGCGCCAGCAGCCCGCCATCCTGGAAGAGCAGGGCCTGGATGCTCACCACCGCGGTCATGACCACGATGCTGGCCCACGGGCCCAGCAGGATCGTTGCCAGCGCCGCGCCCATCAGGTGGCCCGACGTGCCCCCGGTCACGGCGAAATTGAGCATCTGGCCGGCAAAGATCGCGGCGGCCAACACGCCCATCAGGGGCATCTTGCGCTCGTCCAGCTCGCGGTTGACGCGCCACAGCGCATAGCCGACCCCCGCGATGGCCGCGATCCACAAGATGATGGACACGGCGGGGGACATGAAACCGTCCGGGATGTGCATGGCGGGCTCGATGGCGCCGCCGAACGTGCTCGGCGCGATGTGCATCTCGTCTCTCCTTGTCTGCCCCACGGGCCATTCGTCGCTGCTTGTTGCAAATAGTTGCAATAAGCATTATACCCCAGAACGGCCTCGATGCAAGTCAGGCAGCTTGACATTCACCCTCCTTGCGCCTATACTGAGCCCGAAAGATCCGATACCTGTGGTCCATGCGAGGGAGAGCCATGTCCGAAATAGAAAAGCAAGGAAGCTTTTACCTGGGCAAAGAGTACGATCTGGTCAAGAGCGCGATCAAGGACAAGATCGTGGAATACGATGCGCGGGACCTGACCACGCACGCCATCTGCGTTGGCATGACGGGCAGCGGCAAGACGGGCCTCTGCACGTTGCTTTTGGAGGAGGCGGCTCTAGACGGCATCCCCTCCATCCTCATCGACCCGAAGGGCGACATCACCAACCTGTGCCTCACTTTCCCCAACCTGTTGCCCGCGGATTTCGAGCCGTGGGTCAACGTGGATGACGCCCGCCGCAAGGGGATGTCGATTCCCGACTATGCGGCCCGGACGGCGCGCTCCTGGGCGGAGGGGCTGGCGCAATGGGGCCAGGGGCCGGAACGCATTCGCCAGCTTCAGGCCGCCGCCGATTTCACCATCTATACCCCAGGCAGCGACGCCGGGATGCCCGTCAGCATCCTGGACTCGATGCGCGCGCCCACCCTCTCCTGGGATGAGGAATCCGAGGCGCTGCGGGAAAAGGTCTCCAGCGTCGTCTCGGCGCTGCTGGGCCTCATCGGCATCAACGCCGACCCGCTGCAGAGCCGCGAGCATATCCTTCTTTCCAACCTGTTCGAGGATTCCTGGCGGCGTGGCGAGGATTTGGACGTGGCGCGGCTGATCCAGCAGATCCAGAAGCCGCCCATCCGCAAGCTGGGCGTCTTTGACGTGGACACCTTCTTCCCCGAAAAGGAGCGCTTTGCGCTGGCCATGCGCTTCAACAATATCCTGGCGGCTCCCAGCTTTAAGAACTGGATCGAGGGCCAGCCGCTGGATATCGAGCGGATCCTCTATACGCCGGAGGGCAAGCCGCGCGTCTCGATCTTTTATATCGCCCACTTGGACGACGCGCAGCGTATGTTCTTTGTCACCCTGCTGATGGAGCAGGTGATTAGCTGGATGCGGGCACAATCCGGCACCACCAGCCTGCGAGCGCTGGTCTATTTCGACGAGCTGTACGGCTATTTCCCGCCCTACCCGGCCAACCCGCCCTCCAAGGCGCCGATCATGACCATGCTCAAGCAGGCGCGGGCCTTTGGCGTGGGCATGATGCTCACCACCCAGAACCCGATGGACCTGGACTATAAGGGCCTGACCAACGCCGGTACCTGGTTCATCGGCAAGCTGCAGACCGACCGCGACAAGGCGCGGCTGCTGGACGGCATGGAGGGCGCGCTCAGCGAGGGGGGGGGCTCCCTGGATCGCAGGACGCTGGACCAGCTCATCTCGTCGCTGGATTCGCGGGTGTTCATCATGCACAACGTGCACCAGCAAGGGCCGCAGGTCTTTATGACCCGCTGGGCCATGTCCTATCTGCGCGGCCCCCTCACCCGGCAGCAGATCAAACAGCTCATGTCCGCCAAGGGCGCGGCTCCCGTGGCACAAGCAGCGGCGGCGAAGGCGGCCTCAGCGGCTGCTGCGGGGCCGGCGGCGCCCGCCGCGCCGGAGGGGCTGGCGGCCACCCTGCCGCAGATGGACCCGGGCATTTCGCAGTATTTCCTGGCGGCCAACCAGTCCGTGGATCAAGCGCTCAAGCAAGAGACGGGGCAGCGCGCCTTTGGCTTTACGCCCAAGCAGGCGCAATTGGTCTATGAGCCGCATGTCTTGAGCTGGGCCACGGTGGATTTCCAGGACAAGACGCGCAACGTCTATACGCAGAACCGCTTCGGGTACCTAGCTGAAATGCCCTCCGATCTCTCGCTGATGTCTTGGGACCAGTACCAGGTGGATATCTCGCGCGATGACCTGGATGAGCGGCCCGCCGACGAGGCCCTCTTTGCCGATCTGCCGGCCGGGCTGGGCCAGGCGCGCACGCTCACCGCCCTAGGCAAGGCCTTGGGCGACTATATCTACCGGGAGAAGGCGCTCGAGCTGCCCTGGAACCCCAAGCTCAAGCTTTATGCGCAGGTGGACGAGTCCGAGGAGGCCTTCGCAGGCCGCTGCAAGGAGGCCGCGCAGAAACAGCGCGAGGCCCAGGCGGACAAGATCAAGGCGAGCTATGACACCAAGATCGATCGGATTCAAGACCAGATCAAGCGCGAGGAGCGCGAGCTGGCCCAGGACGAGGCGGACCATGCGGCGCGCAAGCGCGACGAGGCCCTGAACATCGGCGAGTCGGTGCTCAACCTGGTGATGGGCCGCCGCTCCAGCAGGGTGGTCAGCTCGGCCAGCACCAAGCGCCGTCTGACGGCGCAGGCCGCCGCCGATGTCAAAGAGTCCGAGGAGACCATCGCCGAGCTGACGGAAGAGCTCGCCAAGCTCAAGCAGCAGATGCTGGACGACCTGGCCGCGCTGGATATCGAGACGGCCGAGCTGATCGACGCGCGCGAGAGCTTTGTGATCAAGCCGCGCCGCACCGACGTCAAGATCGAGTTGATGGGCATCGGCTGGGTTCCGCGCTGGGTGGTGACGGGCACGGATGGGCGCAACCGGCCCAGCGAGCTCACCGTTTCGGCGTTTCGGGGCCTCTAGGCGGCCAGCCCGGCCATGGACTGGGAGTTTTGGCCTATTGCAAATCCCTTCGCTCGCCCGCTATAATGCAGGCTAGGTCGACTGGACGGACGGAGCGAAAGGGGATCACAAGACCATGCTTGACGAGGCCAAACAAAAGAGACTGAACTTGCTGCGCTATGGGCTGGTGGCGGTGACGGCGGTGGCCTTTGCGCTGGGCGCGGGGCTGTCTTTTGTGGGCAGCGGTGCGCTGTGGACCTCCGTTCTGCAGGGGGTGTTGATCGCTGCGGGCATGGCGGTCCTGTGCGCGGCCATCTATGCCCTGTACCGGAGCTATTTGCACAAGGCTGCTTGAAGGCCCACGGTGGCGGGCTGGCGTCAGTAGCCCGCCATCGCTTTCCTTTTCTCCAATAGCCAGAGGAACAAGCGGTAGCGCCAGGCGCTATAGACGTAGTCGTACGCGCCCACGTAGCGAACCATCTGCCCGCCAAAGCCGCGCTTGAAGCGGTAGACGCCCCACAGGGGCGAGGGCGGCGAGAGCGGCTGGTCGCTTTCCAGGGCCGCTTCCAGAACCTCTTCGTCCAAATCCGGGATGCCGCACAGATCATAGGTGTGGCATCCTTTTTCTTTGGCCCATTGCATGGCGGCCCACTGGATCAGATAGGTGGGCATGAGGTTGCGCTGCTCATTGGACGAGGCGCCATAGAGATACCAGGACTTGGTTCCCGCCGCAAAGGCCATGAGCCCGGCCAAAAGCTGCCCTTCGTATTCGGCCAGGAACAGCCGCCCCAGGTTCCGTGGCGCAAAGAGCCGCCAGGCCAGGGCGTAATACTCGGGGCTGTGCACGCCAAAGCCATCCCGCTCCCCGGTCACGGCCATCAGCCGGCAAAAGGCGCCCAGGTCGGCCTGGCCTCCCTCTCGGACGACGACCCCTTTGCGCTCGGCCAGGCGGATGTTGTAGCGGGTTTTGGACTTCATCGCTCCCAGGATCGCCTCTGGGTCTGGCCGCAGGTCCACGTGGATTGTCCGCGGCGCCTGCACCGTCTGCTGGCTGGAGGCAAAGCCGAGGCGCGCCAGCAACTGCCGGCGCTCGGGGCTATCCACCCAGTCGGGCTCCACCTTGAGCGCCATGACCCCGCGGGCGCGGCAGGCCCGGCTGACCGCGCGCATCAAGGTCTCGCATAGCTCGGACTGGTCAGGGGCCGCCACCGGCCCTCGGGGGATGTAGGCCAGGCGGCCCAGCGGGGTGGTCCGCAACAGCACCTGGGCGGCGGCGACGATCTGTCCCCGATCCTGGACGGCGACGCGCACCGCGCTCCAGCCGAAGCGCGACTTGAGCTCGCCCCAGGGCCACATCTGCAGCAGATGGCCGTCGGGCGCGCCCTGGATAAAGGCGTCCCACTCCTGGGGTGAGGCCTGGTCGGTGAGGGTCAGCAGGTTGCGCACGTTTCTCCTTGCCAGCGGATTCCTCGCTATTATACCCTCTTTTGGCCCAAGACCTAAGGGCTGCATCGATCGCTCCCCGGGCGGGTCGTTCTGATGCACCAGATGGGGCGTAATGACTCCACCCAGTCGGGAAGATGAGGGACGAACACAAGGTTCGTCCCTACTTGACCGACCTTGCAACGGTGCTATAATGGGCTGCCGATTCTCAGCAGGTTCCGTCAAGGGTAAGCTATGCCACACGACAAGATCATCATTCGTGGCGCGCGACAACACAACCTCAAGAACATCGATCTGGAGATCCCCCGCGATCGGCTGGTGGTCATCACTGGCCTATCCGGCTCCGGCAAGTCCTCGCTGGCGTTCGACACTATTTATGCCGAGGGGCAGCGTCGCTATGTCGAGTCGCTTTCGGCCTATGCCCGGCAGTTCCTCGGCCAGATGGACAAGCCGGACGTGGACTATATCGAGGGCCTCTCCCCGGCGATCAGCATCGACCAGCGCGGCGCCGGCCATAATCCCCGCTCCACCGTCGGCACGGTGACCGAGATCTATGACTATATGCGGCTTCTGTGGGCGCGGGTGGGCGTCCCCCATTGCCCCCAATGCGGGCGCGTCATCAGCCGCCAGTCGGTGGACCAGATCGTGGATAGTATCCTGGACCTGCCCGAGGGCAGCCGCATCATGGTCATGGCGCCTCTGATCCGGGACCGCAAGGGGCAGCATCAGCGCGTGCTGGACGAGATGCGCCAGGGCGGGTACGTCCGCGTGCGCGTGGATGGCCAGGTCCGCGATGTCAACGAAGAGATCGAGCTGGATCGCTACAAGAACCACACCATCGAAGCGGTGGTGGACCGACTGATCATCCGCCACGCCGAGGGCGAGCGGCCCGACCGCGCCCGGCTGGCTGACTCGGTGGAGACGGCGCTCAAACTGGGCAAGGGGCTGGTGGTGGTCTCGGTGGTGGATGGCGAGGAGCAGCTCTTTTCCGAGAGCCTGGCCTGCGCCTATTGCGGCATCAGCCTGCCCGACATCGAGCCGCGGACGTTCTCCTTCAACACGCCCCACGGCGCTTGCCCCGCCTGCACCGGGCTGGGCGCGATCCGGGAACTGGACCCCGACCTGATCATCCCCAACCCGGACCTGTCCATCGCCCAGGGAGCTTTCCGCCCCTGGAGCCGCACCGATAACGGGCCGAACTATTACACCCAGCTATTGGGCGCCGTCGCTCACCATTACGGGGCGCCGCTGGATCGGCCGGTCAAGGACCTGCCCCCAGAGGTGATCCACGCCTTTCTCCATGGCAGCGGCCAGAACCTGATCACCTTCCGCTACGAGAGCAAATACGGCCGCACGCGGGTGTATGAGGCCCCCTTCGAGGGCATCATCCCCAACCTGCAGCGGCGCTACCAGCAGGCCTCCGATTACACGCGGGAGACGATCGAGAGCTTTATGTCCGACCGGCCCTGCCAGACTTGCCAGGGCAAAAGGCTCAAGCCGTCGGCGCTGGCGGTGACCGTGGGCGGACGGAACATCGCCGAGGTCGCCGGCATGTCCGTGGTGGCCGCCGATCGCTTCTTCCACGCGCTGGCCGAGAGCTTTTCTCCGCGCGAGATGGTCATCGCCCAGCAGGTTCTGAAAGAGTTGAGCACCCGTTTGGGCTTTTTGGTGGATGTGGGCCTGGATTACCTCACCATCGACCGCACCACTGGCACCCTCTCCGGCGGCGAGGCGCAACGCATTCGCCTGGCGACGCAGATCGGCTCTCGCCTGATGGGCGTGCTCTATATCCTCGACGAGCCCAGCATCGGCCTGCACCAGCGGGATAACCAGCGGCTCATCAACACGCTCGTGGGGCTGCGCGACCTGGGCAACACGGTGCTGGTGGTGGAGCATGACGAAGAGACCATCCGCGCCGCCGATTACATCGTGGATCTGGGGCCGGGCGCGGGCGAGCACGGCGGCGAGGTGGTGGCCATCGGCACGCTGCAGGACATCCTCGACGCGCCCGATTCACTGACCGGCCAGTACCTCTCGGGCAAGCGGCAGGTGCCTCTCCCCGCGCGGCGCCGCCCAGGCAACGGCAAGCTCATCTCGATCAGGGGCGCCAGCGAGAACAACCTGAAGGACGTGGATGCGCAATTGCCGCTGGGGACGTTCATCTGCGTCACCGGCGTCTCGGGCTCGGGCAAGAGCAGCCTGATCATCGAGGTGCTCTATAAGCGGCTGGCGCAGCTCTTTTTCCGCAGCAAAGAGCCGGCGGGCAAGGTCCAAGAGATCCAGGGGCTGGAGCATCTGGACAAGGTCATCGACATCGACCAGACCCCCATCGGGCGCACGCCGCGGTCCAACCCGGCTACCTATACCACGATCTTTAGCGCCATCCGCGACCTGTTCGCGGCGGTGCCAGAGTCGCGCATGAGGGGGTACCAACCCGGGCGTTTCTCCTTCAACGTCAAGGGCGGGCGCTGCGAGTCCTGCCAGGGCGATGGCATCCTCAAGATCGAGATGCAGTTCCTGCCCGATGTCTATGTGCCGTGCGAGGTCTGCCACGGCCAGCGCTACAATCGCGAGACGCTGCAGATCCACTACAAGGGGAAGAGCATTGCCGAGGTGCTGGACATGACCGTGGAAGAGGCGATGCGCTTCTTTGAGAACATTCCTGCGCTCAAGCGCAAGCTGCAGACGCTCTACGATGTGGGCCTGGGCTACATCCGGCTGGGGCAACCCGCCACCACCCTCTCCGGCGGCGAGGCGCAGCGCATCAAGCTATCCAAAGAGCTGTCGCGCCGTTCCACCGGGCGAACCCTCTACCTGCTGGACGAGCCGACCACCGGCCTGCATTTTGCCGACATCGAGCGGCTGCTGACGGTGCTCAACCGGCTGGTGGACCAGGGCAACACGGTCATCGTCATCGAGCACAACCTGGACGTCATCAAGACGGCGGATTGGATCATCGATCTGGGGCCGGAGGGAGGAGAAGCCGGAGGCCGGATCATCGCCGAGGGGACGCCGGAGCAGGTGGCGGCCATGCCGCACTCGTTCACCGGCCAGTACCTGTGCCGGTCGCTGGCCGCCGCGCACGTCAAGTGCCCGGAGCCTGCCACCTCCGAGCGGCTGCCATGAGCAAGAGCTACACCATCTGGACCATCGGCTGCCAGATGAACCTCGCCGACTCGCGGCAGGCCGCCGAGGCGCTGGAGGCGCTGGGCTACATCGCCGCCCCGGCCGCCGAGCGGGCCGACCTGATCGTGCTGAACACCTGCGTGGTGCGGCAGAGCGCCGAGGACAAGGCCGCCGGGCGCATCCAGTCGCTCAAGTCGGTCAAGCGGCGCCGGCCCTCCACCTCCATCGTGGTCATGGGCTGCCTGGTGGGAGACGACCTGCCTGCCCTGCGCCAGCGCTACCCCCACGTGGACGCTTTCCTCAGGCCCTCCGATGTGGCGGGGTTGGTCGAGCACGCGCGGCGCGGGATCGCTGAAGACCTCGCCTGCCTGGAAGGCGCGCCCCGGAATGCCTGCCCCGTCGCCGCCTACGTGCCGGTGATGTTGGGTTGTGACCACCATTGCACCTATTGCATCGTCACCCTGCGACGCGGGCCGGGGCGCAGCCTCCCCATCCCGCAGATCGTGGAGGAGGCGGGCAAGGCCGTGGCCGCCGGCGCCCGCGAGATCACCTTGCTGGGGCAGAACGTCGACGATTACGGCCATGATCTCCCGGGCGAGCCCGACCTGGCCGATGTGCTGCGCGCCATCCATGATCTGGACGGCCTTTGGCGCATCCGCTTCCTCACCTCTCACCCGGCGGACCTCTCGGATCGGCTCATTGCCGCGGTGGCCGAGTTGCCCAAGGTCTGCCCCCATTTCGAGCTGCCGATTCAGGCCGGGGATGACCTGGTGCTCAAGCGCATGGGGCGCGGCTATACCGTGGACGACTATCGCCGCCTGGTGGGCCGCATTCGCCATAGCGTCCCAGGGGCCAGCATCGCCACCGACGTCATCGTCGGCTTTCCGGGCGAGAGCGACGAGCAGTTCAAACGCACCATGAGCTTGCTAGAGGAGATCCGCTTCGACGCGGTGCACGTGGCGGCCTATTCGCCGCGCCCCGGCACCGCCGCCAGCCGCTTGGCCGACGACGTGCCGCCGGAGGTCAAGGCGGCGCGCCGCCAGGCGGTGGAGGACCTGCAAGAGCGGATCGTCGGCGAGATCAACGGGCAGTTGGCGGGTCAGGCGGTGGAGGTGCTGGTGGAAGAGCCGCACAAGGTCCGCTGGAAAGGCCGCACGCGGACCAACAAGCTCGTCTTTTTCGAACACCCCGACGATTGGCAGGGGAAGCTGGCCCAGGTGCGCATCACCTGGGCGGGGCCGTGGTCGCTGTTGGGCGAGGTTACGCCAGCGCCGCGCGGATGAACTCCTGGATGCGCTGGCTCGCCTGCTTGGCGATGGGCACATCGGCGTTGACAAAGCCGTGCCAGCCGCCGGGGTAGACCGCCAGCTCGGCCGGGTTTCTCGCCGCCACCCACCGGGCATACATGAACAGCGAGTCCTCCAGCAGCGCGTCCTTGGTGCCGATGGTGAAGAGGGCCCGCGGCAGATCGTGGAGATCGGCGTAGAGCGGCGATATCTCGGGGTCGCTGAGGTCATGGTCGCCCGCGTAGGCCTGGGCGATCCACTCCCGGTGCGACCGCGGCGGCCATAGCGTCTCCCCGCCCAGCCGGGAGCCGATGGATCGGTTGCCCATGGCAAAGCCGCCAAAGACCAGGTTGGCGGCGGCAAACCCTCCATACCCATGCCGATCGCGCAGCCGCAGCATGGTCACCACCGCCAGGTTTGCCCCCGCCGACGCGCCGCCGATCAGCATTCGGTCCGCGCCGAATTCGGCCTGGGCGCGCTCGATCAGCCAGAGCGCCGCCGCCTCGCAATCGTCCAGCGCGGCGGGATAGGGATGCTCCGGGGCCAGCCGGTATTCCGGGGTGACCACCGCCACCTGCAGCGCCTTCCCCAGTTCCACCAACCGCCCTAGGTCATCCCAAGCGCTCTGCATCACATAGCCGCCGCCGTGGATCCAAAAGTAGACCCCGCGGGGGGACTCGGGCCTGTAGATCAACGCGGGCACGTCGCCGCCGGGGCCAGCAGTCTGCTCCAGCCGGCAGCCGGGCGGCAGGGTGTGATCGCGCACGCGGGCGCGGTCGCGCGCCACCAACTCGGCGCGCGGAGGAGAGGTCCGGGCGTGGTCCTGGGACTGCTGGAGGCGCCTGGCCGTCTCTGCGTCGATGGCGGCGGGGTCGAATAGCTTGGGATCAAGAAAAGAAGCGTCCATGTCAGTCTCCAAGATTGTCGAATTGATGCCATCGTCTGCCCGAGGCGGGCCTGTTCAGGCGGATATCCAGCGGTTTGTGCTCACACAAGGTTCGTGTATACTGACAAGCAGTCCAGGAGGCAAGGAATGGCGACACGTTTTTCCACCGCGATCCTTCACAGAGAGGGCCATCTATACGTGGCCGAGTGCCCCGAAGTGGGGACCGTCAGCCAGGGACTTACTGTTGAGGAAGCGGTAGCCAATCTGAAAGAGGCCACAGAGCTCTACCTGGAAGAGTTCCCTTTGCCCTCCGCCTAGGGCAGCTCGATTTTTCCCTCGTCCCGCAGCGCCTTGCCGTAAACCTCCATCCGTCGACGCTCCTCCTCGCTCATGGGCGTGTAATCCCGCAGCGCCGTGGACACCCTCCGGAATCGCTCCACATCGCGCAGGCCCATCAGCGCCACGTTGACGGCGGGGTTGCCCCAGACGTAGCGATAGAAATCCTCTTCTCGCGGGTCGTTGTCGGGGCTATAGAGCTTGTCCACCGAGGTGGTCCGCATCAGCGCCACGCCCATGTTCTGCGCCAGCGTGTGGGGGAAAAGCTGTGTCTCCGGCTCGGGCATGGCGCAGTTGTACCAGCAGAGCACCGTGTCAAAGAGGCCGGTCTGCACCGACAGGGCGACCTGGTCCCACTTGTGGCCGGTGCAGCCGATGAAGCGGATCAGCCCCTGCTCGCGGGCCTTGAGCGCCACCTCGTACGCGCCGCCCGGCCCCAGGACCTGCTCGCGCGCCTCCGGCGTGTTGAGGTAGTGGAGCTGCCAGATGTCGATGTGGTCGGTGCGCAGCAGACGCAGGGAGGTTTCCAGCTCCTCCCTGGCCTTCACGGCGTCGCGCTTCTGGGTCTTGGTGGCCAGGATGATACCGTCCCGGCGGCCCGCCAGCGCCTCGCCGATGACCCGCTCATCGTCGCCGTTGCTGTAATCACGGGCCGTATCCAGGTAGGTGACGCCGCAATCCAGCGCGGCGCGATAGCCGTCCGCCGTCTTGCAGTACGCGCCGCCGATGCCCAGCCGCGTCACCCGCAGCCCCGTGCGTCCCAGTACCGTGGTCGGAAGCTCGCCCATTCCTACCTCCCTCGGATGAGTTCACCGCAGAGCCGCGGAGAGCGCAGAGAAAATCCTGAATGCCGCTTCCGGCTCTGTAATCTCTGCGTCCTTTGCGCCTCGGCGGTGGTTTCGTTTCGCCCTTATAGCACGATAGGCGCGCTGAGGATGCCCACCAGGAGCTTGACGCTGTTCAACACGTCGTCGTAATCCACCATCTCGGAGGGGCTATGCACATAGCGCGTCGCCACCGAGATCGTCCCCGCCGCCACGCCGGCCTGCGAGGTCTGCATGGCCATGGCGTCCGTGGTCCCGCCCAACAGCACCTCGAGCTGGTAGGGGATCCCCAACCGCTGCGCCGTGGCGACCATCAGGTTCTTGACGCCGGGATGGGCCAACATGCCGCCATCCTTGACCTTGATGCAGGGCCCCTTGCCCAGCGCCATGTTCATGTGCGCCGCCTCCGGCGTGTCGGCCGCGATGGTGACGTCCAGCGCGATCCCCACCTCCGGCGCGACGCCATAGGCCGAGGTCACCGCGCCGCGCAAGCCCACCTCTTCCTGCACGGTAAAGACGAAATAGACGTCGTGGGGCGATGGCTTCAGGTCGCGCAACGCTTGCACCAGGACGGCGCAGCCGATGCGGTCGTCCATGGCTTTGGACATGAGCCGCTGGCCCAGGTCGGCAAAGGGCCGCTGGAAACAGGCCACGTCGCCCACGCCCACGGTGAGCGCTTCCTTGTTGGGCGCGCCCACGTCGATGAACATCTTGTCAAAGGACGGCTTTTCGTCGGGGCTCGCGGGCTGTTCCTGGCCGATGGTCCCTTGCTGGCCGTTGCCAAAAAGCACCCGGGTGCCCAGCACCTGGGTGGGCCGGACCCCGCCCACGGTGCCGAAGCGCAGAAACCCCTTCTCGTCCACATGCGAGACGATGACGCCGATCTCGTCCATGTGGGCGGCCAGCATCACGCGGCGGCCGCTTCCATCGCCCCGCTTGAGGGCGATCAGGTTGCCCATGGCGTCCACGCGGACCTCGTCGCAGAGCGGCTCCACATGGCGGCGGATCAGGTTGCGCACCGTGCCTTCGTGTCCCGAGGGCCCGTAGGCTTCCACCAACTCTTGGATGAGCGCTTTCACAGGCGTCGCCTCCTTATAACTCGAGATCGGCCAGCTTGATCAGGGCCGCTCGCATCAATTTGACCGTGTTCTCCAGGTCATCGAGGCTCAGCAGGGTGACCGGAGAGTGGATATAGCGCGAGGGGATCGAGACCACGGTGGTGGGCACGCCCTCCCGCGCCAGGTGAATCGTGCCGGAATCGGTGCTGCCCATGAGGGGCTGTTTGAACTGGTAGGGGATCCCCTCCGCCTGCGCCGTATCGATGAGCAATTGCACCAGCCTCCGATCGGCGATCATGGAGCGATCCATGATGGTGATGGAAGGTCCCTGGCCCAGCACCGTGGTGGAACTGATGTCTTTCTTCTTTGGCATGTCGTCGCAGATCGTTCCCTCCAGCGCGATGGCGGCGTCCGGGTCCACCGCATAGGCGGCGACGCGCGCCCCGCGCAGTCCCACCTCTTCTTGCACCGTGAACACGCCATATAGGTCGAAGGGGTAGGGATCGCCGCGCAGCAGTTCGACCAAGACGGCGCACCCGGCGCGATCGTCGAAGGCTTTGCCCTTGACGAGCCGCGCCTGCGGCCAGGGTTCATAGGGCGTGTCGAACACGGCATAATCGCCGCGCTGGACCAGCCGCTCAGCGGCTGCGGCGCTGGAGGCGCCGATGTCGATATAGAGGTCGTCGCTGGCGGCCACCTGCCCGAATTCTGCGTCGTGGAGCAGGTGCAGTGGCTTGCAGCCGATGACGCCGGGGACGCGCTTTTCGCCCACCAGCACCCGCTTGGAGGGCAGCACTCGGTCGTCGATGCCGCCGATCTTGCGGAAGCGGAGCAGCCCCTCGCCGGTGATCTGAACGATCATCAGCGCCACCTCGTCCATGTGCGCCGAAACCATGACCCGCCGGGACCGCCCGTCCGCTGCGGGGGCGGCGCCCCGCTTCAAGGCGATGCAATTGCCCAGGCCATCCACCTGGTAGCTGTCCACGTGGTCCCGGATGGCCTCGATGACGACCTGACGAACGGCCTCCTCGCGGCCCGAAGGCCCGGAGGCATTGGCAAGCTGTTGAAGGATCAAATCGCCCTCCTTACCTGTTCAGGCCCAGCCGGCCCGCAAAGGCAGCATCCAGCGAGGCGGTGAAATGCGCCAGCAAGCGCCCGGTGCGGGCGATGTCCTGCGCCACCACGGTCTCCACCGAGGTGTGCATGTAGCGCAAGGGGATCGAGAGCAGCCCCGCGGGAATGCCCTCGCGGACCACCTGGATGGCCCAAGCGTCGGTGCCGGAGGCCCCGGGGATCGGCTCGATCTGGTGGGGGATCTCGTTCGCTTGGGCCACGCTGACCAGTTGTTCGTGGATGGCGGGGTGCGCCGTGGGGCCGAAGGCGATGGACGGCCCCTTGCCCATCTCGATCGAGTCGAGCTCGGATTGGCCGGGCATGTTCCCAAAGCCCACGTCGATGGCGATGCCGATATCGGGATAGACGCCGTAGGCGCTGGTCATGGCCCCCTTGAGCCCCGTCTCTTCCTGCACCGTCGCCACGGCATAGACGTCCCACTCGTGTTTGAGCCCGGCCAGCCGCTCCAGAGCACAGGCGATGGCGACCACGGAGGCGCGGTTGTCGAAGGCCTTGCCGGAAAGCCGGTCATCCTCCAGCTCGGCCATGCTCCGGCGGACGGTGATGAGATCGCCCACCTGCACCAGCTCGGCGAGGCGCGAGCCGTCCAGCCCTACATCGATGAACAGCTCGTCCCAGGGCACGGGCTTGTTGCGGGCCTCTGGCGGCAGGACGTGGGGCGGCCGGGTGCCGATGATGCCGGGGAGGGGTTCGCGGCCGTGTACGACGACCTCTTGGGCCAGCAAGGTCCGGGGATCGATGCCGCCCACCTGGGTGAAGCGGATGAACCCGCCCTCCAACTGGGTCACCATCAACCCGATCTCGTCCATGTGCCCGGCCAGCATCACCTTGTAGCGACGCTCGCCCGCGCCCGTGCCGCGCTTGAGGGCGATCACGTTGCCCAGCACGTCCTCCCGCACCTCGTCGGCCCAGGGCGCCCAGGCCTCGCGCACCAACCCGCGCAGCTCGGCCTCGTAGCCGGAGACGCCGCTGGCCTCCGAGAGCTTTCGTAATAGCGTCTTGGTCTCCATGCATCCGCTCTCCCTGCCATGATCATCGTTCCTGGCCAGCCATTATAGCCTGCCGCAGGGATCTGTCAAAGCGATTCGGGTAACCATCGGCCCAGGTAGTGGTCTGGGGGCCTGGTTCGGGGATGGGGCGACGGAGATGACGGCGTTGGGTGCTAGGCGCTCTGCCCGGCGAGCGCCCTGGTGCGGATCAGGGCGCGGGCCTCTTCCGAGCCCATATCTTGGGCTACGGCCAGCTCGGAGGCCAGGAAGGCCTCGGCCTTTTCCAGCAACTCGCGATCGGTCTGGCTGAGCCGCTGTTCCCGCCGGCGCGCGGTCAGGTCGCGGATCGTCTGAGCGATCTGGAGGATATCGCCGGTGCGGATCTTTTCCGAGATGTGGCTTTGGCGCAGTTTCCAGTCACTGCAAAGCTCTATGGACTTGCTCTCCAATACGTGCCACATCTCTTGTAGCGCCGCAGCCCCGCTGATGGGGCGCAAGCCCACATCGTCCACTTTGTGGACCGGAACCATTACCGTGATGCGCTGTGTTGGTACCTGGATCACGTAATAGCGGTCGATCTGTTGTCTGAACTGCTTTTCGTGTATGGCGGTGATTCGCCCGGCTCCATAGATGGGATGAAGCACCTTGGCTCCGACTTGGAATTGCATCGAGACTCCTTTCTATGCTGTTGGGCCGCGCGTTAGTGCTGGATGCCACCGGCATGAGGATCTCGATCAGGCCATCGAGGTGACGGGGGCCTTGTACCGGAAAGTGATCCTACCGCGATTGAGATCATAGGGCGACAGCTCCAGCCTAACGCGGTCGCCGAGCAAGACGCGGATATAGTATTTTCGCATCTTGCCGCATAGATAGGCCAACACCTGGTGTTCATTCTCCAATTGGACGCGAAAGGTCGCGTTGGGCAGCGCCTCCACGACGGTACCGTCCACTTCGATCTTTTGCTGGCTGTCCTTGAGGTTTTTCTTCATCTGGTTGAGCTCCTTTTTGGGGTGAGAGAGGCTGCCTAGAAACAAAAAACTCGGCTTGCCGCAGAGGCACTCTGCGGTGGAACCGAGCTCACGCGTGCTGATGGGTAGCAGGCCGCCTACTCGGCATGACGCCTGCTGAGCCCCAGCAAGATGCGATTTGTGCGAGTCGCTGTAGCAGCCTGTCGCTTATCGCCCGGCGGGTGCCGGGACACCTCTCCACGCTCCTGTGATAAACTGGTCAGATCACGCTCTTGCGAGGCGTCGCCTGCTTACATTATACAACACAACAGAAAAAATGACAAACAACATAATTAGCCTCTCAGATATTCTGGTATGCCGCCGCACGCTGTCGGAGCGCCGCTCGGCCCCCTGAAGCGCTTGTGCTATAATCCTGCCCAACCAACCGGAGCGAGGCGGGCATGGGCGGACACGTGACGGTCGTGATCGTCAATTGGAACGGTGAGGGCTATCTGGAGCGCTGCCTGAGCAGCCTGCGCCAGCAGACCTATGCCGATTTCGAGGTCCTGCTGGTGGACAATGGCTCCAGCGATGGTTCCGCGGCCCTGGTCCGGGAGCGCTTCCCGGAGGTACGGCTGCTGGCGCTGGAGCGGAACGCGGGGTTTGCCACGGGCAACAACCTGGGCATCCGCGCCAGCCAGGGCGCCTATGTGGCCACGCTCAACAACGACACCGAGGCGGAGCCGGGCTGGCTGGCGGCGCTGGTGGCGGGGATGGAGGCCGCGCCCCGCGTTGGCATGTGCGCCTCCAAGATGCTCTTCTTCCACCAGCGGGAGCGGATCAATTCGACCGGCATCGCGGTCGACCGGCTGGGGATCGCCTGGGACCGGGATGGCGGGCGGCTAGACGCGGGGGCGGGCCTGGCGCTGGGGGAGGTCTTTGGCCCTTGCGCCGGGGCCGCGCTCTATCGCCGCGAGTTGCTGGAAGAGACGGGCGGCTTTGACGACGGCTATTTCTACCTGTACGAGGATGTGGACCTGGCCTGGCGGGCGCGGCTGCTGGGCTGGCGGGCCTGGTATTGCCCCGCGGCGCGGGTCTACCACGTGCACGCTGGCGCGGGGACGGAGGGCTCGCCGATGAAGAGCTATCTGCTGGCCCGCAACCGCATCTGGACCCTGATCAAGGATTATCCGGGACCGCAGTGGTACGTGCGCCTGCCGCTGATCTGGCTCTATGATCTGCTCGCGGTGGGTTACAGCCTGCTCCGGCGCGGCGACGCCCAGACGCTGCGCGGCCGGCTGGCGGGCTATGCCGCCTTTCCGCGCTTGTGGCCCCAGCGCGTCGCCATCCAGCGCCGCCGCCAGGTGAGCTGGCCCGCGCTGGCGCGGCAGATGGCCCCGCTATCCGGCCCGTTCCGGGTCTGGCGGCGCTTTGCGCACTTGTCAAGGCGGGCAGATCGCCTATAATGGGAGAGCTTGGCGTCCTGGGGAACAAAGTGGCCCCCGGCGCCGTCAGGTACCACATGACGAGTTGAGCGGGAGGGACCATCATCCATATGATCGCCATAAAGCCGTCCGTCAAGGGCCGCATCGCGCGCCTGGTGTTGTTGCTTGCCTTGCTGGCAGCCACTGCGCTGCTGGCTTCTTGCTCCGAGGAGGCCGCAGAGGCGACCATCCCGCCGACGCGCACGCCCAAGCCGACTTTTACCCACACGCCGCCCAGCACGGATACGCTCGTGCCCACGGCCACCTTAACCGCGGCGCCCACTGATACGCCCACGCCGCCGCCCACCAGCACCCCCACGCCGGTGCTGCCGACGCGCACGCCCACCGAGGTTCCCACCGATACCCCGGTCCCGTCGCCGACGCGCGACCCGCTGATCAACCCGCTGAACGGCCTGCCGGTGAGCGATCCCACTGTGTTGCAGCGGCGGCCCCTCCTGGTGCGCTACGGCAACGATGCGGGCGCCTGGCCCCATGCCGGCATCTCGCAGGCCGAGGTGGTCTACGAGGATATCATGGAGGCGTATTGGATCACTCGCATCACCGCCGTGTTCCTGGCGCAGCAGCCGGAGGCCGTTGGTCCGCTCCGCAGCGCGCGCCCGGTGAACTTGGCCACGGTGCCCCAGTACGATGGCGTTTTCGTCTATTCCGGCGCGAGCAACGGGGTCAACCAATTGCTGGCCCAGGCCGGGTTCCCCCGGATCACCGAGGGCAGCACCAACGCCGGCTTTTACCGATCGGCCAAAAAGAAGGCGCCGCATAACCTGTATAGCAGCGTCCCCGCCCTGCGCAAGTACATGGCCGCCAACAACCTGGAAAAGCCGGTGAGCTTGACGGGGTTCGTCTTTGCCGCCGAGCCGCCGCAGGGGCAGCCGGCGACCAAGATCCATATCCCTTACCCCAAATTGAGCACCGTGGACTATACCTATGACGCCGGCGCGGGGCTCTATATGCGCCTCGTGCAGGGCGCGCCCTATCTGGAAGAGCTGACCGGCCAGCAAGTCGGGATGGCCAACGTGGTGGTGCAATACGTGCCCCACGAAAAGACGGATATCGTGGAGGATAGCCTGGGCAGCACGGCCATCAACATCGTCACCATCGGCGAGGGGAAGGTGCAGGTCTTTCGCGACGGCCGGGTGATCGAAGGGACCTGGAAGCGGGCCAAGGTCACCGATTTCCCGCAGTACCTGGACGCGCAGGGCAACCCCATTCCGCTCAAGCCGGGCTCCACCTGGGTGCAGTTCGTGCCGCCCGATTACCAGTTGACCATCGCCGGGCAGTAACGCTCGCGACCTCCTGACATAGAAAAAGCGCGCCTTCTCTCGAAAGAAGGCGCGCTTTTTGCGTGCATTCAGCTTGCACTAGCTGCAACAGGAGTCGCCGCCGCAGCAACCATCGTCGCCGCACGAGACCTCGGCGCTGCCGGTGAGCGCGGCCTTGATCATGGCCGCGGCGCAGCCGACGCCGCTCTCCACGGCGATCGCGCCGGTGGGGCAGTTGCGCTGGCAGGCGCCGCACTCCATACAGGCCTCGTAGCGGACCACCCGCGCCACCCTGCCGTTGGGTGCAAAGACCCCATGCGGGCAGACCGCGCTGCACAGGTCGCAGCCGATGCACCGCGTTTCGTCATAGCGCAGCGAGTTCAGGACTTTGGGCATGGTCGCCATCTCAGCCTCCGATCCAGCGCGCAATGGCCAGCGCCATGATCAGCAACGCCCCAGCTCCAAAGGCGATGGCCATGGGGCGGATGTACGTGAATATCTCGCGGCGCACGGCCGTGGGCGAGGTAAAGGTCGTCGAGCCGGTAAAGTTGAGCGCCAGGTAGGCGGTCACCGGCGGCATGGCCAGCAGGTAGGCCAGGGCGTGGCCAGCGCGCAGCCACCCGCTCGCCTCGCGGCCCAGTTCCGGCGCGGCGAAAGCGAGGGCGGCCAGCCCGCCCAGGATCCAGCCTTTGGCGCTAAAGTCGCGCGTGGGCAGCCAGGGGAGCAGCAGCGGAAAGAGCGCCGCTCCCGCCAGCACCGCGACCACGGCGGCGGCGCTGGCCTTGGCGCCGAGCAAGAGATAGAGCAGCAGCGCGGCCACCAGCGTCGGCCAGGCGAGGTGCACGAGCTCGACGGGAACCAGGGTCAGCCGGTCCCACAGATTGAACCGTACCCGCCGCATCTGGGGCGAGGCCTGACTCGTGCGAAGGTATTCCGGCAAGTCGGCGGCGCGCACCGGGCCATACTCAACCCGAAAGCCGGAACGCCACTTGACCTCGTGCGCGGCTACGCCCGTGGCGCCCAGTTGGGGCAGGATCAGCCTGCGATGGGCGACCACCTTTTCCAGCCCCGTGACGGCGATGCGGTGGACCAGTTCGTCGGTGCCAAAGGTCCCCTTGCCAGCCGCGCACCAGACGTTGATGCCCTTGGTGTCCAGCACGAGGAGGTAGCCATCCTGGCCTGCCAGGGCGGAGCGGAGGGCGTCAAAGCTCAAGGAATAGTTGGCGGTGACGAACACGGGCGATTGCGGCGTGGGGTGGCCGAGCGCATAAAGCCCCGGCTGAACGCGATGCGCGCCGCGTTTGTAGCCCCAACGCGCCTGGAGGTGATCCAGCCGGTTCGCCCGGGTGATCTCGCTGGTGGCGGGGTGGATGGTGCGGTCAGCCACAAGTGGCGTCGCCGAACCCGGCGACGCAGCCCGATTGGGCGTTCAACAGGACTGCGGTTGCTGACGATAGGCCTCGGTCATGTGTCCCCTTTCGATCACGGAGCGCTACTTGCGCTCCATGGGATATCCGGCCGCTTCCCAAGCGCTCAATCCGCCCCGCAAAGCCGCCACGTCCGTGTACCCCAGGTCGTACAGAATCAGCGCCGCACCGGCGCTGGTCGCTTCCGCGGGTCAAGTTCAGTAGAGCGCGAGGGGCCGGTCCTTGGGCAGTTCCCTGTAACGCGTGGGGATCTCGGCCAGGGGGATGGAAATGGCCCCTTGGATATGAGACTCGTTGTAGGCGTCCAGGCTGCGCGTGTCCACGATGATGAGCGTCGGGTCTGCTTGTTGCAATTGGCGCAGTTCCTGGGCGGTGATGCGCGGCACGTCGGCGACCACCGAGGGCCGCGGCAGCGCCGCGACCGGCGTGGCGGTCTGAAACCCCGTGGGCAGCGCAGGCCCATGAAGCTGATCCGTCGTCGGGCTTGCCGGCGCGCCCTGGCACCCCGCCAGCAGCAACGCGATCAGCAGGCCAGCGATATATAGCATTTTACGCATATAACCCTCTCATGGCAAATGAGCCGCGCCAAGTGGTTGTGTCCCAGCGATTACTGCCAGTCCGCCATATAGTTGGCGATGAGTTCGGCGCTCATGGGGCCGATGTGGTGGTCGCGGATCACCCCGTCGCGGTCGATGAAAAAGGTGGCCGGGATGCCCGACACCTTGTAGGCGCGGGCAAAGCTGGCCTGCTCATCCAGAAGCGTCGTGAAGGTCAGCCCCTGCTTCTCGACAAAGGAGGCGACGTCGGCCTTGGCCTCGGCCACCGACACCGCCACGATGACCAAATCCTGATCCTGATACTCCTCGTGGGCCTTTTGCAGAGCGGACCGCTCTGCGCGACAGTACGGTCACCACGTGGTCCAAAAGTTGAGCAGCACCAGCTTGCCGCGATAGTCGCTGAGCTCGATGCTGTCGCCGCCGAGCGCGGGCAAGGCCACCTCCGGCGCCAGCGCGCCCACCTCCGGGGCCACCGGCAGGTTCAGCGTCGGCGTGGGCGGGACCGTCGTGGCGGTGGGCGGCACGGGAACGCTGTACACCGCTGGCGTGGTGGGTTGCGGCGCGCCGCTCGGGGCGCACCCAGCCAGCAGGGCCGCCAGCAGCCCGGCCAGCAGGACAAGAGATATTGGTTTCATGATGGCACCTCGGCATGAAATGGTGTTGTGATGTCCGGCCGGCCTGTCCCGGCAAGCGATCTGGCGCTACGTGGGCAAGCCCCGCAGCAGACACTCGAGACGTCCCCGTGCTGGGGCGGCCCAAGCGACGTCCCCCACGGCGGATAGGTTGGCTTCCGCCAGCAGGCCAAAGGCGCGCTGGCCGGCGGCGAGCATTTGCGCGCCCACCTGCCCATCGGCCAGGGCCCCTGGGCAGCCGCGCTCCAGCAACGGCTGGGCCGCCAGCAGCGCCGCCTGGCAGAGCGCCATCGCCTCCAGCGGCATCTCGGCCATGGCCTGGACCGCGGCGCAACGAGCCGGGTCATCCTCCGCCAGCCGGCGCATGCGCAGCCATGCGGCGATGGCGGCGGCGTCCGATTCGGCCAGCGCCAGGAGCCCGTCTCGCGCGGCCCCCAGCTTGTCCACCAGTTGCTCGCGCTCGGGGAGCGCTTCCAGCGAGGAGAGCCGGGCCTGCTTGATCAGCAATGCGGCGCCCAGCGCCGCGCTGATGGCGACAGCGCTTCCCGCGGCGGGGCTGGCCCGCCGGGCCGAGACGGCTTGCAGCCAGTCTCTGATCCCGGACGACGCTTCGACCGACGGGGCGTCCGGCGCGCTCATTCGCGGGGCTGCGCCTTGTTGACAACCGCGGCGTTGAGGTCTTTGATCAGCGCCGCGACGTCGATGCCATGGGCGCGAGCCCCTTGCTCGATATTCTCAAACCGGGCCACGGCGCAACCGATGCACATCAGGCCATGCCCCAAAAACACGGGGATGGTGACCGGATATTGGGATACCACCTCGCCGATGGTCATTTCCTGGGTAATCGTCATCTTGTCCTCACTTGGTTTCGACTTGAAAGATGGCCAGCCCCGCGCGCCAGTTCGCCAGGGCGGCGCTGATGCGGCGCGAGGGCGGCACGACAAAGATCTCCACGGCGCGGCGCAGGCCCTCTTGCTCGCACAGCGCGCGAAAGTCGGTGACGGTGCACAGGTGCACGTTGGGGGTATTGTGCCAGGCGTAAGGCAGCATCTCGTTCACGGGCATCCTCCCGCTGAGCAGCAGTTGCAGCCGCACGCGCCAGTACCCGAAATTGGGAAAGCTGATGATGGCCGTCTTGCCCACGCGCAACATCTCGCGGATGACCTTGACCGGATCGGCGGCCTGCTGCAAGGTCTGGCTCAGGATCACCAGGTCAAAGCTCTGGTCGCCATAGAAGGACATCCCTTCCATCATGTCGCCATGGTACACGGCCACGCCCCGCTCGATGCACTTGATGACATAAGGCTCCTGGATCTCGATGCCATAGCCCCGGCAGCCCTTATGCTGCTCCAATTGCGCCAAGAGCTCCCCATCGCCGCAGCCCAGGTCCAGCACCCGGGAGCGGGGCGGGACCAGCTCGGCGATCAGGTCATAGTCGAGGCGGCGCTTGGCGGGCTGTCTATTGGCCATGGCTCGCCTCCTTGCGCCCGTTCTGCTGCACGCGCCGGTGCACGTTGGCCAGGAATCCCGCGATGGCATTGGAGAGGTCCTCGCTGGGCAATAGGAAGGCATCGTGCCCATAGGTGCTGGGGATCTCGAGAAAGGTGGTGGCGATGCCATTGGCATGCAGGGCGCGCACGATCTCTTTGGATTGATAGGTGGGGTAAAGCCAGTCGCTGGTGAACGAGATGACCAGGTATTCGGTCTTGGCGCCCTCAAAAGCCTCCAGCAGGGAGCGCTTGCCCGCCGCCAGGTCGAAATAGTCGATGGCCTTGGTGATATACAGGTAGGTGTTGGCGTCGAAGCGCCCGACAAAGGCGTTGCCCTGGTACTTGAGATAGCTTTCCACCTCGAACTCGGCCTGAAAGTCATAACCCAGCGCCGCGCGGTCCTGCAAGCGGCGCCCAAACTTGGCGCGCATCTGCTCGTCGGAGAGGTAGGTGATGTGGCCGATCATCCGGGCCACGGCCAACCCAGCCTGGGGGACGGCCTTGCCGTAATAGCTGCCGCCGTCCCAGTTGGCGTCGGACATGATCGCTTGCCGTCCCACCTCGTTGAAGGCGATGCCCTGGGCGCTGTTGCGCGCCGTCGTGGCGATGGCCAGCACCGAGGCGGCGGCGGCGGGGTAGCGGGTGGACCAATCCAGAGCCATCATGCCGCCCATGCTGCCGCCGGCGACGGCCAGCAGCCGCTTGATGCCCAGGTGGTCGATGAGGCGCTTTTGCGCCTGCACCATGTCGCCGATGGTGACGATGGGAAAATCCAGGCCGTAGGGCTGGCCCGTCCCGGGGTTGACGCTTGCCGGGCCGGTGCTGCCCTTGCAGCCGCCGATGACGTTGCAGCAGATCACCATGTACTTGGCCGTATCAAAGGGCTTGCCAGGGCCGACCATGATGTCCCACCACCCCGGCTTGCGGTCCTCCGGCGTGTGGTATCCGGCCACGTGGGCGTCGCCAGAGAGGGCGTGAAAGATCAGGATGGCGTTATCGCGGACCGCGTTCAGCTGGCCATAGGTCTCATAAGCCTGCGTCACCGGGCTGAGGGTGCGCCCCCCATCCAGCGCCAGCGGCGGATCCGCAAAGGTCCAATATTGGGTCTCGACCAGGCCGACGGTGTGCGCGCCGCCCAGCCGGGACCCTTCGTCGATCTTGAGTTGTTCGTCGGTCGCCACTGTGTCTCCTCACAAGACCCCGTGGGGGTCTGGGTCGCCTAGATGCCCTGCAGCGCCTGGTCCAGGTCGGCCAGGATGTCGTCGACGGATTCGATGCCGATGGACAGCCGGATGAAATCGGGCGTGACCCCGGCGGCGGCCTGCTCCTCCTCGTTCAACTGCTGGTGGGTGGTGGAGGCGGGGTGGATCGCCAGGCTGCGCGTGTCGCCGATATTCGCCAGGTGGCTAAAGAGCTGGAGGCTCTCGACGAACTTGCGCCCGGCCTCGATGCCGCCCTGGACGCCAAAGCCCACCATGCCACTGGCGCCTTGGGGAAGGTAGCGCTGGGCCATCTCGTGGGAAGGGTGGCTGGGCAGCCCGGGGTACAGGACCCAGGCCGCCTTGGGGTGCTGCGCCAGGAACCGGGCCGCGGCCAGCGCGTTTTCCGAATGTCGCGCCATGCGCAGCGAGAGCGTCTCCACCCCTTGCAGGGTCAGAAAGGCGTTGAAGGGGCTGAGGCAGGCGCCGATCTCGCGCAACTGCCGCGTGCGAGCGCGCACCGCAAAGGTCGCTGGCCCAAACTGCTGGTAATAGGCCAGCCCGTGGTAAAAGGGATCCGGCTCCACGAACTCGGCAAAGCGCCCGCTATCCCAGGGGAAGCGCCCGCCATCGACGAGGATGCCGCCGATGGAATTGCCGTGCCCATTCAGGTACTTGGTCAGGCTGTGCGCGATGATGTCGCAGCCGTGCTCGATGGGCCGGCACAGCGCGGGCGAGGCTGTGGTGTTGTCCACCATCACCGGCACGTCCTGAGCGTGGGCGATCTGGGCGATGCCCGCCAGGTCAGGGATGGTCAGCTTGGGGTTGCCGACGGTCTCCAAATAGACCACCTTGGTGCGCGGGGTGATGGCCTGCGCGAACGCTGCCGGGTCGTCGCTATCCACCCAGGTGGTGCGGATGCCCATGCGCGGGAGCGTGGCGGTCAGGAGCGTCACCGTGCCGCCATAGAGCCGGGTGCTGGCGACGATCTCGTCGCCCTGGCTGCAGAGGGTGAGCAGCCCGGCCGCGATGGCGGCCATGCCGCTGGCGAAGGCCAACCCCGCCACGCCGCCCTCCAAGGCAGCCACGCGCTTTTCCAGCACGTCGGTGGTGGGGTTCATGATCCGCGTATAGATGTTGCCGGGCTCCTCCAGGGCGAAAAGCCGCGCCGCGTGGGCCGTATCCTTAAAGACATAGCTGCTGGTCTGCCAGATGGGCACGGCGCGAGCGCCGGTCTCGTCCGGGGTATGGCCGGCGTGCAGGGCGATGGTGTCGAACCCCTTGAAGCGCTCCTCGGTCATCGGTTTCCCTCCAGAGATGTAGCTTGCCTGGCTCCCGGCTGGCGCGCGCCGTCTTGGGAGCGGCATGAGTATATGCCACTTGGTTAGAAAGGCAATGTCCGTTCCGGCATCATGGTGGCGCCCGCCACCTTGGCGCTCGCCACCTTGGCGCCCGCCACCTTGGCGCTCGCCACCTTGGCGCCCGCCACCTTGGCGCTCGCCACCTTGGCGCCCGCCACCTTCACATGGTGGCGCAGCACCAGGTCTGCCAAGGTGGTGTTCTCCAGCACCTGGCGGCAAGCGAGGTACATCTCGGCCCACACCTCCTGCGTGACGCACGTGGGTGACCGGTGGCAGGCCGTCGGGTCGCAGGTGCACTCCACCAGCCCCGGCGGCCCCTCAAAGACATCCAGGAGGCGGCTCAGCGGGATCTGGTCGGGCGGGTCAGCCAGCACGTATCCGCCGCCCGCGCCGCGCACGCTGCGCACCAGGCCGCTCGCCAGCAGCGCCGACATCAGTTGCTCCAAGTACTTGACCGACAGGTTCTGGTCGTCGGCGATCTCTTGGACGTTGCTGGGGCCTTCTGCCGCGTGCAGGGCCAGGAAGAGCATCGCTCTGGTGCCGTAACGCATCCGGGTGCCGAGTCTCATGATCCTCTTTTCCCACTTTAGTAGTGGGGATTATATCCGCAAATGCGGTTGCTGTCAAGTCTCGCGCGGACGAAAAAAAGCCCGCCCTCCCTGGGGAGAGCGGGCTGGGCCAATCCAGCAGAGGGGTCTATTCCCTGCCGCGAGCCAGGGCCTCGTTGGCCTTCTTTACGGCGTCATCCAGCGCCTCTTTCGGGGTCATGAGGCCGGTGATGGAAGCGGTCCAGGCCTCCTCGATAAAGGTGCGGATCTCTTGCTCGCCGCGCACGGACGGCTCGGGGATGCCGTAGGGCACGATGGTCTCGAACTGCTCCTTGACCACCGGGTTGGCGGCGAAAAAGTCCTTCAGCTCGGCGGCGGCGGAAGCGCGCACCGGCATATAGCCAGAGCCGGAGGCCCATTTGGCGGTCTGCTTGGTGCCCACCAGCCACTTCAGGAAGAGCCAGGAGGCCAGCTGCTGATCCGCGGTGGAGCGGAAGACGCACATGCTGCCGCCATACATCACCGTGGCCGGGTTATTGGGATCGGCCTGCGGGATATTGGTCTGGCCCCACTCGATCTTGCCCGCGCCGATGCCCTGCTCGATGGCTTGCTTGTAATAGTTGGTGCCGCTGGTGGAGGCGATGGTGTACGCCACGTTGCCCTTGCCGAATTCGGCCTGGTCGGCATAGTTGCCTTCCGGCTTGACGGCGCCGCCCTTTTCGATCATGCGGTTCAGCATCGCCAAGGACTCGATGCCCTCGGGGCCGTTAAAGATGGCGGTCGTCTCAGTGGGATCGAGCTGACGCACGCCGCGGCTATAGAGAAAGCCGTCAAAGGTGGAGGCGCTCTCATAGAAGGCATAGCCCATCTTGCCCGTCTTGGCTTTGACGGCGTTGCAGTGCTCCTCGAACTCTGCCCAGGTCTTGGCGGGGGCGCTGAAACCGGCCTCCTTGAGCAGGGTCAGGTTATAGTACATGCCCAGGAAGCTCTTGGTGAAGGGCCAAGCCAGGTATTGGTTGCCGAAGGAGGGGATGCGGCACTCTTCCAGAAAGCCGGGGAAGATGTCTTTCATGTCCTCTTCGGACAGGCCCACGTCCTTGCTAAAGATGTAGGAATCCAGGGGGATTACCTCGTTGGCCTTCATGTACTCGGCGATCATGCTGGGATAGGAGACGGCGATCTGCGGCCATTCACCGGCAGAGATGGCAGCCATGATCTTTTTGTACAGGTCCGTATAGTTGCCCTGGTAGACGGACTCGATGGTGATCCAGGGGTATTCCTTCATGAACTCCTGGATCATGCTATCCAGCAGCTTGCCGCGGAAATCGTCGGGCTGTTGCGGGTGCCAAAAGACCAGCTTGACGGGGTTTTGCACGGCCTTTTCCACCACGACGGTGACCGGCTTTTCCACCTCAACTTGCTTTTCCACCACCACCGTCGAGATGACCTGCTTTTCGACAACCTTTTCCTTCTCGACGATGACCGTGTTCACGACCTGCTTTTCCACGGGCACTTCTTTTTCGACGACCACGGTGACGGGCCGGTCGATGACCTGCGGCGTGGGTTGGGCGCAGCCGGCCACCAGGCCGAGCACCATCACGACCGCCAAAATGAGCGCGACACTCTTGTTCATTGCTCCTCTTCTCCTTGATTGAGTGAATAGGGAACACCAGAAACGCCCCAAGGCCCTCGGTCCGATGCATCCCTCCTTTCGCTTGCCATTGGTCTCACTTGAGTCCCGTTCGGGCGATGCCTTCGATGAATTTGCGCTGCACCAGCAGGAACAGGATGATGATAGGCACGGTGGTAAAGGTCGCGGCGGCGTTGTGCAGGTGCACCGACATGCCCGCCTCATCGGCAAAGTACTTCATGCCCACCATGAGCGGCCGCATATTGGGGTCGTTGGTGACGTACAGCGGCCACTGCACCGAGTTCCACGCGCCCAAAAAGTTGAACAGCGAGGTGCTCACCAGCGCGGGGACAGAGAGCGGAAGCCCAATGCTCCATAGGAACCGCAGGTGGCCGCAGCCATCCAGTTTTGCCGCATCCTGGAGGTCATCGGGGATGCTGCGGAAGAACTGGCGCAGGAAAAAGATGGTGACCACGTTGACGATCCAGGGCAGGATCAGCGCCCGATACGAATCGATCCATTTGAGGCGCGATACGGTGATAAAGTTGGGGATCAGGATGACCTCTTCCGGGATCATCATGGTCAGGAGAAAGATCATAAAGATCGCGTCGCGGCCAGGGAAGCGCAGCCGGGCGAAGGCATAAGCCGCGGGGGCGCCGGTGGCCAGGATCAGGATCGGCGTCACGATGCACATGATGGCCGAGTTGACAAAGTAGCGTCCAAAAGGCGCGCGGGCCCAGGCGTCGATATAGTTCTGCCAAAAGCCAGGGAGATCGGCATAGCCCAGGCTGCTGCGGGCTTGCGCCCAGAGGGTATCCCACTGCAGGGCGCGCCCAAACAGCCCCACTTTCCAGGCCGCGAGGAAGAGCAGCATGTGCCCCAGCCAGTAGAGCGCCCCCCACCAGCCTTTGCGCAACCGCCAACCGATATAGGCGCCCAACCCCGCCCAGATGAGCAGAACCGGGATCAGGATGGGATGGGAGGCGAGCATGTGGCCGATGATCTGGGCGCGCGCGCTGAAGGCTTGGGGGATGAAGACCGGCGGCGACGCGATGGCCTCGCCATAGGTCTTGAACGAGGTGAGCACCATCCAGGCGAAGGGAAAGGTGACCGTGATGGCGCCGAAGGCAAGCACGCCGTAGAGCAATGCGCGCTTGATGGCGTTCGACACCTTGAGGCGCAAAAGGAAAGCTCCCGCCGTCATTGGCATCTCTCCCTATTGGTAGGTGACCCGGTTGGCCATGGCCCGCTGCTGAACAAAGGTCAGCACCAGGATCACGGCCAGCAGCACAAAGGCCGCCGCGGAGGCATAGCCCGCGCGGATGGCGTTCCAGAAGCGGTCAAAGATGAAATAGGCCACCGAGGTGGTGGTCCGCAGCGGACCTCCGCCGGTCATCGTGAAAAAGAGCGTGAAAGCGCGGAAGGCGCCGATGGTAGAGATCAGCATCAGGAAATACGTGGTGGGTGAGAGGAGCGGCAGGGTAATCCGCCAAAAGACCTGGCTCTCGTTGGCGCCATCGATGCGCGCGGCCTCGTATAGCTCGCCAGGGACGTTGCCTAGCCCGGCCAAGTAGATCACCACATCGTAGCCGAGGAGGTGCCAGATGCTGACGATGGACACGGCGATCAGCGCCATGCTGGGGCCCTTGGCCCAGGAGGGCACGGTGAAACCCCAGCGCTGTCCCAGGTACTGAATGACGCCGCGCGGCTCCTGCAGCCACTTGACGGGAAAGAACTCGACCAATTCGGTGGTCACGACCGCCAGCGCCGCGGGACGCAAACGGAAAAAGAGCGCCAGGGCTAGGGATCCCCCGGCGAACAAGGCCAGGAGCGCCGTGGCCCCCCACGCGCGGCGCTTGGCGGTCAGCAAGAGCCAGACCAGCCAAGCCAGCATCAGGAGCATCCACAGGTACACCCACGGCTCGTGGCCCACGGTGCCGAGGACGCGCGAGAGGAACGTGCCGATCCCCTTGAGGGCATAGTTCATGAAACCGACCTGGAAGTTAAAGATGTATTGCCAGGCCACCGCTGCGGGGACCAGGGAGGTGATGTAGGGCATAAAGTAGAGGGTGCGGAACAGGCCGCGCAGCTTGATTCGCTGGAACAGGAGGTAGGCGATGAACAGCGAGAGCGCCATGGTGAATGGGACGGTAAAGAACACGTAATACAGCGTGACGCCAAAAGATTGCCCGAAGGCCTTGTCGGAAAAGAGATCGATATAGTTCTGGAGCCCTACATAGAACTCTTTGAGGATGCTCCACTTGTGCAAGCTGATGTAAAAGGCGTTGGCGAAGGGATAGAGCCGGAAAACGAACAAGACGATGATCGCGGGCAAGATATAGAGAAAAGCAGTCAGGGCCTCGCGGCGCTTTGCACCCACCATGCTGCGGGGCGCGGATGGTCGGCTGGTGCTTGCTTTCGATGCCATGCCTCTATCCTTTGCGATGTGCAATGGTTGCCAAGAGCGATCCGGCGTGCTGCGGTTAGCGGCGGATGGCCGACAGGGTTGGGCCCTGCCAACGAGCCGCTCCGCTAGCTCTCGCGGTAGTGGCAGCCGCGGCTCACCTTGTTGGCCCAGGCCGCGTCGGTGACGATGGTCGCCGCCTGCAGGCAGTTGCGCAGACCGATCAACCCGTCGGTCAGTTTAACCCGCCGGTAAAACTTGTCAATTTCCAGGCTGAGGCTGCGCAGGTCGCCGATGGCGCGTTCCAGGCGGTGGGTGGTGCGCACCAACCCCACATAGTTCCACATGATGTTCTTGATGGTGGTCATGTCCTGGCTGATCAGGGCCGGGTCCGCCGTCTCGTGCAGCCCCGAATCGTCCCAGAGGGGGACGGCGCGGATGTCGAAATGCTCCATGTTGGGAAGCCGCGGGATGATGTGGTCGGCGGCGCGGTTGCCCCACACCAGCCCTTCCAGGAGCGAGCTGCTGCCCAGCCGGTTCGCCCCGTGCACGCCGGTGCAAGAGACCTCGCCGGCGGCGTAGAGGTTGCGGATGCTGGTGCGGCCCCATTCGTCCACCCAGATGCCGCCGCAGAAATAGTGCGCCGCGGGCACCACCGGGATCATCTCCCGGGTGATGTCCACGTCATAGGCCAGGCACTTTTCATAAATGGTGGGGAACCGCTCCTTGATCTTGTCCGCGGGCATGTTGGAGGCCAGGTCCAGATAGACGTGGTCGACGTTGCGCAGCAGCATCTCGTGATGGATGGCGCGGGCGACCACATCGCGGGGGGCCAGTTCTTTCCACTCGGGCGCGTACTTGTGCATGAACGGCTCGCCGGCGTCGTTGAGCAGCTTGGCCCCCTCGCCGCGCAGCGCCTCCGAGATGAGAAAGACCGGCGCCTGCTGGTGATGAAAGGCGGTGGGGTGAAACTGCACATACTCGGCATTGATGATCCGGGCGCCGGCCCGGTGGGCCATGGCCAGGCCATCGCCGCGCGCCCCGGCGGGGTTGGTGGTGTTCAGGTAGATCTGCCCCAGGCCGCCGGTGGCGAGGATGGTGGCCTTGGCGATGCAGCTCTGCACGTTCCGGCTGTGCTGGTCAAAGATGTAGGCGCCGATGCACGAGAGTGGCTCATAGATGTGCAGGGGGTTGGTGGAATGATGGGCGGGGGTCAACAGGTCCACCGCCGTGTGGCCGGTCAGGAAGCAGATGTTGGGGTGCTCCGCCAGGCGTTCCACCAGCTTTTCCTCGATGGCCTTGCCGGTGGCATCGCCGACAAAGAGGATGCGCTCGGTGGAATGCGCCGCCTCGCGGGTAAAGTCGAGGCTCCGGTCCGCGCGCCGCGCAAAGGGGACTCCCAGCTCGTCGATGAGCACTTGTTTCAGGAGGCGCGGGCCATCCTCTGCCAGGATGCGGACCGCCTGAGGGTTGTTCAGCTCGGCGCCGGCGGCGACCAGGTCGCGCACGAGCAAGTCCGCCGAGTCCTCCGGCCCGCGGTGGATGATGCCGCCCTGGGCATAGTAGGTGTTGGACTCGTACGGCTCCCTGGCCTTGGTGACGAGCGTGACGCGGTAGCCGGCCTCGGCGAGCTTGAGCGCGGCGCTGCCCCCGGCGATGCCGCCGCCGATGATAAGGACGTCCGTGACCCTGCAATCGGAATTCATGAATCAGCTCTCCTATGACGCGGATTTCGGCGGCATGGAAAGCCGCAACATGTTCTGCAGAGCGATCAGCGCCTCGGCCTTGATCTCATCAGAGACCGTCACCACCTCGACCGGGCGGCCTGCCACGATGCTTTCCAGCGAGCGCAACAGGTTATAGAGGTTGATGCGCGCCATGGAGACGCAATAAGAGTCCACCAGCGGCACGATGAGCTTGTCCGGGTGCTCCGCGGCCAGGCGATAGACCAGGTTGCACTCGGTGCCGATGGCGAGGCGCGCCCCTGCTGGGGCCTGTTCCACCGCGCGGATGATGTAGGAGGTGGAGCCATTGGCGTCCGAGAGGGCCACCACCTCCGGCGAGCATTCGGGGTGGACGACGATGCGGATGCCCTCGTACTTGGCGCGGATGGCGGCGACGTGCTCGGGCGTAAAGTGGCTGTGCACGTAGCAAAAGCCGCGCCAGACCACAAAGCGCGCCTGGTCGATGTCCGGGTTGCCGCCCAGGGGCCGGCTGGGGTCCCAGGTCATGATCTGCTGGCGCGGGATGCCCATGGAGAGGGCGGTGTTGGTCCCCAGGTTGGCGTCGGGGAAAAAGAGGACGTGCTTGGTGCGCTGCAGCGCCCAGCGGCAGACCTCGGCGGCGTTGGAGGAAGTGCAGACGATGCCGTTGTTCCTGCCGCAAAAAGCCTTCAGGCTGGCCGTGGAATTGACATAAGTGATCGGCGTGATGTCGTTGCCCCATAGCCCGGTGAGGCTCTTCCAGGCGTTGCGCACCTCGGGGGTCTCGGCCATGTCCGCCAGCAAGCAGCCCGCCCGCTTATCGGGGATCACCACGACCTGGCCGGGCTGGCGCAGGATATCAGCGGTCTCGGCCATGAAATGCACGCCGCAAAAGACGATGTAGCGGGCCTCGGCGATCCGCGAGGCCTCCTGAGCGAGCTGCAGCGAGTCGCCGCGAAAGTCGGCAAACTCGATCACGTCGTCGCCCATATAGTGATGGCCCAGGATGACCAGGTCGCGGCCCAGCTCGGCCTTGATCTCGCGGACGCGAGCGACGGCTTGCTCCTTGGATAGACGCTTGAAACTCTCAAGAGAGGGCATGATCGCGCTCCTTTGGCCTAGACGAAATCGAGGCTGAGGTCCAGCGCCTTGACGGAATGGGTCAGGGCGCCGCTTGAGATGTAATCGACGCCGGTCTCGGCCACCTGGCGGATGTTTTGCAGGGTGACGTTGCCCGAGGCCTCCAGCGGCGTGCGGCCGGCGGCCACTTCCACCGCCTGGCGCATCTGGGCGCAGTCCATGTTGTCCAGCAGGATGCGGTCCACGCCCAGCCCTAGCGCCTCCTCCAGCTCGGGGAGGGTGCGCACCTCCACCTCGATCGGCAGGCGCTTGCGGTTCTTGGCCTTCACGCGCTGCACCGCCGCGGTGATGCTGCCCGCCGCCTGGATGTGGTTATCCTTGATAAGGACCATGTCGTACAGGCCGATGCGGTGGTTCTGCCCACCGCCCATGCGCACGGCATACTTTTCCAGAAGCCGCAGTCCAGGGGTGGTTTTGCGCGTATCCAGCACCACGGCGCGGGTCCCGGCGATGGCCTGGCTATAGGCGCGAGCCATGCTGGCCGTGCCGGAGAGCCTCTGCATAAAGTTGAGCGCCACGCGCTCCCCGCTGAGCAAGCCCCGCGTCGGCCCGGCCAGGCGGGCCACCAAGTCTCGCGGCTTGACCGCGGCGCCATCGCCGACCACCGGCTCGAAGGTGATGCGCGGGTCCACCAGGCGAAAAACGGCGCGAGCCACCTCCAGCCCGGCGATAACGCCCTCCGCCTTGGCGATGATGATGGCCTGCGAAGTCTGATCGGCGGGGATGATCCAGTTGGTGGTGACGTCGCCGGAGCCGAGGTCTTCCCTCAGCGCGCGCCGGACCACCCGCTCGATCTCGGATTCTGGCAAGGGAACGGGGTTGCTCAAACGGCCATCTCCTCTGTTAGAATGCACCCTTTGGGGGCCCATTATATGCCAACATCGGGCACAGTCAAGCTCAGGGCGCCCTGGCTGGCGATGCTCCGCGGGCGCGTCAGCTCGGTTCCGGGGGCTTGGCGGCGCGTAGCCGCTCCCAGGCCGCGCGCGCCTGGGCCAGCGCCTCCGCCGAGTCGGCGCGCCCGCCATAGTGCGCCTGGACGTAGGCCTCGGTGAGCTGCCGGACCTCCTCGGCGTGTTCCGGCCAGGCGGCATCCAGCTCGTGGCGGTACTCGTAGGGGGTTTCGGCGTCGCGGCGCGGGTGGCCGCGCTCCTGCCCCAGCCGGTTGAGGCTGGCATAGATGCGCCGGATCGAGTCCAGGGGGTAGCGCTCGCCGCGCAGGATGGCCAGGCCCTGGGCGGCGCCATCGCGCAGGCGCTGCCACCCGCCGCGCAGCATCCCGGCCAGGTCATCCAGAAAATCGTCCGATGACCAGACCGACTCACGGAGGACGTCGCGCTGGCGCTGGCGGCGCCGGTAGCGGCGCTGCGCGGCAAAAAAGACGAGGAGGATGGCCGCGATGACCACCGCGACCAGCAGGGCATCCCGCCCCACCTTGACCCAACTCCCCGTCTCTAGCCCCTCCAGTTGCTCGCCGAGGTCCTCCAGGATGCTGAGGTCAGGCAGCACCTCTTCCCCCGGCTCCGGCTCGCCGAAGAGGCGGCGCAAGAGCTGGCCCAGCCAGGAGCCGATGGTCACGGCGACATAGAAAAAGAGGCCAATGATCGCGAACAGGACGGTGCGCAGCGGCTCCAGCAGGCCAAGCAGGCGGTCCAACGCGGCTTGCAGCCGTTCCAGGGACAGGAGCGAGGCGGCCAGCAGCCCCAGCAGCACCGCCAGCAGGGCGCTGCCGGAGAGGATGCCCAGCCACGAGCCCGTGAACGGCGCGCGAACGCCGCCGCGGCTCTCGCCCAGATCGATGATCCGCGCCAGCGCGATGGCGACCAGGCCAAAGAAAAAGTAGGCGGGCAGCAGCAGGGCGGGCAGCTTGGCCGCGCCAAAGGCGCTGACCACGAGATACAGCATCAGCAGGACGATGCCGGCGCGGAAGCGCTTGCCCACCACCATGGCCCCCAGCGCCTCCTGGCCCAGGCGCAGGCCGCGCCACCAGATGAACAGGCCGGCCAGGAAGAGGGTGAGCTGCGGAGGTATCGCCAGTTCGTAGGCGGCCACCTCTCGGAACAGGCGCCCGATCCACTCCGCCGAGAGCAGTTCCCCGCCGCCGTAGAGCTCCCAGCGCAGGCCCGCCAGGATCGCCAGGAGGCCGAGTCCCATCAGGATGGCTTGCTGGCGTAGGAGCGGCATGGTCAGGTTGTTCAGCAATCGCAGGAGCGTTGCCGCGCCGAATAGCCACAGGAACACCAGGCCCGGCGCCAGCGCGTACTCGGAGCCGGAGAGAAACGAGATGGCAAAGCCCATCCACAGGTAAAGCCAGCAGGCTTCCATCGCCGCCGCCAGCAGGTGAAGCGCTTCGCGCCGCCAATCCAGGACCCGCCATAGCCACGACATCTAGCGCGCCCCTCCTTCCGCCGGTTGCAGCGTTCGTTCATCCGCCGACAGACGATAGGTGAGGATGCCGGGGATCTCGTCCAACGGCGTCTCGTCGCCGAGCACGATGAGCACCTGGCGCCGGCCGGCGTCGCGCAGGTTGAGCATCGCCGCCATGATCTCGTCCGTGACCACCGCGGTGACCACCAATAGCGTGGCGCCCCAGGGGAGGTTGGGGCTTTCTCGGGTGAGCAACTCCTCCAGGGATTGGGTGGGCATGGACGAGACCGCGGCCAGCGCCTCCAGGATGCGGGTGAGTTGGTCCGGGTCGCGGCCGGGCAACACGCGCAGCGGCTGCTCGGAGAGGGGCCAGCAGCCATTGGCCACCACGCCCACCAGGTAGCGCCGCTCCGCGGCATAACTCGCCAGCGAGGCCGCCAGGCTGATGGCCTGCTCCAGGCGTTCCGGGATGATGCCCTGCCAGTACTTGGGCAGGGTGGCGATGTTGAGCACGATCACCCATTGCGCGGTGGTGGTCGGCTCGTAGACCTTGACCTGCAGCTCCTGACGGCGGGCGGTCGCTTTCCAGTGGATGCGCTTGAAGGCATCGCCGGGGCCGTAATCCCGCACGCCGATGACGCGGCTGGGGTCTTCCAGGATGCGCAGCGTCGCCCGGACGTCGCCAAAGGGCTCCTTGGGCGGCAGGCCGAACTCGGCCAGGGGCCGCACCCGGGGATAGACGATGAGCCAATCCTGCTCCGCCGTGCGGGCGGTGCGGGTAAAGAGCCCAAAGAGGTCGCCGGAGGTGAGGCGCGCCGGGCCGAAGGGGTAGGTGCCGCGCCTGTCGCATTGCAGGTGATGCACCCACTGGGCGCGCTCGTACCAGCGCAGCGAGAGGAGGTTGTTCAGGTAATAGACGTCGGTGGTCGGCGTCACCGTGTCCTCGCCCACCAGCGTGACGCCCTTGGGGAACTCGTCCTCGATGCGCAGCCAGGCCAGCGGCAAGAGCTTGCGGTTGGTGACGCGCAGGATGAGGTCCACGGCCTCGCCGGCAAAGACGCGGCTCTCGCTGAGGGCGCGGCGATAGTCGATCCGGCGCAGCGCATAGCGGTTCCAGAGCCAGGCCAGCGGCACGATGGTCCCCAACAGGACCGCCAGTGCCACCAGCCCGCTCTGCCGCATCGCCAGGCCGATGACGACCATCAACAGGATCAGCCAGACCCACTGCGCGTTGAACATGGCGGATGTTACAGCTTTTCCACCGGCACGGGGACCGCATCCACCGTCTCCCGGATCACCTCTTGGGGCGTGCGACCGCGCAGGCGCGTCTGCGGGCTCACGATGATGCGGTGGGTGAGCACGGGGGCGGCCAGGGCCTTGATGTCATCGGGCACCACATAGTCGCGGCCGCGGATGGCCGCCAGGGCCTGGGCCGCCTTGTAGAGTGCCAGCGTGCCGCGGGGGCTGACGCCCAATTGCACCGCCGAGTGCTCGCGGGTGGCCCGGGCGATGCGCACCACATACTCGCGCAGCGAGGCGTCCACGCGCACGTCGGCGCGGGCGGCCTGGAGCTGGCGCAGCTCGTCCGCGCTGAGCACCGGCTGGAGGTTCTCCAGAGGGTCCTGGCGCTCGAAGCGCATGAGGATCTCGTTCTCTTCTTGCTCGCTGGGGTAGCCCAGCTTGATGCGCATCAGGAAGCGGTCGATCTGCGCCTCCGGCAGGGGAAATGTCCCCTCCAGCTCGATGGGGTTCTGGGTGGCCAGCACCAAGAAGGGCTGGGGCAGGGGGCGCGTCTCGCCGTCCACGGTGATCTGCCGCTCCTGCATGGCCTCCAACAGGGCCGACTGGGTGCGCGGCGTGGCGCGGTTGATCTCGTCGGCCAGCACGATCTGCGAGAGGATCGGGCCCGGGCGGAACTCGAACTCTTGTTGCTTCTGGTTATAGAACGAGATGCCCGTCACATCGGAGGGCAAGAGATCCGGGGTGAACTGGATGCGCTGGAAAGTGCAGCCCAAGGAGCGGGCGATGGATTTGGCCAGCAGGGTCTTGCCGAGACCGGGCACGTCTTCTAGCAGGATATGCCCCTCCGCCAGCAGCGCCACCATCGCCAGCTCGATCACGTCGCGTTTGCCGATGATCACGCGCTCGATGTTCTGGATAATCCGTTCGACTCTTTCGTCGGTCATGGGCTTGCCCTTTCTTGGGTCGGTGACGTCATGGGCCCCGACGCGCAGGCCAGGGCCACCATCACCTATTATACCACAGGTCGGGATTGCGCTTGTATCATTGGACAACCGGCTGGGCGGTGGTATACTGGGGCCACAGACTAGATCATCCGAGCTGAATTAGCGAGCGCGCAGATCAAACGGGAGGACAAGATGTCAAGGAAACGATACGTGCAGGTGGGCGTCGGCGGACGGTCCATGATGTACTCGATGGCCATCGTCAAGAGCCATGCCGCAAGCTGCGAACTGGTGGGCTTGTGCGATTCCAACGAGGGCCGACTAAAGTTGCGCGCGCAATGGGTCGCCGAGCAGGGCGTCCAGGTCCCGACCTATAGCGCCGCCGATTTCGACCGCATGATCGCCGAGTGCAAGCCCGATGTGGTGGTGGTGACCACCAAGGACTGCTATCACGACGAGTATATCTGCCGGGCCATGGAGTTGGGCTGCGACGTCATCACCGAAAAGCCCATGACCACGGACGCCGCCAAGTGCCAGCGCATCATCAATACCCAGCATCGCACCGGCAAAAAGTGCGTCGTGACCTTTAACTATCGCTATTCGCCCCCGACCACCCAGGTCAAAGACCTCTTGATGTCCGGCGTCATCGGCGACATCCTGTCCGTCGATTTCCATTGGCTGCTGGACACCTACCACGGCGCGGACTATTTCCGGCGCTGGCACCGTAACAAGCAGAACTCGGGCGGCTTGATGGTGCACAAGGCCACCCATCACTTTGACCTGATCAACTGGTTGCTCTCCAGCGTGCCCGCCTCGGTCTTTGCCATGGGGCATCGCAAGTTCTACACGCCGCAGCAAGCGCTGCGCTATGGGCTGAAGGACCGCTCGGAGCGGTGCGCGGATTGCCCGGAGGCCAAGCGGTGCCCGTTCTTCCTGGACCTGAAGGGCAACGAGCGACTGAACGAGATGTACGCCCAGACCGAGGAGTACGACGGCTATTTTCGCGACCGCTGCGTCTTTAGCGACCAGATCGACATCGAGGACTCGATGAATGTGGTGGTCGCCTATGAGAACGGCGTCAAGATGAGCTACTCGCTGAACGCCTTCCTGCCCTGGGAGGGACTGGCCATCAGCTTTAACGGGTCCAAAGGCCGGCTGGAGTTCAAACGCCGCGAGACGGTCTATATCAGCGGCGATGGCTCGGTGCCCGGCGAGCTGATGGCGGAGGGGACCAGCATCATGGTCCACCCGCACTTTGGCACGGCCTATTCGGTGCCCGTGTGGCAGGGGGTGGGCAGCCACGGTGGCGGGGATGCGGTGTTGCTGGACGATCTCTTTAGCCCCAACCCGCCGAAGGACAAGTATCTGCGCGCGGCTGACCAGCGCGCGGGCGCCTATTCGATCCTCACCGGCGTAGCGGCCAACCTCTCCATGGCCACCGGCAAGCAGATCTATGTGGCCGACCTGGTCCAAAGCATCGGCATGCCGGATTACCCGTCCATGCCCACGCCCTACGACCCGATCGAGCTGCCCAAGGTCACCTCTCGCCGGCTGAACGAGCGCGACCTGGGCGCCATGCGCGAGGGCGGCGCCAAGAAGGAATAGGTCACGCCGCGCGGCGAACGACTGAATCGAGATAAAGCAGAGGCCGAGGTCACAGTCAAATAGACTGCGATCTCGGCCTCTGCATTTACGGCTATGGAGCGTCGCGAACGTCAGGTTGGCTCGGGCTGAGCGTTCTAGAAGGGGATCTCGTCCTCGTTGCCGGGGGCCTCGCTGAAAGAGTCGGCTGGCTCCTGCCCGCCGCCACCGCCGCCGCCGCCACCCTGCTCGCCCCGCTTGCTGAGAAAGCGAACATTGCGCGCTCTCAGCTCGAGCGTGGCTCTGGGCTTTCCATCTTGTCCCGTCCAAGCCGAGGCGTCGATCTCGCCTTCCACCAGGACTAACTGCCCTTTGGTCAGGTATTGGTTGCAGGTCTCGCCAAGTTTGCTCCAGGCGGTGACGCGGAACCAGGTGGTTTTCTCTTGCTGCTCGCCGTTGGCGTTGGTCCAACGGCGCGACGTGGCCACGCTAAAAGAGGTCACTGGCGTGCCTGAGGGTGTATAGCGCATCTCTGGATCTCTGCCAAGATGCCCGATGACGGTTGTGGTTTGGTACATGGATTACTTTCTCCTTTTGCATATCCTCGTGCCTTGGTGGCTTCGCTGGCATGGACGAATATGCTGGCCTGCCAGCCGGCGCAGAACCGAGTCTATCCGCCCGGGGATGCCTGTCCATCCGGTTGTTCCAGAGCGGCAGGCAGCCGCACGCGGGTCGGCCCCCCCTTCTTGAAGCGGAAATCGCACTTGTCGTAGCCCTCGGCCAGGGTCATGGTGCGCCTCAATCCCCAGCCGAGCATATCACTGTATAGTTTGTCCGCCGCACAAAGATACGGCGCCAGCTCTGACGCGCCCTGTGCGGCGAGGAACTTGACCGAAGCGCATTCCTGATAGTCAACGCCATAGTCAAAGCCCTCGCCATCCCCCTCGACATAGGTGAAAACGTAATCCCCAGGCCGCTCGCGCCTCTGCGATTCGGCTGCCCGGCGCTTCAGCCTGTTCAGATACCTCGGCGAGAAGGTCATGTATCCCAAGAGCCGGCGCGCGAACCCGGGAGAGGCTCGCAGGTAGGCCGCGGTCGCGTCGTAACAGAGCCGTCCGGCCTCCTCGACGGTCTGGCCATGCCGCTGCAACACCCGATACAGGGCCAGGAACCAGCCGGTCGCGGTGACAAACTGTGTGAAAGGCTGCTTGCCGCCCACGTCGGGAAGCTGCGGGATGATGACGGCGAATTCTCGGCGAGCCTCCTCGATCCAGGCTCCGGCCCGCTCCGCGCCATACCGGATGATCAGGAGGTGGCTGATCCGGTGCACCGTCCTGTCGAAATCCCTCAGCAGCCGCGACTCACGGTAGGTGTGGCGTCTGCTAGCCATTGGCTCTCAACCTTGCTGCTCAGCGAACCCTGCTGCATTCTAGCGCACCAGGCTGGCCATGTCAAGCGAGCTGCTTGCCTAGCTAGGCCAGGGCCCGTCTGTCTTCGTAATAGTCGAGCGGCCCGCCAAGGCAGGAATTGCAAACAGAACAAACGTTCTGTATGGAGTATAGCACAAGTTGGCGGGGATGTCAAAAGCCCCGCGCATCGCGCCCGGGATGCTGGAGACGACCCGCCAGCGCTTGTCCCGCTCCCTAACGATACCCTGCCCGATAGGTCCACGTCACGTCGCAGGGCGGGTGTCCCGCGCCCTTGGCCCAGACCTGGAAGGTGTCGCCGGCCTTGGCGCCTTGTGGAGCCGTCAAGGTCCAGCTCTTGGTGGCGGGACCGGCGATGCCAGACCAAGGCGCATAGGTCAAGGGCTGATTAGGCTCGACGAGGTGGCGGTGCGCCGTGTCCGCGCCGTACTGGAAGGACATCCCGTAATAGTAGCTGCTGGCGATCGCGCCGCTGTGCGCAAAGCGGACCGCGAGCGTCGCCTTCTGGCCCAGCTTGAGCGTCTGCGGCGGAGCATCGAACCTCGCCTCGACGGTCAGATTGTGATGCTCTGACCCGCGGTCCACGTACCGCTCGTTCCAGATAAAGAGCGTCTCGCCCACCTGGTAAGACGTGAATTTCCCGTCCACTCTTGCGCTGGCCTGGGCGGTAGCGGTGGCGCTCGCGGCGCGCGCCTCCCGATCAGGTCCGGTAAAGACCCATTCCCTGGTCACCCCGCCGCCCTCGTGGATGGCCAATGGCGCGTCCGCGGCGTTGATGACCGACTGGCTATCCCTGACCCATACTAGCGCGGTGGCGATCGTGGGCGTGGGCGTGCGCGTCGGCGCCCGAGTTGGCGCCAGCGTCGCCGCTCGGGTGGCGGTGCGCGCGGGCCGGAGGGTGGGCGTGGCCGCGCTCGTTGGTGTGGAGGCAGCCGCAGCAACGTTCGCTGCACGCTTGGTTGACGTCCCCGAGGCCGTGGCGGACGGGGCCGCTTGGCTCACGAGCTGTGGGCAATCCAGCATCGCCTGAGCCACCCGCACGGCGTTGGCGCGATCCGGGTCCGACTCGCTGGCCTGTAGCCCGCGCAGGCGATTGCAGGCCTGGTCGCGCACGAACGCCTCTTGCTCCTCCTCAGGCAACCCGGCGATCTGGGGATTGGCCGCTCGCGCCTGCCTCTCCAAAGAACCTTTCAGATACTCCCCGACGGTGCTGGGCAGCGCCCGCAGCCCCTCCAGCCCTTGCAGGGCGCCGCTGACTCCCTCGTAGGCCGCCTGCGCATCTTGCGGCTGGCCCCCGCTGCCCATCGTGCCCCTCAGCACGTCAAAGCCAGCCAGGACGACGGAGAGATGGTCTTCCGCATCATCCGCTAGCTCGATCACCTGCAGGACCGGGCGATCGGCCTCCAGGATGAGGCGCACAGCCTGCGCCGCCTTGGGATCCCAAGTCAGGATGCTCTTGGCGGGCGGCCAGTTGGTCCCGCGCATAAAGGTGCCCTGAACCTTGCCGAACCCGCCCACGCCGCGGGAGACGAGCCCAGCGCCCATGTCGATGGCGGCCTTTTTCTGCCCCTCCTCGATGAACGCGGCTCTGGTCTGTTCCGCCTGGCGTAGCTGGGCGGCAGGGTTCCAGCGCCTCTCGATCGCGTTCAGTCCGTCTCGCAGCGCCTGCAACTCGGCCACGGTCACGGCATCACCCCGCCGGCGCGCCTCGGCCAGCTCTTGCTCCACCTGGCTCCGGCGCTCCTGCACCTGCTGCATGGCTGCTTTCGAATAGCTCACGTTGCTCTCGTTGACCACGGCCTGGTTGACGTCCATCCCCCAGCTAAGCAAGCCCAACGCCAGCGCCACCGTGGCTATGATGCTTACCGCCGCCATGTTCATGCCCTCCGAGATGCTATCCCATGACTCTGCAGGGTTGTCGATTCGTTCGAGCTGATATAGGCCGCCAAGCCCATGCGCTGAACGTCCACTGGCTCTATGGCGCCGCAGGCGGCAGCCTGACCACCAGGTTGTCAAAGCGAGCAGCCATCCCCTCGCCGGATACCGATAGGCCGATCTGCCCGGAGGCGAGCTCGCTGTCGCTGACGGTCGTGATCAATGTGCCATTGATGTAAACGGTGATCTCGGGACCCTGGCAACGCACGCGCAACCGGTTCCAGGCCTCGCCGCGGTTGATGGCGGGAGAAGGGGTATTGGCTTGCAGTGTCGTCCAGGCGCCGTTCCACTTGTACAGGGCATAGGTTCCGTTGGCGGGGTTGATGGCTACCCAATAGTAGCTGCGTGTCGCGTCCCGCACCTCCCGCAGCGACAGCCCATAGCTTCCCTTGGGTTTCCCATCGCTCCTGACCGAGACCTCCACATCCACGTCGTCCACCACGCGGCTATAGCGAGCGAGTATAACATTCCCTTGCTTGGACATCACATGGTACTCGCCGTCGGCGTAGCGCAGCGCCTGGTGCTCGTTCTCGGATTCGTGCGGCAGGCCAGTGGTCGGGACATCAAAGGTGTCGGCCCAGAGGACGCCGCCTGGCGCTGGGGTAGCCGTTGGCCTCGGGCTGGACGTCTGGCGTGCCATAGTCGGCTCGGATGGGCCGAGCACCTGCGCCAGCGAGCGGTCCGTGGACAGCCAGAATCCGCTGCCCAGCAGGCCCGAGATGGCATAGTCGCGGCCGTCCAGCCGCCCCTCGACTCGCACCTCGTAGGCCGCGCCCCGGCGTTTGATGGCGAGTGTGCCGCTGGCCTCCGCCGGGCTTTCGGCGCCATCCAAGCTCACCACGCTGGCTCGCGCGTCCGTGCCGAGAACATGGGCGCCATCCAGCCGCGAGCCCTCCAGATCCAGGACGAGCTCGACGCCATCTTGGGTGGTCCCCTGCCCTCTGGGCGAGAGGGACAACCGGTAGGCGCCCTGCTTGCCGCCAGGCGACAGGATGGCGCCGAGCGCCTCGGCGCCGTCTCCCAGCGTGCCGACGAACAGGCCGCTCACGCCATAGGCATGCAGATCCACCGCAACGCCGGGATCGATGCTGAGCTGGGCGAGTCGGCCATCCACCGTGATCATGCTCCCGCCCCCGGCGAGCGTCCACAGCCGGGCGACTTCGTGGCTATCGTTCCAGCCCGGCAGCACCACCGCCGAGGTCTGAAACAGGGCCGGCCCGGCGAGCTTGACCACGCATTCAGGCCTGGGCTCCTGTAGGATCTCCCAGGGATACAGGGCGGGCTCTGGTATGACGGCGCCCTCAACCAGGGCCGGCGCGGGCACCTCGGTCCCGCCTTGGTACGCTCCGTCCACAAAGATGAGGTCCTGTCCCAGGGTAAAGTAGCTCCACTCCTCGATGACAGAGCCCGACTGAGGATCGAAATACACCGTGAAAGTCTGGGGGGCGCCGTTTGCGGAGAGGACGGCCTGCTGATCGGAGGATACGCGCCCGGCCAGCGATTTGGGCCAGTTGGGGTCAAAACGCAGATGCGCGATCTCGCAAGCGGCAGGGGGACGGCGCAAGTAGAGGAAACCGGCGATGGCCATGCTCAAGACCACGATCGCCGAGACCAGTAGGGCAACCCGTGCTCCTGGACGTCTCATCTTGCCTCCAGTGGCCGCGAGCCTGCCATGCCGTTATCAACGAGACTACATGGTAGACATTATACCCGGGATATTCCCTTCAGGCAACAGAGGGTTTTCTCTGGTGCAGGAGCCTGGTATCGGGTCAACCGGACGGGTTATCGAGACCCAGCGCCTCCAACAGCTTTTCCCGCAGCCCGATGCATTCGGGCTCGTCGCACATGTGGCGAGCGCGGGGGCGGGGCAGGGGGACCGCCAGTTCCAACGCTATCCGCCCCGGCCGGGGGGACATGACCAGCACCCGATCGGAGAGAAAGACCGCTTCCTCCACGTCGTGGGTGATAAAGAGGATGGAGGTGCGGAACCGGGCCCAGACGCCCAGCAGCCACTCTTGCAGTTGCAGGCGCGTCAGGGCGTCCAGCGCGCCAAAGGGCTCGTCCAGCAGCATGACCTCGCGGTGCAATAGCAGGGTGCGCAGGAGCGCGGCGCGCTGCTTCATCCCGCCGGAGAGCTGGGCGGGGAGGGCGTGTTCAAAGCCCTCCAGCCCAAAGAGCGGCAGGTCGGCCAGCGCCTCGCGGCGGGCCTCCTCCCGCGAGACGCCGGCCAGCTCGGGGCCGAGCGTCACGTTGTCCAGCACGCTGCGCCAGGGGAGCAGCAGGTCGCGCTGGGGCATATAGGCCACCTTGCCCAGGCGCTCCCCGGCGGGCTGGCCGTCCAGCCGGATCTCGCCCGCGTCGGGCTGCAAGAGCCCGCAGGCGATATTGAGCAGCGTGCTCTTGCCGCAGCCGCTGGGCCCGACGATGGTGACGAACTCGCCCGCCCCCAGGGCCAGCGAGACGTCCTCGAGCGCCGCCACCACGCGCCCGCCCACGCGGAAGCGCTTGCTGATGTGGCGCAGCTCGAGCTTGGGCGCGCCGCTCTCGGGCTCCGTGGCGCGGCTCACCGGGACAGGAACTCGTTGGTAAAGGCCGCCGCCGCGTCGATGTTCTTGGTCAGCAGCCCCTGGCCGAACATCCAATCGGCGTAATGCTGCCAGACCTCCAGCTTTTGCTCGCCCCAGCGGGCCGCGTCGGCTTGGTATTGCTGGCTGAGCCACGCCTGGCTGCGGCGGATCAGCTCGGGGTCGCTTTCCGGCGCGTGCTTGATGAGCATCTCGGCGGCCTCGGCGGGGTGGGCGATGGCGTACTCGTAGCCCCGCTGGGTGGCGCGCATGAAGCGACGCACCAGGTCGGGCCTGTCGGCGATGGCGCTCTCGCTGGTGGCGATCACCGGCGTGTAATAGTCGGGTACGCAGGCGGCCCAGTCTTGCAGCATGATGATGTTCAGCGGCGCGCCGCGCAGCCCGGCCTCGATCCCCGTCCAGCCATAGAAAATCCAGGTGAAATCCACGTCTCGCTCGGTGACGACGAAATAGTCGGCCCAGCCCACGTTGACGAACTCGACCTTGCTCGCATCGGCGCCGTCGCAAGCGAGCAGCGCCTCAAGCATGGCCTCCTCCATGGGCGAGCCCCAGGCGCCGTAGCGCTTGCCCTCCAAATCCTTGGGGCGGGTTAGGGCTTTGGCCTGCGGCGAGGCAAAGCCGGAGGTATTGTGCTGGATGATGGCGGCGATGGAGACCGCCGGGACGCCCTCGGCGCGGGCGTAGGTCATCTCTTCCTGGTAGCTGATGGCGAAATCGGCCTTGCCCGCCGCCACCACCTGCACTGGTGTGCTGCCCTCGCCGGGCTGGAGCACCTCCAGGGCGATCCCCTCCTCGGCATACCAGCCTTGCTCCAGCGCCACATAGATGCCGGTGTGGTTGGTGTTGGGGACCCAATCCAGCATCAGCAACGCCGGGGTCGACTCTTGCGGTTTCCTGGCGCAGCCCGCCAAGAGGAGCAAGGATAACAGCCCACAGAGGCAGAGAGCCCTTAGGGGCTTTGGCCCCCAAATACTCTGTGTCCTCTGTGTCTCCGTGGTTTGCATTTCTTTCATCTCGATCACCTCAGTCTTTACTTGATCTCTTCCCACTGCTCGCGCTTGGCCGCGGCAAAGTACCAGGGGATGGCCAGCCGCTCGAGGGCGGCCACCAGCAGGAACAGCGCCACGCTCAGCAGCGAGGTCACGGCGATGGCGGCAAAGACGCGGGCCGTCAAAAAGGCGTTGGAGGCGCGCAGCATGAACACGCCCAAGCCCTGGCTGGCCCCCACCCACTCGCCGATGATGGCCCCCACGACGCTATAGGTCACGGCGATCTTGAGGCCGGTGAAAAAGGCCGGCAGCGCCCCCGGCAGCCGCTGCTTGCGAAAGATCTGCCAGCGGGTGGCGCCCATGCTGCGCAACAGCGCCGTCGCGTCCGGGTCCGCGCCGTTCAGCCCGTCGGCGGTGTTGATGGCGATGGGAAAAAAGCAGACGAGCCAGACCACCACCACCTTGGGCAACAGGCCATAGCCGAACCAGATGATCAGCAGCGGGGCCAGGGCCATGATGGGGATGGTCTGCGAGGCCACCAGCAACGGGTACATCGCCCGGCGCAGCAGGTCGTAGAGGTCGATGCCAACCGCCAGGGCCAGCCCGCCCACGATGGCCAGCGCCAGCCCCACCACCGTCTCGAGCATGGTCTGCGCGGCGTGGGGGGCCATCAGCCCGGCGGCCTCCACCCCCGCCCGCCAGACGTCGCTGGGGCTGGGCAGCACCCAACGCGGCGTCAGGCCGGTGAGGGCGTATAGCTCCCACAGGGCCAGCAGCGCGGCCAGCAGCGCGAGGGCCGGCAGCCTGCCGCGCAGGGCTTGGGCGCCCTGCCTCCAACGCGGGTCATTCACGGTACTTGCCTACCTTGTCGTCGATGGTCGTGCCCGTCGCGCTCTCGACGATCTTGACGATGGTGACGACGTTCTTGGCCCCCGCCTCCAGGCAGGCGCGGTGCCCCGCCTTGACGATCTCGAGGAGGTCGTCCAGCGGACCCTCCATGGTCGTCTCGTGCGGGCCGACCTCATAGCGCACGCCGGAGCGCTGGATCACGGCGATGGCCTGGTCCACCACGGGGAAGGGGTCCTCGCAGAGCGGGATCACCTCCAAGCTCACGGTCACGGGATCGCTCATGATTGCCTCCCAGGATAGTGTATCGCTAACAGCAGCCCCTCCCGCAAGCGGACGCGGGCCACCGGCGCGGTCAAGACGTTGCTCACGCCGCGGGCCGGCCCGAGGTAGAGGGTCTCGTCGCGCAGGGGGTACTCCAACCCCTCGGTGACGATGCCCACCGCATCGCCGCCCAGCGGCAGGAGCGAAACCGTGTCCCCAATCGCTCCGGCGATCTCGGCCTCGCCGTGGATCAGCGAGATCATCGCCTCGTGGGTGACGATGCGGGTTGGGATTCCCTGCAAACCGGGCATGGTCAGCAGCAGGATGTTGGCCAGGGCGTGGTCGAACCGCCCGCCCAGCGCGCCCAGGATACGGATCTCCGTGGCCCCCCGGCGGACCGCCTCCAACAGGGCTAGCTCGGCGTCGGTCTCGTCTTTGCGCGGCGAGTGCCGGATAACCTGGCAGCCTCGCGCCTGCAGCTCGGCCAGCAGCTCACCCGCCACCGAGTCCAAATCGCCGACGATCACGTCCGGCCAAAGCCCCAGGCGCCGGGCGTTGTGCGCCCCGCCATCGGCGGCGATGCACCAGGCGGCATCTCGCGCCTGCGCGCGCTCCCGGGCGCTGCCTTGCACCTCGCCGTTCAGTATCACCAGAGCTTTCATCTTGGCTCCCAATAAAAACAGCCGTCGGCAGGGATAAGCGACGGCTGATGCGGGTCAGGCCATGCTTCCCTGCGCTGGCATTATCCAGGTCAGGTTCAAAGGGTCGATGCTCACCGGCGCTGGCCGGGGCATCCTCTCAGCTTTTGGCGGCAGGTCATGCCGCCCGCTCCCCTAGCACGAGATATAAACTTGTCGGAACCCACTATAGCACAAGGCAGCGCGGTTGTCAAAAACCGGCCGGCGCGGCGCTATGACCAGTGCTGCTCCGGCCAGGGGCCCTCGGCCAGGCCCAACGCGCCGCGGAGCAGCCAAATCTGCCGCAGGTGCGACATGGCGTGGTAGATCGCGCGCATATAAAAGTCGGCGCGGCTCTTTTTGATGGAATGCGTCACAGTGCGAGCCGTCAGCGCTTCCTCGCTGAGGTTATCCAGCGTGGTCTGCGCGACCTTGCGGACCTGATGCAGCAACGCCATCATGGCTTCCCGGGTCGGGAAGGGGTCGCCTGGCTGTGGGCGGTCCTCCGGGGCGCACTTCCACAGGTCCCAGCGCCTCTCATAGGCCATGCAGCGCTCGCCGCCGGCGATCCCGTTGGCGCACTGGTCCAGGTTATCCAGGCAGTGCATCACGATCCAGGCGATATTGTTTTTGCCCGCCACGGGGAAATCCTGAAGCTGCTCATCGCTGAGGTCGTGGATCGCCTCTTCCAACGCGGTAAAGGCCTCGTCCAGGCCCACGGCGATGGCTCCGCGCAGGTCGATGTCGGCTGCCACCTTGCAGTCGTGCTTGCCGATCGCCATGCCGCTCTCCTTTCGCTGCTCCCCGCGCCCGCGTCGGCGGGATCATCTGGCGTGGGTCAGTGCTTTGGCGCGTTGGACCAGCGCATCGGCCTCTTCGATGGTGGAAGCGCCGGTGCAGATGCACAGCCCCTCGGGCCGCAGCGTCTCCATCACGCTCTCCAGCTCGCGCGGCTCGATGTGGATTTGCAGCCCCTTGCCCGCTGCCTGAATCCTTTTCAGGATGGGGAACCATTGGGCGATGGGGCCGCTGTTGGCGCCGGGGACCCACTGGATCGCGCCCAGCTTGTCGATGGCGAGCAAGGCGTCCAGATGCTTGAGCGCGCCGGGGCCGTCCAAGTGAAAGATGCTGCGGTCCAAATAGCTGATCTCAGCCAGCAGCTCGGGCAGGATGAATTTCTCTACCATCGCGGGCGAGATCATGCAGATAAAGTCGCAACTGACCGGGTACCATTTGCCGGGGTGCCAGAGGTTCATCCAGGTGCTGGCCCCGGCCGAGTACTGGCGGATCAGGTCGAGTTGCTCGGCATAGACGTCGAACCAGATCGACTCGACGCACTCCATGGCCATGAGCACCTCTTCCGGGTGATCGACCAGGTCCAGGGCCAGGGTCTGCGGGTCGCGCAGCGCGGCCACGGCATCGCCGCCGCCGTGGATGTCGGTAAAGCCGAGGATGGCCTTGCCCTGGAAACGCTCACCGCCGCGCTCCAGCATGAGCTGGGTCAGCTCCCACCAGCGGTTCTGGCGGTCGAACTGGACGCAGGGGAACTGCCACCATTCCTTGACAAAGGGCACGGACCAACTGGTGTTCTCGCCGAACTGGATCTCGCAGCCCAAATAGCCGGCGAACACGTCGGGGCCAAGGTTGGGCCAGTAGCAGGGGAAAGACTCCCCGGCGTAGTAGGTTCCTTCCAAGCGCGCCTCGGCGGCGTCCAGCACGTAATCCACGTCCGTCCAGCGACGCACGAGATCGTCGGGCGGCGTCACCACGCGCCGTCCGGGGCGGGGAGCCGTCACCTGTATCACCACGCGATCGATGATCTCGCGGTCCCACCAGGCCAACAGGCGTTGCTTGGCGGTCCCCCAATCTTCCTTATACGTCAGCATCTAGCCTCCACAACAAGGGTTTCAAAGGCACCATATAATAGCATAGGACAGGGGAATCGCCAATTGCTGGCCGCGCCCGTTGCACAAAAAGAGGGCTGCTCGCGAGCAGCCCTCTGGTCTCAGGTCCTGTGCTGTTATCTGGTTCCGCCAAAGGGGATGTACCAGGTTGGCGTCGGCGTGGCGGTGTCCGTCGGCGTGGCCGTGGCGCGCCGGGTGGGGGTGGGGGTCGGCGTGGCCGGGCCCAGGGCATAGACGACGGTCAGCTTGGGCCGATAGGCGGTCTGCCAGTACTCGGAGGCGTAATAGTTCCACTGCACCGAGACGCTTTCCGCCGAGCCTTTCAGGATGACGCCCTGGTTCTGTCCTTCGGCATTCACCCACTCTTGGGCCATCCGCGTCACCTTCAGGTCGTACCAGCGGCCCACGGCGGTGAGGTCCACCCCATCCTCCGCGGCCTCGGCGCGGTCCTGGCCGAGCTTGTTCGCGCCCCATTCGGCCCACTTGTATTTCTTGGAGGCCTCGATCCAGTTTACCTCGGAGACGACCCAGGGGCGATAGACCCGATAGGCCTCGACGCGCATCGGGTGCGGCCCCGCGCTGGGGACGTAGAGGCTCAACGTCGCGTCGATGATCGTCGAGTTGGGCGGGATGAAGGATAGGTCGAAGCGCAACATGGGCGACATCCGGTCATCGGAGCGGACGGACATCATGTTGTAGCGGGCATAGTTCTCGTACAGGAACCAGGAGGTGATATAGGTGTCCTCGACGCCGGTGTAGCCATCCAGGCCCTGTTGCAGGACCACGGTCTTGATCTCGTCCTGCGGGATGGGCGTGAGGGTGGGGGTCTCGGTGGGCGGCGTGCCGGTCACCGTCGGCGTGGCGGTGGGCCAAGGCGTCGCGTCGGCCACGCGGTCATAGAAGGACAGGGCGCCCGCTTGCTCGCCGTAGGGCATGCGCATCTCGATGGTGTTGGGGTCCACCACGATGCCATACAGCGGCGGCCTGACGGCGCGCACTGACTCGTAGCCGGGCGGGTCGATCTCGACGATGCGAAAACGCGGCGACTCGAGTTCAGTGACGTGGTCCAGCGCGAACCAGCCGCTCTGGGTGGTGGTAGCGCGATCCACCAGCGTCCAGCTTTCGCCCCGTCCGGTGTACAGCTCCATCTGAACGCCCGACAGCGGCGCGGTGGCCGCGGGGCTGGCGCCGCCAGAGTCGCGCAGCTCTTCGTAAACATACCCTGTAAAGGTGTACGGCGTGGGCGGGAAAGTAGGGGTCACGGTGGGCGTGAGGGTGGCGGTGCCGGTGGCCGTGGCGGTGGGACCCAGGGAGCGGGGCACATCATAGTAGGTCACAAAGGCGCCATTGACCACGACCTTGTAGGTGCCGCAGTCGTCGCCGGCCACCGTGTAGGAATAGATGCAGAAGGAGCCATTCCAACTGGCGGTCATGCGGCTGTGGGCGATGCGCTTGTCGGCGTCGCAACTCCCGGGCATGCCCCAGATGTCCCAGTAGATCGGCTCATAGGGGGCAAAGCCGGTGCCGTGCAAGTACACCACCTCGGTCTGGTTATAGACCGACTTCTGAAAGCTGGGGGGGCACTTGTCCACGGTATAGACCACCGCCGCCGCGAGATCCGCCGCGGGGGTGGCCACGACGAGCTCTGCGGCCAAGGTCGACACTGGCTCGGCGGAGAGCGAGGGCACGGGCTGTGCCGCAAACGATAGCAGAGCCAGGAGCACCAGAAAGCCCAGCGCGAGGGCATAGCGCCGACTGGCAACGCCCGGCGCCGCAGCAGGGCGGGCAGGCTCGCGATTCTTCTGACCAGGCATGGGCTCGCTCCTTTCCTCTTGGGGAAGCCTGAGCTAGACAGGGCATCTCATGTTACTATATAGCGCTCGGTCTTGCTCGTCAATGTTACTTAGGTCCTATTCGACGGCTCCAGCAGGCGGCAAAGCAGGATGCATTCGGCGTTGCCGTTGATGCGCTCCAACGTGTCATAGGCGTCGTCCAGGTCGCGGCCAGCCACCACGATGCCGTGCTTGGGGATCAGCACCGCCAGCCCGTGCTTTTGCAGGGCGGCGGCCTGGGGCAATAGCGCCTGCGCCACCGCCTCGGCCAGCTCGGCCGAGTGCGCGGGGGCTTCCGGCACCAGCCCGATGGTGCCGAACTTGAGCGTGTCCTCCCAGACTGGGGGGATGGGCAAGCCCAGCGTGGCGAAGGGCATCACGTAACGGGGGTGCGCATGGATCACCGCGCCTGCCTGGGGCAGCGCCCTATAGATGGCAAAATGCGCCTGAATCTCGCGGGAGATTCGGGCGGCCTGCTCTTCCGTCAGGCGCTCGGGGTCCACCAAGACGAGCTGTTCCGGCTCGAGCTGCCATTGCCGTTTGCTTCCGGCGTAGCGCGGCGTGGAGAGGACCCGCTCGCCTATCCTGACGCTGATATTGCCGCCCGCTGAATCGGTCAGAAACCGCTGGTACATCAGGCGGCCAATGGCCACGACCCGCTGGCGGATTTCCTCTTCTCTCGCTTCCATTCTTTTCCCTCCGCAAATTCCAGGAAGGGATACCACAAATGACATGCCGTGTCAAACTGGGCACAAGGATCACCCAAACCGTGGCCGTGTGGGGCCCGGAATTGCGCCCGGGCGGGGTGTTCGATGGCATTTTCTCATTGTATCAGGTGGTGCTATAATATGCCTCAGCACATCCTGAGGGCAGCTGTCGGGACGAGTCATGACCAAACGGCGTTCGAGCCCGAGAAAATCGACCAAGGCGCCACCTCCCCAAGGCATTTCCAGCAAGAGCCTGCTGCGGACCAGCGGCATTCTGCTGATCGCCATAGCTTTTCTGACCCTGCTGAGCCTCCTTTCCCTGAGCCGTGGCGTGGTCACCGAGGCCTGGATCGGCCTGTTGCGCACCAGCTTTGGCTGGGGCGTATTGCCCATTTGCCTCGTCATGGGGGCGGTGGGACTGATCCTTTTCCTGCGCAGCTTTGACGCCGCTCCCACGGTGAGCGGGGAGCGGTGGGCGGGGCTGGCGGTGCTGTTGGTGGCCATGCTCGGCTGGTTCCATGCCTTCGCCGATGATCCCCAGGCCCTGGCCCAAGCGGGAGCCGGGGGCGGCCTGGTCGGGCTGTTTATGCAGCAGACCTTTGTCGCCTGGGTCGGGCGGCTGGGCATGTTCGTGATCCTGGTCACGCTGCTGGTGTTGGGCATCGTGCTGGCCTTTGACATCTCGACGCTGGCGCTCCTGGCGCAGGTTCGGGAGGCGATCCGGGACGCCGTGGCCAGCTATCGCGCCCGCAAGGCGGGCCAGGTGGTGATCTCGGCGCCCTCCCAGCCTCAGCAGAATGGCTTGCCCGCCAAGCTCTTGAACAAGGCCAAGTCCGAAGGGGCCAAACCCCTGATGGAAGCGGTCAAAGCCAAGTTCGCGCCCAGGCCCGCCGCCTCCGAGGCCACGCCCTTGCAGCCGCGCGTCATCGGCGGCGAGCCCTCTCCCTGGCGCCTGCCCTCCGTGGCGAGCATCCTCGACGAAACCACCGAGCAAGACATCAGCCAGTCCGAAATCCGCCATCGCGTCCGCATCATCGAGGAGACGCTGACCAGCTTTGGCGTCCCCGGCAAAGTCACCGAGGTGAACCAGGGGCCGACGGTCACCCAGTTCGGCGTCGAGCCGGGCTATGTGGAGCATCGCGAAAAGAACGGCGAGATTCGCCAGGCCAAGGTCAAGGTGAATCGCATCAGCGCGCTGGGCAAGGATCTGGAGCTGGCGTTGGCCGCTTCGCCGATCCGCATCGAGGCGCCGGTGCCGGGGAGGTCGGTGGTGGGCCTGGAAGTGCCCAACGCCCAGGTGGCGGTGGTCTCGTTGCGCGGGGTCATGGAGGTCGAGGATTTCAAGCCGCGCAAGGACAAGCTGATGATCGCGCTGGGGCGCGACGTCTCCGGCCAGCCGGTGGTCGCCAACCTGGCATCCATGCCCCACCTGCTGGTGGCAGGCGCCACCGGCTCGGGCAAATCGGCCTGCATCAACGCGCTGATCACTTGCTTGCTCTGCACCCACACGCCGGACACCCTCCGCCTCTTGCTGGTGGACCCCAAGATGGTCGAGATGGTACAGCTCAATGGCATCCCTCACCTGCTCTCGCCGGTGATCACCGAGGTGGCGCGGGTGGTGGAGACGCTCAAATGGGCTACGCGCGAGATGGAGCGCCGGTATCAGATGTTTTCGGCGGCGGGGGCCAGGAATATCGAGTCTTATAACCAGCAGATGGAGGCCAAGGGCCAGCCCACCCTGCCTTTCCTGGTGATCTTTATCGACGAATTGGCGGATATCATGATGGCCGCGCCGGACGACGTGGAGCGCCACATCTGCCGTATCGCCCAGATGGCGCGGGCCACCGGCATCCACCTGGTGATCGCCACGCAGCGCCCCTCGGTGGACGTGGTCACCGGCCTGATCAAGGCCAATTTCCCGGCACGCATTAGCTTTGCCGTCACCTCGCAGGTGGATTCGCGGGTGATCTTGGACACCCCCGGCGCGGAGCAATTGCTGGGCAGCGGCGACATGCTCTATATGCCGCCCGATTCCAGCAAGCTGGCGCGCATCCAGGGCTGCTATGTGACCGATCTCGAGCTGGAGCGGTTGGTGCGCTATTGGAAGGGGCTGAGCCTGGAGCGCCCCCTGGCGGCAGACGCGCCGCTGGTGCAAAAGCCCTTGTTCGACGGCTTGCCTGGCGAGCCCTCCGCGGCGCCTGCGGAGGAGGACGGCGACGGCGATTCCCTGCTTCAGGAGGCGATCGAGATCGTCTGCGAAGAGGGACGCGCCTCCGTCTCGCTGTTGCAGCGCAAATTGCGTATCGGTTATACCCGGGCGTCGCGCCTGATCGATCTCATGGAGGAGAAGGGCATTGTGGGCCCCTCGCCGGGCGGCAGCCGTCCTCGTGAGGTGCTGGTCGAGTCCGGCGACGCGGCTCGCGTTTAGGGAGGAAGGAACCGTGCGCAGAAAACTGATCCTGGCCTTGTTGGCGGTTTGGCTGGTGAGCTGCACTGGCTGCGCGGGGCTGATCAGCAACCCTGTGCCCACGCCGGAGCCAGTGACGTTGCGCTTTATCTTTCCGCGCCAGGCACAGCAGGCGCGCTACTTGCAGGCAGCGGAGGCCTTTCACGCCAAGTACCCCTATATCACGGTGGAGGTGGAGCGCAGCGGCAATATCGTGCGCAGCATCAACAGCGGCGGGGTGGACGTGGCGGAGGCGGAGCAATTCGATTACCCGACGCTGCTGCAGCGCGAGGCCATCCAGGAGCTATCGCCTTTCCTGAACGTGAGCAAGGACTTTCCGGTGGAGGACTATTACCCCAAGCTCTGGGAAGTCTATCGCGAGCAGGATCGCACCTGGGGCATTCCGGCCAACGTGGATCCCATGGTGCTCTTTTATAACAAGGACCTGCTGGACCGGGCTGGGGCGACTTATCCTCAGGCGGGCTGGACCTGGAACGATTTCCTGATCACCGCGCAGAAACTGAGCGAGGATCCGCTGGTCGCTCAGAACGCCTTTCTGCCGGATCCCTATGGGATCGGCCTGTGGGCCTTTATCTACCAGGGCGGCGGGCAGTTGGTGGACAACATGGAAAAGCCCACCCGGGCCATGCTGGATGACGAGCGGGTAATCCGGGCGGTGGAGTGGTACGTGGCGCTCGCCAACGAGCACCGCGTGATGCCGGTGATCACCTATAGCAGCGGCGACCTGTGGAACACGGTGATGAGCAAGGTCCGTTGGGGGCAAGCGGGGATGTGGATGCTGCTGCTCTCCGAGCGGGGCGGCCAGAACGAACGCGAAAAGTGGGATTTCGAGTGGGGCGTCGTGCCGCTTCCCCAGGACGAGGCGCGCGTCACGTTCATGATGTCCACGGCCTACTTTATCACCGCCGATACGGCGCATCCCCAGGAGAGTTGGCTCTGGCTCAACTATGTGGCCACCAAAGCCGACCTGGATTGGGACGTGCCGCCGCGCCGGTCGGTGGTGGAGGATGAGAGCTATCGCAAGTGGGCCGGCGAGGAGCTGTATGCGGTGATCCAAGAGACCGCGGAATACGGGATGACCCTCCCCGCCGCTGCCTGGCTCACGCAGGTGCCCCTGCAATCCGTGGGGCTGATCGACGAGATCATGATGGGCCGAAAAACCGCCGAAGAGGGGTTGGAAGCAATGCAAGCTCAATGGGACGCCGCGATCCAAAGCCTGAACAGCGCCCAATAGAGAGCTTGCTGGCTCGATTTGGCAGTGATGCCGCAATTTCAAGAGTGGGGTGCAGATAATGACCAGAAAGCTACGTACATTGATCCTGATCGCTTTCGCAGGGCTGCTTATGGCCGGTTGCCAGACTGCTCAGGAACAGGCCACGCCCACGCCGATCCCGACGCCCATCGTGGCGGAGCAGACGCTCTATACCGTGCAGCGCGGTACCGTCCAAAAGCTGCTCAAGTTCAACGCGCGCGTCTCGCCGATTGTTGAGGAAGAGCTTGCCTTCAAGGCCGGCGGGTATGTCAGCAAGGTGCATGTGGAGCGTAACCAGTCGGTGCTGGCAGGCGATGTCATCGCCGAGCTCGAGATGGAGGGCGCGCTGAACTCGGAAGCCCAGGCCCAGGTCGCCCTGGAAAAAGTGCAGCTCAGCCTGGAGCAGGCCCAACAATCCCTCGAGCGCCAGTTGACCGAGTCCAAGGTCAACCTGGAGGCGAAAGAGATCCAACTGGCCAAGAAAAAGCTCCAAGACCCCGCGCTGGACGTCCAGGCCGCGGCGCACCGGGTGACGCTGGCCGATGCGGCGCGGGGGGATGCCCAGGCGGCCTACGACCGGATCGCCTGGCAGCCGGGCGTGGAAGCCACCAGGGCAGCGCGGAACCTGCAGGACGCCACGATCAACTGGCAGCTGGCCAAGATCGCGTATGCCAAGGCCCTGGAGGCAAAAGAGGCTTTCGATTATGATGTGCAGTTGTTGGAGAAGGACCTGGAGCTGGCCAAGCTCAAGCACAGCTATCTGGAGCAGGGCGTGGACCAGAACCTGGTCAAGGCCGTGGAGCAAGCCCAACTGAGCCTCGATCGGCTGCAGGGGCAGGTGGCCCAGAACCGCATCCTGTCGCCCATCGATGGCATCGTGACCACCCTGGCGGTGACGGAAGGGCGCGCGGTGGAGGCGTTCAAGACCGTGGCCATTGTGGCTGACCAGACCAACCTGGAGTTGGCCGTGCAGCTTTCCGATGCCGAGATGCAGAACCTGGAAGTGGAAATGCCGGTCACGGTGACGCTGGCGACCTATGCTGGCCGCGCGTTCCCGGCCAAGATCATCGAGATGCCTTATCCCTACGGGCAAGGCGGCTCCCAGTCCAAACTGGACAAAGCCGACCAGTTCACGCATCTGGCGCTGAATGACACCTCGATCGAGCTGCGCATGGGGGACGTCGCTGCTTGCACGGTCCTGCTGGAAGAGGAAAAAGAGGCGCTGTGGCTGCCTCCGGCGGCGGTGCGCAGCTTTGAGGGGCGCAACTTTGTCGTGGTCGATCAGGAAGGCCGCCAGCGGCGCATCGACATCAAAGTCGGCATCGTCGGCGAGGAACGGATCCAGATCCTGGAGGGCCTGGAAGGGGGCCAGTCCGTTATCGGCCAGTAGAACCGGTTGAGCGGAAGCGGGCCATGGCGGCGACGGGAGCGATCTCGCGCGGCTTGGCCGCTGCGCTACAGCGCTACGCGAGGGCCAGGGGCGGTGCTCAGAGACCCCGCTTTTGGCTCGCGGCGTGGTGGAGGGCTAGAGATTGACAACAGAGAACGGATATATCGTCGAGTGCCATAACCTGGTCAAGATCTACAAGATCGCTGACCTGGAAGTGGTCGCTTTGCAGGGCCTCGACCTGGTGGTGAACCGGGGCGAGTTGATGGCCATCGTGGGCGCGTCGGGCTCCGGCAAGAGCACGCTCCTCAACATCCTGGGCGGGCTCGATCACCCTTCGGCGGGCAAGATCTATGTCGATGGGCTGGACTTGCTCAAGATCACAGGCTCGGCTATGGACAAGTATCGACGGGAAAAGGTGGGTTTCGTCTGGCAGCAGACGGGCCGCAACCTGGTCCCCTACCTGACGGCGGAAGAGAACGTCGAACTGCCCATGGTCGTGGCGGGCCGCTCCCCGCGTGAGCGGAGACGCTGGGCCGCCGAGTTGCTGGAGGCGGTGGAGCTTTCCGACCGTCGCCATCACAAGCTCTCGCAGCTCTCCGGCGGCCAACAGCAGCGCGTCGCCATCGCGGTGGCTCTGGCCAACCGGCCAGTCTTGTTGCTGGCCGATGAGCCCACGGGCGAAGTGGACTCGGCCACCGCCGAGACGATCTTTTCCACCTTCCGGCGGTTGAATAAAGCCTTCAACTTGACCACCATCATCGTGACCCACGATCCCCGCATCGCCACCCAGGTGGACCGCGTGGTCGCCATCCGCGACGGCAAGACCAGCACCGAGACGATCCGCGAGGTGAGCCAGGTGGAGCAGGCGGTGGAGGGCGCGGATGAGAACGGTGAGGCGTGCCCCCCGGAGCAGGTGGAACACGTCTCTTATCGCGAGTTCGTGGTGCTGGATTCGGCGGGGCGTCTGCAGGTGCCGCAAGAATACCGCGAGATGCTCAACATCGGCGACCGGGTCGAGCTGGACCTGTCCGAGGAGGGCATCATCATCCGGCCCGTGGAGGGACGGGGCATGGAGAGCGAAGGCAGCACCGTCGAGCAGCAGCGCCAGTCGCTCTACGCCGATTACCAGGAGGCGCCGCCAGCCAAGCGGGGTTTTGCCAGCAGGCTGAAGCGAGCCTTGCGCCAGCGGCGATCCTGATCCCGCATAGCCATCAACCTGGAAAGGTTAATTGAACACAAATGAGCGATAACAAACAGCCAGGCTCGATCGTCAAGACCCAAGGCGTCACCCGGACCTTTCAGGTGGGCGGCAATGTGGTGCACGCGCTGCGCGGCATCGATATGGAGGTGCCGCGCGGTATCTTTGCCGCGGTGATGGGCCGTTCTGGGTCGGGCAAGACCACCCTGTTGAACATCATCGGCGGGCTGGATCATGCCACCGCTGGCAAGATCTGGGTCGACGGTCACCCCTTGGATGGGCTATCCGAGCACCGACTGACCCTGATGCGCCGCCACCTCATCGGCTTTGTCTTCCAGTCTTTTGCCCTGCTGCCCACTTTTTCCGCGGCCGAGAATGTCGAGTTGCCTTTGCGCATCGCCCGGTATTCCCGTCACGAGCGGTCCGAGCGCGTCAAGCGCGCGCTGGGGGTGGTGGGACTGACCCGCTGGGCCGGCCATCGCCCGCACGAGCTCTCGGGCGGCCAGCAGCAGCGCGTGGCCATCGCGCGCGCCCTGGTCACCCGCCCTGCGCTGATCCTGGCCGACGAGCCGACCGGCGAGTTGGATAGCGTGACCGGCCGCGGCATCATGCAGCTCTTCCAGCACATCGTCCAGGAGCAGGGAGTCACGATCCTGATGGTGACCCACGACCCTACGGTGGAAGAGTATGCGCATCGCGTATACGAGCTGCGGGACGGCGAAATCTTTCGGATTCATGACACGGAGGTGCCCTGGCTGGGCGCCCCCGAACCAGTGGCCGCGTGAGGTTGAGGCATATGCTACATTTGGAACGAGAGATACACGAGCAGCCCGCCGTGCTGGCGCGCTTCCTGGCCCGGCAGAGCGACAACGTCGCGCGGATCGCCGCGGCGGTTGCCGACGCGGACATCTCGCACATCGTCATCGCCGCGCGGGGCACTTCGGACAACGCGGCCACCTACGGGCGCTATATCCTGGAAAGCATGGCGGGGACCGTGGTTTCGCTGGCCGCGCCCTCGCTCTTTACCCTGTATCACCGCCCGCCGCGCCTGAACCGGGCGCTGGTGATCGGCGTCTCGCAATCGGGGCGGGGCCTGGATATCGTCGAGGTCCTTCGGCAGAGCAAGGCGCAGGGTGCCATGACGCTGGCCATCACCAATTTCGTCGACTCTCCCATGGCGCAGGTGGCGGATCACGTCATCGGGCTGGAGGCGGGGGAAGAGCGCGCGGTGGCGGCCACCAAGACCTATACCGCCCAGTTGCTGGCCCTGGCCTCGCTGGCAGCGGCCTTGGCCAAGGACGAGGCGCGCCTGCGCGAGCTGGTGCAGGTTCCCGAATGGGTGGCCTCGGCGCTGACGCTGCAGGACGAGATCATCCGCGCCGCCGAGCGGTATCGCTACATGGAGGTCTGCGCCATGCTGGGGCGCGGCTATAACTATGCCACCGCCTTCGAGATCGCGCTCAAGCTCAAGGAGACCTGCTATCTCTCCACGCAGCCCTATTCCACCGCCGACTTTCGCCACGGGCCCATCGCCATGATCTCGCCGAGCTTTCCCGTGTTCCTGGTGGGGCCCTCGGGGGTGGTCTATGATGACGTGTATGGGTGCGCGCAAGAGCTTGTGCAGCGCGACGCCGAGCTGATCGCCATCTCGGATCGGGAGCCCCTGCTGGCTCTGGCGCGGACGCCGCTGCGCATGCCCGTCGCCATGCCGGAGTGGCTCTCGCCCATCGCCTATGTGGTGCCCGGTCAGCTCTTTGCCCTGGCCCAGGCCGTGTCCAGGGGCTATAACCCCGACCAGCCGCGCGGACTCGAGAAGGTCACGCTGACCCTCTAGCTCGCGCACGGCCGCGCCGAACCAAGAAACGGTCCCTGCTATCGCGGGGACCGTTTTGCTTTGGAGAACCACTGCATCTTGGCGAGGGTGTCCTCGTCTTGCTTCACCGCCCGGATGCAATCCGCCAGCCGGTGGACCATCTCGTCAAAGAGGATGCGACCCTTTTCCGCCTTGGCCGGCTGCGCGTCGCCAGCGTAGGCATCGGGGTACATGCTCACCCACTCCACCGGCGTGTAGCTGCTCACCGGCGGCAGCCCGTTGGGGAGCCCGGGCTCCGGCGCCAGCGCCGCCATGTCCATGTACTCGGGGAACAGGTGCAGCCCCAAGCTGGCCTCCAATTCCCCCGCGTGCCCCTCATGGACGCTGGACTCGCGCAGGTGGCTCATGCTGGCCATGGTGTTGTCGCGGTACATATAGATCGCGTAGCCCTTGTCCTTGTCGCCATAGTCCATCATCATCAGGGGCAGCCAGGCGCGGTTGCCACCGTGACCATTCACCAGGATGATCTTGTGGAAGCCGTTCCGCGCGATCTCGTCGCAGAGGATCTCGGCCATTTGCATCAGCACCGGCGTATCCAGGGCGATGGCCCCGATATTGTTCTTCATCTCGCGGACGTGGGTGTAATACAGGGGCGGGACCACCACGGCCGTCTCGCGCTCCGCCGCGGCCAAGCAGAGGGCATGGGCCGTCAGCGTGTCCGTCCCGGTGGGCATGTGCGTCCCGTGTTTCTCCAGGCTGCCGATGGGCACCAGGCAGACGCCCGCGCTCGCTTCCCGTGCGCGCAACAATTGGGGGCCGGTCAAGCATTCCCAGCGCATACTGTCCTCCTTGAGGCGATCATGGGGCAGCCGAGCGGCGGCCGCTCGTGCTGGCCAGGGTGATCCGATCCAGTGGATTATTCGTGGCTGGTGATATCCAGCGTGCCCGAGGGGATGGGCCGCGAGGCTGCCGAGTGCAGCGCCAGAACGGGCGCCGGCGTGCTGGCTGGGGCCACCGTCGCCTCCTGTGTGGCGCGCTGAGTGACCATGGCTCGCGAGATGTCGCTGGTCAGCGCGGCCGCTGGGAGCGCCTGCACGGTCGTCATGGCTGCTGGGGTCGCTGGCCAGGGGAGGGCCAGCGACAGGATGGTGAGGGCGCAGGCCACCGTCGCGCTCAGCCAGTGGCGGGCGCTGCGATAGAGGCGCGGCGGCGCAGGCGCGCCCGCCAGTTCGGCGCGCAGCGCGGCCAGGATGGCGGCCCGCTCGCTGGGGCGCAAGGACTGCTGCGCCACTGCCGCCTGCAGCGTCTGTCGCAGGTCGGCGGCGAGCGGCGGGCTGGGCGGGCGCTCATTCGCGCCGCCCCGGGCGAGCCGGAATCCATGCGCCACGCTTCTCCACAAGTTCATAGGCTCTTCACCGAAAACGGCTCCAGCGCCAGCCCTTGCTCCGGCCTGGATAGTTCTTTCTCCAGCGCCAGCCGGGCATAGTGGAGCCGCGAATAGACCGTGCCGGACGGGCAGCCGAGCACCTCGGCGATCTGCTCGCAAGAGAGGTCCAGGTAATAGTGGAGGACGACCGCGATCCGCTGCTTGTCGTTGAGCCGGTTGACGGCCTCCCAGATGTCTCGCTGCCACTCCCGGGCCAGCGAGATCGTCTCCGGCTGGTCGGCGGGGGCGGCAGGCAGCCTATCGCCGCGGGCCATCATGTCCCAAGGCAACGGGAGCCGATTGCGGCGGCGAAGGTGGTCGCGCCCCAGGTTCACCACGATCGCGTATAGCCAGGTCTCGAAGGAGCCCTTGCTCGCATCGTAGGAGTGGATCGTCTTGATCAGGCGGATAAAGGTCTCCTGGGTGACGTCCTGCGCGTCCTGCCGGCTGCGAGTGACCAGGAGCGCCAGCTTGAAGACGCGGTCCTGGCAGGCGTTAAAGAACTCGCCCCAGGCGTCCGCATCCCCTGCCTGGCATCTAGCCACCACATCCAGATCGGTCATGCTTGATTTGTCCCCCATGGTTGGCTTTCGTTGATACGTTGCCGGCGGCGAATGGCTTCAAATCGCGGCGGGCTAGCGGGCCTGCACCAGGGCAAAGCCGACCGAGAGCGCGATGACGAGCGCGAGGGTCAAGAGCAGCAGTTGTCCTGCACGGATTCGAGGTAGCATGCGCACCTTCCCATTTCTGATCAGCCCACGCGGCTGCTGTTAGGCCATCTTGTATTGCTCGATGTGCACGTTGGCGAGAGGGATCTCGAGCCCCTTGATGATCTTTTCCACGACCTTGATCATCGGGCCGGGGCCGCAGACAAAGAACGAACGGGTGTCCCGGTCCGGCGGCAGGATGCGATCCAAGATCTCCCGGGTCAGGTAGCCGCGCTCGCCGCCCCAGCCTTCCGGCGGCCGCTCCAGCACGTAGCGGACGTCCAGCTTTAGGCGCTGCTGCAGCTCCTCGATCTGCTCGCGGAAGGTGGTGTCCTCCCAGGTGCGGCTGCCATAGATCAGCGAGAGGGGGCGCTTGTCGCCCTGGTCGGCCAGGGTGCGCAACATGCTCATCACCGGGGCGCTGCCGATGCCGCCGGCGATAAAGACAAAGCCGGGCACGTCATCCTCGTTGATGTCATAGACGCCGTAAGGGCCATCCAGATAGACGCGGTCGCCGGGCTTGAGGTCCTTGACCGTCGCGGTAAAGTCGCCCAGCTCCCGGATGGTGAACTGCACGGTGCCTTTTACCAGCGGACTGGAGGAGAAGGAGAAGGGGTGCTCCATGATGGAAAAAGGCGAGTGGTTGGCGCTGAGCCAGGCCACCTGGCCGGCCTTGAACGTAATGCCGGCATGGCCGACCGGTTCCACTTCCAGCGTCCAGGTGGCGCCTCGCTCCTGAATCACGCGGGTGACTTGCCAGGGCTTCCGGGTTAACAACCAGGGCTTGATCAACCGGACGTAGGCAAAGAGCGCCGTCCAGACGATGGCGAGGATGATCCACAGCGCCCTTTGCAGCGGGGAGGACATGTGATAGTCCACCTTAAAGATGTGATACAGCGCCAGGGCGGCGGCCACCAGCACGCAGGCATCGTGAATGATGTGCCACGGCTCGTATTTGAGCTTGAACTTTTCCCGCCAGACCGAGGTGGCGATCAGCACCAGGAGCGCGATCACGGCGATGACGCCCGCTCGCGCGCGCCAGGGCGCGCTGGCCAGGTTGAGCAGGCGCAGGGTGTAGGGGTTGTTGAGGAATAGGAGCACCGGATGGGCCATGATCAACCCAAAGGCCACCAGCGAGATCCCGTGGTGGAAGGCGTAAAGCACGTCCATGGAAAAGACCCGGGCCAGGAAAGGCAGCCGGGCGGTGGGCACGAACTGCAGGCCCATGAGCGATAGGCCCGCGAAGCCCAAAGCCACCGATAGCTCGCGCCAGAACTCGCGGCCCGCCGGGCGCGGCCCAATGAACAGGATGATGAGCGGCGCGAGGACGAGCAACAGGTAGGCCAGAACCCACAGGACAGCCTTGGTCGATCGGGTCATCTATTCTCCCTCCCCTGGCTATATCTGTTGCGATTATACTCGAGACGCGGCAGGCCGCAAGTCCGAGCCGTTGGCGGTTCTGTCGCGGCCGCAAAAGTGGTAGAATAACGGCATGAAGCTCCAGTTATCCGCCACGATCCTGAAGCCGCTGCGCGACCTGACCCGGCGCAAGTCGCGCTCGCTGCTCACCATCCTGGGCATCGCCGTGGGCGTGGCCAGCCTGGTGGCCATCGTCTCCACCTCGCGCAACCTGGCCCGCGCGCAGGCTGTCGCCTATGCCGATACCACCCAGGCCGACCTCACCTATTGGGCCTGGGATGTGCCCGCGGGGTTGGAGCGCATCCTGGCCGCGCTGCCCAACGTGGCCGTGGTGGAGCTGCGCTGCACCTACTATACCCGCGCCCAGCTCGGCGATACCTGGTACGACCTCTATTTCATCGGCATCGACGAGTTTGCGGCGATGCGGGTGAACAAGATCGCGCTGCGCGAGGGGCGTTACCCCGGGCCCGGCGAGGTGCTGCTGGAGGTCTCGGCCAAGGATTTGCAGCCGCTGGCGGTGGGGGAGCAGATCATCTACCGCGCGGGGGTGGACCACGCCGAGCGGCCGCTCACCATCAGCGGCTTTGCCCAGAGCCCCGCGCAGCCTTCCGCCGTGTTCCTCAACCTGGTCTACGCCTATGCCCCCGCCAGCCAGGTGCGGCGCATGCTGGACATCGCCGGCAGCAACCAGGTGGTGGTCAAGCTGGAGGATTTTGGCGCACGCAACGAGACCATCGCCGAGATTCGCAAGGTCTTTGCCAAACGCCAGATCCAGTACGACGAGCCGCGGGTCCGCGACCCCGACTATTTCGAGGGCAAGCGCGAGCTGGACGCCCTGGTGCAGGTGATGTACGCCTTTTCCGGGCTGGGGCTGGTGATCAGCGCCTTCCTGGTGGCCAACACCCTGGCCGCGGTGGTGGCCGAGCAGACCCGCGAGATCGGCATCATGAAATCCATCGGCGGCGCCCGCGCCCATATCCTGCGCATCTATCTGCTCGAGGCGGGGCTGTACGGGCTGTTCGGCGCCGCGCTGGGGCTGGCGTTGGGCACCGCGGTGAGCTGGCTGTTGCTGCGCTACGCCGGTTGGGCGCTGAACCTGGCCATCGAGCCGCGGCCCTCGTGGCCCGGGCTGTTGTTGGGCGGCGCCATGGGACTCCTCGCCGCGTTGCTGGGCGGGCTGGGCCCGGCGCGGCAGGCCGCGGGGCTATCGGTGCGCGAGGCGCTCGGTTCCCACGGCATCACGGCCACCTATCGGCTGGGCTGGCTGGACCGGCTCTGGGAAATGTGGCGCAGCGCGCCGGCGCTGGTGGTCATGGCGGCGCGGAACCTGGCTCGCCGCGCGGGGCGGCACGCGGTGACGCTGCTCTTTACGGCGGCAGCCACCGCTGCGCTGCTGGCAGCGCTGAGCACGGGCCAATCGGTGAACCGCAGCATCGCGCAGATCTTTGACACTTATCGCGCCGATGCCTGGATCTGGCTGGGCGAGGTGGTGAGCGTCCACTTTGCCGCCGAGCTGGAAGCGATGCCCGAGGTGCTGCGGGCCGAGCCGTGGACGCTGGCCGATGCCTGGGTGCGCTTGGGCAAGGTGCGCCTGTGGGGCCTTCCCGCGGAGACGCAGCTCTACCATCCCAAGCTGGCCGCGGGGCGCTGGTACGCGCCGGGCGAGTGGGACGCCGCGGTGATCTCTGCCGAGCTGGCCGAGGGGCGCGACATCCGGCTGGGCGAGACCATCGAGGTGGATACCGGCGAGGCGGTGCGGCCTTTCCGGGTGGTGGGGATCGCCGTGGACAACGCCATCTTTTTGGGCGGGGCGGTGGCAGGCAAGGTTTTCGTGCCCCGGGAGACGGTGGAGCGCATGGTCCAGCGGCAGGGGCGCAGCTACTTTTACGCGCTGAGCCTGGCGGCCGGCGACCTGCGCGCCGCCGATGCGGCGCTGAACCGGATCGAGCGTCAGTTCCGCGACCTACGGCCGGTGACGGAATCGGCCCGGCGCGACATGCAGAGCGCCCAGCAGCAATCGCGGCTCTTGAGCATCTCGCTCTATGTGATGACCGTGCTCATCGCCCTGGCTGGCGGCCTGGGCGTGATGAACACCCTCACGCTCAACGTCCTGGAACGGCGGCGCGAGATCGGCGTCATGCGCGCCATCGGCGCCAGCAATGCCAACCTGGCGCAGGTCTTTCTCACCGAGGGGCTGACCCTCGGCGCGGCGAGCTGGCTGCTGGGGCTGGCGCTGGCCTATCCCGCCGGGCGAATCCTGCTGGCGATCCTTTCGGCGGTGCTTTTTCAAATCGACTATGTCTTTAGCCCCTGGTTGGCGCTGGTGGGCGCGGCCTTTGCCATCCTGCTCTCCAGCGCCGCCAGCCTGCTGCCCGCCCTCGGCGCGGCCCGCCTGCCGGCCCAGGAGGCGCTGCGCTACGAGTGATCTGGCTCCACCCGAGCCAGCTTGATGTGCCCATCGGCGGGCAAGGCCAGGCTGGCCGCTGCCTCCGCCGCCTTCAATATCCCCACCGGCGCGAGGCAGGCGGTATGCAACTGGTGCTTGGCGGCCAGCTCGGCCACCAACGTCTGGCGCAGCGGCTTGAAGAGCTCCTGGAAGGCGTTGAGCTCCGCCAGCTCGGTGGCCAGCGCCCGTATCCGGGGGCACTCGCTCTCGATGCGCAATTGGACCGTCATGCCGTCGGGGCAATCCGCTTCCACCGTCGTGCGCAGATTGCAGATCCCCGGCTCGATCTCGGCGTGGATCATGTTGGGCTCCTCGTGGGCGAATGGGCGCATTGTAGCCCCAAAGCGCGCGCTTGCCAATCTGGCCGGCCGCCTGACTTGACTCGAGCGCGGAACGGGCCACAATAGGCGGCACATTTCGCGAGAGACGGGACACGACATGGCAGAACTCGAACGGCGGCGCTGGCAGCGGCGCATCTTGTGGGTCTCCTGGCTTACCTATGCCAGCCTCTACCTGGGGCGGGTGAACATCGCGGTGGCTTTGCCGGCGTTGCAGTCGGCCTTTGGCTGGACCAAGGCGCAGGCGGGGTGGATCGGCACCGCCTTTTTCTGGGTCTATGCCCTGGGGCAGCTCATCAACGGCTCGCTGGGCGACCGGCTCAACCCGCGCTTGTTCGTGGCCCTGGGGCTGCTGGCCTCGGCGCTGGCCAACCTCCTCTTTGGCTTTGCGGGCGGGCTGGCGGCGATGATCGTCGTTTGGGCGCTCAATGGCTACGTCCAGTCCACCGGCTGGGGGCCGATCATGCGCGTGCTCTCGCGCTGGTTTCCGGCGCAGCAGCGCGGCAAGGTCACGGCCATCTTTGGCCCCTGCTATGCGGCGGGGCATGTGGCCTCCTGGCTGCTGGCCGGCTGGTTGATCGACCGCGTTGGCTGGCGGGCGGCTTTTTGGGCCCCGGCCGCGCTGCTGGCGCTCTCGGCGCTGCATTGGGGCTGGCGGGTTCGCAATAGCCCCGCTCAAGTCAGCGGCAGCGCATCCAGTGCCGAGGATCAGCCCGCGCCGCGGCTCGACCTGCGGGCGCTCTTGGCCTTTGTGCTGGCCGATCCCCGGCTGCGCGCGGCGGCGCTGGCCTGCATGGCCGTGGGCGTGGTCAAAGAGAGCCTCTCGCTGTGGATTCCCACCTATCTGATGGAGAGCTATGGCTTTGACGTGGTCCAGGCGGCGGGCTATGCCATCTGGCTGCCCTTGGCGGGAGCGCTGGGCATCGCGCTGAGCGGCTACCTGGCGCAGCGCTTCTTCCGGGCGGACGAGGCGCCCATGGCCACGCTGCTCATCGGCGCGCTGGCCGTAGCGGTGGCCCTCTACCGTCCGCTGGTCGGCTGGCTGGGGACGGCGGGCATCCCCCTGTCGCTGGGGTGGGTGGGCATGCTCACCTACGGCGCTAACGCCCTGTTGCTCACCGCGCTGCCGCTGGCCTACGGGCGGGCGGGGCGGGTTTCCTCCGTGGCGGGGACATTGGATTTCGCTTCCTACCTCGGCTCGGGGCTGGGCGGGATCATCACCGGCGCGCTGGTGGACTGGCGCAGTTGGGGCGCGGCCTTTGCGTTCTGGACCGTCGCGGCCCTGCTGGGGGCGCTGGCCATCGGCGGCCTGTGGTGGCGGAACCGGCAGCCCGCGGGCTAATCACACCTGAGGAGGTGGCTATGCAAGCGCGAATTGGCATCAACATGGATGGCGACAGCGTGGACGGGCGGCTGCAGGCCGTCGAGAACCAGATCGCCCGGGCGGCCGAGCTGGGCTACGACGCCATCGAGGTCTCGGGCTATGGCGCGAGCGTCGTCATGAACGGCCAGCTCCGCCCGGCGCAGGTGGCGCGGGTACGCGAGGTCACGCGGCGCTACCCGCTGCACTATACCGTCCACGGCCCTTGCGAGTTGAACCTCTGCCTGGGCGAGGAGGGCGGCATGGAGGAGCAGTGCCTGGCCTCCTATCTAGAGTTTTGCGGCGAGATCGGCGCCTCGGTCTATGTCTATCATAGCGGCCTGGTCTTTTTGCACGAGGCCTATTACGACCTGGCGCTGCTCCCCGGCCAAGCTCGCCGGGAGGCCGCCGCTCGCAAGGAGGTCGCCGCGCTGCAGCGGCTGGCCAAGCGCGCCGCTGAGCTCGGCGTCACCATCGCCATGGAGAACCGTGACCCGCACCTCTGGGAGGTCTCCACGCTGGCCCGCAACGGCCTGGGCCTGGAGGCGCTCACCACCTACCACCCTGGCTTGCTGGTGGAAGAGGTCATCGCCCAGATCGAGCGGGTGGGGCACCCCAACGTGGGCATGACCCTGGATTTCGGCCACCTGCACATCGCCTCCAAGACCTGCGGCTACGATTTCCTGAAGGCCGTGGAGACCGCCGCGCCGTACGTCCGCCACGTTCACATGCACGACAATGTGGGCAAGCTGGATGGCTACGCGGCCAGCCAGGGCGAGCGGATGGCGCTGGGGCAGGGGGACATGCACATGCCTCCTACCTGGGGCTGCATCCCGCTGCGTGAGGCGCTGCAACGGCTCCCCAGCCTGAACGGGACGATCATCATGGAGCTGCGGCCGCGCTACCAGGACCACTGGGCCGAGGCGCTGGCGACGGCGCGCGGGTTGGTGGCGGGGCTGTAGGGCGCGCCCTCGAAAAACGCTTGACAAAGCCGCTGGGCTGTGCTATGATTATAACGCAGTGCGTCATAACTCGCTTGCGGCTTTTGCCGAGGAGGAAGTGCCATGACCGAAGACAAGATTGCCCCAGAGGAAAGCAAGGTCACGCTTTCGGGGCTCTGGCGCAAGATGTTCCTGATCAGCGTGGGCGCGGTGGCCGTGGCCCAGGACGAGGTGGAAAAGCTGGTGGGCACCCTGGTGGAGCAGGGCGAGCTGGCCGAGAAGGAAGGCAAGCGCCTGGCGGACAAGATGCTCAGCCAGCCCAAGAAGGGCATCCGCCGGGTGCAGGACAAGGGTGAGGACGCCATGGAGCAGGCCATCGCCAAGCTCAACATCCCCACTCGCAAAGACCTCAAGAGCCTGGAGGACCGCCTCGCCGAGCTGAGCGCCAAGATCGACGAGTTGGGCAAGAAGGGCTGAGCGCGGGCCGCGCCATGCGCACCGTCAAGCGTTACGCCAACCGCAAGCTCTACGACCTGGCAGACCGGCGTTACATCACCCTGGAGGGCCTCGCCGTGCTGATTCAGGGCGGCGAGGACGTCGAGGTCGTGGATAACGACACGGGCCAGGATATCAGCACCCAGATCCTGGCCCAGGTCATCTTGGAGCGGGAAAAGGCGCGGCTCAGTGATCTGCCCAAGGCCCTGTTCTTGGGCCTGATCCGCGCCGCTGGCGATGGCCGCGATATCCTCAAGCGCGCGCTGCTATGGCATGTGCCCTCGCAAGAAGAGCTGGAAGGCATTCGCGCCCAACTCGACAGCCTGGAGCGCAAGGTGGATGCGCTCTTGCAGAATCGCGCCAACCCCGACTCGCCCAAGTCGTCCTAGCTCATGGCCGGGCCGCCAAACCCTCTGGCCTCTCCCGGCCCATGTTTGTGCCTCTGTGCTCTCCGTGTCTCGGTGGCGCAGTCCTAGGCCAGGTTCATGTCATAGATGCGCCAGGTCTTGTAGCGCTCCCCGCCCATCGCCTCCGAGATGCGCAGGATCGCCTCGTTCGTCTCCAGCAGCAGCGAAGGCTCGAACATCTCGTAGCCGTGGGTCAACGCGTACTCTTGCACCTCGCGAAACAGGAGCGCGTCGATGCCCATGCCGCGGAATTGGGGGAGGATGCCAAAGAACCAGACCCGCAGGCGGGGGATGTGGCGGCGCTGCAAGAAAGCGCGGGCCAGGCGGACCGGCTCGGTATCCAGCGGCCAGCGCCAGCGAGGCCGCAGCGGCACATAGATATCCGGGATCGTCGCCAGGACGGCGGCGGGCTCCCCCTTGACGTAAGCGAAGCGCAGCAGGTCCGAGATGAGTACCATGCCGACGTTGGCGGCGATCAGGTCGGCCTCTTCTGAGGTGATGGGCAAAAAGCCCCAGTTGCGCGACCAGGCCTGGTTATAGATGTCGATCAGGATGCCGATCTCGTTGCGCAAGTCCTTGAGGTTGACCTGGCGCGTCGTGATGCCGCGGCGCTCGGCCAGCTTGGCGGCGATGCGCTCCACCCGCTCATCCTGATAGTCCTTCGTGTCTATTTTGTAGGCGTGATAGTCCATGGCCTTGTGCAGGCCATAGCGCTGCAGATAATCGTCGTAAAAGGGCGGGTTATGCGTGCATTCGAGTGTGGGGGGAGTGTCGAAGCCGTCGATCAAGACGCCCTGGCGCTCGTGGGTGGCGTTGGAGTACTCGCCTGGCCCGCGCATCACCTCCATGCCCCGCGCCTTGATCCAATCGCGGGCGGCATCCAGCAGCATCTGGGCCACGGCAAAGTCCTCGATGGTCTCGAAAAAGCCGAAAAAGCCGATCTTGCTGTGATAGTGCTCGTTGAAGCGGCGGTTGATCGCCGCCGAGACGCGACCCACCGGCTCCCCATCGCGGCGCGCCAGGAAATGCGTGACCTCAGCGTCCTTGTGATAGGGGTGCTGCGGCGTCAGCAAGCCGACGGTCCCCAGGAGCTTGCTCCCCAGATAATCCGAGTCGAGCGGCGGCGTCCAGTTGGGGTCGCCGCGATATAGCCGCCACGGCATCCGCACGAACTCGCGCAAGCGACGATCGCCCAGGGGGATCTGCTCGATGGTCAGGTTGGTCACGTGTCTTCCCTCTTCTCGGATTTGGCCGCGCGCGGCCAAGTGAAGCAAGCGTCCCCTACCAGGAGGCGTGGTGATTGCCATCTCCTGGCTCACCTTTTACTACCATGCCCTGGATTTGTCAACTCGATTCCTGGACTCCGGGTACATCAGCGCCGGCCATTATATTAACCCTGCCTCCGTTCACTGGATGCGCCACGAGATGCCAAAGCGCCGCCTATTGACTCTCAGGTCGGCGGATGCTATACTGGCAGTGGTGAATTTTCGCAGGTGGGGCAAAGGAGGCCTCATAATGAGCGCACAAGTGAACGTGGACACCGCATTTGGCGCGCTGGAGACGGCGCAACCCCTGGCCGAACCCCAGATCGAAGCCAAGGCCCAAGAGTTGCTGGCGCAACTGAGCCTCGAGGAAAAGATCAAAATGATGTACGGCGACGTTTCCTGCTGGACATCGCTGATCGGGATGATGAGCGGCGCCTACGGGACCAAGCCGTATGTCGCTGGCCAGGTTCACCGGCTGGGTATAGCGGGCATTCGCTTCTCGGACGGGCCTCGCGGCGTCATCCTCAAAGGGGCCACCACCTTTCCCGTGGCCATGGCCCGCGGCGCCACCTGGGACCCCGCCCTGGAGGAACGGGTGGGCGACGCCATCGGCAAAGAGATGCGGGCGCTGGGCGCCAACCTCTTTGGCGGCGTTTGCATCAACCTGCTGCGCCACCCTGCCGGGGGCCGCGCGCAGGAAACCTTTGGCGAGGATCCCTGGCATCTGGGCGAGATGGCCGCGGCGCTGGTGCGCGGCGTGCAGCGCCACGTCATGGCCTGCGCCAAGCACTATGCCCTCAACTCGATGGAGAACGCCCGCTTTCAGGTGGATGTGACCGTCTCTCGCCGCCCCTTGTATGAGGTCTACCTGCCGCACTTTCGCCGGGTGGTGGAGGAGGGTGTGGCCTGCGTGATGAGCGCCTACAACAGCGTCAACGGGGCGTGGTGCGGCCACAACAAGGTGCTGCTGACCGACATCCTCAAAAAGCGCTGGGGCTTTCAGGGGTTCGTGGTCACGGACTGGATCATGGGCATGCGGGACGCCAAAGCGGCGGCGCTGGCCGGGCAGGACCTGGAGATGCCGTTCCGCATGCATTTCCATCGCGACCTGCCGCGGCTCGTGGCGGAGGGCGAGGTCCCCGTGGCGCGGGTGGACGATGCCGTGCTGCGCATGTTGCGCCAGCAGGTCCGCTTTGCCCAGGGACGCGACCCCAAGCTCTACGACCGCAGCGTGGCCGGCTGCGAGGCGCACCGCCGATTGGCGCGAGAAGTGGCGCAAAAAAGCATCGTGCTGCTCAAAAACGAGGGCGGGCTCTTGCCCCTCAGCCCCAAGGGCAAGGTGGCCGTCATCGGGCGGCTGGCTGACCGGCCCAACACCGGCGACGGCGGGTCGAGCAAGACCCAGCCCGATTACGTGGTCACCCCGTTGCAGGGGCTGCGGGCGGCGCTGGGCGAGGAGCGCGTGCTCCACGCCGACGGCAGCGACCTGGGGCAGGTGATGGCCGCGGCCCAGGCCGCCGATGCGGCGGTGCTGATCGTTGGCTATACCCACGAGGACGAGGGCGAATACATCCCGCCGAACCTGCTCGCGCGCGTGGCCGATGTGGTCCCGCCCCCGACGCAAGCAGAGGCAGCCCAATTGCAGGGCGTCATGCAGAGCATGAGCGCCTCGGACAAGACGGTCGGCGCCCTCTCCGTGGGCGGCGACCGGACCAGCCTGACGCTGCGGCCCGAGGACGAGGCACTGATACAGGCCGTGGCGGCAGCCAACCCCCGCACCGTCGTGGCCATCATGTCTGGCAGCGCGGTGATCACCGAGGTCTGGCGACGCCGCGTCCCCGCCATCTTGATGCTCTGGTATCCGGGGATGGAGGGCGGCCACGCCCTGGCCGACGTGCTGCTGGGCAAAGCCAACCCCGGCGGCAAGCTCCCCTGCGTCTTTCCCAAGCGCGCCGAGGACCTGCCCTTCTTTGACCGCGACGCCACGGCCATCACCTACGACCTCTGGCACGGCCACCACAAGCTGGAGCGGGATGGCGTGGCCCCGGCCTTCCCCTTCGGCTACGGCCTGAGCTACACGGCCTTTGCCCTGAGCGACCTCCAGCTCGAGCGCGCCGAGATCGGGCCGCAGGACACGCTCCGCGCCACGGTCACCGTGCGCAACACCGGCCCGCGCGCCGGCGACGAGGTGGTGCAATTGTACGTGGCGGCGCACGGCTCGCGGGTGGAGCGCCCTCCGAAAGAGCTGAAGGCCTTTGCCCGCGTCTCGCTGGCCCCTAGCGAAAGCCGCGTGGTCACCTTCGAGGTTCCCGCGCCGCAGTTGGCCTACTTTGACGAGCAGTGGGAGTGGGTGATCGAGCCGCTGGAGTACGAGGCCATCGTTGGCGCGCACTCGCTGGACCCGCAGGCGCTGCGCGCGCGGTTCCTGGTCCGCTGAGCGCGGCCACCGCCATCCATCGCGCGAGGGCTGCCGCTGCGGCAGCCCTCGTTGTTTTCCGGGCCTTTGACTCGCCGCGTAACTGCGGGTAGTATGAGGGCATCCTATTTCAGCGGAGAGACCCCATGCCCACAACTGCCCTCTTTGGCCCCTACGGCAGCCAGGCGCTGCAGCACGGCGAGCGCCTGGCGGAATATGGCTGCAATGCCGTCTGGTTCCATGGCTTTGACGAGCGCGCCTTTGACGCCTGCGCGCGCCACGATCTGGCGCCCTGCGTCGAGTTCCCGACTTTTCGGACCAACTATGACGAGCACCCCGAGCTGGTGCCCATCGGCGCCGACGGCGAGCCGGTGCGGCGCGGGCGGCTCTTTCAGGGCGTCTGCCTCTCCCAACGCGGGTTTGTGGACCGCATCGCCGCCGACCTGTTGGCCGGCGTGCAGCGCTATCAGCCCACCGGCATCTGGCTCGATTACCTGACCTACGGCGGCTGGTTCGAGGTTCCCGACCCCGACCTGCAGGAGAGCTGCTTCTGCCCCGCCTGCATCGCCGAGTTTTGCGAGGCCACCGGCGTCGATGCCGCCACGCCGCAAGCGATCCTCGCCCATCACGCCGGAGCCTGGGCGCGGCACAAGGGCGAGCGCGTCGCCGGTTACGCGACCCAGTATGCCGCCATCATCCGCGAGCACCTGCCGGATTGCCTCATCGGCGCGTACATGTGCCCCTGGGCCCCGGACGAGTTCGACGGCGCGCTGAAACGCATCTTTGCCCAGGATCACGCGCTGCTGGCGCCCTCCATCGACGTCTTCACCCCGCTGATCTATGCCGCGAAATGCGGCCGCGCGCCGGGGTGGGCCGCCGAGGTCTTGACCGCCTCCGCGGCTTGGGTTCCCGCCGGACGCAAGGTGCAATTGATTCTGGACGCGTTGGACTTTCCTGCGAGCTTGCAGGCCGCCGCGGCGTCGCCCGCGCCCAGTTGGGGCGTGCAGATGTACGGCGGCGCTGACCTATTTGTTGACCCGACCCAGGCGCGCCAGTGGGCGGACGCTATCGCCCAGATGCGCGGGAACCTGGAGGGAGGCGCTTGCGATGATCATCCGCCCCTTGTCCGCTGAGGACGACCTGCGTGAGCTGGTGGAGCTATCCAGGGCGTTCTTTGCCGAGTACCAGGGCCACCACGCCGAGTTCTTCAACGTGGAGGATCTGCGCGACGACGATATCCTAGCTTTCTTTTCCCGCTCGCTCGGTTCCGAGGACCATCGCACCTTCCTCGCCCTGGACGGCGGGCGGATCGTGGGCTATATCACGGTGGCGATCCGCTCCCAGGCCCCGTTCTACCAGGTGCGCCGCTATGGGACCATCTCGGGGCTCATGGTCCAGCCGGCCTATCGGCGGCAGGGCGTCGCCAGGGGGCTCATGGCGGAGGCCGTCGCCTTTTTTGCGGAGAGGGGCGTCCGGTATTACACCGTCTATACCGCCGTGGCCAACGAGGGCGCCCTGCGGTTCTACGAGCAGGAGGGGCTGGCCCCGCTGCAGACGGTGCTGATCGGGAGGGTTGATCCAAAAGCGCGGGATGGCGCGAGTTGACAGCAGGGCAAATCCTGCTATACTGTCAGTAATAATATGGCAGTTGGTTGCAGATTGCCTTGAGGCAGATTCGGGGGGAGCGCATGGGCAACTCGATGCTGGGCCCGCACATCAATTGGAAATCCGATCAGATTCCCTGGTTGCGCAAGGTCAAGCCCCGCGTAGCCAAGGTGTTGTTGCAGAACGTGGATCCGGTCTGGATGCGAGAGGCCAAGGAGGCCAGCCCGAACACCTTTTGGGTGGGGCGGCTGGTGGTCTTTCCGCAACCGTGGGAATCCCCGAAAGAGAACGCGGAAAGGTTCTGCAGCGAGCTTCTATTGCCCGCAGCCGAGCCATTCCGCGGCCTGATCGACGCGTTGGAGGGATACAACGAGATCGGCTTTACCCAGTTCAAGAGCCGGGCTCCCTCCCTCTTGTCCCGTTTCCTGGGCGCGGCGGCTCGCTCCAACATGGAGGCCCAGGCCCACGAAGAGATGCAGCGCTACGCCCTGTTCGAAAAGACCCGCGCGCAGATCCTGACCGCCCAGGGCTGGAAATCCGTGGTGGGCAACTTTTCCTCGGGGACGCCCGAGCTGGAGCTCTGGCCCGACTTTTACCCGGCGCTGGAGGCGGGCGATTACCTGGGGCTGCACGAGTACTCGGCCAATACCCATCCGCCCTACCTGGCCAACCTGGACACCTGGCTCTGCCGCCGCTATCAGCGGGTCTATGACGCGCTGCCGGAGAACCTGCGCAAGCCGCTGATCATCACCGAGTGCGGCATCGACGGAGGCATGCTGGGGCAGGCGCAGGAGGGCTGGAAGCGCTATACCGACGCGGCGGGCTACCTGAACGAGCTGCAATGGTACGACACCAGCCTCCAAGCCGACGCCGCCCGCTGGCCCATCGTCGGCGCGACGATCTTTTGCTATGGGCGGGTGGACCCGCGTTGGGAGACCTTTGACATCCACGGCGAGATGTCCGAGCGCCTGGCGACCTATATGGTGGCCAACCCGCCGCTGCCCTGGAAACCCACCGAGCCGGCCCAGCCCAAAGACGAGCTGGTGGAGCGGCTGAGCGCCGAGTTCGGGGCCAAGTTCGACGATATCCGCACCGAGCTGATGCGCTCGGGCGAGTTCGACAAGCGCCCGCTGGCGGGCATCAAGCTGCAGGTGATTCATCACACCGGCACCGGCACCACGCCCCAGACCTACAGCAACACCATCGCCCGCTATCACGTGGAGAACAACGGCTGGCCCGGCATCGGCTACCATTTCGTCGTCTATCCGCACAAGGTGCGCTACGTAGGCTCGCTGGATACGGAGCGCGCCAACGTCTGGGGGCGCAATGCCGAGGTCATCGGCATCTCGCTGGTGGGGGATTTCTCCAAGGAGCCGCCCGCCAGCTCGACGCTGGACCTGTGCAAGCGGCTCTGCAATGTGCTGGATAGCTACCTGGGGCGGCTCTTGCCGCGCGTGGGCCACCGCGACGCTTCCTTGCCTGGCCACGGCACCGAGTGCCCGGGCGAGAGCGCCTATGGCCCCGATGGCTGGTTGCAGCGCATCCAGCCCGACGCGCCCGGCCAGCCCGATGATGAAGACGAGTACGCCGAGGTCAGGGGGCGCGTGGCCACGTTGGAGCAGCAGCTTGTCGCCTGCAGCCTGGAGTTGATGCGCCTGCAAGAGATCGTCACTCGGCTCAAGCAGGGCCTGCCATAGCGCAGGCCGGTTCTTGGAGGAACCTTGGCGGTCCGGGGCGCGTCTATCTGATGCGAGCGAACAGCCTCTTTGCACCGGACCATGCCATGACCCATCGCGAGAACAACCAGCCAAAGCATCGCAGCAAGTGGCCCTACCTCCTGGGTGGGCTGGCGGCGCTGTGCCTGATCGGCGCCGTCGCTGCCTATCTCTGGCTCTTTGCCGACCTGCCGGACCCCGCGTCCATGCGCCAGGTGCAGGCCAGGGAGACCACCAAGATCCTCGACCGAGAGGGGCGGGTCCTCTACGAGTGGCTGGACAACGTGGAGGGCAAGCACACCTATGTGACCCTGGACCGCATCCCCCTGGCCTTGCAGCAAGCGACCGTCGCCACCGAGGACGCCACTTTCTATCGCAACCCCGGCGTCGACCTGGGAGGCATCCTGCGCGCCGCTTACTATAACCTGCGCTACGGCGAGATCACCTCCGGGGCCAGCACCATCACCCAACAGACGGCGCGGATCATCTTGTTGCCGGAGGAGCGCTGGGAGCGCACCTGGCGGCGCAAGCTGCGCGAGGCCTTCCTGGCCTGGCGGATCAGCCGCCTCTTTAGCAAGGGTGAGGTGCTGGAGCTCTACCTCAATTACAGCTATTACGGGAACTATGCCTACGGCGTCGAGGCGGCGGCGGAGGCCTACTTTGCCAAGCGCGCCGACGAGCTGGACCTGGCCGAAGCCGCCCTGTTGACCGGCTTGCTCCAGGCCCCGGTCCACTATAACCCGCTCACCAACATGCAGGGGGCCAAGGAGCGGCAGGATGTCGTGCTGGGGCTGATGGTGGAAGCGGGGTATATCAGCCAAGAGGAGGCCGACCTGGCCTTGGGAGAGGCGCTGCGCTTTGCGGCTCGCCCCTTTGCCATCAACGCCCCGCATTTCGTGATGATGGTGCGGCAGCAGTTGGAGGAGTGGTACGGCGTGGAGGAGGTGGCGCGAGGCGGCTGGCGCGTGGTCACCACGCTGGACCTGGACATGCAGCGGCGCGCCGAAGAGATCGTCCGCTACCGCCTGCAACTGCTCTCCGACCCCGCCTACGATGGCATGGACCACAATGTGCGCAACGCCGCCGCCGTGGTGCTGGACCCAGCGACGGGCGAGGTGCTGGCCATGGTGGGCAGCCCCGACTATTTCGATGCCGACATCGACGGCGCGGTGAACGCCGCGCTGGCCCCGCGGCAGCCGGGGTCGTCGCTGAAGCCCTTCACCTATGCCGCGGCGCTGGGGGCTGGCTATACCCCGGCGACGGTGATCTTGGATGTGCGGCGGCCGTTCCTGACCGCCGAGGACCAGCCTTTCGTGCCGATCAACTATGACCGGCGCTTCTATGGGCCGATCTCGCTGCGCCGGGCGCTGGCTACCTCCTCCAACGTCGCCGCCGTCAGCGTGCTCCACGACATCGGCATCGCCTCGCTCACCGACCTGGCGCGGCGCATGGGTATCAACTGGCAGGGCGACCTGAAGCGTTTCGGCCTGGCCTTGACCCTGGGCGGCGGCGAGGTGCGCCTGCTGGACCTGACGGCGGCCTATGCCGGGCTGGCGCGCCAGGGCGTGCGGGTCGAGCCGGTCGCCATCTTGCGCATCGAGGGGCCGGATGGGAGCGGGCGCTACCAAAAGCCCGCGCCTGCGGAGGATCGCGTGCTCGATCCCCGCGTGGCCTACCTGATCACTGACATCCTGGCCGATGACCAGGCGCGCGCGCCCGCCTTTGGCGAGCATAGCGCGCTCTATGTGGGGCGGCCGGCGGCGGTCAAGACGGGCACCACCACCGATTGGCGGGACAACTGGACGGTGGGCTATACGCCGGACCTCGTCATCGGCGTGTGGGCGGGCAACGCCGATAACGAGCCGATGAAGCAGGTCTCCGGCATCACCGGCGCGGCGCCCATCTGGCATCAGCTCATGGTCGAGTTGCTCAAGGGCAAGCCGGCCACGGCCTTTGCGCGGCCTGAGGGCCTCGTGGAGGTGGAGGTCTGCCCCGAGTCGGGGCTCTTGCCGGGGCCGCATTGCCCCAACCGCCGCTACGAGCTGTTCATCGAGGGGACAGAGCCCGCGCAGCAGTGCGACGCCCACCAGCTCTACCGCATCGACGCCGCCACGGGCGCGCTGGCTGCCGCGTCCACGCCGCCCCAACGGGTGATGGAGCGCGTCTATTGGGTGGTGCCGGCGGAGGCGCAGGAATGGGCGCGCGAGCAGGGGATCCCGCAGCCGCCCGCGCGGCTCACGCCGCCCCAGGCCGTAGATAACGCGGTGGCGTTGGAGATCATCAGCCCCGACCCCAATGCGGAATACGTGATCAGCGCGGCGCTGCCGCGCTCCGCACAATCCATCGAGATTGCGGCGCGCTGGCGGCTGGCCTCGGCGCCCCGGGCCGTGACGCTGCTGCTGGATGGCGAGCCGCTGGCTGAGCTGGCGCAGCCGCCGTATAGCCGCCTCTGGAACCTCGCGCCAGGCCAGCACATGGTCCAGGCCGAGGCGGTGGACGCCGAGGGCAAGCGATGGTCCAGCGCGCCGGTGCGCTTTACGGTCACGCCTGGGCGCTAAGCAGGCCTGGGCGGGCGCGCACATTTGCATCGTAAGCCGATGGGGTATATAATAGCTCACGTCCATCGGGGCGTAGCGCAGTTTGGTAGCGCGCACGGTTCGGGTCCGTGAAGTCGGAGGTTCAAGTCCTCTCGCCCCGACAGACCCATCACTGGAGTATGCACAAGTGTCTCACCAGACACAAGCTGCATACTCCAGTTTTTGTTTTCCGGGGAGTCGTGCCAACCCGAGTATGCGCGGATACAGGGACCAAAGGGCGCGTCTTTCGGAGGCAGCTCGCAGCTTTCCTGTGTCTTTCGCCATCGTCAGGTGCGCCCAAGGCGAGCCACGCGCCCCCGCGACTCGGGGTGACCGGGCGCCGCCGAAGGGGACTTGGCTCAGTTCCTGGGTTTTATGCTCATTTGCCTTGACAAACTTGCCAATTTGACATATAATATGTAGAGGGAGGAAAGTCTTTCGCTGAGGATCGCTTGGCTGCCCTGTTCGGGGGTGCACAGGGCTGAGGCCGCTGGTTTGGGACGCCCACGGCGGGTGCGCGCTGTTGATCGTTCTCAGCACCCGCCGAGGATGCCCCGGCCGTGGCCCGAGATGGAGAGGAAGGTGATGACCAGAGCCTGTCCTCAGAGGCAGGGTGGTGGCGCGTGGACGTTGCTCTCAGCGCAGCTTGTGGCTGAACCAATGGGAGGAACCAGGAGGCAACATGAAAGCGCGTTGGGCTGCTGCTTTTCGTCTGGTCATGGTTTCCATCGTATTGCTGGTCGGCATGACCGCCGCGGCCTTGCCAGCGGCGGGCGACGCCCCGCCAGAGATCCACGTCACGGAGCGCGATAACGGCAAGTCCATCGACCTGAACGGCGAGGTGCTAGTCGTCAATTTGGAGAGCAACCCCTCCACCGGCTATGGCTGGCAGGTGCAGGGGCTCGGCGCGGGTGTGCTGCGCCAGTTGGATGAGGGAGAGTGGCTGCCGGCCAGCGAGGGCAAGCTCGGCGCGCCGGGCACCCAAGTGCTGCGCTTCGCCGCCGCCAACAAGGGCGTGGCCATCCTCAAGCTCGTCTATGGCCGTCCCTGGGGGGCCGCTGGCGCGGCGAACCTTGCCGCCTCGGCCCGGACCTTTTCCCTGGAGGTGCGCGCGAACGCGCCTTCCAAGGACACGGGCTATCCCGCGCCGGCCGCGCAGGAGCCGGACCTGGCCGTGGACCAGAAGCTGCCCGCGGCGGATGGCGGGGCGTCACTGGCTGCCGTGCCCTCGGCCTACAACTGGTGTACCCTCGGGGGCTGCACCCCGGTGCGCGATCAGGGCAACTGCGGCAGTTGTTGGGCCTTTGGCACCGTCGGCCCCATCGAGATGAACATCCTGATCAAGGACGGGGCCTCCAAGGACCTGGCGGAACAGTGGCTGGTGTCGTGCAACACCGATGGCTATGGCTGCGATGGCGGCTGGTGGGCGCACAAGTACTTTGTGTCGCCAGGGGCGGTCTATGAGAGCGCCTTTCCCTATACTGCCACCGATGTTCCCTGCGGCGGGCCCTACACCTACCACGAAAAGATCGCCAGTTGGGCCTATGTCGGCACCAGCTACAGCGTCCCTAGCACGGACGCCATCAAGCAGGCGATCTATGATCGGGGCCCGGTATCCGCCGCGGTGTGCGTCAACACGGCCTTCCGGAGCTACACCAGCGGGGTCTTTAATCCCGCGACCTCGTGCACCACGATGAACCACGCCATCGTCCTGGTGGGCTGGGATGATACCCTGGGAGCCTGGCGGCTGCGCAACTCGTGGGGAGACGACTGGGGCGAGGACGGCTACATGTGGATAGCCTATGGCAAGAACCGGGTCGGCTACGCGGCCGCCTCCGTGGTCTACAATAGCTCGGTGCCGCCCACGCCGCCCGCTGCTCCGACCAACCTGGCGGCAACCGCGGTCTCGCACAGCCAGATCGATCTGGCCTGGACGGACAGCGACACCGAGGCGGGCTTCAAGATCGAGCGTTGCACGGGCGCGGAGTGCAGCGATTTTGCGCAGATCGCTACCGTCGGCGCGAACGTCACCAGCTATGCGAACACCGGGCTGGCCGCGTCCACGAGCTATAGCTACCGGGTGCGGGCCTACAACGATGGCGGCGACTCGGGCTATTCCAACACGGCCACCGCGATGACGCCTGATCCCCCGGCCGGAGCCAAGCTCTACCTGGGCTCCAGCACCGCGGGCACGGCCGGAGGCGTCGCCTTCGCCGATGAGGATATCCTGATCAAGGATATGGGCACCGGCGCCTGGTCGCTGTTCATAGATGGCTCGGACATCGGGCTGGCCAACACCGACATCGATGCCTTTGAGCTGCAAGCCGGTGGCTCGCTGCTGATGAGCTTTGACACCGACTTTACCCTGAGCGGCTTGGGCGCGGTGGACGACTCGGATATCCTGCGCTTCACACCCACCTCGACGGGCGCCACGACGGCCGGGAGCTGGTCGTGGTATTTCGACGGCTCGGACGTGGGCCTCTCGACCAGCGACGAGGACGTGGACGCCTTCGCCCTGCTGCCGGACGGCCGGCTGCTGGTCAGCACGCTGGGCAGCTTTTCGGTGACGGGCGCGTCGGGCGCGGACGAGGACCTGATCGCCTTCACGCCGACGGCTCTGGGGTCCACCACCTCTGGCGCCTGGGCCATGTACTTTGATGGCTCGGATGTGGGGCTCTCTTCCACGTCGAACGAGGACGTGAACGCCGCCTGGGTGGACGCGGCTGGCAAGATCTACCTGAGCACCGTGGGCAGCTTTGGCGTGACCGGCGTCAGCGGCGATGGTTCAGACATCATCGTCTGCACGCCGGGCTCGCTGGGCAGCACGACAACCTGCACCTGGACGATGTACTGGGATGGCTCGGCCAACGGCTTTACGGGCGAGGTCACCGATTCGCTCAGCATCATCCCCTAAAGCACGCGGAGAGCCAAAAGACGGAGAGGCGTAGGGGCGCGAGACATCCACCTCTAGCTCCTGGCTAGGCTGCAACGGCCGCTACCCGGTTGGGTGGCGGCCGTTGCCATGGGAGCGCTGCGGCGCAGGGCCACAGCGCTTGGCCCAACAAAAAAGCCCACAGGGCGAGCCTGTGAGCTCTTCGAAGTGAAAGAAGCGGTCGTTGGACCCGGTTACCAGATGCGCGATACCCGGGGCCTCCGGCCTGGGGCGGGGTTCATTCCGCCTTGGGCGCTTTCTTCTGCTTCTTGTCCTTCTTCTGCTTCTTTTCCTTCTTCTCGGGCTTTTGCTCTTTGTTGGCCATGCTTATCGCCTCCCCTCTGTTGAGTACTGTGAGGAAATTATAAGTCAATAGTGCAAACAAGCCAAATAGCGAATTCGCTGGATTGCCAAACCGGGCACTCTGCGCTATACTGTGTGCCAGCGGGGACCGCACCCAGAGTCTATGCTTCTGTGGCGCACGAGCAGAACCATCAGTAAAGGAGATGCAGCATGGCTACCCTCAAGGGCACCCAGACCGAGAAGAACCTGCTGGCCGCTTTTGCCGGCGAGTCGCAGGCTAGGAACCGCTACACCTACTTTGCCTCCGTCGCGAAAAAGGCGGGGTACGAGCAGATCGCCGCGATTTTCCTCGATACCGCCGAAAATGAGAAAGAACACGCCAAGATGTTCTTCCAGCAGTTGGAGGGCGGCGAGGTCGAGATCACGGCCAGTTACCCCGCCGGCGTGATCGGCGACACCGCGGCCAACCTGGCGGCTGCCGCTGCGGGCGAAAAGATGGAATGGACTGCCATCTACAAGGACTTTGAAAAACAAGCCCGCGCCGATGGCCTGCCCAAGATCCCGGCCGTCTTTAAGGAGATCGCCGAGGTGGAGGAGCAGCACGAGAAGCGCTACCTGAAGCTGCTCAAGAACGTGCAAGAGGGCAAGGTCTTTGAAAAGGATGAGGTGGTGTATTGGCGTTGCCGCAACTGCGGCTATGTGCACAAGGGCAAAAAGGCGCCCGCCGCCTGCCCCGCCTGTCTCCACCCGCAGGCCTACTACGAGGTCTTGGGCGAGAATTACTAGCCCACAGCGCGGCTAGTCGCTGGCCTTGCTACAGCATTCCCTCACAACCAAGATGGGCTGCGGGGTCACCGCAGCCCATCTTGGTTCATACAACCCTTCATAGGCTGCACACCACGTCGTCGCAGGTGTCCACGGTGCGCCTGACCGGCTCGGCGGCGGCGCGCAGGTCGTTGCCCGCCAGCGAGATGTCGCGCGAGAACTCGCCGCTGACCCCCACGAACACCGGCGTCCCCCGGGCGGCCAGGCAGCCCGTGACCATCATCTGCTGGCAGTTGTGCAGCTCCAGCACCGGCACCGTGCTCCCGGCCCCGGCGGGCACGCGCCGCACGTCGCGGATCACCGCGCCGTCGGATTCATAGACCCCCACCGCGGAGCGCGGATAGTAGCCGTAGGCATCCTTGGCGATGATCGCCCGCACGCCATCCAGCGTCAGCCCCCTGACGTGGGCGATGGTGAAATAGGAGGGCTTGCGCGCATAGAGCGTGTCCCGCGCGTCCGAGGTGGTGCGCCGCCCGCCGATGGCCTTTTCCCGCTGATCCCAGCTCGCCGTGGTCTCCACGCGCATGGTCACGTTGCGCAAGGCGAGGTTCTCGATGGGCCGCTCCGGCATCCCCTGGATCAGCGTCCCCGACCCGCCATGGATCTGGATGTCGGAAAAGCTGATGTCGCGGATGGCGCCCACCTTGGAATCTGGGTCGCGCCGCTCGATGTCCATATAGATGGGAAAGACGGCGTGCTTGGTATGGTTGAGGTCCAGGTTCTCGATGGAGATGTTGGAAAAGGTCATCCGCTCCATGGTGGCGCCGTCTTTGAGGTAAAAGCCGATCCCCACCGAGGTGTTGCGGATGGTGCAGTTGGAGAAATGGATGTCGCGGAAATCGCCCCAAGACTCGGTCCCCAGCTTGATGGCGGTGCAGGTGGTCTCCAGGGTGCAGTTGGTCACCACCACGTTCTCGCAGGGGTAGCGCTCCGGGTCGGTGGCCTTGAGCACGATGCAATCGTCGCCGGCCACGATGTGGCAATTGGAGATGCGCACGTCGCGGCACGAGTTGGGGTCGATGCCGTCCGAGTTGATGTGGCGGATGTCGTTGTGGATGGTGATCCCGTCGATGACCACACGCTCGCAGCGCTTCAGGTGCAGCGTCCAGGCGTCGCCATAGAGGATGGTGATGTCGCGGATGGTCACCTGGCGGCAGCCGGTGAAGAGCAGGATACCCACGCGGAAGGGCGGCTTTTCCGGGACGCCGAAGAAGCGGCCCAGCGGCCAGTTGCCCTCGCCGCGCAGCGTCCCCTGGCCCACGATGGCGACGTGCTCCGCGCCGTCGGCCTGGAGCAGGTAGCCCTCCTGGCTGGTGCGCTGGGTCAGCTCGTAATCGGCGGGGTTCGTGCTGGTCCAGAGCGTGGCCCCCGCGCCCAGCTCGAGCGTCACATGGCTGCGCAGCCGGATCATGCCGCAGCGATAGTCCCCCGCGGGGACATGGACCGTGCCCCCGCCTGCGGCGTGGCAGGCGTCGATGGCCGCCTGGATCGCCGGCGCGTCGTTGGTGGTTTTATCTGCTTTCGCTCCATAGTCTCGGATGTTGAACATGGGAGACCTCCTTGGAGGAAAAACGCTTGTTGTGCCCAGCCTTTCCAACCAGGTACTGATATCCGCCGATGATAATGTCTTACAAAGTGGTGTAAAAAAGATTTGACGAAAAAGGTCATCGTGTGCTGAATCCTTGTGGTGCAACCAACACGCAACAAGGAGAAGCAGACGATGACCGACCCTACTATGGCATTGATGGACTACTTGGGCAAGTTTGGCTTGGAGCTGGATAGCGACTTTGTGCGTGACGGGCTCCGGCTGCTGATCCAAGCCTTGATCGAGACGGAGGTGACCCAGCGAATCGGGGCGAAGCCCTACGAACGGAGCCCTGAGCGGGTGACGCAGCGGAACGGGTATCGGGAACGGGGCTACGAGACCCGCGTGGGGGAGTTGACGTTGGAGGTGCCGAAGCTGCGGGAAGGGAGCTACTTTCCCTCGTTTCTGGAGCCACGGCGCAAGGCGGAGAAAGCCTTGCTGGCGGTGGTGCAGAGCGCCTACATTGAGGGGGTCAGCACCCGCAAAGTGGACAAGCTCTTGCAGGCGATGGGTCTGACCGGCGTGGACAAGAGTGAGGTGAGCCGGATCTGCAAAGAGCTGGATGAGGCGGTGGAAGCTTTTCGCGGGCGTCCGTTGCAGGGGGAGTATCCCTACGTCTGGCTGGACGCGACCTACCTGAAGGTGCGGCAGAATCACCATATCGTGAGCATGGCGGTGGTGGTGGCCATTGGCGTGCGGGAGAGCGGTGATCGGGAGGTGTTGGGCTTTGCGGTGGGCGCCAGTGAAGAGGCCTCTTTCTGGCTGGAGTTCCTGCGTAGTCTGGTCCGACGCGGGCTGTGTGGCGTGCGGCTGGTGATCAGCGACGCCCATGAGGGGCTGAAAGGAGCGCTGGTGCAAGCCCTCAGCGGCGCGACCTGGCAACGCTGTCGAGTGCACTGCATGCGTAACATCCTGGCGCATGTCACCAAGGCGGACAAGTCCATGGTCGCGGCCGCGCTGCGCACCATCTTCGCCCAGCCTGATCGGGCGGCCGCCGGAGCACAGCTCGAGGTGGTGGCCGCGACCATGGCCTCGCGCTGGCCTAAGGCTGCCGAGGTGCTGCGAGACGCGGAGGAGGATGTGCTGGCCTACATGGCCTTTCCCAGCGAACACTGGACGCGAGTGTACTCGACCAACCCCTTGGAGCGGCTGAACAAGGAGATCAAGCGGCGCACCCAGGTGGTGGGCATCTTTCCCGACGTGGCTTCCGTGG
>ENA-UOUL01000161-UOUL01000161.1-bioreactor-metagenome-genome-assembly--contig:-NODE-161-length-110545-cov-8.930161_pt1 | contig 110545 bp, 101 predicted proteins | sample MGYA00249838_ERZ747220 | MGnify/ENA primary metagenome ERZ747220 (study PRJEB28778, sample SAMN05720191) | bioreactor metagenome | isolation source: Anaerobic biogas reactor | place... | reverse complement strand
TGCGATGGCGACGAAGACGACGAGGACGGTGGCGGAGGCGTTCGGGCGGGTGAAGCCCGACGAGTTTGGGAGGCGACGGTTGACCCAGGCGGAGAGGTGCGCGGCGCTGGCTCTGCTCCCGCTGACTCCCCCGGTGGTCCGGCTGGTGCGGGTCGGGGACCCTGACCAAGGCGGCTGCCGCTGGGAGCTCGAGCTAGGAGGCGGAAGGCGCGTGGTCCTGGGGGACGACGTCCGGGTGGTCCTGGACGCGAGGGAGTTCGACCGGGCGATCGCGGAGCGGACGTTGACCCGGCTGAGCCCGACGGCGCGGGGGATGTGGGACGTGATCTCGCGGGCGCTGTTCGAGGTGGCGGTGGTGGAAGGCGAAGGAGGCGGGCTGTGACGGCGAAGGCGAAGGCGAAGGCGCACGACTTGGAGGCGGTCCGGCGGGAGATCGCCGACGTGACCCAGGAGGTGGAGGGCTGCACCCTCGCCCTGGCGGACGCGACGAACGACGCGGAGCGCGACGCTTTGGTGCAGGACCGGGCGAGCCTGGTGGCCAGGCGGGAGGCGCTGGTGGCGCTCCTGGACCTGCTTCAGGGGCGGGAGCGGGAGGAGTCCCTGGCTGTGGTCGAGGCGGCGCACGCGAAGGCCTTGGCGGCGATGGAGAAGGCTCAGGAGAAGTCGGCGGCGGCTGCGGTCGAGGTCCGGGCGGCGCAGGACGCCCTCCGACGCATGGTGTCTGTGGGCGCGTCGATCTCGGACCAGACCGAGGCTAAGGTGCGCGTCGTCCGGGCGGAGGGGGAGGCGCTCCTCGCGAGGCGGGCGCTGACCGGGGCACGGCACCGGCACCGGCTGGCGGAGAAGGACCTCCAGACGGCGAAGGGGGAGACGCCTCCGACGCCCGCGCTCGTCGGGTCGAAGGTGGGACGCCCGATCCGCAGTCTGTGGCACGGGGGGGCGAAGGTCGATGGCTAAGAGCCTGGAGACGGTCTCGGGGAACGACCTGGTGCGGGAGCTCCTTCGGCGGCGGCGCAAGGCAAGCGAGGCGCAGGTGATCGCGATCGCCAGGCGTCTGTTCGGCGAGGAGGCGGTGCCGGAGGACAAGGGCGACGCCGACCGGGACGAGGGCAAGGGCGAACCCGACCGGGAGCGCTGACCCAGGACGGCGGACCCGGTCTGGTGAGGGGGCGGGGGCGAGAGCCTCCGCCTTCTCGCGTCCGGGGGAGGAGGCTCCGGCATTCGACCGGCATCGCCTGTGGGGCTCCGGCTGCGGCTGGGGCTGGCGTTGACCCAGTTTCGGGCTCCCGGAGGCGCGCAAGGGGCTCAACGGACCCCCGAAAGGGGCTCAAGCGGTCGCCTGGGGAGCCTCCGGGGCTCCGCCGGGTCGAGGGATCACTGCCCACGTAGCAGAGGATCCGGGTCCGGCCCCGGCAGGCGGAAAGCCGCGGAGGGTGGCGCCGTTATCTCTGTCGTTGACGAGGGTGGAGTATAGGGCTTGGGCCGGGGGCTGTTAAGTTCCGGGCTCGGGATCGTTATCGGCAGCCGCCGCCTGGATCGCCTCGACCACCGCCGCGTTGTCTCTGAGGGCTTGCTGACCACTGGGAGAGAGGGCATACAGTCCCCGGTCGATGTGGTCGAACCAGCCGTAGTGATTGTCGTAGAGGATGGACTGCGTCTTGCGATTGCACCCCAGGCGCCGCAACTGAGCGGGGGAGCAGGGGCCGGCCTCCGCTAGGCGCAGCGCGATTGCGAGAGCTCGTTCCCGGTAGGCGGTCATGACGGGCTGCCCGCCGCTGCCGCCAAGGTTGTAGTCTCCGGAGCGGCCGCGGATTTCACTGAGGATGGCCCTCCTTCGCCGGCGGTCTCGCCGAGGCCGGTAGGGCACCGGGTGGCACACTGCCTCCACCGGCTGGTCGCCCTCGCCCACGAGGAGTAGGCCCAGGCAGAGCCTCCGGACCAGGCCGACGGCCCGGCGCCAAGGACCGCGACGAAGACTTCCCGCGGGCCGGGGCACGGCCAGGTAGACTGAGTCGGTGATGGTCTGGCGCTGTACGGCCTGGGCGAGCAGGTTCAGCGACAGGTTCCGCTTCAGCTCCACGACCACCAGGTCATCGCCGCGCTTGGCGGCTATGTCGCAGCCATTCACCTCCGCCTGGACGGCGAACCCCTGGGCGACCAAGAAGTCCCGCACTGGCCCGTACAGATCCGACTCCCGCTTCGACGACACCCCTCTCCCACTCCGGCCCGGCGGTGGAGGCACATTGTCGGACCGTTTCCACAGGTCTATGATTGCGTCTTGTGCGTCGCGGACGCATGGTAGCATAGCAGAGGAGTAGAACGCATGGGCGAGGACCGGTCACGATTCACGGTACACCTGTTGGGCAATGCCCACATAGACCTCGTGTACCGTTGGCGGCTCAACGAGGTGGTGGAGCGCGTCGGCCCCGACACCTTCAAGGGTGTGCTTGACCTGATGGAGAGCGACGCGGAGTTCACCTTCGTCCAGAGCCAGATGGCCCTGTACCAGGCCACCCAGCAGCGTCATCCCGATCTGTTCCGGCGCATTGAGGCGGCCGTGGCCGCCGGGCGATGGTCTGTGGTCGGCGGCTGGGCGGAGTACGACCACATGCTTACCGGCGACGAATGCATCATCCGGCACTACCTGCTGGGCCGGCAGTTCGCCCAGGCGCAGGGCTGGTCCGGCGATATGACGGTGGATTGGTGCCCGGATTCCTTCTCCGGCCACGCTCACACCTTGCCCACCATTATGGCCGGCTGCGGCATCCGCTACCTGCTCATGATCCGTGCCACTCCGGCCGACAAACCGGCGTTCGTCTGGGAGGGTCCGGACGGCTCGACGGTGCTGACCTGCAAGGCTCCTCTGGGCTACGGCATCGCCCTCTCCCCGGCGGTGACGGAGATGCTGCCCGCCTGGGAGGAGACCACCGGCCTCACCGATGTGCTGGTGCTCTACGGTATGGGCGACCACGGCGGCGGTCCGCGGCAGGGTGACTTGGACGCTCTGGCGGACATGCAGGCCGGGGAGGGCTCCCCTCGCTTCGTGCACACCACTGCCCTCGACTTCTTCCAGACACTAGAGCAGCGGATGGAGGAGGAGTCGGAGCGCAGCGGGCGCTCGTACCACTTCTGCGGCGAGTTGCTGGACTTCTCGCGCGGCCCCTTCACCTCGGAGGCGCGGGCGAAGCGCCAGCTGCGGGAGCTGGAGCACCGCCTGCTCACGGCCGAGAGGCTGGGCGTGCTTAGCTCCTTGCTACAGCGCAAGCCCGTCTACCCGCGGGTGGACTACGATGCCGCCTGGGAGTCGGTGCTGCGCCACACCTTCCATGACGACATCCCCGGCACGTCGCGCCGCCCGGTGTACCTGGACAACGCTCGCGAGTACGCCGAGCTCGGCCGGGACCTCGATGAGCTGATCGCGACATCCATGGGCGAACTGGGGGCGCGTATAGACACACGTGGCGACGAAGTCCCGGTGGTAGTTTACAACCCAACGCCCTGGACGCGTACCGCCCCGGCAGAGGTGGAGTTCAGGCTCAAGCGGACGCCGCGCCGGCCGGTCATGGTGGACGAAGAGGGTGAGGTTGCGGCAGTCCAGGTGCTGGACCAGCGAGTCGACGGCCCCTGGACCAGGGTCAAGGCTGTGTTTGTGGCGAGATCAGTACCCTCACTGGGCTTCCGTCTCTATCGGCTGCAGGACGGGGGCGGAGAGGAGGCTGCCACCGGGCTGAGGGCCGGCGTCGATGCCCTGGAGAACCAGTACCTGCAGGTGCGGCTCGATCCAGACACAGGGGACGTTGCCTCCATCGAGGACAAGCTGCGAAGAGGGGACGTCCTGCAAGGTCGCGGCAACGCCCTCCAACTGCTGGAGGAGGACCCGCAGTACGCCAGCGCTTGGGTCTACTGGCCCACCGGTGAGGTGGAGCGCGACTGGCCGCGCTCGGAGCTGAGTCTGGTGGAGCGAGGACCGGTACGCGTCACTGTCTCGGCCAAAAGCTGGCTGCGAGACTCGTACGTGGAGCGCCTGGTGACACTGTACGACGGCATGCCGGGGGTCTTCTTCCGCACCACCTGTCACTGGTACGAACGTGACGCGGCCCTAAAGGTTGCCTTCCCTCTGGCACTGGAGGCCGGGGTGGCGACCTATGGCGTTCCGTTCGGGTGCATTGCGCGCGAGGCAGCGGACGAGGAAGTGCCCGCGCATCGTTGGGTCGATGTGACGGGAAGCAAGGCGGGAGCCACGCTGGCGAGTCGGGCCGTCTACGGGCACGACTATCACGACGGCTGCCTGCGCCTCACCTTGCTGCGCGGCATCGGCGACCTCGACCCCAACGCCGACGAGGGCGAGCATGTGATCGAGTACGCCCTCTTCCCCCACGGACCGGATTGGACGCCGGCCGAGGGTACTCGGCGTGGCCTGGAGGTCAACCTGCCCCTGGTCACGCGGCAGGAGATGAAGCGGTCCGGCGTGCTCTCTCCCTGGGGCGCCCCCGGCCTGAAGGTCGCCCTGCCCGAGTCACTGGCGCTGGCTCAAGTGGAGCCGGCGAACGTCGTGCTCACCGCCTTGAAGCTGGAGCAGGGCCAATGGACGAAGGGCGCGCTCATCTTGCGCCTGTACGAGACCGACGGGAAGGCGACCACGGCGCGGATCAGCTTCCCGCTGGACGTTGCCCTGGTGCAGGAGACAGACCATCTGGAGGAGCCCAAGCCCGAGGGACGCGTCCGCTGGAGTGGCAGTGAGGCCCAAGTCGAGTTCCGACCCCACGAGATTCGCACGGTGCGCATCGAGTTGGCGGCCTACGGTCTGGCGCTGGACACCGAGCGGAGCGGAAGCGCTCGCGGCCTGGAGAACGGCTAGCGGCGTCGCGCCGTCCGGCCGAGGAGACGAAGGAGCGGCATCCATGTACGACTTGGTGATTCGGGGCGGAACGGTAGTGGATCCCAGCCAAGGGATCCACGGCCCTGCCGATGTGGCGATCAGGGATGGAGTGGTCAAGGTTGTGGCGGCGCCCATCGTTGGCGCTGCTCGCCACGAGGTGGACGCCGACGGGATGCTCGTCACCCCGGGACTGGTGGACATCCACGTGCACGGCCTGGAGCACGTGTCGCACTACGGGCTGGACCTGGACCGTGCCTGCCTGGCCACCGGGGTTACGACGGCGGTGGACGCAGGGACGGCGGGGCGCTGCACCTGGCCGGCCATGCTCCACCAGGTGCTGGAGCCCTCAAGGCTGCACGCCAAGGCCTTCATCCACATCAGCGGCATGGGGATGCTCACCGATGCATTAGGGGAGAGTGTGGACCTGCGCTGGCTCGATGTGGGCGCCTGCGTGGCCCTGGCTCGAGACTACCCCCGGCACATCGTGGGCGTGAAGGTGCGCCAGGACATGGCGCGCGTGGGTGAGAGCGGGATGGAGCCGCTCCGTCGGGCGGTGGCGGCCACCGAGCTCCTGGGCCTACCGGTGATGGTGCACGTGGGCAAGACCCCGGTGCCGCTGGATCAGTTGGCGACTATGCTGCGTCCGGGTGACATCATCACGCATGCCTTCCACGGCTGGTACCACGGCGCGCTGGGCGAGGACGGCCGCGTGCTAGACGGGCTCAGAAAGGCGCAGGAGCGCGGCGTCATCTTCGACGTCGGTCACGGTGCCGGCAGCTTCTCCTTCCCGGTGATGGAGGCCTGCCTGGAGCAGGGCTTCGTCCCCAACACCATCAGCAGCGACCTGCACACGTACAGCGTTCACGGTCCGGTATACGACCTGCCCACCACCATGGCCAAGTTCGTGCACCTGGGCCTGTCGCTGGATGAGGTGGTGCGCCGGGTGACGGTGGACGCAGCGCGCTCGGTGCGACTGGACGGCGAGGTGGGATCGCTGGCACCGGGCCGCCGGGCCGACGTGACCGTGCTGGAGGAGATCGAGGGCACCTTCCGGTTCGAGGACTGCTTCCAGAACAAGAGGATCGCCGAGCGCACGTTGGTGCCGCGCTGGACCGTGCTGGGAGGTGAGGTACAGCCCGCTCACACCGCCGCCCCCTGGCAATAGCCTCCGAACCGATCGAGCCACCAACGAAGCGGCGCGGGCCCGTCACCTGCGCCGTTTCTCCGTCTCAACTCTCGAACAGCAGCTCCACCGTGTCGGCCCCGCGGAAGGGTCCCAGCCTCTCCGCCTCGTCCTGCAGGCGACTGCGGGTCCCCGGTTCGAGGCTACGGAAGAGCCGGGCACTGATCCTGAGTGCCTTGCCCCGCTTGGCTGGTCGCCACACTCCGGCGATCTCGCCATCCACGAGGATCGCCCCCGGGTTGCCGATCGTCCTCCACACCAGGCGCTGACGGTCGCGCTCGGCGACGAGAAGGTCGCGGTCGCGCGCCTGGAGATAGGGGTCGTGGGGTGGTAGCAGGCGCACGCCCTGAGGGAGCAGGGCCTCCCGAAGGGCAACGACGTCGGCCTCCAGCATCCAGGTCGAGGGGCGACCGCGCTCCATCGACTGCAGCTCCTCGGCGACCAGGGACCAGGCCCGGCGTGCCTGAGCCGGCGATATGCCCGCCCAGAGGGCGAATTGAGCCGGTCTTGACGGCCCGTAGCAGTGGAGGTAGAGACGCAACAGCTCCTTCGCCGCCTCCTGACGGTTCGCTTCTGGCAGCGGTTGTCCCAGCCACTCCTCCGCCAGGACGATGGTGACGGCGCGGCCCCGGTCGGGGACGAGGAGCAGCCGGCCCTGAAGCGCCAGGATGCTCAAAGCGAATCGGGCGAGGGACTCGCCGTGGGTGTTGTCTCTCAGCCCGTCGGGGGAGCGCCAGATGGCCAACTGTGCCGCAGTGAGACCCTCCTCCATCAGCCGAGCCATCGCATGCCCCAGGGTGTCCTTGGTCAGGCGCTGCCCGGCGAGAGCCGTCGTCAGCGCGGCCCCGGCACGACCGACGACCTCGGCGGCGGTGAAGCCGAGGCGCTGCAGATGGCCGCTCGCCCCGCGGATGTAGTACAGCAGCGCCTCATCGTCATCGGGCATAAGCCCCGCGGTGAAGACGGCCAGGTCCAGCGTGGGAACGACGTGGGGGGCGGCTCGCATGGCCCAGGTCTGGACGAGGGTCTTGTCCTGCAGAAGAGCCTGCTCGAGGTCGGCGGGGCGCAGGTTGGCGAGGCGGGCATGCAACGAGAGCGCTGCCGACCCCGGCGGGCTGTCCTGGATGCCGCAGGCGGAGGTCGCGAGAGCGGCATCGCCGGTGGGCAGGCGCGTCGCGAGGTGATGGCTGCGCAGGCGGAAGGCGAGCACCTGCTCGCGTGTCACGGAATCCATTGGCTAGCCTCGGCGGCGGTGGGCCAAGCGGCCGGTGTGTACGGCCAGGCCAGCGCCTCGCAGACGGTCCGCCAGCGGGGGAGGATCTCGGGTGCGAAGATCAGCGGTAGGTAGCCGAGCCGCAAGTAGGTCTTCACGGCGGCCAGGCGCCACTCGTCGGTGTAGAGGTGGACGTCGCGGCAGCCCACCTCGATCAGTCGCGCCGTGACGGCAGCACAGACGGCCAGCCCTAGGCCGCGTCCGCGGTGATCCGGGTCGGCCGCCACCCAACCGAGCTCGGCGCCGGCCGGGTGCCAGGGGGTGGGATCATCGAGGCCCAGAGCACTGGCGACGAGCAGCCCATCGTCGGTGCACTCCGCCACGTGCCAACTGCCCGGAACGACGCGGGGCAACGACAGCTCCAGCCGCCGGCGGTCGCCGCTGGGCCAGCCGGCGCGTTCCATGAGGGCGAAGAGGGCCTCGCGGTCGCCCGGGTCGCCCAGTCGCAGCCGGTAGCCGGCGGGCGTGATCGTGTCCGCGTCCGGCGTCTGGCGGTCCGGCGGCCAGACCATCTCCAGTTGTACCGGGCTCGAATTCACGGGTCAAGCGCCTCGCGAGCATCCTACCGGTCATTCTAGCGGGGGCTCCGGGCCGGTCAACCGCCCGTGCGGCGGCCGGCCGCACTTGACATTAGTGGCCGGGACCCGTAGATTCGATCAGTGACACAAGTCTTCGCGAAGTGTGTGGAGCCGACCGGCATCGGAGCCGCTGACGGCTCCATTTACTTACCTAGAGGTAGTCCATCGGATGCAGCCGAGAAGCGTGGGCATAGTCAAGACCGAGTACGTGGAGCTTTTTCAGCCGCCCAACGAGTTGCGGCTGGATAGCGGCGAGAAGATTGGGCCCATCACCGTCGCCTACGAGACGTACGGGACCCTCAATGCCGATCGGTCCAATGCCATTCTGCTCTGCCATGCGTTGTCGGGCGACGCCCATGCCGCCGGCCGCAACAGCGAGGAAGATGCCAAGCCGGGCTGGTGGGACGACATGGTAGGCCCGGGGAAGGGGTTCGACACCTCCAGGTACTTCTGCATCTGCGCTAACGTCATCGGTGGCTGCATGGGTTCCACCGGGCCTTCGTCCACCAACCTGCGCACTGGGCGACCCTACGGCCTTTCCTTCCCGGTGGTCACCATCGCCGACATGGTCCGCGTGCAGCGCGAGCTGATGCGCCATCTGGGTATCGAGAGACTGATGTGCGTCAGCGGCGGGAGCATGGGCGGCATGCAGGCGCTGCAGTGGACGGTGGACTACCCGGAGATGGTGCTGAGCGCCATTCCCATCGCCAGCGCGGCCCAGCAGTCGTCGCAGGGCATCGCCTTTGACGTGGTTGGCCGCCGGGCGATCATGTCGGACCCGAAGTGGCGCGGCGGCAACTACTATGCCTTTGGCGATCCACCGTTGGACGGGCTGGCCTTGGCGCGGATGGTGGCGCACATCACCTATCTGAGCGAGGTGTCCATGCGCCGCAAGTTCGGGCGGCGCCTGCAGGATCGTGAGCGCTACGGTTACGACTTCGCCACCGAGTTCCAGGTGGAGAGCTACCTATACTACCAGGGAGACAAGTTCACCCAGCGCTTCGACGCCAACACGTATCTCTACATAACTAAGGCAATCGACTACTTCGATCTGGCGGCGTCCAAGGGGTCGCTGGCGGAGGCTCTGCGAGAGGTGACGGCCAAGTTCCTTGTCATCGCCTTCACCTCGGACTGGCTCTACCTGCCGGCCCAGTCGCGCGAGATCGTCAGCGCTCTCAAGGTCAACAACGTAGACGTGTCCTACTGCGAGATCGAATCGGACTACGGACACGATGCCTTCTTGCTGGAGGTGGAGGAGCAGGAGCGCCTTATCGGGAACTTCCTGTCCGGAGTGGCGCGGGAGCACGGCATAGCATGAGCGATGCAGCGGCACGTCTCGCATACGATGTGATCGTTGACTTGGTTGGCCGCGGCTCGCGGGTGCTTGACCTGGGGTGCGGCGACGGACTGCTCCTGGCGCGCCTGATGGCGGAGAAGGGAGCGCGCGGCACGGGGGTGGAGCTGTCGCAGGCGGGCGTTCAGGCCGCCATCGCTCGGGGGCTCAGCGTGGTACAGGGCGACCTGGACCAAGGCCTGGCAGACTACCGAGATGGTTCCTTCGACTGGGTGATCCTGAACCAGACACTGCAGTCGCTGGTCAACCCGAGCTTGGTGTTGAACGAGATGCTCCGGGTGGGCAAGTCAGCGCTAGTCGGGTTCCCCAACTGCGGGCACTGGCGGGCACGCTGGCATCTTCTGCTGACGGGCCATATGCCGCAGCAGGCCAGCCTCGACTATCGCTGGTATGACACCCCGGCGACCAGGCTGCTGACCATCGCCGATTTCCGCTCCTACTGTGGCGAGCGGGGGATCAACATCGTCCGCGAGGTGTTTCTCACCGATCCGGACGGGGGCCGCCCGACGCGGTGGCCCAACCTCAGGGCGGAGACGGCCATCTTTGTTCTAGCCGGGCAGATCGAGGGCAGACCGAGGCAGCGTCCATGAGCGCGCCCGGTGCGGTAGCGGAGGTGTGCGAAGCGGGGGACGGGCAGGCTGAGGAGGTAGCGGCGCCGCCTCGGCACCGGACATCGGAGCAGAGCCGCGTCCGGTCGGTATTAGCCTTGGCCCTGGGCCATGCCTCGGCGGACTTCTACCCCGGGTACCTGCCCACGGTCCTGCCCTACCTGATCGCCAAGCTGGGCTTCTCCCTGACCGTGGCCGGCGGACTGGCCTCGTTGCAGTCATTCTCCACCTCGCTCATTCAGCCGGTGCTTGGTTACTTGGTGGATGCTCGTCATCCGCGCCCTTACGCCGCCTGGGGCCTAGTGATTGCGGCGGTGCTGTTCAGCCTCCTGGGACTGGCGCCCAATGTGGCCTTCCTGGCGCTATTCATCACCGTCGGTGGTCTCGGCGTGGCCCTCTACCATCCTCAGGGCGCCGCCATGTCGGCGCTGCTGGCGCAGGGACGCGCGGGCACGGCGATGTCCGTCTTCTCCACTGGCGGTAGTATCGGGCACGCCTTGGGTCCTCTGGTGGCGGTGATGGTGGTGGAGCAGTGGGGCCTGGAGAGTCTGATAGTGCTGGCCTTGCCCGGCCTGGCGGTGGCCTGGCTGGTGCACAAGTCCATGAAAAGCCCCCTTGAGCAGATGGCGTTCAACCGCAAGGCGGTGTCGCTCCGCGCCGCAGTCGCCGGGGCGGGTCCGCAGTTGGTCCTGCTGCTCGGTGTGATGACACTGCGTTCCGCGGCGACGGTGGGCGTGAGTACTATGCTGCCCATCTACCTGGAATCCAAGGGCCTGGCCATCGCGCTCGGCGCGACGGCGATCGTGGTCTATCGCCTGGCGGGCGCGGTGGGGACGCTTCTCGGTGGCCCGCTCAGCGACAAGGTAGGCCGCCGGTTGGTGATCTGGGGTTCCTTCGCCGTGGCGCTGCCCTTCGTCTACCTGTTCTTCCAGACCGACGGCATCGTGGGATTCGTCTACCTCGCCATCGGATCGGCCGTGATGACGGCCAGTGCGCCGGTGAACACGGTAATGGCGCAGGAGGTGATTCCGCGTACGGCGGCGGTGGCCTCGGGGTTGATGATGGGTGTGGGTTGGGCCCTGGGCAGCCTGAGCGTCTTCCTCATTGGGTTTCTGGCCGATCGCGGGAGCATTCAGACGGCGCTACCGGCGGTGACCCTGAGCTTTATGGCGCTCGGGCTGCTGCTCAGCCTCTTCCTGCCTAAGCGGACTGGAGTCCTGCACATCGCTTAGGTAGAGGTATGTGGTACAATGGAATATCGATTTCCGGCCCGTCCTCGGGACTTCCGGGGCGGACCCTTAGCGAGAGATGGAGTGATCTGTGTCAGATGAACTGATTATTACGCCTATAGGCGGCCTGGGCGAGATCGGCAAGAACATGATGGCCCTCGAACTTGGCGAGGACATCATCATTGTCGACTGCGGTGTCATGTTTCCCGAGGGTGATATGCTCGGCATCGACCTCGTTCTGCCCGACTTCGCCTTCCTCATGGCCAAAGCCGACCGTATTCGCGGCATCGTGCTCACGCACGGCCATGAGGATCATATCGGGGCGCTGCCCTACTTCCTGCGCAATGTGAACGTGCCGATATACGGCAGCGATCTCACTCTCGGCCTGGTGAAGGTGCGGCTCAAGGAGCACAAGATGCTCAGTGTCGCCGATCTGCACCAGGTCGAAATGGGCGACCGAGTCCAGCTGGGCGCCTTTGAGGTCGAGTTCTTCTCCGTTAACCACAGCATCCCCGAGGGGATGGGGTTGGTGATCCGTACGCCCTTGGGGCCGGTGGTTCACAGCGGAGATTTCAAGTTCGACTATACGCCGGTGCAGGGACGGAGCGCCGACTTCGCCAAGCTGGCAGAACTGGGAGGCGAGGGTGTTTTCGTCCTCCTGGCCGACAGCACCAACGCCGACTCGCCCGGTTTCACACCCTCGGAGCGAGTGGTCTCGGAGGCCTTCTCGGAGGTCTTCTCGGAGGCCGCCGGCCGGGTGATCGTGGTCACCTTCGCGTCCCTGGTGTCTCGCGTCCAGCAGGTGGTGGATGCGGCCGTGCGCCACGGTCGCAAGGTGGCCGTGACGGGGTTCAGCATGGAGAAGAACACCGACATGGCCCAGGAGCTGGGCTACCTGAAGATCCCTGAGGGGACCCTCATCAAGATCGATGACATCGGCAAGCTGGCCGACGACAAGGTGACCATACTGGCCACCGGCAGTCAGGGCGAGCCTTCGGCAGCACTGGCGCGAATGGCGGCCGGCCGGCACGCTCACGTGAGCGTGCGCGCAGGGGACACGGTGGTGCTCTCCGCCCACCCCATCCCCGGAAACGAGGAGATGGTCGGCCGGATCATCAACCGGTTGTTCCAGAGAGGCGCCAACGTTATCACCGACCAGATGCTGCCGGTGCACGTCTCCGGCCACGCCGGTCAGGAAGAGGAGAAGCTGCTGCTCGCGATGACGCGACCGCGCTACTTCGTGCCCATCCACGGCGAACTGCGGCACCTGCACATGCATGCCCGCACGGCCATGGAGATGGGCGTGCCGCGGGACAACGTCTTCGTGGTGGAGAACGGGTACCAGCTGCACTTCACCGCCGAGCGTGGCTGGGTGGGCGAGCGCATGCCTGGGGGATATGTCTTCGTGGATGGAGCCGGCGTAGGCGATATCGGCCCCTCGGTGATGCGCAATCGCGCCGCTCTGGCGGAAGCGGGAGCCGTCGCCGTGGCGGTGCTGATGGACCGTGAGACGGGACTGGTGATAGGTGAGCCGGACCTAGTGTCGCGCGGCTTCATCTACCTGCCCGAGTTCGGCAGCGTCATTGACGGCGCGCGGGATGTCCTCATGAAGGACCTGGAGGGGGCGCGCCCGCTGGGCCGGGGAGCGATAGCGAACCGGGTGCGGGCCGTGCTGGCGCGCTACTTCCACGAGCAGACCGGCCGTAACCCTGTCATCCTGCCGCTGGTGCTGACCTCGCCGGCCTAGAAGGCGGGGGTTTGTTCGGAGCGCCGGCGACCTCTGCCGAGGGACCGGCGCTCTAGTCGTTCGGCTTCGTGGAAGCCTCTAGCCGCCGCCGAACTCGCTCAGCTGCTCCGGCCAGGTCGTTCCACCAGCGCAGGCAGTACTCCTGGATGGCGTCCAGATCGCGACGGTCCGCCTCCTCCCCTCGATCCAGGTTGACTATGCGGCTGACCCACGCCTCCAGGTCTTCCAGGTTGCGGTAGTGGTAGTAGTAGGCGAAGGTATCGGCGTTAAGGCAGGCGCCGGAGCGGGCGCGTCGGTAATGGCCGAGTAGTGCCTCCCCGTGTACCCCGTCCGCCCAGAAGAAGAGGTCCTGCTCCGCCGGTGCCAGCCGCAGCCCTTCCCAGTCGAGCAGGTACAGTTCCCCCTCGGTAGTCAGGATCAAGTTCTGTTGATGCAGGTCGGCGTGGCAGAGGACCAGCGCTGCACCGCGCCCGCGGGCGCCATCGGCCAGTTGCTCCGTGCGCCTCAGCAGACGGAGGAGTTCTGCTTCCCGGGAGAGCAGCAGGTCGCGCAGCCCGATGACGCCGGGCCGATCGGCGGGGCCAACGGACCGCAGCCGTTCCAGGGCTGCCAGCAGCGGGGCGCGGAAGACGAGGCGATAGTCCTCGCGGGGTAGGGTGGCACTGAGCTCACTGCCCACTAGGGAGTGGAGGGCGGCGACTCGCTCCGCTAGGTGCCGCACCAGGGACTCCGGCCAGGCGGCGCTGTCGGCGGGCGGATGGTCCCCGGGGACGTACTCGCTCAGAAGCAGGTCGAAGTCGCCGAAGGGCTCCACGAACGAGCCCGCTGGTGTGGCTATGGGCGCGGGTAGCCAGGGGAAGCCGGCCTGGCGAAGGCGGGGCAGCAGGGGGAGCCTCTCAGCGCTGGCCGCCAGCCACTGGCGCCCGTCGGGTGACCGGTCGTAGACCTTGAGGACGAAGGCACTCCCGCCCGTCACGTCGAGCCGGTACGAGCGTGCCGACCACCCTCCCGGCAGAGCCGAAATGCACCTGATGGCCGGCAGGCCGAACTGCGCTCGGGCGTGTGCTGCCAGCATTTCCTCGTCCGGCCAGGGCTGCTCCGCCGCACTAGGCGCCACCGCCGCTCTTCCTTGCCACGAGCAGCAGTCGCTGTTCGTTGCTGAGCACAACCCCTTCGGGCGTACCGGTGGCCTCCAGGATGGCCGACACCTGCTGCCAGTGGTGACGGGGGCTGAAGTCCTCCGGCATCGGAATGGCCTTCAACCAGAAGACGAACGACTCCAAATCGAGGAACCAGTAGCGAACGTCGTATTCCCCCCAGACCTCGATGTCGCATCCGAGGGCCCGCAGTTCTTCACGCACGGCGGGCACGTCATCCCACCGCGAAACGCTATACTCGCCACCCGCGGTACAGCCGAAGACTCGACAGATGTGCTCGGTGTTGCGATCGCCCACCTGCTGGGTGATGAAGCGTCCGCCCGGCCGAAGCACGCGGACGATCTCGGCTGGGCAAAGGTTGGCGTGGCGGTTGAGCACCACGTCGAAAGACTCGTCCTCCAGGTCGAGGTGCTCGGCCGGCATGACTCGGAAGGCCATCTTGCCGCCTACGTCGGGCGGGGTGTTGGCCCGAGCGGTCGCGATCATGTCCTTGCTGATATCCGTGCCCAGCCCCTGGCCAAAGTACGGAGCCAGCCTCAGGAAGCGCTCGCCGCCACCGGTGCCAACGTCCAGGACCCTGTGGTCGGGGTGCAGGTAGGCGCGTACGACCTCGTGGTATTCCCAGGGCACCGGGTCGCGCCGGTCGCGGACGCGGGAGAAGTCCCAACCACTACGTTCAGCGACGCTGTCATGTAGCCGCTCCAGCTGGAGTAGGTTCATTGGTCCAGCTGCTCCTGTAGGGATTCGATCAGCGAGGGAAGATAGACCGCCCAGAAGGCATCGCCCTTCGCCGCGCTGCCCCTGGACGGCTCGCCCAGCGAACCCATCGGCGAGACCTGCCGGACGTCCTGGGGGAAGCCGGTTTCCGGCGTCACCTGCACGCCACGGAGGCGCTCGCGGAATCCGGGCGCATCGGTGGGGTTCGGGCCGACGAGGTCCGGCCGGAGCGAGGCGACCTGGGAGGCCTCGCGTTCGCCGGCGTGCCACTCGTCGGTGGAGAAGCCGGCAGCGGCGATGGCCTCATTGCGGGCGGGGACATTGCGCGGAACGAGTACTCGCAGACCGGGGTGCCGTTGGCGCAGGTCTTCATGGAAGGCCGGATCGAAGACTACGTAGTTGCCGCCGTGCCAGGAGAGCAGGATCACGGTGGTGAAGCCGGTCTGCGCCAGCGAGTCGACGACGTCGCGGATGACGGCGGCCAGTGTCTCGTGGCGTAGGGTGAGCGTGCCCGGGAAGGACAGGTGGGTGGCGGAGCTGCCGACCGGGAGCGTCGGCAGGAGGTAGGCGTCGAAGGCGTCGGCGACGGCCTCGGCGATCCTGCTGACGATGAGCGAGTCGGTGCTCAGTGGGAGGTTGGTGCCATGCTGCTCGGTGGCGCCGACGGGCAGGACGGCCACGGTGACACTGGACTGCTCCACGTCCTTCCAGGTGTTCTCCACGGTCAACACGGTTAGGCTTCTCCTGCCAGCGCCCGTATGCACAGGGCTGAGTGGACTACCGGCGCCGCCAGTCTAGCAGATGCAGCCGCCCGCGTCAGACGCTGGTCCTAGGCGGGCTCTGGTCAACCCATCGCTTTGACCGGTTGACTTCCTATGGTATAATCATGGTCTGTTGGGCATGTATGAAGGTGCGCGATGTCGCACCCACCGGAGGAACATCAGTGACAATTACCCGTGAAATGACCATCGGCGAGACAGTCGAGAACTTCCCACAGACCATCGAGGTGTTCCTTCGTCACGGGCTCTTCTGCCTGGGATGTGCGGCGGCGCGCTTCGAGAACATCGAGCAGGGCGCGGCGGCCCACGGCATCGACGTGGAAGCGCTCATGACGGACCTCAATGCGGCCGTGGAAGCTAGTGCTGCACCGGCCGGCTAGGTTCGGCCCGGCAGTAGGTGACGGACATCAGAAGTGAGGGCGAGCCCCGGCCATCTTGGCCCAGGGGCTCGCTTGGTGACGGGGTGATATGGCTGACAGAGAGATAGTGGTTGATGGTGACCCAGTACTGCGGCGACGCGCCCGAACGGTGCGACGTTTTGGGACCGCTCTTCAAGACCTGGTGAACACCATGTTCGACACCCTCCGCGCCGCCAACGGCTTGGGCCTGGCCGCCCCGCAGATTGGCGTCTCGGAGCGGGTCATCGTGGTCGAGATCCCGGAGGACACGGAGGATGAATCCGGCGCCGGGACGTCTGTGGCCCTGGTCAACCCCGAGATCGTGAAGGCCAGAGGCGAGCAGCTCGGGCCCGAGGGTTGCCTCTCCGTGCCCGGCTTCTACGGAGACGTGCGCCGGGCCCTGCAGGTGACCGTCAAGGGCCGGGATCCGCAAGGGCGCGAGGTCCGCATGAAGGCTGACGGCCTCCTGGCGCGTGCATTGCAGCACGAGATCGACCATCTTGAGGGCGTGCTGTTCATCGACTTGGCCGAGCCGGGGACTATGCAGTACGTCGGCGAGGAGGACGTGGAAGGGCTGGTGGACGGTGAGGCTCAACCCACCGTCACCGAAGCTCCACCAGGGTCGGCCTAGACGCAGCATCGCGAACTGGGGCACGGGAGTGGGATCGGCCGCGAGGTCGGTCCCACTCGTTTCTTTCGCCGCCGACTTGCCGTGCTCGTGCGCGGGCGGCACACTAGCTCATCAACACCTGCGGGGGTGCCCTATGGCTGATGCCAAGCACTACGACTACCTCGTGATCGGTTCCGGTGCGGCCACCACTGCCCTCAGTCTGGCGCGTTCCCACGGCCTCAAGGTGGCCCTGGTGGATAAGGGGCCCGCGGGCGGCACCTGCCTGAACGTCGGCTGCATCCCCTCCAAGCTGCTCATCTACCCCGCCGACCGGGTGACCGAGATCGAGGAGGCGGCACGACTCGGCATCTACAGTGAGATCCTGCGGGTGGACTTCCCGGTCATCATGAAACGGATGCGCTCGACGGTCCACCCCTCGCGGGACCAGATCCGTCGCTCCCTGCGCGCTATGCTGGGAGAGGACTACTACGAGGGTACCGGTCGGTTCGTGGGAGACCACCTCCTGGAAGTCCACGGTCTCCTGCTGCAGGCGGACAAAGTGGTCATCGGCGCCGGCGCCCGGCCTTTCATTCCCCCCATCGAAGGCCTGGACGGCGTCCCCTACCTGACCAACGAGACTCTGCTGGACCTGGACAAGCGGCCTGAAAGCCTCGCCATTATCGGCGGCGGCTACATCGCCGTGGAGTATGGCCACTTCTTCTCCGCCATGGGGACCAAGGTCACCATACTGGAGATGGCCGACCGGCTGCTGACCGAGGAGGAGCCGCTCATCTCCGCCCTCCTGGAGCGCAAGCTGTCGGAGAGGGTGGCGGTGCGCACGGGCAGCAAGGTCGTCGGAGCGCGCCGGGCCGGTCGCGGGGTGGAGCTGGATGTCGTTAGCGAGGCGGATGGGAGCCGCAGTACGGTGGGCGCGGAGAGACTACTGGTCGCGGCCGGACGAGTGCCGAACTCCGATGTGCTGCAGGTGTCGGAGACCGGCGTGGAGGTGGACTCCCACGGCTTCATCGTGGCCAACGAGCGCATGGAGACCAGTGCCCCCAACATCTGGGCCTTGGGCGACGTGATAGGCAAGGGGATGTTCCGCCATGTCGCCAACGAGGAGGCCTATGTTGCGGCACACAACAGCCTCCACGACGAGAAGATCGAGATGGAGTACCACGCGATGCCGCGAGCGGTGTTCGGCTACCCGCAGATAGCTTCGGTGGGGATGACCGAGGCGCAGGCCGCCGCCGAGCATCACCTGCTGATCGGCTACGCCCACTACTCCGATGTAGCCAAGGGCGAGGCCATGATGGAGTTCGACGGCTTCGCCAAGGCGGTGGTGGACGCCCATGACCGGCATATACTGGGATTCCACATCATCGGGCCGTACGCGCCCATCCTCATTCAGGAAGTGATCAACATTATGGCCGCCAAGGGCACGGTGTCGCAGGCTTTCCTTGGTATGCACATCCATCCGGCTCTGCCCGAGCTGGTGGTGAGGACGCTGGCCAATCTACGGCCGCCGCAGGACTGGCCGCAGGCGCCATTCGCCGGGCATGATCACCATCACGACTAGCAGGCCGACAGGAAAATCAAACGGGGACCGATCGTTCGATCGGTCCCCGTCGCTTAAGAGGCAAAAGAAGGAGCCTCAGCCAGCTTTTCGGTTCCGACAGGCTTCTCTCCAGCCTACTTCGCCCTCTTGCGAGGACCACCGCTTCCGACACTGCCAGTCACTACCTTTCGGCGTTCTATCTGGCTTCCCTTCCCCGCCTCGCTCGCCTGTCTCCACCATTCCTGGCTTTGACCGTCCGCGCTGCGTTCACCGGGCTCCGGCTTGGTCTCGAATCTCGGGGTTTCCCCCGGCGAAGGATCTCTCCTTCTTTCCGTCCTGAGCCAGCTTGTCGGCCTCGGTACCTTTCGGCTGCAGTCCGCCTGTGTCACTTACTCGACTGCTTGAGGCTCCCCACCGATCCTTGGCTCTCGCCTCCGACCGATGTGAAAACAGTCTAGCACCGCCCGGTGACGGTGTCAATAGGTTGAACATTAAGATTCTCGACGTACCCGCAGGCGTCAGGCCGGACGTGGTGCGGAGGGCGAAGCTTGACCGTCGGTTCGCGGCTGCCCTAGACTAGAAGCTTGGCGCGGGGGGACTGCCCTGTGAATCAAGATCCGCGCGGAGGGCTTCCATGGCCGAGCAGAGTCGGTTAGCGCGACTGCTGTCACAACGCATACTGGTGGCCGACGGTGCCATGGGCACCATGCTGCAGGATGCCGGCCTCGAGCCCGGCACACCGCCGGAGGTTTGGAATCGGGACCGGCCCGAGGCGGTTCGTGCCGTCCATGCCGCCTACCTACGTGCCGGGGCCGACTTGCTGGTTGCCAACACCTTCACCGCCACCCGCCTGCAGCTGGAGCGCCACGGGCTAGCCGACAAGGTGGCGGAGCTGAACCGCCTCGGGGTGGAACTGGCGCGGATGGAGGCAGGGCCGGAGCGGCTTGTCTTTGGCGACATGACCTCCACGGGAGCGCTGCTGGAGCCCTTCGGCACCCTGTCCTTTGCCGAGGCGCGCGACGCCTACGCCGAGCAGGCGGAAGCCCTGGCCGCAGGCGGGCCCGACGCCATACTCATCGAGACTATGATGGACGTGAACGAGGGCCGGGCCGCCATCCAGGGCGTCCACGACGCCACAGATCTCCCCGTGATCTGCACATTCAGCTTCCAGAAGGGTGGCCGCACCGTTATGGGGGCCGGGCCGGCTGAGGTGGCGCAGTTGTGGCAGGAGGGGCTGGCGGCAATCGGCGCCAACTGTGGCCACAACCTTCAGGACACGCTTGCCGTCGTGGAGGAGCTCCGTCGTTTGCTTCCCGAGGCTACCCTCATGGCCAAACCCAACGCCGGGGTGCCGGTGCTGGGTGAAGACGGCCGCACTCACTTCGACGTCGACCCGGAGCCAATGGGGGCCTTCTCAGTGCGCTTCCTGGACGCGGGCGCCCGCATCATCGGCGCTTGTTGCGGCAGCACCCCGGATCACATCGCCGCCATCGCCCGGGCGGCGCGAGCCTATCCCTCTTCCGGAGGCACGAATGTCTGAGATCACCGCCGGCGACTTCCGCTACTATGATCTCCGCCGCCGTACCGCCAGCGACGACATCGGTGCTCTGTTCCCCGACTGGCAGCCGGGTGATGAGCGCGTGGCCGTCTTCACACCGCATGACGATGATGGCGCCCTCGGCGCCGGGTACTCGATGCTGGCGGCGATGGCCAACGGGGCCGAGGTCTACGTCATGGTCTTCTGCGACGGATGGGCCGGCTACAGCACCCCGGAGGAAGCTTCCGGGATCGTGGCTCTTCGCGGTGAGGAGACCCTAGAAGCTTACCGATCCATGGGCGTACCGGATGAGAACATCCTGCGCATGGGCTACGCCGACTTCAGCGTGCTGCCCTACATCGGCTGGCACCTGGACTCCGGCAAGCTGGGCACCATCGCCAACGTCGTCCCCACCCTGCGGCGGCTGCAGGTGACACGCCTGCTCATCCCCAACGGCTACCGCGAGCACGTAGATCATGAGGCGGTGCACCGAGTGGGTGCGTTCGACGGTCCCCAGGTGGGAGACGCCATTCTGGCCGAGTACGGCCGGGCCAAGCCCGTGCGCAGCTTCATGCAGTACGCCGTCTGGGCCGACCTCTCCCCCGAGGACGCTCTGGTGAGCGGCGAAGACACCCGCGTGCGGGCCAACCGCGCTATAGTAGCCACACCGAAGGTCGAGGATGCGGTCATGGAAGCAGTGCTGGCTTGGAAGAGCCAGGGCCAGGTCATCGAGGGGTTAGTGGATCAGCGGGCCGGCCGGCGCCATGGCGACAAGTGGCTCGAGGTCTACTACTCCTTCGACCCGCGGCCGCTCCTGGACTACGGTCCCTACCACAAGCTGATCGAGACCATAGCTTAGGCTCCGACCGCGGAGCCGGTCCCGCGCTGGGGGTGCTGGAATGGCAGAACTGCCCGAGCTGTTGGTGCTGGCCGAGCAGATGGGTACCGAACTGGCCGGCAAGACCCTGGCGGACGTCGAGGTGGTGCAGGAGAAGTGCCTGAACCTGCCGCCGGCGGCGTTCCGCCAGAACCTCGTCGGGTGCCGGATCGATCGGGTCTACAACCGGGGCAAGTGGATCTTCCTCGATCTCAGCCAGGAAGGTCACCTGCTGCTCAACCTCGGCATGGGGGCGGATCTGCTGTACTACGGGCCCGGGCAGGCCTGGGACGACGGACACCGGGTGCGCTTCCACTTCGATGACGGATCGGGCTTCACCTGTCGCTTCTGGTGGTTCGGGCACGCTCACTACTGCTCCACCCCTGAACTTGCGGGGCACGAGCCGACGGCCTCACTGGGCCCGTTGGCCCTGTCGGACGAGATGACGCTCGAGTGGTTCTCGTCTCTGTTCGGAAAGGGCCGGCGGCGGGTCAAGGCGATGCTCACCGACCAGAAGCGCATCTCCGGCATCGGGAACGTCTACATCCAGGACATCCTCTTTCGCGCCCGGCTGCACCCCACGCGCCCGGTCAGCGGCCTCAGCGAGGCTGATGTGGCGCGCCTGTACCATGCGACCACCGGCACCTTACGCGAAGCCTATGAGAAGCGGGGCCTGGCCTACGAGAAGGACTTCTACGGAGTGCCGGGGGGCGTCACCATGGACGACTTCCTGGTGGGCTACCGGGAAGGGAAGCCGTGCCCGGAGTGCGGTGCTACAGTGGCCAAGATCAGGACTGGCAGCACCGCTTCCTTCATCTGCCCTGTCTGCCAGCCCGAATAGCGATCGCCGTGCCTACCGTCGCCACGGGCCGCCTCAACCTGGTCTCGCTCAGCCCTGCCTCGCGGGAGGCTCTCTTGGCGGGAGCAGATCGTTTGCCCGGCATAGCGGCGCTACGAGCGCCCGATTCGCCTTCGACGGACCTGCTGGAGATGCTCGCCTCGCCGGATGCCACCATCGGAGAGTGGGGCTCGCGGGTCATGGTGCTTCGAGCGGAGGGCCTGATTGTGGGCGATGTCGGCTTCCATTCCCCTCCCAACGCGGCGGGCGAGGTGGAGATCGGGTACTCGGTTGCACCGGGGTTCCGCGGGCGTGGGCTGGCTGCCGAGGCGGTCCGGGCGCTGACGGCCTGGGCCTTCTCTAGCGGAGCGCAAGCGGTCATCGCTCACTGCGACCGGACCAACCTAGCATCGGATCGGGTACTGGCCCGCTGCGGCTTTATGCGCGAGGGCGAGAGCGACTCGGAGATGGCTTGGAGGCTACGGCCTCCGGTTGGCGGGACGAGCAGCTACGACTACCCCCGGCGCCGGGGCGAATTGCCCATCTCGTGGGGTGAATTCGCGACGCTGTACTGCCAACTTGCCGATGAGGTGGCGGCGCTGGGCGTCGATGCCGTGGTGGGAATCGCCCGGGCCGGGCTCATTCCGGCCACGGCGGTGGCTTGCGCCTTGAGGCTGGACCTCTTTCCGGTGCGGGTGACGCGCCGGGAGGGCGATGTGGTGACGCGTCAGCATCCCGTCTGGAAGGTACCGCTCTCGCCCGATGTGGCGGGGCGGCGGGTGGCGGTGGTCGATGAGATCGCCGATACCGGTGAGACCCTGGCACTAGTGGCCGACGAAGCGCGACGACTTGGTGCCGAGGCGGTGTACACAGCCTGCCTGGTTCAGCACACCTGGGCGCATCCCCGCCCGGACCTCTGCGCGCTGGTGTCCGATGCTCTGGTCGTCTTCCCCTGGGATGCTCAGGTACGGGTGGACGGTGTCTGGCGACCACATCCGGAGATCGAGGCGGCGCGCCGCGCCCAGACCGACGATACCTGATCCCATGGACTATGCTCCCCTGGCCGGCGGCTACGCGCGGCACCGGCGCCCCCATCCCGAGGTGCTCCGCGCCCTTGAGCAGCGCGTCAAGGACTCAGGTGCCGTCCGCGTCCTCGAGGTCGGATGCGGGGCCGGCGCCTATGTCGAGGCGCTGGCTCTCTCTACGCGCGCCCGCCCCATGGGGCTGGACCCCTCCCGGCAGATGCTCTCGCAATGGAGTGAGTGCCCTCGCTCCGAGCGAGTTCAGGCTCGCGCTGAGGCAATCCCACTGTCGGCGGCGTCGGTGGACCTCGTCTTCACGGTGGATGTGATCCACCATCTCTCCGATCCTGACGCCTACTTCCGCGACGCGCACCGGGTGCTCAGAAGCGGCGGCTGGGTGTGCACCGTGACTGACTCCGAGGACATTATCCGCTCGCGCCGGCCGCTTTCGGCCTACTTCCCGGAGACGATTGCCATCGAGTTGGCGCGCTACCCGGCGCTGTCCCGTCTGCGTGCCCTGATGCGAGCCGCCGGCTTTCGGGACCTGCAGGAGGGGGAGGTGGGAGTCTCCTATCCTATGACCGACATCGGTCCCTATCGAGACCGAGCCTACTCTGCCCTCCACCTCATCGGCGACGAGGCCTTCGGTCGCGGCCTCGTTCGGCTGGCTGCCGACCTGGGGCGCGGGCCCGTGCAGGCCACTTCTCGGTACGCTATGCTCTGGGGGCGCAGCAGATGCTGGGAGTGAGGAGCCAGATGAACGAGCCGTGGGCGGCGGGCGATCGCGCCGTGGTCTATCACAACTGCCGAGTTCGTGCTCTGTGCGACCAAGACCAGCCCGCCAATGCTCTGGCGGTGCAGGCAGGGCGGGTCCAGTGGGTGGGGTGCGAGGATGATCTCGGCGCCGGCAACTGGAGGCGGGTAGATTTGGGTGGCGCTGTTGTCATCCCGGCGCTCGGAGACGCCCACACTCACCTGCTCTGGTACGCCCTACTGCGCCGGCGCGTGGATTTGCGCGGTGCTACCAGCGAACCCGATGCGGCGTCGCGGGTGGCCTCCTATGCGGCCGATCATCCCGGTTCGGGCTGGATTCAGGGCAGCGGCTGGAACGAGAACACCTGGGACGTGACCAGATTGCCCTCGAGGTTGTCCTTGGATACCGTCTGCCCTGGCCGACCGGTGGTACTGTCGCGGGCCGATGGGCACATGGTCTGGACCAACAGCGTCGCTCTCCAGGCCGCCGGCATCACTTCCACTACGCCGGATCCGGCGGGCGGTCAGGTGGACCGCGACCAGGGCGGTGAGCCCACCGGCATACTGCGCGATCGCGCCGCCGACCCGGTACGGGATCGCGTGCCGCCGCCGACTCTGGCCGAGCGAGTAGCCGCGCTACGGGAGGTGCAGCCGGAACTGCTCTCCTACGGCTTGGTGAGCCTGCACACCATGGAAGGAAGGGACACCCTCGAGGCCCTGCAGGAGTTGCGTCAGGGAGGCGACCTGCGGCCGCGGGTCCTGGTGCTGCCGCCCATAGCGCTCCGCCCGGAACTAGAGGCCATCGGGCTGCGGCCGGGCTTCGGCGATGATCATCTGCGCCTGGGCCAGCTCAAGCTCTTCGTGGACGGCAGCCTGGGTTCGCGTACCGCCTGGATGCTGGAGGACTTCTGCGGGGAGGCGGGCAGTCGCGGTCTGGCGATGCTGGAGCAGGCGGAGCTCGTGGGGCTGCTGGACGAGGCGCACCTGGCCGGGTGGCCCTGCGCCATACACGCCATCGGCGACGCCGCCAACCGGCACGTGCTCGAGGCGCTGGCGGACGTTCCGCGGGCACCCGGTCCGCTGCCGGACCGCATCGAGCATGTGCAGTGCATCCGTCCCGAGGACGCCATGCGGCTCTCGGCCCAGGGAGTGGTGGCGTCGATGCAGCCCGTGCACGTTGCCTCGGACTGGCGGGTGTCCGACCGCCTGTGGGGTGAGCGATCGCGGCAAAGTTACGCTTGGCAGATGCTGGCCCGGGCAGGAGCGGTGCTCGCCTTCGGCTCCGACGCGCCTGTCGAGTCCATCAACCCTTGGCTCGGCCTGCAGGTGGCCGTCACGCGACAGGACCTCGAGGGTCAGCCGGCCCGAGGCTGGTACCCGGAGCAGCGCCTCTCGCCCCGAGAGGCGTTGAGCGGTTTCACCAGCGGAGTGGCAGCAGCGGCGGGCGAGGCCGGGCAGGGGCGGCTGGTAGCCGGGGCGCGGGCGGACTTCCTGGTGCTTGAGGACGACCCGCTCACGATGGATCCGAGGGCTTTGGCGACCATCTCGCCGTTAGCGACCTACGTCGACGGTGTGAAGGTTTGGACGCGGACCGACTGACTTGACCTGGTGGAGGTCACTATGGAATCTACGGTGGAAGCCTCTGTCTGGGCTGTGCTGGCCGCATTCGCGGTGCGATTCCCGTTATTCCTGGTGTGGGCGGTGGCTGCCCTGGCTGCCATCACACGCTGGCGCATGCTGCCTAAGCAGGCACTCCTGACCTTGGTGGCAACGGCGCTCGTAACGGTCGATATGCTGCTGGGAACCTACGTCGGCTGGCGACTGCCTTCCTGGACGGTACCGCGATGGGGCATCGAGGAGTACTCCGTTGCTTACCAGGTACTGGCTTTCCTGCGGTCGGCGGTACAAGCAGTGGCCTGGGCCCTGCTGGCGTACGCCGCCCTGGGGCGAATTGTGCGCCCCTTCGAGAAGGACTCAGACTTGGGGGGACGGTGAGTAGCGGGAACTTGCGCGGTGTGACCTTCGACTGGTGGGGCACGCTCTATCGCCACCGGGATACCAGCCCGGCGCGGGTGGGTCTCATCCGACAGGCAGCGGTCGGCATCGGCCGTGAGGTGAGCGAGGAGGCGGTGGCGGCGGCCTACTCGGACGCGGCAGCCGCCTTTGACCGCGAGTGGCGAGCGGGGAGAGTCTATACCACTGCCGCCTGGCTCGACGGTATCCTGGCCGACCTCGGCCTCGGGCTGCCCGTGGCAGACAGAGCTGCGCTGCTGGCGGCCCTGGAGGAAGCGATGCTGGGGCAGCCGCCGGCGATGGTGGCGGGGGCCCGCGATCTGCTCCACGAACTTCATGCGGCCGGAGTACGGCTCGGGCTCATCTCCGACACCGGGCTGACCGTGGGTCGGGTCATGCGGAAGATACTGGCCGCCGACGACGTGCTGCACTGCTTCCAGGGCCTGGCGTTCTCGGACGAGGTGGGTACGGTGAAGCCGGCGCGTCGTCCCTATGAGGCGGCGCTGAGTGCCATGGGTGTCGCGCCCGACCAGGCCATCCACGTCGGCGACCTGCCCTTCACGGACATCTGCGGGGCCAAAGCGATGGGCATGAGGGCGGTGCTCATCACCGGCGTAAGCGGCCTCCGCGACGATGGACTGGCCGACGCGGTCGTCGAGGACTATGCGGGACTGAGGCGCCTGTTCGGCAAGTGGAGCCTGCTTACCTCGAACTAGGGGAGGCCCAGCCCCCAGGACTCGGCCACCTTCAGCCCCGGCTCGCCCACCAGACGGGCGATGGTCTGCACCAGGTCGGCGCTGTCGCAGTGCCCACCGCCGGCCGACTGCTGCAGATCGCGCAGGATGGCTTTGAGGCCGGCCTCGCCCAGCAGGTGCTCGAGGTCGCGCCAGAATAGGGGACCCTGCGAATGGACGAGCAGCTCGTAGCGCGCCGAGTTCCCGTAGGCCGACAGGGGTTGGCGTAAGGGGCTGGTCTGCCCGGTCGCGGCCGCGGTTTGATAGTCGTCCTCCCAGGTAGCCACGATGTCGGCGGTGCCCATCTCGCCGGCGCCGGCCCGCAGGTACATATAGGTGGTGTAGGCGGAAAGGCTCTCGTCGAGCCAGGGGTCGCGCAGAGGGTCGAAGGCCACTTGCACCCCCCACCACTCGCGGCTGACGGCGAGAGCGACAGCGCTGCCCGCTTCCTGGCGTCGCTCATCGAAGTAGGGCTGGTTGATCAGGACCAGGCCGCCCAGGTGGAGGTCGGACCGGGCCAGGGGAACCTGCACTAGGGTGAGGGTGCTGGAGAGGTAGGGGCCGAAGCTCTCGGTTGCGAAGGCCAACATGGCGGCAGCGTGGCCGAGAGCGGCGCTCATGCTCGAGGCATCGGCGGGGTCTGAGTAGCCGGTCAGGAACACGGATCCGGTGCGTGATTCCTGGGCCTGGTAGCCTGAACCGGCGACGATGCCAACCGTTCGGGTAGGCCCGGTCACGAAGGTGCTGACCACTCCGTCGTTGCTGGAGCGCCAGTCGGTGAGGGTGCCGGGCGCGATCACGGTGAACGCCGCCGGGGCGGTGATCTCCAGGCGATAGAGGGACAGGTCAGCGTAGGCGGCGTCGCCGTAGCCGGGAGAGGCGTCAAGACGCCATTCCCCGTCGATGAGCGGCGCGAGGACGGGATAGCACTCCGACAGGATCACCACCCCTTCGCGCTCGCCAAAGAAGTCGTAGTCGCCGGTCGACACCGGGTAGGACAGCGTGTAGTCGATGACGATGGAAACCGCTTCCCCCGGTGGCAGGGTTCGAGGCAGCGGTACCTTGAGATCGGTGCCTTTGGCCATTTCAACGAAGGGCACTTCCCGCCCATCGACGATTGCCCGCGTGGTGGCAAGTGCGCCGCCGTACATGCGCATGTTGGGGTAGAGGCGGAAGTAGAGCTCGCGCAGCTCGCCGGGGGCGCCGTTCGTGTAGTGTACGGTGGCGCGGCCGGTGAGCGACCGGCTCTGGGGGTTCAGCGCGAGCGACAGGTGATAGCGTGGAACCGTCGCCAACTGCTGGAGCGACGCGTCGGGGAGTCTGGTCAGTGCGGCGGAGAACGGCTCCAGCGAGGCAGTCGGCGAGGTCTTGCTGCACGCCGAGAGCGCCAGGGTGGCCAGGATGATGACGAAGGAGCGGAAACGCAACTGCCTGCCTCTAACGCATGGGGTATGGCGGCCGAACTAGCGCGACAAGGTACGGGCGGTCTAGTGGACGTCTACGGAGGCAGAGGCTGCAAGTAATGGGCCAGAGCGGCGGGACTCTACGGATAGTGGCCCTTCTGCTGGTGTGGGCCTTAGTGGCCTGTACTGGAGAAGGGAAGAGCGCACCGGCCCCAGCGGCTCAAGCTTCGGCGGTGTGCACGGAGGCGGGCATCTGTGTGGGTGAGCGCTTCGTCGCCTTCTACACTCGCCACGGGCCGCTGATTGGCGACCCCATCTCCCCACCGAGCCTCCATCAGGGCCGCGAGGTGCAGTACTTCGAAGCCGGCCGGCTCGAGTACGTGGCCGAGTACCCGCAGTCGTACGCCGTTGGGCTCGCCTATCTGGGCGAAGAGCTGTGCGGCCGCCAGCCGCCCCTGCATTACCGCTCGGTGCCCTCAAGCCTGGATCCGGACGCACGCTACTATCGGGAGACGGGGCACAGCCTCCGAAGTGACATGCGGCGATTCGTGGAGCGCAACGGCGGGGTGGGCGTGTTCGGCCCGCCCATATCGGAGCCCAGGACGGTGGGCGAGGCGACGGTGCAGGACTTCGTGCGCGTGCAGGTGCGCTGCAGTGTGGAGGGAGAGTGTTACCTGGCCCCGTTGGGACGGTTGCTGCTTAACGGTGGTGAGTTGCCGGGAGACCTGTGCCCGTCAATCCCAGCCGATGATCCAGACGCATAGCCCAGCCAGCAGCACGGTGGCGATCACCACGGCGGCCATCTGCCCCGGGAGCAGCCCCACCTCTCGGGCCGACCAGAGCACCATGGCCACCATGACCACGGCGAGCACGGCCCAGGCCACCAACTGAGGGTGCCGGCCCGCGAACCCCCGCAGTCCGGAGGCGGTCACCTGAGGCTCCTCGACGTCAACGCCGGAAGACGGCGTAACCGGACTCTCTGACACGGTCGCTCACCTCCTGAAAGCCCACTCCGCGCATGAACTGAAGGTACCCGGTCTGTCGGGGAACGTGCAAGTGCGGGCTCCTCTCGTGCGACTCCACGGCGGCGATTAGGGGGCGCAGGAGGCGAGGCAGGCGGGCCGGTGAGGCGCAGTCGAGGCGCCGGTCGCACCCCGGTAACGGCGTGGCGGCAGCCGTGTGCTCCCCCTCGGCGGCAATCAGAACCCGCCCTGGCTGCTCGCTAACCGTGACGGTGCTGGTGGACTGGGGTGCAGCACCGGCGGTCAGGCAACGCCACTCTTTGTCGACGACTGCCAGGAGGTCCTCACGAGAGCCTTCGTTGACCAGCAGGACGTCGGCAGGAGCCACCTTGGCGGCGGCGTCGGGCTGGCCGTTCATGCGTCGCACCGCGTCGGCCGTGGTCAGCCCTCGGTCGCGACGTAGCCGCTCCAACTGGAGTTCGGCCCGGCAGGTGGTAACCCAGAGGGACTGGCAGCGGGCCAGCAAGCCGGACTCGATGAGCTTGATGGCCTCGATCACGATGGTGTCCGCCGATGAGCTCTCCAGCAGGCGGTCGACCTGCGCCAGGACCTGCGGGTGCACGATACTCTCCAGGTCCGCGAGGGCGACCGGGTCCGCGAAGACGACGCGCGCCAGAGCCGGACGATCCACCGTGCCGTCCGAATGGAGCACTGAGTCGCCAAACCGGCGCCGTACGCCCTCCCAGGCCGGCTCGCCGGGCTCCATGGCTTGGTGTGCCAGACGGTCGGCATCAGTGTGGTCGGCGCCGAGAGCCGCAAGTCGTGTCGCGACCAGGGACTTGCCGGTGGCGATGTTGCCGGTAAGGCCGATGACGCGCACTAGGCCACCTCCTCCCACTCCCGGTAAGCGGCTTCCAGAGACTCGGTCAGTACCGCGTGCTCCAGCCCCAGGCTGCGCAAGGCCTCCAGGTCGGTCTCCTGAGCGGCCTTCGCCAGGCCCTCCTCCAGGTCAGCTATCTCAGCCTCGAGGCGCTCGATCTCGGCCTCCACTTCCAGCAGTCGCTCCTGCCGACGCTTCTCCGCCCGCTGGGCGGCGCGCGCCTCGGGGGTGGACCTAGGCGAGAGAGGTCGCTCGTTGGCCTCCCGTTCCTGGCGCTGGTCGGCGATGGCAGCGGCCCGGGCGGCGGCGTAGTCGCTGTAGTGGCCGTGGTACACGTTCAGCCGACCGTCTTCGATGGCCCAGACGTGAGTGGCGAGGGCGTCGATGAAGTAGCGGTCGTGGGAGACGAAGAGAGCGGTACCGTCGTATTCGCTGAGGACCGACTCCAGCACGTCCCGCGAGAGCATGTCCAGCTGGTTGGTCGGCTCGTCCAGCATAAGGAAGTTGGCTCCCTGCAGGGTGAGCTTGGCGAGAGCGAGACGACTGCGCTCGCCGCCGCTCAGGTCGTCCACCATCTTGAAGGGGTCGTCGCCGGTGAAGAGGAAGCGAGCGAGGTGGTCGCGCACTTCGGCCAGCGTCAAGCTGCTGACCGATTGCACCTCTTCCGCCAACGAGCGGCCCGGATGGAGCTCGTCCTGGGCCTGAGAGAGGTAGCCCGGAATCACGTTGTGGCCCAGCATCAGCCGGCCCGCGAGCGGAGCCATCTGTCCCAGAAGCACGCGGAGGAAGGTGGTCTTGCCGGACCCGTTGGGGCCAATGAGAGCGGCCCTCTCGCCCCGAAGCAGGACCAAGTCGTCGGCCCGAAAGAGCGGCCGGTCGGTCTCATAGCCGATCGCCAAGTCGTGCGCTTCTACCACCACCCAGGCCCCGCGTGCCGTCGCCTTGAGTCGCACGTTCATGGTCTGCGCCTGATCGGGGCGTTCGATCCGCTCCAGGCGATTCAGCCTCGTCTGTCGGCCGCGGGCCTCGCGGTAGCGCTGGCCGGCCTTATAGCGGCGGATGAAGGCCTCGGTGTTGCGGATGTGCTCCTGCTGACGCTCGTACTCGCGGCGCTGGCGCTCGAGCCGTTCCGCCTTTTGGGCCTCGTGGGCGCTGTAGTTGCCCCGGTAGCGCTCTATCCCCTCCGGCGTCAGCTCCCAGACGGTGTTCACTACTGCGTCCAGAAAGTAGCGGTCGTGGGATACGGCGATGAGCGAGCCCTCCCAGTCGCGCAGGAACGACTCCAGCCAGGTGAGCGCCTGGAGGTCGAGGTGGTTGGTGGGCTCGTCAAGGAGGAGCACGTCTGGCTGCTGCAGGAGAAGCTGTGCTAAGCGGGCGCGGGTATGCTGGCCGCCGCTGAGGCGACTGACGGACATGTCCAGGCTGCCGGTCAGGCCCAGCCCTTCCAGTGTCTGGCGAGCGCGCCACTCGTAGTCGTATCCGCCCGCGGCCTGGAAGCGGTGCTCGCTTTCCTCGTACTGCTTCCAGACGGCCGGGTCATCGCTGTGAGCGATGGCGGCCTCAAGCTGGCGGAGCCGGCGTTCCTGCGCGCGAACGGACTGGAGGGCAGCGAGGGCCGCCTCCCAGAGAGTGCACTCGCCTTCAATGCGGGCGTCCTGGGGCAGGTAGCCGACGGTGAGGCCGGCGGCGCGGTGCACCGAGCCCTCGGTGGGAGTCTCCAGCCCGGCGATAATGCGCAGAAGGGTGGTCTTGCCCACCCCGTTGGGCCCGATGAGGCCGACCTTCTCGCTCCCGGCGAGGGCGAAGGAGACGGCGCGGAATATGTCCTGGGCCCCGTAGTACTTAGCGAGGCCGCCTCCGGTTACTGCTGACATCTAACCATCCACTGGGGCTGACCCGGCCTGCGCGTCGCGACGAGAGGGGCGGGTATGTGCACCCGCCCCTGGAGGTCACAGTCTCGCGCGGCATTGGGCCGGCGCTCAGATCATACCATCACTACTTCGATACCCACGAACTGGCAGAACTGCGCCAGCTCGGCGGTGTAGTCGCCGTGGATCATGCTGGCGTGGTGGGTGAAGCCCTCGGTCACCAGGGTGCGGTAGAGGAGCTCCAGATCGTCCACGCGCACCCACGACCACGAGCCGCGGAGATCGCGATCGTCGGGCAAAACCTCGCCCTTGGTGATGAGCATCTTGAACTGGTTGTCGTATTCCACCAGCCGGCTTAGCGTGACGGTGCCGCCGCGGACCTGGAACTCGGCCGTGCCCTCGGCAGCGGTGCCGGTGAAGTCCCCGCTGAGAATGCTGTGCTCGCGCAGGCGGACGCTGCAGCCGGGAGCGCTTAGGCAGGTGGGAGCGTTGCCGCAGTGCCAGGCGAAGAAGACGTTTTCCAGCTCCTGGTGCTGGATGGTCCAGTCGATGAAGTGGGGGACGGTGGTCCGGCGGGACGCCTCGTACTGCGCCAGCATGGTGAGAGCGCCGTAGATGTCCACTTCGCAGGCGGTCATGATGCCCTGCTCGGTGAGCCGGCCCATGGCCAGGCACGGGGTGACGCCGTAGTCCGCCTGGATTACGTCCCAGCACTGCAGGCCCATGGCGGTGACGCCCTTGGCCTGGGCGAAGTTGAGCAGGGCACGCTCCAGCTTGGCCAAGCGGAGCACCGACGTCTCTGCCACCTCGCTGGTGTCCACGTCGCCCCGGATGCTCCGAGCGATGGCCTGTACGGCGGCGTCGTTGTCCGGCAGGGCGCGGGCAGCATGGAAGATGGCCGGCAACGCTACCGGAACCACGCGCTGGCGGAAGCTCTCGATGAGCGCCACCTCGTCGCAGGCGCAGGTTTCAAACCGCTCCGGCCGCGGCCCCACCAGGGCGACGCGGGCTCCCAGGAAGTTGGTGACGGTACTGCAGGTAGCGGCGAAACGGTTCAGCTCCTCGGCGAAGAGGGGCTCCTCCGGGAATAGGATTCCTGCGAAGGCGAAGGGGATGCGCCGGCGATAGAGACCGGAGGAGATGGAAAGCGTACCACAGAACGCGTCTGAGCGGCGGCCGCCTCCGGGCAGGAAGTCTCCCTCCTTGGTGCCGAAGAGGAGCACCGGCAACCCAGGCAGGTTCTGCGCCACGGCCACGGCGGCAACTTCATCGCCGAAAGTCATCGCGCCGATGACAATGCCCTGAACGCCTTCGCGGCGGAACAACTCGGTGACCTTATCGGCATCGGTGTCGTTCCGGACTACCCCTCCCTGAGTGAGGGTCTCGTCCGGGACGACGAACTCCACATCGGGAATGGCGGCCATGGCCTTGAGGCAGCGAGCCCGCATGTCGATGGCCCACTGCTCATCGAATGGCACGCGGTGCGCCGGCACGAATCCAAGCTTGACCTTCTGCATTGCCCTCTCCTATGCCCCGTCCAGTCGTGGGGGCGATTCTAGCACAGGCGGCCGGCTCGACAAGCGGCGGGGAGCGATGGCAGGAGCGGCCTAGCCGCCCGGGATGGCGGATCCGCCTTGTATCCAGCGGACCACGTCTAGGTAGGAGACCACCACCATCAGGCCGATCAGCAGCATCATGCCGGCCAGGTGGACCAGGGCTTCCTTCTGGGGCGGAACCTTCTTCCCCCGTCGGAGCCACTCCAGGATCACGAAGACGATGTGACCGCCGTCCAGCGCGGGGAGCGGCAGGGCGTTGATGAGGGCGAAGTTGAGGCTGAGGAAGGCACCCAGGTCCAGGAAGGTGACCCATCCCATTTGGGCGGCCTCTCCCGCGAGCCGGGCGATTCCCACCGGCCCGCTCACCCCGCCCTCGGGTGCCTCCACTGAGGGAAGGACGGGGCTGAGAATCAATCGTCCTAGCCCTTCTGCCATCGCCGTGAACAGGAAGGCTACCCGCTGCAATCCTAGCGAGAAGGCGGTTGGGAGACTCACGCTGTGGTGCCGGACGCCGACCGGTTCGTCGAGGGTGATGGTGATGCCGAGGGCGCCTTGTCCTGCCGGTCGTTCCTCGGGCGAGCGAGGCACCAGCTGGACTGCCACTTCAGCCCCGTCACGCTCCACGATGACGGTGGTCTCGCGGCCCAGGACGGCATTGGTGGCCGACGAAACGCTGTCAAAAGAGTCGGTCTCTTGCTCCCCGATCCGGACGAGGATGTCATTCGGCTGCAGGCCGGCTGCGGCTGCGGGCGAACCGGGTGCGACGTCACCGACCACCATCCTGCCGGTGTACTCCGGCGTGCCGCCGGCGAACACGACGGTGTAGATGAGGATGGCCAGCAACACGTTCATGGTCGAGCCGGCGGCGAAGACGATGAACCGCTGCCAGGGCGCTTTGGACGCCAGGCTGCCCGGGTCCTCGGACCCCTGTTCCTCACCCGCCATGCGCACGAAGCCACCGAAGGGCAGCCAGTTCAGAGTGAACTTCACGCCATTCCGCTCGAACAGAACAAGTGCGCGTGGCGGATAGCCGAAGCCGAACTCCTCGACCCGCACCTTCACGAGGATGGCGGCGAGGAAGTGGCCGAGTTCGTGAACGAACACGAGCACACTCAGAAGCGGTATCACGGCTAGCCACTCGAGACCGCTGGGCCAGCTGAGCGAAATGCCCATCATTCTCCTTCCTGAGTATCGACATCGGGCACTATCGATGTTAGTCGATGCCCCCCCGGCGCGGCAAGGTCGCTCTTGACGCCCGCGGCCGATTGCCTAGACTGCATGATGGTACAGAGGCTCTGGCTGCGGCCTTTTTACTCGGCCTTTACGGCCGTTCGGTGGGAGCGGGACCTTCTGCGGCCGATACACGAGGCAGAACCACTATCGCTGCCGATCATCGTTTAGTGGAGCGATCGGTAGAGGGCGGGGGTTGAAAACGGAGTCCGGTCTCCCCTCCATAATGCCGCGCGTGGTGATGCGGCTCGGGTTGGTCGTCGCCATCCAGCTGGCTGTGGCGGTGTTGTTGGTGCTGGCGGCGCCCCGGGTGCTGTCGGCCCTTTCCGGCTCCCTGCTGGAGACGCCCGGCCGCGTACTCGCCGCCCACATCGAGAGCAGGGGCGCGGCGCGAGCCGAGTTAGCGGGCGCCCTGGCAGCCACCCTCCCCGAGGACGCCGAGTCTACCGATTCCCGCGGGGCTCCGGCAGCGGTGCTGACAACCGGCAAGAGCGAGGACGCCCCGCTGGCAGGCTGGCCGGCGGAATGGCCCGCCGCTCTCGAGGGCTTGGTTCGGGAATGGCTCGCTAGCGGTGCCGCCGACGGGGCTCCCGCCTGGTGCATGCTTAACCAAGGTGAAGGGCTGTGGGCGATAGGCGCCGCCCCGCGCGAGACCGAGGGCGGCTGGGTCGTCGTCTGCGAGGACGACGGGCCCGGGCTCTCTCAGTGGGCGACGGACAGGGCCGGCGTTCTCAGCTTTGCCCTGCGCCCCGCGGAGGATGTGCCGCCTCCCGAACCGCCCACTCTGGCCGGGGTCCTGAGCGGGGCGCTGGAGGGAAGCGCCGTCGTGCCCGGACTGGTGGGTGACGCGGTGGTAGCTACATTCACGGTAGACACTGACTCCGCCTCGCTCCTGCTGCGCGCGTTTGGCGCGATCCTGGGCGCGAGCGTGCTCCTCATCGCCGGAGTTCAGGCCCTCAGCTTCAGCGCCACGTACTTCCAGGCGATGCAGCCGGTGAAGGACATCGTGGAGTCGCTCGAGGCGTACGTCAGCACCGGTGAGTGGAGTCCACCGACGATGCGCTTCCGAGAGCCGCAGACGGCTGTTGATGCTGTGACGCGGGCTCTGGAGGCACAGAGGCAGGCGGAGGCGGAGGCGCTGGAACTGGCAGGGCAGTTGCGGGCTTTCCTCGATGCTCTCCCGGCGGCAGCTGCAATCAAGGACGCCGGCCTGCGGCTGTCCATGGTGAACTCGGAGTTGGCGCGCCTGGCTGGTAGGGACCCGGAAGAGCTGATCGGGAAGACCGACTTGGAGATCTATCCCGAGGACCTGGCGCGGCAGTATGCTCACCACGACCGGCAAGTGATGGAGAGCGGCGAGTCGCTCCAGTTCGAGGAGGAACTGGAGACGCCGGAAGGCGAGCGCCGGACCTACCGCACCTTCAGGGCGCCGGTTCTGGACGGCAGGCGGCAAGCCTCCGGCCTGGTCAGTCTCGCGGTCGACATAACGGGCGAACGTGAGATGCAGGCTCGCTTGATGGAGGCCCAGAAGGCTCAGCTGATGGGGCGGCTGGCCGGCGGCGTGGCGCATATCTTCAACAATGTGCTCACGGCGGTGATTGGCTCGACGGAACTGGCGCTGCTCAGCCTGAACGACGGCCACGCCGCTCGCGAGGACCTGGTTGAGGTGAAGGAGGCCGCGGAGCGGGGAGCGCGAGTGAGCCGGCAGTTGCTCTACCTCGGCTGGCGGCAGCGCTCGGGCGATGGCCCGGCTAGCATCGCTGCGGTCACGGCGGATCTAGTGCCGGTGCTTCGTGAAGTTGCCGGGCCCGGCATTGAGATCGTGACGGAGGTGGACGCCGGGGTGCCGGACGTGTTGGTGGATGCCGGCGAACTCAGGCAGGTGATCCTGCATTTGGCCCTCAATGCCATCGAGGCCATGGCGGAAGGGGGGACCGTTCGCATCGAGTGCTGCGCGGTCGTGCCGCCGCACGCGGCCCTCATGGTGGAGCCGAGCCTGAAGGATCGACCGGTCGTTCTGGTGCGGGTGCAGGACTCGGGCCAGGGGATCGATTCAGAGGCGCGGGACCACCTGTTCGAGCCCTTCTTCACCACCAAGGGCGCCGCCGGGGGTAGGGGCCTGGGGCTGCCGGTGGCGCAGAGCATCGTGCGCAGCCATCAGGGCGCGATACTGTTCCACTCCCAGCCGGATAGCGGGGCGGTTTTCGAGGTCTATCTGCCCTCTCGAGCTGTCGGCCAGGGGGACAAAGACGCGCTCCCGGCGGCCTCCAACTGCGACGCCACCGGCAGGGAGGTGATCTTGCTGGCGGAGGATGAGCCGAGCGTGCGGGAGTTGACCGAGCGGATGCTGGCCTCCCAAGGCTACACGCTCTGGTCGGCCGGCCGCGGCGACGAGGCCCTCGACCTGGTGGAGAGTCGGGGGGCTCCGCCGGATCTGCTCCTTAGCGACGTGCTCATGCCGGGCATGAATGGCGTGGAACTGGCGCTGGCGCTGCGCGAGCGCTACCCGGACATGCCGGTACTGCTGATGTCAGGCTACGTCGGTGAGTCCGACGATGATGACCTGAAGGGGTTCCCGCTGCTCTGGAAGCCGTTCACGCTCGACAGCCTCACGAAGAGGGTGCGGGGGCTGCTGGACGACGGAGAGGGCTAGTCCTCTTCCGGTAGTATCGCCACCTCGGCCTCGTCGACAAGTTCGGCGAAGCGATGACCATCGTCCGGCTCTCCCACGATGCGGCCGTAGTGCATGGGCACCACCACTCGCGGCTTCAGGCGGCGCACTACCTCCACCGCCTCTTGCACGTTCATCGTGTAGGTGCCGCCTATGGGGAGGAGCGCGATGTCCACCGTGAGGCCGTCCATCTCCGGAATGGCGTCGGTGTCCCCGGAGTGGTATAGCAACCCATCCTCGAGACGGATCAGATAGCCGACGTTCCCGGCCGAGCGAGGATGGAAGCTCCTCTCAGTATTGTAGGCGGGCACGGCCTGAATCTCGATGCCCTGCACGGTGGCCTGCTCTCCCGCCTCGATGGCGAGGGAGTGCGACTCATCTACCTCCAGTTTGTCAAGGCAGGCCTGCGTACCCACGATGAAGGTATCTGCCTTGCGTATGCGCTCTACGTCTTCCGGCGAGCAGTGGTCGTGGTGCTCGTGGGTGAGCAGGATGAGATCCGCCTTCGGGGCGTCGTCCTTGACTTCCCAAGGATCAATATAGAGCACCCGGTTGCCCACTTCGATGCGGAAGGTAGCGTGCCCGAGCCAGTGCACACCCGGAAGTAATCCTTCGCCCATAGTAGCCTCCTGGCGGAGTGCGGCTAGCACCCCCTGAGCCAGGCGAGTCTAGCCGACAGTCGCAGCTGCGGTCAAACCGGGTTCGGCGCACGTCCCGACAGGCGTGCTATAATGGAGTGTGTCTGGTGGGGCGAGGGCCTAGGTCCTCGCCCCTTGTCTGGCACGGCAATGCAAGCACGTAGGGAGTAGTAATGTCCCTGAATGATCGAGCAGATACTAGCGGAGCGGCACGCGTCGCCGAGACTGCCTCCCAGGGGTGGCTGGACGAAATGCTGGCGAAAGTGGAGAAGCCGGCCCGCTATACCGGAGCTGAGTGGAATTGCCGGCGCAAGGACTGGGAGGGGGCATCCGTGCGCATTGCCCTCGCTTTCCCGGATGTCTATGAGATCGGCATGTCCAACCTGGGGCTGGCCATTCTCTACGATGACGTGAACCGGTCCTCCGACTTGCTGGCCGAGCGGGTTTACGCCCCCTGGCCCGACATGGCTACGGCCATGCGCGACCGCGGCATCCCGCTCTTCTCGCTGGAGAGTCGCCGCCCGGTGGCGGACTTCGACCTGGTCGGGTTCTCCCTGGGCTACGAGCTCAGTTTCACCACCGTCCTGGAAATGCTTGACCTGGCCGGCATCCCCGCCCTGGCCCAGGAGCGCGACGCCTCTCACCCGCTGATCATCGGCGGCGGCAGCGCCTGCTACAATCCGGAGCCGGTGGCGGAGTACTTCGACCTCATACTGGTGGGCGATGGGGAGGGCTTCCTACCCGAACTCGCCGCGCTCCTGCTGGAGCACCGTAGCCGAGCGGCCGGAGAGGGGACCACCGCCGCCGAATCGCGCCACCGCTTTCTCCGGGCAGCCGCATCGCTGCCGGGGGTGTACGTCCCCTGGCTGTACGAGGCCCGGTACGACACCGATGGCCGCTACGCCGGGCTCACGCCGAAGGAGGAGGATGTGTCGGCCAAGGTGTCGGCGCGGATAGTGAACCCCCTCCCCCCGCCACCGGAGCGCCCCATCGTTCCCTACGTGGAGACGGTGCACGACCGAGCGGTGGTCGAGGTACGCCGCGGTTGTGGGCAGGGCTGCCGCTTCTGCCAGGCGGGCATGATCTACCGCCCGGTGCGGGAACGACCGGTGGAGGAGGTGGTCAATGCGGCCGCCGCCATTCTGGACAACACCGGATACGACGAACTGGGCCTGCTGTCACTCAGCACCTGCGACTACCGCCCCATCGAGACGCTGCTGGAGCGGCTGCAAGAGTGCTTCGGCGACCGCGTCGCCGTCTCGCTGCCCTCGCTGCGACTGGACTCGTTCTCAGTGTCGCTGGCGGACAAGGTGCAGGGCAAGCGTCGCACCGGCCTCACCTTCGCGCCGGAGGCGGGGACGCAGCGCCTGCGGGACGTCATCAACAAGAAGGTCACTGAGGACGACCTGATGCAGGTGGCCGAAGCGGCCTTCAGCCGGGGCTGGCAGCGCCTGAAGCTCTACTTCATGGTAGGTCTCCCCACAGAGACCGATGAGGACGTGGCCGCCATACCCGTTCTGGCCCGCCAGGTGCTGGCCGTCGGGCGGCGCTTTCATGGCAAGCGGGCCAAGGTGTCGGTGAGCGTCAGTACCTTCGTTCCCAAGCCGCACACGCCCTTCCAGTGGGCGCCCCTCATCGCCGAGGAGGACCTGGAGCGACGCCAGGCGTGGTTGCGGCAGGGCTTGCGCGGCGGTGGCTTGGAGTTGTCTTGGCACGCGCCTTCAGCCACATACGTAGAGGCTCTGCTGGCCCGCGGCGATCGTCGGCTGGGCCCGGTGATCCGGCGCGCTTGGGAACTAGGGACGCGCCTCGATCCGTGGGAGGATCAGTTCCGAGCTGACGCCTGGCAGCAAGCCCTCGTCGAGTGCGGTGTGGATGGCGACCAGTTCGCCCGCCGCGGCCGCGACTTGGACGAGCCGCTCCCCTGGGATCATATCGACCCAGGCGTCAGTCGGACGCACCTGGAGCGGGAGTGGCGCCGGGCAGAGGAGCCAGGCGTCACGCCCGATTGCTTCGAGCGGTGCTCGGGGTGCGGCGTGTCCGACGCCTACGGGGTGAGGTGCTGGGAATGACCGGCCAAGAGAGCTACGGTTATGAGGTGCGCTTCTCGCGCGGCAAGGAAGTCAGGTACATCTCGCATCTCGATCTGATGCGGATGTGGGAGCGCCTACTGCGGCGTGCCCGCCTGCCGGTGGCGCACTCGCAAGGGTTCAACCCTCGTCCCAGCCTCACCTTCGCGGCGCCGCTACCGGTCGGAGTGCTCTCCCGTGCCGATCTTCTCGAGGTGAAGCTGACCGAGGAGTGGGACGCGGACGCGCTGCTGGCGGCTCTGCAGGAGCAGGCTGTCCCGGGGCTGACCATCGAGTCGGTGCAGCCGGTTGTTGGCCGGCAGCGCTCGCTTCCTGCCCGGATGCTGGCGGCCGACTACGAGATTGTCCTCCACGGCGCCGAGGCCGGCTCGTTGGCGGAGGCGGTGGAGACCGCTCTAGCGGCAACCAGCCTCCCTTTGCGGGTGGAGCGGGGCAAGCGCGTGCGTGAGGTAGACCTGCGGCCGCTGCTGCTGGACCTGTCGGTGCCGGATCCGAGGGTGGCGCTGCTTGCGGCCCGACTCCGTCATTCGCCCGAAGCGACCGGCCGGCCGGATGACCTGGTTGCGGCGCTGGGGTTCGACTCGGCCCGGGCGGAGATCACTCGGACCGGGCTGCTTCTGGGACCGGCCTAGCAGTCGACGCACACCCCGGGTCGGCTCCGGCGTCGCTAAGGGCAGACAGCGCCAGCAGGGCGACCAGGAAGCCGACGTAGTTCTCGTTGAAGAAGCGAGAGGTGAAGGAATAGAGCCCGAACAGCATCGCCGTGCCGTACCAGACGGAGGCGATGCTTGGCTCTCGCCACAGCCTTCGCATCAGGAGCGCGAGCGCCGGCGCGCACACGAGGGCCTGTATGATCCAGAAGGGGAAGTAGCTCTGGTCCGATTCGACCAGGCCCAGGGCCAGCACCAGGTTGCTCAACCCCCAGCCGCGGATCTGATAGGGCGTGGATGAGGTGCCGGCGCTCCAGGCCCAGACGTCGTCGTAGAAGGCGGCCGGATCCCAGGCGGCGAAGGGCAGTACGAGGATGGCGAAGACGACGACAGCCGGCCACGCCTCCCGGACGATCCGCCGCAAGGCGGCCCCGACACCCGGGCAGCCACGCACCAGGTAGAGGGCGTAGAAGGGGGCCAGGAACCAGGCCGTGGGCTTACTCGCCAGGGCGAGCCCAAGTACACCGGCCGCGAGACGGGTGCGCCCCCGGCGAAGCAGCCACAGCGAGAAGACCATCCACGCCAGGACGAACGAGTCGTTCATCCCGAAGATGATATCGTTGCCCATGATGGGGTTCAGTGCCACCACCATCAGGAGCATCCGCGCGGCGGTGCGGCCGGCGGCCAGCCCAGGAAGCAGCGCCAGCGTAAGGGCGAAGAGGGCCAGATACACGAAGCGCTGGTCGTACCAGCCCAGGGCGGACTCGATCAGAAGCTTGGCCGGAATGCTGGACAGCAGCGTCCAAGGCAGGTAGGGGTAGTGGTACAGGGCCGTTCGCTTCTCCAAGCCCCACTCGGCCAGGGGGGTGTCCAGGTAGTCCTCAGCATAGGGGTTCTCGCCCGCCAGCAGCATGTCCAGGGCCGCCTCGGTCTGGATCACCCCGCCGTCGTGGGTGAAGGCGGCCGGACCGGTGGCCTGGCGGAGGGCGATGAGGAAGAGGCTCTGCGCCACCACCGTGCAGCCCACCAAGGCCACTATCAAGCCGAGCTTGATCCGGTGGACGGTAGTGTCGGGAAGCCGATGGCGGCCGGCGTCGACGGCGAAGTAGAGTCCGAGCAGGGCGAAGGTCGCCGCGATCAGCAGCAAGGAGAAGGGATCGGTCAGCCACTGGCGCATGAGGGCCCAGGCCTGATCGTCCAGCAGGCCTCCGACAAGCGGCAGGCCGCGAATGGTCTCCTCGGGTCGTGGGGCTACCAGATCAGCCAGAGTGTCGATACGAACCCGGGCCACCACGAGCACCGTCAGGAGCAGCGACTCGGCAGATAGCGGGCCGGTCCGGCGTTGGGACAAAGCTCCTAGTCCCAGAAGACGCGGCGCACGGCGCTGCGCTTGCTCGTTTCCACTACCTGGCCGTCGTCGTCGCGCACGACCACCACCTGCCAGGAGTACTCCCCCGGCCCATTGGGGGCGCCGCGCAGCCGGTACTCGGTCGCGCTGGTGCGGGCTATCCCCCAGGCAGGCTCACCCTGTCGCCAGACGCGCAGGTCGAAGCTCTCGCCGGCTCGTAGCTGGCCGCCGAAGGACCAGATGAAGTCGACGTTGCCGTCCACGGCGAAGTGGGTGACGTCAGCCGGTTCGACCAGCTGCGGGGCGACGTGCATGGGCCCCGTAGCGGCGGTGGGCGCCGGGGTAGCGGTGGGCGGACCGGTTTCAGATGTGGGCGTCGGCGCCGATGTCACGGCGGCAGTGGGAGTAGCCTCTGCCTCGGCGCTCGTGTCGGCGGTGGGAGTAGCCTCTGCCTCGGGCGAGCCCACCGGCTGCGCGGTCCAGATGGTGACGGGTGTGCTGAGCGCCGCCTCGAACTCGGCTGTGGCCGTACGCGGATCGGGCGGTGGCGGATCCTCACCGGGCAACCCAGCGAGAACCGCGGCCCCGGCGGCGCCGACCATCACCAGGGCGAGCAGCATCATCTTCACCGCCCGCGGGGTGCGCCGAATGGCGCCAAACAGGCTGCCGAAGAAGTCCGACAGACCGTGTTGCACCGCGATCGACGTGGACTCGCGCTTACGCAATCCCTCGATGAATGCCGTTGCTGAGTGAAACCGATCGGCTGGTTCCTTGGCCAGCGCTCGGAGCACGGCGCGCCCGGCGTCGCGGCCGAGGCTGCGCCGGACGGAGCGGGGCAGCGAGGGGGTAAGGACGGCGTGGTTGCGTCGCGTCTCTTCGTCGGAGCTGCCCGGAAAGGGAAGGCGACCGGTGAGCATCTCGTAGGCGATGACGCCCAGAGAGTAGATGTCGGACCAGGGCCCGGTGGGTTGAGCGGTGTTGCGCTCCGGCGCGCTGTAGCGGGCGTCGCCGGGAGCGGGGTGCTGGCCGCGGCGGCGGGCCTGGGCCACGCCCGAAAGCAGAACGCGACCGTCTTCCGTGATCAGGATATGATCGGGGGTGACGTCGCAGTGGACGTACTCCCGGGCATGCATCTCGTCCAGTGTCTGCGCCACCGGCGCGAGGTACCTGAGAACGGCCTCGCGGGAGAAGCGCCGACGCTTGTCTATCTCCTCGCGGAGAGTGAGCTCGGCCCAGTCCATGACGGAGTAGATGTGGCCGTCGGCGCTCTGGCCAACGTGACGGACCTGGCGCAGGCCGGGCAGGAGCAGATGGCGCGCCACCTCCCGTTCGCGACGGAGGTGTGCCAGGTCCTGAGCGGACCGGTTCAGGGCCGCTTTGAGGGCCACGTCCTCGCCGCTCACGTCGCTGGCATGGTAGACGGTGAAGCTCTTGCTCCCGCCTACCGGCTTGTGGATGGTGTACTCGTCTATCTCGCGCGGATTTCTGAGAATCACGACCTTAAGGTCCCCAGGTGATGCGTTCCTCGGTCCACCGTGGCCCGGGCGAGGCGTTCAGATCGAACAGCTTGCGCTGCTCGCTGCCGTCCGGCCGCATAGTCCAGACGGCCCATTGTCCCTCTCGATCGGTCAGGAAGGCGATGGCGCTCCCGTCCGCAGACCAAGTGGGGAGGCCGCTGTTACCCGGCCCGCCGGTCAATTGCGTGAGGCCGGAACCGTCGACTTGGACACGGTAGACATCCCAGGCGCCGCCGGCGGGGGACATGAAGAGCAGGACGCCACCGAGTTCGTCCCCGGCCAAGTCATCGGGATGGTTGGTGAGGCGTCGTGGCTCTCCCCCCTGGCTGTCGACAACCCACAGCCCGCAGTTGCCGCCGGTGCCGAAGACGTAATCACAACCATTGTACGCGATCTCGCCGGCACTCAGCCAGACCGGCGCCGCCCCCAGGATACCGCTGTTGCCCAGGGGAAGGAAGGGCGGCGCGTGCGGTATCTCGCCGCCAATAGCGTGGGTGTAGAGGCGCCACTGACCGTCTCCCTGCTGGGACGAAGAATAGACCACGGATCCGCCGTCCGGCGACCAGGAGGGATGGCTATCTTCGGGGTGGCGGCTGACTTCCCAGCGCTCGCTGCCATCCACGCTCATCACCCAAAGGCTATCGGTGCCACAGCCCTCGCCGTTCATGACTAGCCGCCCATCGCTGCGGAAGTCAGGCTGACGCATGCAGGGAGCCAGTTGGTAGGCCCCCGACCCGTCGGCAGCGGCGATCCAGGTGCCCACCCTGCCCGTCTGCGGATCGTGGACCGGGTAGGCGATGCGCCCTCCGAGAGCGGGTGCGGGAGGGGGTAGGGTCGGTGTGGGCTCCGGCGTAGGCTCCGACGTGGGGGTCTCGGTGGGTGACAGGGCCGGCGTCGGAGACGGTGTCTGGGTGGGCACGACCGTCGGCGTGGAGGTCGGCTTGTCCGTGGGTGTTGGCGTGGGCGAAGGCTCCGCCGTGGCCGTGGGCGTAGCGGTCGACGTGGCTGTAGCGGTGGCAGTTGGTGTGGCGGCGGGGGTGGGCGTAGGTGATGCCGGAACGCTGGTGGCGGTGGCGCTCGGAGTGGACGTGCGGGTGAGGTCGCTCCCGGCCGATGACAAGGTGGGAGAAGAGGCCGCTGTCGCGGCCGTGGGCCGAGTGATCGCCCTGGATGTCGCAGTGGGGCCAGGCGGCGGGGAGGGGCTCGGCGTTGGTGACCGGGCGATCGCCGTGGCGGAGGGCGGTGAAGCTGCCGGGACGGTGGGTATCGCTCCGGCCGAGAGACGCCCCAGCAGAGAGTCTGCCAGCCGTGTCACCTCCTCCGTTTGTATGCGGCCGGTGGCCAGGCCGGCCAGCGACGCCACCGCCGCCACGATCACCACGCCGAGCAGCAGGCGAGCCAACCAGCTGGCGGCGGACCTTCGTGGCGGCGGTGGTACGGACGGAGCCGGGCGTGCCTTGGGTGCCGGCGCTGGAGCCGGCGTGGGCGCCTTAAGTGAGGCGGCCGCCTCGCGCAGCGCTTCGGCCATGTTGGAGCCACCGGCGAACCGCCGCTCGGGCGACTTGGCCAGTGCGATGTCGAGAGCGTCCTGGGTCGCTGCCGAGCGGACCCCAAGGGAGGCCAGGGCCGGCGAGGGTTCATTGACCTGCTGGTAGAGAACACTGAGCGGGGTGTCCCCGCGGAAGGCCGGCCGGCCGGTGAGCGACTCAAACAGGACCAGGCCGAGAGCGTAGAGGTCCGTCTGCGGCCCCGAGCCCAGACCCTGGGCCTGTTCCGGCGCCGTGTACTCGGGCCGCAGGTCCTGTCTACCCGCTTTGCCCGCCGCCAGCGCTAAGCCGAAGTCGGCGATGAGAGGATGACCGGCGGCGTCGAACCGCACGTGCTCCGGATCGAGCCCGCCGTGGACCACGCCGCGTTCGTGGGCGTAGGAGAGGGCGTCGGCGAGGGAGGCTGCCATCTCGAGCGCCTCCTCGGCGGGCAGGGGGCCCCTTTGCAGCCGGTCGCGCAGACTTCCTCCCTCGGCGAAGTCGGAAACGGTGTAGATCAGGTCCGCCTCGCTGCGCAGGTCATGCAGGCGGGCGATGTGCGGGTGGACGAGGGAGGCGGAGGCGAGCACGGCCTGGCGGTAGTGCTCAAGGAAGGCGGAGTCCTTGACCAGGGAAGGATCGAGAACGCGAATGGCGACGAGACGCTCAAGAGAGAACTGGAATGCCTTGTAGAGACTGCCGGTGGCGTCCCCGCCGATTCTCTCTACGAGTTCATAGTCGCCCAGACGGCGACCCACCAGACTCTCCATGGTCCCACCTCCCGAGAAGCGAGGGGTCAGGCCCGGTCCAAAACGAAGTTGAGATGGGCGGCGCTGAGGGCGCTGAGCACGAACTTGGCCAACCAAGGGGCCCAGAGCGCGTACTGATCGCCGATCAGTCGCGGCGTGAAGTCGAGCGGAACGATGAGCAGCAGACTGGCGATGAGGAAGATGCGGGCCTCTTTGGTCCGGCCGGCCAACAGACGTCCGATGCCGTAGATGCCGATGAGTCCGACGAGGAACTCGACCAGCACCGAGAACCGCAGCTTGAACCCACCCTTGGTCGCCCTGCGGGTGGCCTGTTTCGGTCGGGTGGAGCGCTGCTTCTGCTTAGCCGTCAAGAGCTTCTCCTCAGGGTATCCATGACATCCGCTCCCAGATCTCATCGCCGGGGCGGGTGGGAGCGTCGAGTAGGCGCACGGCATCGCCGCCGGTTGCGGGTACGACCCAGACGGCCCAAGTGCCGCCCCGGTCACTGCGGAAGGCCAGGTAGCGTCCGTCGGGCGACCAGACGGGCACGCAGTCGTCGCTGTCCGACTCGGTTAGCCGCAGCAGGCCGCTCCCATCGTTGCGCATCACATAGACGCCCCACTTGCCCTCTCTGTGGGAGTGGAAGGCAATGTAGAGGCCGTTGGGGGACCAGGCCGGGGCGCCATCGCTGGCATCGGTGGTGAGGCGTAGACGGTCGCTGCCGTCGGGCGGCACCAGCGTTATCCCGCAGTCACCCCCCTCGCAGGTCTTGACGGCCAGGTGGGTACCATCCGGCGCCCAGTCGGCGTATTCACCGTAGGTGAGGTTAGCCGCGGGGCCGCCCTGGGCCGGGACGATGTAGAGCCGGCTGACGTCGTCACCCAGGCGCCTGCTGGCGAAGGCGACGGTGAGCCCGTCGGGGGACCAAGCCGGCCACATATCCTCGGGGTGGGCATCCCGGGTGAGAAGCCAGCGCTCGGTACCGTCTCCGCTGGCGGCGAAGAGGCCGAAGGCGTCCTCTTGCCAGGAGCGGTAGGCTAACCGCTGCCCGTCGGCGGTGAAGGCCGGCTGGCTGGCGTGCGGAATGAGTTGCGTCTCCGTGCCGGCCACGACGTCATGGAGGACCAGGTCGTAGCGATTGGCCTCGGGTAGCCACCGTGCCAGCGCCAAGCGCCCCTCAGGCGGCGCGGGGGTGGGGGTACTCAGCACCTCGACGAGCCAGTCTTCCGGTCGGGCCGCTTCGAGCCGAGCCAGAGCCTGCTCCCGTTCCTCGGCCTCCAAGCCCGCTACCACCGTCATGGCGGTGATCACCTGCGCGTGGGGCGCTGAGGCGAGGGCCGCTTCCATAGTGGCGCGCGAGGCCTCGACGGTGGGGCTGGGCGTGACGGGCGGCCCCGTGGGTGCCGTCGTCACCGTCGGCGCCGGTCCGGCCTGGCTGAGGGTTGGGTTAGGGGTGGGCATAGACGCCGGGGTGGCGGTACCGGGGTTCACCGTAGTGGCGGTGGGCTCGATCCCCGGGAGGACCAGGCGGTTGGAGAGGCCGGAGGAGAAGACGATCACGAAGGCCGCCATGGACACCAGCAGCCCCGCAGAGGCTCCCAGCCACAAGCGGCGGTTGAACCCATCCTCGTGCTTCGAGTCGGGGCCAGTGCCTGCCAGAGGCAGGAGTTCGAACACGCCCGATCCTACCTCGAAGGTATCGCCGGCGCGGACGGCATGCTTGCCGATGATGCGGATACCGTTCAGATATACCGGCCGTTCCGCGTCCAACGGCTCGAGCATCCACTCGGCGCCACGTCTCCGCAGGAGAAGGTGTTGTGCCCCCACCGCCGGGTCGTCGAGGACTATGGTGTTGTTGGGGGCCGATCCAATGCCGACTGTCCTCTGATCGAGGACGAGATCGACCATGGAGGCAGCCTCGGACTTGCCAACCAGGCGCAACAGACACCTCGAGAAGGGAATGAGCCGGCCGTGGACACCACCAGGGAGACTTGCCGCCGGACGGCAAGCCGGCGTCGCCGACGGCTGAGCCGGCCGCCACGCTGGACATTCCCCCCATTTGTGCGCGAGTATAGCATAGTATGGTACCCATCACAGCTAGAGTGGCGGAAGGGGTGCGACGGGGCGGGACCCGCCTGCGGCGGGCAGTGGCGCGTCTGGTCCGGTGGGTGCGCGGGGAGGACGCGGCCCATAGGCCGGGCTGGCAGGGATCGTTCGTGGCCGAGGTGATGGAACGGTACGGCTTCACGCCGGAGGCAGCGCGATGGATCCGGCGCGAGATCCCGGTTCAGGTCGATGACGCCAGTAGCACCGGCGGCGGAGGCTACTGGATCCCGCAGCAGCGCTTGGTGCGCCTCTTCAGCGCCCAACACGAGGCCGCCGTCCACGAGTTGGCGCACGCCTGGTGGCACTTCCGGAGGCTCGGCCAGGAGAAGGCGCTGATGCAGGCTGTGGTGCGCGCCGCCCACGAGCCCGACCCACGCTACCGCCGCGTCCGTGACCTAGCGCACGGCTACGTCTACGGGATCGCCGCCCAAGGCTGGCCGGGCTTGCTGGTGGACAGCAACGACTGGGAGATGTTCGCCGGGCTTGCCAGCGGCACCATGGGGGACATGAACCTCATGCCGCCCTATCTGCGTGTCTTCTACCAGGGGCTGTTCCGACTGCCCGATGATGCCGGCTTCATCCACGACGCCGCTGGACCCCGCTCCACTTAGCGCTGGCCGTAGTTGGAGCGGTAGGCTTGGTGTAGCGCCTGAACTACCTCGGCGGGCAGCGGCTGCGGCTCACCAATCTGCATTGCCACCCACAGGGTGCGGGCGGCGTCCTCTACCATCACCGCCGCCTTAAGCGCCGCCTCCACCGACGGCCCCACCGTGAAGACGCCGTGCTGGCGCATGAGGATGGCGGGCGAGTGGCCGATGGAGCGCAGGATCTCCTGGCCGATCTCCTCTCCGCCGATGGGAGCGAACTCGCCCACCGGGATTGGGCCGCCGAACTCGTCCGCCAGGGCAGTGAGGCAGGGCTCGATGGGGCGGCCGAGGGCGGCGAAGGCGGTGGCATAGGTGGAGTGGGTGTGCACCATACCGCCGATGTCTGATCGGTGTCGGTAGACATAAAGGTGAGTGGCCGCGTCCACTGAGGGACGGAGGCGTCCCTCGACCTGGTTGCCCTCAAGGTCCACCAGGGCAATGTCCTCCAAAGCCAGGTGCTCATAGCGCACGCCCGACGGCTTGATGGCCACGAGACCGCTCTCCGGGTCGAGCCCGCTGACGTTGCCGCTGGTCCAAGCCACCAAGCCATACTGCGGGAGCATCAGGTTGGCTTCCAGGACCTGTCGCTTCAGTTCCTCAAGCAAGGGTTACCTCTCATAGGCCGAGCGCCGCGCCTCAGCCGGCGATGGGTACACGGCCGTGCTTGTTCACGATCCTCAGAATTGCGCCGAAGTTCTCCCGCCAGCGCCCCTCGGGCACGTCCTCGGTGATGCCGATGAGGAAGCGATGCCCGGGGGCCGCCTCGCGCAGAATCTGCCGGGTCATGTCCTCGATGTCCGCGATGCTCTGCAGGTGCACTGAGGAGGGGAAGTTGATCCATAGCGCCTTGTCGGGCCACGCTGCCCGGGCCTCAGCCACCGTCATGTCGCAGGTGGGCACCGGCGTGAAAGCCTCGACGTAGTCTATCTTGGAGCGAGCGATGCCGGGAGCGAGGGGACGGGTGTTGGCGTCGAAGTGGACCCCGAGGAGTCTGCCGTGCTGGTGCATGACTTCGGCGGCTTCGTCGTAATGGGGCAGGATCAGCCGCTCGAACCGGTCCACTCCCACCACCTCGGGGGTGACATTGCCGCCGTAGTTGGCGGTCAGAGCGGGAGACTGGGCGACGATTGGGTAGATCTTGCGCCGGTCCTCGGTGAGGGCGTCGTAGAGCCGCATCACCCGTTCGCGGTTGTCCGCCCACTCCATGGCGAACACCTCCAGGCCCATCAGCGAGTAGATGATCTCCTGCAGAGGCGAATAGCCGATGGCGACCCGCACCTGGCCGTCTCCACCGAGTAGGTCTTGCAGCTGGGCCACCTTCTCGTAGGTGGGCTCGTAGGTGCGGTCGCGAATCATCGCCTCCAGGGGCTCGTAGTCGGCGGGCGACCGGAAGAGCCGCTCCTCGTGCCAGGAGGTGAAGCCGGCGGGCCGGTCCAGGGCGGTGAGGTTTCCCACCGGGGTGTGCACTTCGGTGCGCACGGAGGCGCGGCCGTCGCTGCCGGCGTAGTGCAGCTGCTGTATGGTCACCTCATGGTAGACGGTGCGGAAGGCTGAGGTTCGCATGAGAATGCCGAGACCGTCATTGCGGAGGCGACGTTCCGCCTCGCTGACGGGCAGTTTGTTCTCGTAGACAGTGAAGGGGACGACGTCGGGCGTCCCCCCGAGCAGTGCCGCCTCAATTCGCTCTCTAGGTGTCATCGCGTCCTTGGCCAGCTACCAGGATGGGTGATTCTAGCCGATGCTCCGGCGCTGGGGAAAGGTGGTGTCAGGCGCGGGGACCGACCGGAACCAGGTAGACGGACTCCTCGCCGTTCGGCAGGCCGATTGTCCGGGCGATGTCGGCATCGTCGAAGGCGCCCACGGGCACCGCTCCCAGGCCCAGCCCGCAGGCCTGGAGAAGCAGGCTCTGGCAGGCATGCCCCGCCTCTAGCCGGACGTAGCGTTCGGCGCGATCTCCATAGCGGGGCGAAGAGCGACCCGGCGTGGCGGTGAGGATGAACACCACCGGCGCCCTCTTCAGGCACTCCTGATCGAGCCCGCCCGTCGCCAGTGACGGCCGGACGTCATCGAGCCGTAACGGTAGCAGGGCATGATCGGTGGGCAGGTAGCGATAGAGGCCGTCTTGTCGGGCCAGGTAGAGATCGAGCGGGTACGTGGCGCCGGCGGAAGGGGCCGTCCGGTAGCCCACCTCGTTGGTCACTCCCTGGGCAGCCCAGGCCAGTTGACCTACCTCGGCGTCGGTGAGCGGCCGGATCCCGTACTCCCGCACCGACCGCCGCTCTGCCAGAACCTGCGTCAAGGGCGGACCAGAGTCGAGACTCGGGGCGGGCAGGGGTACGCGGTCTGCTGCGGCCTCGGGAGTGGTGGCGGAGGCCGGCGTCATGGGCGAGGGGCGGCAGGCGGCCAGCAGCGGGAGCAGTCCCGCCAGCCAGAGGGTGAACCGGCGTCGGGTGCTGGTCATCGATTGCCTCCACCGCGTGTTCGAGAATCGAGCGCGCCGGGCAGGGAGCTAGAGGCGTTGGTGCTCGGGGCAGTAGTAGGTGGGGCGGCCGGCCACCTTCTCCTTGGCGATCGTGCCGCCGCAGATGGAGCAGGTTTGCCCCTCGCGCTCCTTGACGCGGAAGACGTCCTGGTAGTGGCCCTTGCTGCCGTCTAGGTGGACGAAGGCCATCTCCGAGGCACCGCCGTAGTCGATGGCCTCGCGCATGACCTGCACCACCGCGCCGTGCAGGCGGGCGGCCGCCTCCGGACTCAGCGAGGACGCGGTTCGGCGAGGGTGAATGCCCGCGACGAAGAGCGACTCGTCGGCGTAGGTGTTGCCGATGCCGCCTATGAGCGACTGCTCCAGCAGCATCGCCTTGATGCCGGCTCGGCGTCGGGCGAGGGCGCGTCCGAAGTCCGCGACCGTGAAGGCGGGCGAGAGAGCGTCCGGTCCCAGGGCGGCGATCTCCGGCTGGCGCTCCACGTCGGCCCGGTCCAGCAGGCGCTGGTAGCGGAGGGCGGAGCCGTGCAGGTAGAGGCAGGAGTCGTCACGGAAATGCAGCGATAGCTTTGGGTCGGGGGGGATGTCCTCGGTGAGGGGGAAGAGCCGCCATTGGCCCACCAGCATCAGGTGCGTGAGCAGGGTGAGGTCGGGCCCGAAGTCGAGGGCCAGGCGCTTGCCGAACCGGCGCACGTCCAGGAGGGGCAGGCCGACCAGTTCCGGGAGGCGCTCGTGGCCGACCTCAAGCTGCTGATCGGCCACCGCCGCGACGGCTGCCAGCGTCCGCCCCACGACGTGCCGGCGCATCTCCGCGCCCAGGATCTCGACTTCGGGCAGTTCGGGCATCGGGACTAGTCCATTTCCTTCTTCGCCCAGGCGTTCGGCGCCGTGATGGAGCGGAGGCCAAGAGGCGAGCCGATTGAGCGGGCCGGGTCGTCGGCAAGGGCGCCGATGGATTGCCGCACAAGGGTGTCCTCGCGCTGGTAGAACCACTCCCGGGGTATGGCCGCGAACACGAGTGACAGATGACCGGGCATCTCGCCGTCCCAGTAGGTGAGCAGGACCTCATCGCCGGCAAAGGTGATGCTGGGGTAGGAGAAGGACTGGGAAGCGTCGACCTCAAGGGTGCGGAAATGGTGCCACTTCTCGCCGCCGTCGTTGGAGATGGCGGACCGCAGCGGGGTGCGCTTGCCGCCCATGGGCAGGGCCCGGTCGTAGTTGTCGTTCCAGATCAGAAGCAGGTCGTCGCTGTCCGGAACCCGCGCCAGGGCACATGGGGCCTCCGGCGAAAGCAGACGAGTCATCCGGACTGGGCTCCAGGTCTCGCCCTTGTCCTTGGACCGCGACATATAGATGCGCCCCAGCTGCGTACGGATCAGCATCAGCAGGGATCCGTCAGCCGTCTCGGCGACGGCGGGCTCCATGGCGCCCCGCTTGGGCAGGTCGAGCCGAGTGGTGCCCGCGTTCCAGGTGACGCCGTCGTCGTCGGAGAGGTAGCAGAGCACCTCGTGGTGGCCACCGGCGTCTATGGGAGCGCCGGCGTCGGGGCAGTAGGACACCGGCGCCACCAGACGTCCGGTGCTGAGGCGGGCGACGCGGGCGTTGTTCATCACGTAGTAGCCCTCGCCCTCGCTCACCTGCACCGGCTCGCTCCAAGAGGCGCCCTGATCCGCTGAACGCTTCACCAGCACGTGAAGATCGGTCGCCGAGTTCTTGCGCAGGTAGAACAGGAGCAGATCCCCGTCGGGGAGTTGGCGCAGCGTGGCCGACATGCAGTTGACCCCGGCGTCGTTGGGCTGGAGCACGGTCGGCTCCGTCCAGGTGCGGCCGGAGTCAGCTGAGTAGCGCCCCACTATCTCGGCACGGTCGAAGTCCGACCCGCCGCCCTGGAAGCGCGTGTAGGCTAACAGCAGGCGGCTATCGGGAAGCACCACGACATCGGCCTCGGTATTGCGCGGATGCTGGTCCGTGGCCGGCGCAACGACAGTTCGGAACACTGGAAAACCTCCTGCAGGCCCAGTAGGTGACCGGCTCGCGGTGGCGGCATGGCCGGCGGCGAGGCGGTGAGCCGATCATACTCCATCGGCCGCCTCGCGGTCGAACGGGGGCGATGCGACGCTAGAGGAAGTCGAGCGGATCCACATCCACGCGCCAGCCGGCCGGAGGGGGCTCGGCGAGCAGGAGCTCCTGGGCCCCGTGCCCTCGAAGGAGGATGTGCCAGCGGTAGCGACCGCGAAGGCGGCGGTAGAAGCAGGGGGCCGGGCCGATGACTTCCAGGTTAGCTATGCCCTCGCGGCGGATGCTCAGGCGCAGGCGCTCCGCCAACTCGCCGGCTGCCGACTCGGCGCGTCTGGCGCTGGCCTGAGCGTGAAGCAAGCGCACCATGTGTCCGAAGGGGGGGTAACCGAGCCGGCGGCGCAGGGCGATCTCGCGGGCGTAGAACGAGGTGTAGTCGTGTCGGGCGGCGGCCTGCACGGCATAGTGGTCGGGGTGGTAAGTCTGGACGATCGCTTGGCCACCGCCTTCGCGTCTTCCGGCGCGGCCCGCCACCTGTGTCAGTAGCTGGAAAGCGCGCTCTCCGGCGCGGAAGTCGGGGAAGAAAAGAGACACGTCGGCCGAAACGACGCCGACGAGGGTGACGAGGGGGAGGTCGAGACCCTTGGCCACCATCTGCGTCCCGATGAGCACGTCCGCCTCGTGGCGCAGGAAACGGTGAAGAATGGCCTCGTGACCGCCGCTGCTGCGCACGGTGTCGCGGTCCCAGCGCAGTACCCGGGCGTTGGGGAAGGCGGCCTCAGTGTAGGCCTGCACGCGCTCCGTGCCGGCGCCGAAATAGCGGATTCGGCTGCTACCGCACTGGGGGCAGCGGTGTGGCGGTTCGGCTTGGCGGCCGCAGTGATGGCAGGTGAGGGCCGGCTGCCGGCTCTCACCGTAAGCCATGTGGTAGGTGAATGGGATATCGCACCGGGGGCACTCGACGACGAAGCCGCAATCGCGGCACATGACGAAGGTGGACGTGCCGCGGCGGTTGAGGAAGAGAATAGCCTGCTCGCCCCGGTCCAACGTCTGCCCCAGCGCGGCCAGCAGTGCCCGGCTGAGGAGCCCGGTATGGCCGTCGCGGAGTTCGGCGCGCATGTCCACCACCTGCACCGGGGGCAGGGCGAGGGGCTGGGCGCCGCCGTAGCGTTCGGTGAGGCGCAACAACTGGAGGGCGCCACGCTCGGCAGCCCGGTAGGTCGTGACGTCCGGCGTGGCGGACCCGAGCACGACCACGGCGCCTGTCTCCCGCGCCAGCCGGAGGGCCACATCGCGGGCGTGGTAGTGGGGGCGCGAGTCCTGCTTGTACGAGGACTCGTGTTCCTCGTCGATGATGATGAGGCCGCAACGAGGCAGGGGCATGAAGAGGGCCGAGCGGGGGCCGACTACCACATCCGCTTCGCCGTCCTGCACCCGCGTCCACTGATCGTAGCGCTGGCCGGGCCTGAGCCCGCTGTGCTGGACGGCCACGCGGCCCGGGAAATGCCGCCCGAAGCGGCTGAGCGTCTGCGGAGTCAGCGCGATCTCGGGCACCAGGACGATGGACTGCCGGCCGAGTGCGAGGGCCCGCTCGACGGCGTGCAGGTAGACCTCGGTCTTGCCGCTGCCGGTGACCCCTTGGAGGAGGAAGCTTGCCTGCTGGCCGGCCGCAAGTGCAGCGACGATGGGTTCCAGAGCATCCCGCTGCTCCTCGGTAAGCGCCGGCAAGGGGGCGGGATCACCCGCCTCCTTGAGGAACGGGTCACGGTAGAAGCGAGCCGCGGCGATGGCCACGACGCCTAGGTCCACCAGACGCTCGACGTTCGCACGGGTACAGGCGGCCACCCGGGTAAGGTCACGCAGCCAGGCCGCGCCGCCCAGTCGAGCTAGTGCGGCCAGGGCGCGCCGGCTGGCTGCCGATCCGTCCCGCTCCACTACGCTCTCCCAGGCCTCGACAGCTTCCACGCGCAGAGCCAGTTGGTCGGGCACGCTGTGACTGGTGAGCAGCCCGGTCTCGACCAGCCGCTCCACCTCTCCGTGTTCGAGGCCGGCGCGGGTCCACTCGTCGGCGGTACGGGCACCGCCCCGGCGCACCCACTCCGGCACCGCCTCGGCGGCCGCCCCGGAGTCGGAGACCTGCCACACCGTTTCACCCTGGACCAAGCTCACCATGTCGTGCTCAGCGAGCTTGCTCAGCCGGAGAGCATCAAGGTCCAGGTCCGCCGCCAGGCCGGCCAGGCTCTGGAGTGGATCGCCGGCGGCTTGGGCGGCGGCCAGCGCGAGCAGTAGGCGCGACTGGGCGGAACGGGCGGCCTTCTCCGCCATCCGCCTGAGGGCGGTAGCCTCATCGACGAGCAGCTGGACGCGGGGGAGTAGGTTAGGCTCGGTTCTCGGCCGCGCGGGGCGCCAGAATCGCCTGACGGTCCCCTGCTGGACGAGGGTCTCCATGGCGGCTGCAGCGGCCGTCGCCGAGAGGCGCTCCTTCCGGTCCAGCGAGGCACGCTGCAGCGCGGCGCGGAAGCCTTCCTCCGTGAGGGGACCCTGGGCGCGCAGGAGGCCGAGCACGTGTTCGTGGAAGGCCGTCAGCTCGCCGCTGGGTGACCCGGCCTCGTATAGGCATTCGGTCCGCGGAACACTCCCGGGGGGCAAGAAGAGGGCGACGCAGTCGAAGAGGGGGGCCAGGTAGTAGCGGCTCATCCAGCGGGCGACGGATAGCTGCTCCGGTCCCAGAGCGGGGGCCTCCTCGAGGACGTCGGCCAGAGGACGGACGGCCAGCGGTGGCGGCTCACTAGAAAGGCCGAGGACCACCCCGGCCAAGTGCCGGGTGCCGAAGGGGACCCAGACCCACTGCCCGACCTGGACCCGGGCCTCGAGTTGGTCGGGGACGGAATAGGAGAAGATGCCCGTCTCTGCCTCGGTGGGCGAGGCGCTCCGACGCCGACCGGGTTGAGCGGGGACGGATACCGCTACGTCGGCGTAGCGCATAGGGCGGCTCAGATGGAGCGGTAGAGCATGGCGGAGAGGTAGCCGACCACGCTCGTCCGGTCCCTCCACACGTCGCCGGAGTTGGCGTACTTGAGGACGCGAGCAGAGTCAGCACCCAGCCCCCGGCAGAGCAGCATCGTTGCGTGGATGGGCCCGCCGCCGCAAGCCTCGGCCTGGCCGCGGCCGAGCAGGCGTACCAGCCCGTCCGGGTCATAGGCGTCGACGGCCTCCACCAGGCGCCGGTCCACGGCGATGGCGGTGTCGTAGTCGTGGAAGTGGCTCAGGTCGCTGCTGGCCACGATCAGGGGCCGGCGCTGGGACAGGTGCGGCAGCAGGGCACTGGAAAGCGCTTGCGCCGCTTCGGGGCTCTGGTCGCCCATCATGATGGGAAGGAGAGGGAACTCACCTAGTTGGCGCTGCAGGAAGGGCAGCTGGATCTCGATCGAGTGCTCGTCGTCGCGGCGGACGCGGCGCACGGGCACGCTGTCGGACAGGGCCTGAACCAGGCCGGCGTCTACCGGCAGTCGGCCCAAGGGGGTAGAGTAGTGGGTGTAGGCGGTGACGGCAAAGGGTCCCACGGGCAAGCGGTGAATGGGCGCGATGACCACCACCAGATCATACTCCTGACCCTGTAGCTGGCGGTAGGCATGGGCCGCCACTCCTCCAGAGAAGCGCATGCCGGCGTGGGGCGCCACCAGGCCCAGAGGTCGGCCGAGATCGAGGAAGGGCACCTCGGCAAGGGACTCATCCACGAGCGAGCGCAGCTGATCGGTGCCCGAGGGGTACCATTGATCGTCGGCGAAGAGAGCGGGCCGAACGTCTGCGGTCTGTGGGTCGATCATGATCCTCTCCCGCGGGTGGGCGGATCTCGCGATGCCGGGGCTAGACCTCGGCGGCGGACGGCCGCCGCACGCGCGATTTCTCCGCCCGGATGATGGCCAGCATGTCGTCGGCCGCCTGGTCCAGCCCGTCGCGACGGTTGACAACCAGGTAGTCGAACTCCGGTAGGTGGCCGATCTCGTCCCAGAGCCGCGCCCGACGTGCCTCAAACGACTCTTCCTTCTGTGAACCGCGCTTCAGCAGGCGGCGGAGATGCTCCTCTTCACTCTCGGCCATGACGAACACGAACACAGCTTCGGGCAGCGCCTGGCGCAACGAGCGAGCGCCCTGAACGTCGACGCGCAGGACCGCATCCTCGCCCGAGTCCAGAGCTCGGGTTATCTCCCATCTGGGGACTCCCTTGTGCTCGCCGTACACCAGGGCATGCTCCAGGAACTCCCCCCGCGCAACCCGATCGTTGAACTCATCGCACGAGAAGAAGTGATAGTCCTGTCCGGCCGTCTCGCCCTCTCGCGGCCGCCGGGAGGTCGCGGTTACCACGAAGTGTAGCGAGCCGTGACGCTCTTGCAGCCGCCGTACCACCGAGTCTTTGCCCGCCCCGGAGGGGCCGGAGACCACCAGCACCAGGGGCCCGGGCGTCCAGTCCAGATGGCCCTGGGTCACGCTGAGGCCGGGGACATCGATGGGGCGGGCGGACTCGGAATCACTCATCAGCGGCATCGCCCTCAGTGCGGGAGCTGAGCCGGCCGGCTACCGTCTCCGGCTGTATGGCAGCCAGGACGAGGTGGCCGGAATCGAGGAGCAGCACGGCCTTAGTCTTGCGGCCGTGCGTCACATCGACTAGCTGCGCTCGCTTCTCCGCCTCGTCGAGCAGCCGGCGCACCGGCGCCGAACCCGGCTTGATGACGGCGAGCACGCGGTTGGCGGCCACGTAGTCTCCGAAGCCGACATGGACTAGCTGAGTTGTCATGCACAATCCCCTTGTTAGGTGCGTCCATAGACATTATAATCGCGTGTCCGGTGGCGGAACAACCGGCCCCAGGTGCGCGCCCAGCGGGCGGCGCCCATTTCGGCGAGTACGGAGGACGGCATGGCGACGAAATCGGCGCGAGTGGACCGCACCTGGATGCTATGGCTAGGCTTGGTCGTAGTGGTGGCGATCGGCGCTTTCGTGGTATCACGCTCGCCCTTTATGCGCCCGGTGGACTGGGCCGTGCGCCTGCCGGCGCTGGTGGGGTATCTGGCCGTGTTCGCGGCCGCTGTGACGTCAGCCTACCTGCGTCAGATGGTGCGCTGGTTCGGGCGGCCGTTCCTGACGGTGCACCACTATCTGGCCATCGCCGGGCTCGTGCTGCTCACGTTGCACCCGTTGGCCGCCGCGCTACGAGCCCAGTCGGCCAGCCTGTTCGTCCCCGATCTCAGTTCGGCGCTGGAGTTCGTGCGCTGGGGAGGTCGTCCGGCATGGTACCTGCTGCTGGCCGCCGCCGTTGCGGCTGTCTACCGAAGCCGTTTGGGCCGTCGCTGGCGCTGGCTGCACGGTCTGACCTACGTCGCTTTCTGGCTGGGGACGGCACATGCCATCATGCTGGGTGCTGACGTGCAGGCGCCGGTGCCTCGGGTGCTGGCGGTCCTGCTGGTGCTGATCATGCTTGTTGTGCTGGTGATGAAACGGCGGGAGGCGTCGGCGCGCCGGGCGGGCAAGGCTGGACCCCGCCGGGTGACAACGAGTTAGGAGTGTCGAAGGTTGCCCATCTACGAGTACGTTTGCCGGCAATGCGAAGGAAGGCTGTCGGTCTGGTGGCGTTCCGTCGCTCAGATGGAGCGAAGCAAGCCTCTGTGCCCGCGCTGCCAGAGCGCCGACCTGCAACGACTGGTCTCCAAGACGGCCTTTGTGCGCTCAGGAGAGGGCCGTCTGGACAGTCTGGGTGATGCTGACCTGGAGGGCCTGGGTGACGAGGATCCTCGCGCTCTGGGGCGGCTGATGCGCCAGCTGGGCGACGAAACGGGCGAAGACATGGGCGAGGAGTTCGACGAGATCGTGGGACGCCTGGAGGCGGGCGAGGATCCCGAGAGCATCGAATCGTCGCTCCCGGGCGGCGGAGGCGCAACGGACGGCTACGTCAGCGGGGATAGCTTCGATCCCGGCGCATAGAAAGGCCCCCTGCGGGAGCAGGGGGCGACTGGGTCAGGAGGGTCAGGGTCTAGTAGCGCTCGAAGCGCTCCACGTTGAGCACGAACACAGTGGCGCCACCGATCTGTACCTCGATGGGGTTGGGCGTGTAGAGCTCGCCCGGCTCCATGATGGGCGGCAGCGGGCTGACGTATTGGGTGCGGGTGTGGCTGCTCTGCCGGATGATACGCAGGACCTCGTCCACCTTGGAGTCCTCCGTGCCGACGAACATGGTGGTGTTGCCCTCACGCAGGAAGCCGCCAGTGGTGCTGATCACGGTGGCTCTGAACCCACGCGTAACCAACTGGTCCAGCAAGCCGCGGGCGTCGTCGCTATTGACGATGCTAATGATCAGTTTCATGTTCGATTGCCTCCTTCAGCAGTACGTCAACGTGTTGGCGAACCTGCTCCGCCACCGCCTCGGGAGGCAAGGTGGCGTCGATGAGCCGCCATCGGCTCGGTTCGGCGGCCACGAGGGCATGGAAGCCCTCTCGCACACGCCGGTGGAAGGCCAGGCCCTCGGCTTCCATCCGGTTGGTCTCACTAGCGGCGCGCTTTCGCTGCAGACCGGCCTCAATGGGCAGGTCGAGACAGAAGGTCAAGTGCGGCTGCAGACCACCGGTGGCAAAGGCGTTCACCTCCGTCAGCCTCTCGACGGACAGCCCACGGCCGTACCCCTGGTAGGCCAGCGTCGAATCGGTGAAGCGATCGCACAGCACCACCGTACCTGCCTTGAGCGCCGGGCGTATTCGGCTCTCCACCAGTTCTGCCCGGGCGGCGCAGAACAGCAGCGCCTCGGTGCGAGCAGCCACGCTGCCCAGGGAAGGATCCAGCAACAGGGACCGGATGCGTTCGCTGACCATGGTAGCACCGGGTTCGCGCAGACACAATGGGCACCAGCCGCGCTCCAGGAGATATCGCCGCAGTAGTTCCTGCTGGGTGGTCTTTCCGCCTCCTTCCGGGCCCTCGAAGGTGATGAACAACCCGCCTGGTATTTCCATCAGCTCCTCACCGCGGGCGGCTGATGCGAACCCGCCGGTAGGGCTCGCTACCCAGGCTGTAAGAGAGGAGGCTGGCCTCGCGGGCCATTACATGCTGCTGGCGGCGTACCTCGCTGTCCTGAGGGGACAGCTCCACCGAAGGTGTCCCCTGCAGAACCCGGCGGATGGCCGCCTGCGTCTCCTCGATGGGTCCCCGCTGGAGCTCTGCCTGCTCGAAGGGTAGGTTGAACATGGTGACCAGGGAGCCGCGGATCTGGTCCACGGTGTTGGAGCGCAGGACGTAGACGGGAATACTCCGGCGCTCCGCCTCTGAGATCGCCTGGGGATGGCGGCGGTAGTGGCTCCGCAGTGTCATCACCGCGTCGGCCTCCTCCAGGCCGCGAGCCACTCGCGCCGGGAGTCCCAAGTCCTGCACGGCATCGCGGAAGCGGTTGTGGCTTACCCCGTAGAGGAAGACAGCCATCTGGTCCTCAGGCCGGAAGGCGGTCCGGTCCGAGGCCGGCGGTGTCACGAGAGGGCGATCTGCCTCGGCGGCGCCGCTGGGCTCGCCCCGGGGTACGAGACGAGCCTCTTCGATGTGGACCTTTCCGTCTTCGTCCCGGTAGCGCACTTCGGGCGGCTTGGGCCGAGAGCGCAGGATAGCGTCCACGGCGGCGGCGACGTCATGGTGGATGACCAAGCGGTCGCGTCCCACGATCTCGATGAGAACATCGAAGGTGGGCGGCGCCTTGCGCTCCAGGATGGATTTCTGGGTTCCGCGACGGCGGGCCTCCTCGTCGGAGAGCGTCACGCTCTGGATGCCACCCACCAGGTCCATCAGGGTGGGGTTGAGCATGAGGTTCTCAAGGGAGTTGCCGTGGGCGGTGCCGACCAACTGGACACCGCGCTCGGCGATGGTCCGGGCGGCGGCGGCGTCCAGTTCGGTGCCGATCTCGTCGATTACGATGACTTCGGGCATGTGGTTCTCCACCGCCTCGATCATCACCGCGTGCTGCAACGACGGTGTGGGCACCTGCATCCGCCGCGCCCGCCCAACGGCCGGGTGAGGGATGTCGCCGTCGCCGCCGATCTCGTTGGAAGTATCCACCACGATCACGCGCTTGTCCTCGGCGAGGACGCGGGCTACTTCGCGCAGCATGGTGGTCTTGCCGACGCCGGGCCGGCCCAGGAGCAGGATGCTCTTCCCGCTGGTGACGATGTCTTTGATGATGTCGATGGTGCCGTACACGGCGCGGCCGACGCGGGCGGTGATTCCGATGATGCGCCCGTGACGGTTCCGCATGGCGGAGATGCGGTGCAGGGTGCGCTCGATGCCGGCACGGTTCTCATCGGTGAACTCACCGATACGCGCCACCACGTACTCGAGGTCGTCCTGCGGCACTTCCGTGTCGCCCAGGATCGCCTCGCGCCCGAAGTAGCGAGCCTCCGGCAGGCGACCTAGGTCCATCACTACCTCGATCAGGTCCTCGTTGCCATCTAGTTGGCGGATAGCGTGTTCAATTGTCGGCGGTAGTACCGCCAGAAGCGCGTCTAGGTCGTCAGTTATGCGTACTTCTGTCATCACTCCACTCTGGCAGGGACGGGCAGCCGGCGGTGGCCAGGCAGGACCGATCCATGCTATTGCTGGGTTCTGGTAGGCTGGGTTTGCGGGCGTTACCCAACGCGGCTTGCAGCCGCTGGACGGATTCTTCCAGGGCCGGGCGGACCGGGACCACCGAGTGCCGCACCAGGAGCGCCCGTTCGCCCACTGGGGCGAAGCCGCTTTCGCGTAGCGCTGCGGCCAAGTCAGCTTGATAGTGCGGGACGCTGCATCGCACTGGCCTGGCGGGCCAGCGCGACAGGCGAGCCAAGGCCTCCTGCACCAGGGTCGACGGGGGCGGTTCGAGGCCCGGCCGTGCCCGCAGCTGCACCCAGTGACAGGTGCTCCCTCGATGGAGGCGGATTTCGGCCTGGATCTCGGCGCCGTCGCTGAGGACGAGCTGCTCGGTCCAGCCGGAGTCGTCCGGGCCCGGCCCGCTGAGGCCCTCGGCCTGCTGCACGCGCAGAGGCGTCACGGCCGCCCGCAGCTGCTGCTGAGCCCAGTCATCGACCGGGCGGCTCTTTCGCAGGCGGACACTGCCCCCGCGGGCGTCGTCGGGAAACGGACGCTCGAAAACAGTATCGCCGGCATAACGCATCCACCCGTTCCGGACGAACCCGCCCTCGGCGGGGCCCGCGGCGGGCACGGCTGCCAAGACTCGCATGACCCCCCGAGCCATCGCCCAGTTGGCCGCCTGGGTCAGTAAGGAGTCCCACACGGCGGGCACTTCGTCGTCCTCGGGAGCCGGGGCGATGTAGAGCATCGCCGCCGACTGGCGACGGCGAAGGGGCCGCAGCTGGACGAAGCCGTCCCCAGGCTGCCTACTTGGGCTGTCGGCCACTAGCGTCACGATGGCGTTGTCGTCCCGTCCCAGGGAGCCGGTTATGGCGCTCCAAAGAGGAGATTGGGCCGGCAGGTGGCAGGCGTTCGGACAGAGCGGCAGCGCCCGGCGCTGCAGCCGATGGACGGAGATAAGGTTCGCCACAGTAATGACCGACATGAAGGCTCACAGAACACGGCCGGCGGGAGCGGTAACTGGTGCCGCCAAGGCGAAGGCTCCTACGCTCTCAATTGTAGCGGCAGCCCCAGAGCGCCGCAACCGAGCCCGGTGGCGGCGCCTTCCCCGGCGACAGTGGGCTATCCCGGTCGGGACGCTTCCGTCCGCCCGGGAGCCGGTGCCCTCTAACCCATTTCATACACTTTCCCGGCCCAACTCCAAGACTCATCGCCTAGTATGGCGGGTGAGAAGGCAAGCTGCGGGAGGACATGGGGTTGCACAGAGTAGCGGTAGCGCTAGTGGCCTTGGGACTGGCCCTGACGTGGTCGTTGACCCCAGTGCAGGCGCAAAGCTCCTATCCGCTCGACCCGCAGGCCTGGACGGGCGGCAACGGCTGGTGTGAGGATGGCGTGTGCTTCCGCGCTTGGGCCACCAGCGGCGGCGTAGAGATTCGCTGGCTGGTAGCTTCGCCCGAGACGCCCCGTCTGACCGTCATGCGAAGGGAACTGCAGCCGGCGACCAGAGAAGCGGTGCCGGTGGCGGAGAGCGACTGCAGCGTCGTCTTCTGTCCGGCGGAGTTCACCTACCAGGATACCGCCGCTCTGCGGGGCGCCGTCTACCAGTACATGCTGGTGGAGGCGGAGAGCGCCGAGGTCCTTGGACAAGCGCTCGAGGCGGGCGTGGCGGCATCGGCGGTGGATCCCGGCGGTAGCTCGCCCCACCGCATCTTCCTTCCTCTCACGCTATCACAGGGGCGCTGACCATTGGGCCTAGTCGTCCCCGAACAGGAACGAGGCGACGTTCCCCACCAGCAGGCCGATGAAGACAGCCAGTAGCAGGTCCCACTGACCCATACCCAGCAGCACTAGAGCGACCATCAGAAGCAGCAGGCTGAGCCAGAAGCGAGGCCTGCCTTTTTGCGTGGTGGGCGGTCGGCGTTGTCCCCGAGTCGGCATGGGCTCCCCCTTCCCGTGCCGGGCAGTATAGGGGGCGCGCTGAACCGCCACAAGCGCCAGCTAGGTTGACAGGGCCGACAGCCGACCCGTAGCATGCCCGCATCCGGGTGCAGCAAGATGGGGAGGCTCATGGAGCGGGTCAAGCAGTTCGCCGAGGCCGTATCCGCCAATGTGGCGCAGGTCATCGTCGGCAAGGAGAAGGCCGTCGAGTTGGTGATGGTGGCCTTGCTGTGCGAGGGGCACGTGCTCATCGAGGACGTACCGGGAGTGGGGAAGACCATGCTGGCTCGCGCGGTGGCGGCCTCGCTGGGCCTGAGCTTCAAGCGCCTGCAGTGTACTCCCGATCTGCTTCCCAACGACATCAGCGGCGTTTCGATCTACAACCAGGCCTCGGGCCAGTTCGAGTTCCGGCCGGGACCGGTCTTCGTCAATGTCCTGCTGGCGGACGAGATCAACCGCGCCACCCCGCGCACACAGTCGGCCTTGCTAGAGGCCATGGGCGAACGACAGGTGTCCGCCGATGGCGTCACCTATCCGCTGGAGCCTCCTTTCTTGGTGTTGGCCACCGAGAACCCAGTGGAGTACGAGGGCACCTTCCCTCTTCCGGAGGCGCAGCTGGACCGGTTCTTCTTGCGCCTGTCGGTGGGCTATCCACAGGGCGAGGAGGAGGTGCGCATGCTGCGGCTGCTGCAGCGGAGGCATCCCATCGCCGCGGTGGCGCAGGTGGTGGACGGCCCCGAGTTGCCCCAACTGGCGGAGCGGGTCTGGGACGTGCATGTCGACGACACCGTGGCCGACTACATCGTGCGGCTGGTACAGGCCACCCGGAGCCACCCCGACCTCACCCTCGGGGCCAGCCCCCGGGGCAGCCTGGCCCTCTTCAAGGGGGCGCAGGCGCTGGCCGCCATCCGCGGCCGAGACTTCGTGAAGCCCGATGACGTAAAGGAGCTGGTCGAGCCGACGCTGGCGCATCGCCTCATCGTCCGGGCCGAGAGCGCTTTGCGAGGCCGATCGGTCTCCGCCGTGCTCCGCCAAGTGCTGGAATCCACCCCGCTGGACCTCGGGGAGTAGGCGGTTTGCGACCGCTGCCGGCCGAGCACGCGGGCCACCACTCAACGGCGACAGGGGCCGAACCTCTGGGCATGTCGTCTCCGGTGAAGGGCTGAGCCGCCGCCATGGACATGGGGCTGTTCATCGTCGTCCTTTTCATCGTGGCCGCCCTCATGCGCGTGGACTTCTTCTTCTACGTCCTCTACGTCTTCTTCGGTGTCTACCTGCTGTCGCGCCTGTGGGTGCGGCGGGGCCTGGCGCAGGTGCGGGTGGAGAGGAGCATGGAGGGACGCTGCTTCTGGGGCGAGCGCCACCGGGTGGAGATAGAGGTGGTGAACGACGGCTGGCTACCGCTCCCCTGGCTGCACCTGCAGGAGCGCCTGCCCCAGCCCCTCGGGTTTCCGCCGGTGCGTAACCGCGCCCTCAGCCTCATGCCGCGCGAGAAGGCCGGCTTCTCTTACGAGCTTGACTGCCGGCGCCGAGGCTACTACGAGGTCGGCCCGCTGGTGCTCAGCAGCGGCGACCTTCTGGCAGCGGACGGCGAGCTCTCCGCGGAGGCGGGGATCAGCAGCCTGGTGGTGTACCCGCGCCTGGTGGCGCTGGAGGACCTGGGGCTGCCTTCCCGCTCCCCCTTCGGTACCATCCGCCGGCCGGACGCCATCCACCGCGATCCCACGCGCGTGGGCGGGGTGCGCGACTACCGGCCGGGTGACAGCCTGCGTCACATCCACTGGCGAGCCAGCGCGGCGCAGGCGAAGCTTCAGACCAAGGTGTTCGACCCGGTGATCAGCCTGGACACCGCCATTCTGCTCGATCTGGAGCGGGCCCACTATCAGGCCGGTTACGTGGCCATCACCGCTGAACTGGCCGTCACCACGGCCGCTTCCATCGCCAGCCGGCTGCACACTCAGAGACAACCGTTCAGCCTGGCCAGCAACGGGTGCGATCCGCTGGCCGAGGACGGAGGCCCGGGCCCGACACTGGGCATGCGCACCGGACAAGCGCACCTCATGGCCGCCCTCGAGGTCCTGGGCCGAGTGGAGACGCAGGAGTGGGAACCCTTCGACTCCTTCTTCCAGCGCCAGGTACTGGGCCTTCCGTGGGGCTGCACCGTCCTCATCATCAGTGGCACCGGGGAGAGCCTGCCGGCCAAGGTGCTGCAGCTGCGCCGCTCCGGGTTCCGGGTGGTGACGGCGCTGGTGGACTACCACGTCGACCTGGAACGCCACGGTCAGGTGCTGGAGCAGGCGGGTGCCACGGTGTGGAAGGTGCGGCAGAGCCAGGAACTGGCGCGGATGGCTCTATGAGCGCCGCCCCAAGAACCAGATCAGTTCGCATATCACTGGGTATGTGGTGGCGTCTGCTCTTGGTCTCCGGCATGTTCTACGTGCTGGTACTGGCCCTGCTGGAACTGGCGGCGGCCATGGGGCTGCCTTGGCGGGGCGGCTACCTGGGGGCGGCGGTCCTGGTCGTTCCCCTGGAGGCGCATCTGTCTCGCCGGACCATCGCGCGGCGGGAGCTGCGCGGCGACGAACAGACCCGCTACCGCCTGGCCGAGGCCGTGATCCTGGTGCTGTTCACCCTCGTCCTTCGCTTCCTTTGGCAGGGCCTGCCCCACCTGGGCGGGCAGCTGGAGCGTCTCTTCAACCTGGAGTTCTTCCTGGCTGCGGGCGTGGTGCTGGGCTTCTGGGGCCTCTCGAACGCACTGGTAGGCTGGTTCGAGGACATCGAGTTCCACCCGCTGGAGAAGGCTCCTCCCATCACCTCGCCGGAGTACGACCTGTGGGCGGGCAGCCCAGTCCGACGCGTGCAACACACGTCCGCCTTCCAGCGGGTTGTGAGCGTCTTCCTGGCCGGAGGGGTGCTCATCCTTATCCTCTCCGGCATGGCGCGCGTGGACGTGGCCGCCATAGTCGACTTCGGGCGTGGCACCATCCGCGCCCTGATACTGCACGTGCTCGCATACTTCGTCCTGGGGCTGGCTCTGGTCGCGGAGGCACGCCTGACGCTGCTGCGTACCCGCTGGCAGCACGAGGAGGCGGAGATCTCGGCGGCGGTGGCGCGGCGCTGGCCTTTCCTGGTGACGGGGCTGCTGCTGCTGGTGTTGGCGGTCGCCCTGCTGCTGCCGGTGGACTACTCGGTGGGGTTGCTGGAGGCTCTCGGGTACGCCTTCAACGCCGCAGCCGGCGTGATCGTGGCCGTGGCCTACGCCTTCCTCTACCTGGTCGGCCTCCTGCTCTACCCGCTGCGCTGGCTGCTGTCCCGGGGGAGCGGTGCGGAGGCCCCCGACATGCCGACTCCCATGGTCGTGCCGGAGTCGGCCGCCGCCGCCGGGAGCGACCTGCCCTGGTTGGAGGTGGCGAAGACGGTCGGCATGTGGGCAGTGGCAATCGCCATGGTGGTGTACGCCCTGCGCAACTTCCTGCGCGAGCACCGGGACACGCTGGACCGCTTTGGGCTTCTGAGCACGCTCCGGCGTGGCCTGGCGTCCCTCCTGGAGGCGCTGGTCGCCCTGTGGCGCGGGGCAGCGCAGGTGGGCGCCACGGTGGGGCGAGAGGTGAGGAGCCGTCTGCAGAGCCGGGTGGGGCAGGCGGGCCGGGGCTGGCGGAGGCGACCACGCGGTCCGCGGGAGACGGTGCGCTACTACTACCTGTCGCTGGTGCAGCGTGCGACCCGAGCCGGAACAGCGCGCCGGAGCCACCAGACGCCGGAGGAATACGGCCAGCGCCTGCAGGAGCGTCTTCCGGAAACGGAAGTGGACTTGCAGGCGGTTACCGAGGCGTTCGTCGAGGCCCGCTACAGCGATCACCCCATCGACCAGGCCTACGTGAGCGAGGTGCGACCCCACTGGGAGAGCGTGCGCCGGGCCCTGCGACGGCTGCGGGGCGAACCGCCGCCGGGGTGATGGTGGGCCCCATCCTGGAACGCGACTTCTACGCCCGCGACATCGTCACGCTGGCGCGCGATCTACTGGGCCGGGTGCTGGTGCGGGAGTTGCCCGGCCAGCGCCTGAGCGGCGTCATCGTGGAGACGGAGGCCTATGGCGGCGCCGACGATGCCGGCAGCCACGCCTTCCGCGGCGCCACCCGGCGCAATCGCTCCATGTTCGGACCTCCCGGCCAAGCCTACGTCTATCGCATCTATGGCGTCCACCACTGTCTGAACCTGGTGGGGGAGGGGGATGGCCGGCCGGGGGCGGTGCTGCTGCGAGCGCTGCGCCCGCTGGAAGGGCTGGAGGAGATGGAGCGGCGGCGCGGCCGACACGGTGACGGCCTGACCAATGGACCGGGCAAGCTGTGCCAGGCCCTGGCGGTGAACCTCGGCCTGGACGGCGCCGACCTCTGCCGCGGTGTGGACCTGTGGCTGGAGGAGGGAGAACCGGTGGCCGCGCCCCTGGTCACAAGTGGGCCGCGGGTGGGTCTGGGCGCCGATGATGCCGCGCGCCGCCGTCCCTGGCGCTTCGCCCTCCAGGGCGATGCGGCTGTCAGTCGTCCGCGCCCGCCGAATTGGCGGCCAAACCGCTAGCCGGCCGCCGTCGCCTGGTCGGATCTGGCTGATTCCCCGGTTCTACGCCGACCTTACCCTTGAAAAGGCATATATGCATATGCTATCATATGAGCGGAGGTGCGTATGCGTCGTACGACCGTGCTTCTGCCGGAAGAAGACTGGATCGGGCTCAAACAACTGGCTCAGCGACAGGGGCGCCGCCCCTCGGAGATGATCCGGGAAGCGGTGGCGGCCTACATCGCCGGCGGCGAGGAGGGACAGTCGCCGTCATTCGTCGGTGTCGGCGAGAGCGGACGATCGGACGTATCGCGGCGCCCGGGCATGCACACGGAGCGGCGGTGATGGCGGCCCTGGTGAGCAGCGGGGGCTTGTATGCCCTGGCCGACCGCTCCGATGAAGGCCACGCGGCGGCCGTGGCGGCGTTGTCGCAGGCGGGAGGGCTGGTAGCGCTGGCGCCGGTGATTACGGAAGCAGTCCAACTGGCGGAACGGCTGCTGGATGAGGCGGCGGGAGACCGCCTCCTGGGAGCGGTGGTCGGGGGCGAGTTGCTCTTCCAGCCCCTGGAGCCGCGCGACTGGACGGCGGCCCAGGCTCTTCGGCGAGCGGAGGAGGGCTTGTCGCTCACCGACGCGCTGGTGCTGGCCGTGGCCGCCCGCCTGGGGGTGGAGACGGTCCTCTGCCGGGAGCCGGCGCTGGCACGGGCGGCGCGCCGACAGGGCCGGCGGCCGTTGCCGGAGGAGTAGATGGTGCGCTGGGGCACCGGTCCGGCCCTGCTCAGCCGGCCCGATCTGCTCACCCACGACACCCGGCTGCCGCCGGAGAGGCGCCATCTCAGCGTGAGCCTGCTCTGCCTCTGGGACTTGCTGCGACAGGCGAAGGCGCTGGGGGTGGGGCTATACCGGGTGGCGACAGCGCTGGTACCGGTGGCGACGGCCGCCGACGGGTCGCGCTTCCGGTACCAGCTGGACGCGTGCCAGAGTATGCTGGACTGGCTGCGCCCGGCGTTCCGGGCCGATGGCATCCGGCTCACGGCTCATCCTCTGCTCCAGGTGCAGCTGGGAAGCGATGATGACGAGGTGGCCCAGGCGGGCCTGACGGCCGCCGAGGCCTGGGGGGCACTGTGGGAGCGGCTAGATCCGGACGGGCAGGCACTGACGGTGGTGCACCTGGGCGGTGGGGAGCCGGCCAGGGCCCAGGAACGCTTCCGGCGGCGAGTGGATGCCCTCGGCCCGGCGGCTCGGAAGTACTTGGCGCTGGAGAACGAGGACCACGGCGCCACCTTGGAGCAATCGCTGGCCGCCGCCACCGGGGCGGGGCTGCCGCTGGTGCTGGACTACCTGCACCTGCGCTGCCACAACCCGGCCGGTCTGCCGGAAGGCGAGGCAGTGGCGCGGGCGCTGGGAACCTGGCCGGACGAGAGACGCCCGAAACTGCACTTCTCTTCTCCCGAGACGGGACAGGGCCGCCGGCCGCCGCAGCCGCGCCAGCACGGAGACTACCTGGATCCCTTCAGCTACCTGGGCTTCGCGCGCCTACTGCCTCCCGGGCGGGACTGTGACGTGATGCTGGAGGCGAAGGCCAAGGACCTGGCTCTCATCAAGCTGCGGCGAGACCTGGCCGCGCTGGAGGAGCGCTGTGAGACGGGCGCTGGCGTCATCGCTGCCGGGTGAGGCCACGCCGGTGTTGGTGGCCGTCCTAAACAACCACGAGGACCTACGGCGGGCGCGGGAGGAGCACTGGTACCGCATTCCACTGGCGCGAGCGCCGGCGCACCTGGCTGCCCACTATCTGGCGCTCTACCTGACCGCTTCGCTGGGAGCGGAGGGGGCGGCGGTGCGCTATTGGGCGGAGATCGAGCGCTGCGAAGTGGTACGGCGGCGAGACCTGCTTCCGGAGGAGTCCGACCATCCGCGGGCGGAGGGGCTCTACCTCTGTCTGCGGCTCGGTCCGCTGAGCGAGCTGGAGCGACCGGTGCCGGCCCGCCGGTGGCGGCGGCTGGCGTTCATCTCCACGACATGGGAGCGCCTGCAGGCGGCAGAGGACGTGCGCGATCTGCCCCAGCGAGGGCAGGGTCCCCTGGCGGCGGAAGGCGCGGAGCGGGCCTGGATGGGAGGCGACGGGTACTAGGGGCCGGCGTAGCCGCGGGCGGCGAGGGCGGGCGCCAGGTCGGCGCCGCGGGCCACTGGCGGGCGTAGCACAGTGGTGAAGGCCACCAGGCCGGCCGCCTCCACCCCGTAGGGCGCACGCGCTAGCTCGCTGCCGCCCGGGCCCACGGCCAGGGAGTTGCCGATGCACTTCCGCCCCGCCCAGGGACCGGCTTCGATCCAGCCCACATTGCTGGCCCCGGCCACGGTGAGGTCGTAGAGGCGGGCCAGTTCGCTGTAGGCTGCTAACCAGAGGGCGCCATAGGGCTCGCGCTGGTTGTCGTGGTCGGCCGGCATGGCCCAGGAGCAGGGGGAGAGGATCAGCTGCGCCCCCAGCCGGGCCAGGCTGTGGCCCAGGGCGAGGGAGGTGGGGAAGAGGTCGGCGCAGATTGCCAGGCCGATGCTCCCCAGAGAAGTACCGACCACGCCCAGCCGGTCGCCTAGCTCATAGAGGTCGTGGGCGATGCTCAGCTCGTTGACCTTGCGATGGACGCAGAGCAGCTCACCATCGTCGGAGAGGAGCACGGCGGAGTTGTAGCAGCGGTCGCCGGAGCGCTCCACCAGGCCCGCCACGACGTAGATCCTCTGCTGGCGGGCGGCTCTCTCCAGTTGGTCGCTGTGGCGACCGGGGAGGGGCTGCGCCAGTTCTCGCGCCGAGGGGTGGGTCCAGCCCAGATCGAGGCACTCGGGCAAGAGGAGTACCCGACAACCCGCCTCCGCCGCGAGCTCGACATAATGAACGGCCTGGGCCAGGTTTTCATTGGGGCAACCGCCCCGAACCGGCATCTGGCCCAGGCCTATGGTCAGTTCCGTCATTGCGCCTTCACTCGCGGCGGGCTAGCCGCGCTGCCGATCAGGCTTCGTCCTCACCGCCTAGGAAGCGGTCGCGGAAGCTGTCTATTGCCTCCCGCAGGTCGGTGAGCGCCCCTTCCAGCTTATCGGCAAGTCCCTCGTCTTCCGGCGGGGAGAACTTGCAGGTGTTGAGGGCGATCTCGGCGGCGGCACACTTGGACTCCAGGCCCTGGATCTCCTCGTAGTACTGGCGTGCCACGGCCTGGTTGGAGCCTTCGAGGATGGCGCGATTCCAGCGAGCCACGCGGTCGCGGTGCGACTGTAGCTCGGTTTCAGCCTTGAACCAGAGGTCTTGTCCCATATGGGTCTCCTTTGCTGAGCGTCCCCGCTCCAGCAGGGACGGTGACGGGCGCCTAGCACTCGGCGTCGCATCACTCGTCGAGTATAGCACAGGCGTCAAAGTCTGTCGGAATTGAGGCAGAGAAACGGCGGAGGGCGGTCGTCGAGGCCGCCCTCCGGTGCTGCTTGCGCGAGACTGGCTACTGCTACTGACCGGTCTTGAAAGCCAGCGGCAGGTACTGCGTGTGCAACTCGTCCACCACCTCCACGCGCACAGTGAGGTACTGGTCGCCGTTGATGACGGGGATGCCGGGTGAACTGGCCAGAATGTGCACCACCGCCTGGGTGGAGCTCACCGGAGGCGCGGCCGGGTCGACGGAGAAGGTGAGCACAGTGCCGGACGGGCCCGACGCCGGCTCTAGCTTGAGCCAGGCCGCGGCCGTGGTCTTGTTGGCCGTCCAGGTGAAGGAGCCGGTGGTGAGGTTGGCCACGGTGATGGTCTGGCTGGTGCCGGTGGCGCTGCTGGTCTGGTAGTAGAGAGTCACGGCGGAGGGAACGCTCATGGTGGGGTTGGCCGAGACGCCGGTGCCGTCCAGGTTGGCGGTGACGAAGTTGTAGGAGTAAGGGAAGTAGGTGGTGTCGTCCGCGTAGCCGCCCGCCTCATGGAACCCGAGCACGCGCAGGAAGTAGTCTGGCAGGTAATCGCTCTCGGTGGTGTGCACCAGGCTGAAGTTGTAGCGGCCGTCACCGTTCACGTCGCCCACGGCCAGGTTGGGACCCCACTCGCGGTCGCCGATCCACAACTCGGCCATGGTGTTGTTGTTTACGGTGTCGTTCATCCGCGGGTTGAGCACGTAGATGCGTGCCAACTCGCCGGTGTTCATGGCGGCGATCTCCAGGCGGCCATCGCTGTCGAAATCAACCAGCTGGATGTCCTCGGGCGGATCGCCGAAGCCCCAACCGAAGCCGTCGGTGTAGGTGCTCAGGGTGGTGGGGGTGATGATCAGTACCGCCGCCGGGAAGTTGCCCTCGACGGCCTGCATCCGGCGCATCAGAACCAGGTCGCGAACGCCGTCGCCGGTGACATCACCCATGCGGATGCGGTCCCACTCGCCCACTCCGGTGGGTCCGCCGACCTGGGCGTTGAAGTGCTCGATGTTGGGGTTGAGGCCGTCAAGGACCAGCACGTAGCGGTAGTCTCGGGCGAAGATGATGTCCGCCATGCCGTTGCCGTTGAAGTCGGCCAGGATCATATCGCGGAAGGAGCCGCCGGTGGCGAGGTTCCACTTCTCACGCCAGGTGCTGCCTTCCAGCTCCAGGCAGACGACGCGGGCCTTGATGTTGCCGGGTTCGTCGGTGGTATGCACGGCCACGATCTCGTCGCGGCCGTCGCCGTCCACGTCCGCAGCCGCTACCAGCGCCCAGTAGTAGGGGCTGGGCAGGACAGAGGTATGGTTGGGGACGAGGGAGGCGGGATTGGCCGCCACCGGGTCCCAGACGTTGAGAACAGGCCCGGGCACGGTTACGCCCGCTCCCCCGGTAGCGATGATCTCCCGCGTGCCGTCGCCGTTGAAGTCTCCGGTGGCGACGTTGTAATACGGTCCGCCCCACTGATCGTACTTGCCGCTGAGGTCGCGCATGTTGGGGCCGACGGCGAAGTCGCGGATGACGATGCGGCCGTCGGTGCGGTTGATGAGCACGACTTCGTGGTCTCTGGTATAGGCGTCGGGAAGCAGCTGCGCCTCGGTGGCGCCTTCCTGTGCCAGGGCCAGGGTAGGCACCGCCGTCAGGGCGACGATGAGAAGCAGGTAGAGCAATCGAGTTCGGCCGGTGACATGGCCTGTCATTGCAGTCCTCCTTGGCGCTTGCGAAGAGACTCTCGGGTGGTCGGTTCCAGGCGGTCGGGCGCAGAGATCGCGCGGCCGGCCGCGGTCTGTACCGGGCTTACCCTTCTCTGCGGCCGCTAAGCCAACGAGACGCGCACGCCCAGCTTGTGCGAGTCGTAGGCGGCGAGGGCGGCCCGCACGGAGGCGAGACCGTCGTACCCGTTCGGGTCGACCTCTCCGCCGGCCAGCAACGTGTCGACGAAGTAGTGTACCTCGGCCGGCCAGCCACCGCCCTCGGGGAACTCGGTGATCTCTTGCCAGCCCTTGGCCTCGGTCCAGAGGCGGATGGGGGTCTGGTAGTCGACCAGCAAGGTTCCGCGGGATCCGTAGATCTCGATGCCGAGAGGGCCAGGCCGCGAATGCCAGCCGGTCTCGATGTAGCCCAACGTCCCGCTCATGAACTCAAGCGAGATGATGGCTGTGTCCTCGGCCTGGATGTCGTGGCTGAGGGTGGCCAGGTTGGCCTGGACGGTGCGGACTTCCTGGTTGAGCACGAAGCGGGCGATGTCCAGGGCATGGATGCCCATATCCAGCACGGCGCCGCCGCCGGCCATCTTGGGCTTGAAGAACCAGTCGCTCTTGGCTCCCCAGGAAGTGTAGGGGCCGGTGTGAGCGAAGCGCACTCGTGTTGTCAGCGGGCGGCCGATGACGTTGTCGGCCACCAGGTCGCGCGCCTTGCGGTTGAAGTGGTGGAAGCGGTGAGTGAAGCCGACCATCAGCTGTACGCCCGCGTCCTCGGCGGCGGCGATCATGTCGTTGGCCTCGGCCAGGCTGATGGCCATGGGCTTCTCGCACAGCACGTGCTTGCCGGCGTTGACGGCGGCGATGGTGTGCTCGGCGTGCACGCAGTTGGGGCCGCAGACGCTGACGGCCTGGATGTCGTCGCGGGCGAGCAGGTCCCGGTAGTCGGTGTAGACGTGCTCGGCGCCGAAGCGCTCGCCGACTTCCTTGGCCCGTGCCTCGTCGATGTCAGCCACCGCCACCAGCTTGGCCTTGGGGTGACTGGTGTAGTTGGGTAGGTGCGCCTCTTGGGCGATAGCACCGCAGGCTATGACGCCGATACCGATGCTGTCCATTTGCTCCTCCTGGTAGCTGAGAGCGCGGTCGGTCACGGCCCTAGCCGCCCCGGCCGCCGCGTTATACTACTCCAGCGGCAGTTCCACCACCGCACCGGCCCCGGCGGCCTGGTAGGCAGCGAGGGCCACCTCGAGGGCGTACAGCCCATCCTCGCCGGTGATGGGCGAAGGTCGATCGGAGCCGATCACGTCCACGAAGTCGCGAACGAGACCCAAGTTGATGTCGCTACCCCATGGCACCAAGGAGATCCCCTGGCGGGCGTCGCTGTAGAGGGTGATCTCCTGGCCGGTCATGTTCAGCTGCAGCCAACCCAGTTCCCCGACGATCTCCATGGTCACGTCGCCCCAGGTGGGGTACGTCTTGGGGCGCGACCAACTGGCATCGAGGGTGCCGAACATGCCGTTGTTGAGGCGGAAGCTTATGAGACCGGAGTCGTCCACGCCCTCCTTCCAGAGCAAGTCCTGGCCTACCTCAGCGTAGACGCGCTTGACGGGCGAGCGCCAGAACCAGCCCACCAGATCCATGATATGGACGGTGTGATCGATGACGGCGCCGCCGCCCGCCAACTCCCGGTTCGTGAACCAGCCGCCGGGCATTTGGCCGCGGTTGGTCGCCTTCACGGCGAATATGCGGCCCAGTTGCTTGTTGTCCAGGGCCCGCTTCGCGGCCTGGACGGCGGGCGAGTAGCGACAGGGGAAAGCGATCATCAGCTTGACGTTGTGCTCCCGGCAAAGGCGCGCCATCTCGCGACCGTCGGCCATGGTGGTGGCGATGGGCTTCTCGCAGAGAACATGAGCCCCGGCCTCGGCTGCCAGCCGGGTCAGCGGCAGGTGCTTGATGTTCTCCGAAGTGATGATTACGCCGTCCGGCTTCTCCGCCAGCAAGCTGTCATAGGAGGAGAAGAAGGGGACGCTGTTGGCGTCGGCGGCTTGCTGCCCCCGGTCACGGTCCTCGTCGGCGATGCCGATGAAGTCGACGTTGGACAGACGGCGCAAGCAGGAAGCGTAGGCAGAGGCGTGTACGTGGGCGTAGCTCAAGATACCTATGCGACTCATGTCTGCGCTCCCTAGATGGCTAGTGGCTGGAGTACCACTGGACGGCCGAGCAGTGCCGACTCTCGCGCCGCTGTGGCCGCCTGCACGGCGGCCATGGCGTCCATGGGCGTCACGAGAGGCTCCTCGCCGGTCTCGATGCAATGCACGAAGTGCTGTAGCTCGAGAGCGTAGGGGCTATCCTCCGGGAAGAGTGGGCTCGAGGGTACGGTGACTCGGCCGGCGCCCTGGCCGCTGTCGCGATAGCGAATGGTGAGCGGGACGCTCTCCTCGCTATTGTGGGTTATGAGGCCGTCGTCGCCGGCGATGTCGAAGCCGGTGCGGAAGCCAGAAGGGTAGGCCCAGCTACCCTCGACGTGGCCCATGGCTCCGTTCCGGAAGCGCAGCGTGACGAGGGCATAGTCCGCCGCCGGGCCGAGATGGCGCTGGCAGAACACGCGCTCAACATCGCCGCCCAGCCAGCGGGCGTAGTCGAGGTCGTGGACCATCAAGTCAAGCACCACCCCGCCGGAGCGGTACTCCTCAGCGAACCAGCCGCGCGGACCCTCCGCCGGGTGCGTGCCACCGCGGGTGAGGCGAATCACTCCCAGTTTGCCGATGGCGCCGTCGTCGATGAGTTGCTTGGCGGCGGCGTACTCCGGGAAGAAGCGCACCACTTGGGCGATGAACAGGCGGACGTTGTTGTCGCGCGCGCCCCGGATCATGTCGGCGCAGTGCTCGACGCTGAGGGACATCGGCTTCTCGCAGATCACGTGGCGGCCGGCTTGCACCGCGGCAATGACCACTTCACGGTGCGTGTAGGTGGGAGTGCAGACGTCCACGATGTCCACCGCCTGGTGCAAGGCGTCCTGGTCGCAGAAGGCGGCGACACCGAACCTTTCCGCCGCGCGCTGTCCGGCCTCGGGATCAACATCGAAGAAGCCTACCAGTTCTGCGTCGGTGGAACGCCACGCTTGGGCATGGGTGGTGCCCATGGTTCCGCATCCGACAATGCCGACTCGTTTCATGAGGTACCTCCGTTGGACGACCGCGGCACCATACCCGATGTCGTCGATGCTTGAGCCTGCGCGGCGATTATAGTGGCCGACCGGCTAAGGTACAAGCCTCCTCCAGGCCTGACTCCGTCAGCGCCGGCCCGAGACCGACCGGCTTCCGACCGCTAGTAGCAGGTCTTGGGCCAGGTTTGACGGTGGCGACCAGCGGCTGTTAGCATCTTGCCTATGGTAGACGGCCCCATCACCACCCGATCGGACGTGCGCGTCGCCGCGCCGGACGAACTTGACGAACTGCGCTTGCTCATGAGCTGGAGCGAACGCAGTCATCTCCGCTTTCAGACCGTGCGCCTGGCGCAGATCCTGGCCAGTGGTCTGGTGCGGGTGGTGTCACAGGACGGCCGCATTGCCGCCTTCTTCTATCTGACCGTCGATCAGCCCTTCTCGATGATCCGCGGCCTGGTGGTCCGGCCTGGTCACTCGACGGCCCGAGTGGTGGAGTCAGTGATGGACTGGGCCGAGCCGGCCTGCGCGGACGTCGGGGCGCAGGGTGTCTCCTTCATCGGCGATGACCGCTGGTTGGTCCCGCACCTGGAGCATGCTGGGTTCCGCCGTCGGGGAGAGATTGTGGGGCTGCACCGGCCTGGGGCTTACCTGGCCCGAGAGGGCAATCTGGAGTGCCGCGTCCGCCCGGCCGAGGCAGCCGATCTAGATGCCATCGTGACGGTGGACTGGTCTGCCTTCGAAGTGCCTTGGCGCAACGGGCCCCAGACCACGCACGAGTTCCTGATGCAGATGCCCCACTTTCTGGTGGCCGAGGACGATGCGGGCGTGATGGGGTACATCTGCGGCACCAACCAGGGGCGCTCCGGTCACGTGGTGAGGCTCGCGGTGCATCGCCGGCAGCAACGGTGTGGCATCGGCACCCGCCTGCTGCGAGAGATCCTGCAGCGGATGTCGGGCATGGGCGTACGGGGGCTCTCGCTGAACACGCAGCGGGAGAACACCCAGTCGCAGCTTTTCTACCGGAGCCTAGGGTTCTCCCTCTCGCGCCGTCCCACTTCCGTCTATCGCAAGGACTTTCAGGACAAGTAGTCCCGCAGACGGTTGCTGCGAGACGGCTGACGTAGCTTCCTGAGGGCGCGGCATTCTATCTGGCGCACCCGCTCTCGCGACACCCCGATGGCGACACCGATGTCCTCCAGCGTCCGCGGCGGTTCCCCGCTGAGGCCGAAGCGCATCTCGAGCACCTCGCGCTCCCGGTCGCTCAGCTCGCCTAGAACGTCACGCAGGTGATCCTCGAGTAGCGTGCGCGAGGCTGATTCCACCAACCCGACTGCCTGCCCATCGCTGACGAAGTCACCGATGACGGTTCCGCCGTCCTCGCCCACCGGAGCCTCGAGAGAAACCGGATCCTGGGCTACCTGGGCCAGTTGCTCTACACGAGCGCAGGCTCGGCGCACACCTGCCTTTAGCTCGGCAGGGATTGCGACCCCGCGCCGGCGCGCGTCGGCTAAAGCCTCTTGGTCGTCGCCAGGGAGAATTCCCATGGCGATGGCGACTTCCTCGATGGTGGCATCGCGCCCGAGGTCTTGCTGTAATTGGCTGCGAGTACGGGCATAGCGGCGCACCTGGTCAGCCATGTGGGCGGGGAGTCGGATGGCGCGAGAGTGCTCCGTCACGGCGCGATTGATGGCTTGCCGGATCCACCAGGTGGCGTAGGTGGAGAACTTGAAGCCCTTGCGGTAGTCGAACTTCTCCACCGCCCGCATGAGCCCGAAGTTCCCCTCCTGGATAAGATCTCCCAGAAATACTCGGGTTCCCATGTAGCGCTTGGCGATACTGACCACAAGGCGAAGATTGGCACGGATGAGGTGGACGCGAGCGAGTTCTCCTTCGTCCACTGCCCGCTCCAGCTTGCGACGACGGAGCGCGTTCTGCTCTCCGAGGAAGAGGTCGCCATCGAGGTGCCGTCGCGCGAGCTGTCCGCGGCGAATTAGCCGGCCCAGTTCCGCTTCCTGGGCGGCGGTCAGCAGGGGCACGCGGGCTATCTCGGCCAGGTACATGGCGAGAGGATCGCCGCCGTCTCCGATTGTCCCCTGAGGCGTGTAGTTCTCGATCTCAGGCGGGCAGTCTTCGTTCTCACTGCCTGCAACCGGCGGCCGGGAGGTCGGTGGGCGACTTCTCTCCTCGGCTGCGGTGAACAGCGACGGACTGGCAACAGCAGGATATGGTTCCGACTCTGCGCCGGGAAGGGCCTCTACGCGCCGGCTCTCCCGATCGCCATGGGCGGTTTCACGCATTCCTCCTCCTTGAGACGAGTCCGGCGAGCCCGAAGACCGCGGCAGAGGGGGGCGGCCGCCAATCTGGGCCCTAGGACTTGACCCTGAGCGAGGACCGTTCGGCAAGGGCCCGCGACAAGAGCAGTACCTGGCGGGTGGCCGAGCCGATGGCGGTCTCGAGCTGCTTACGCTCCTCCTGTGTCTCTACCTCCTTTGCCGCCTGTTCCAGCAGGCGGAGTTGGTGTCGCAGCCGGCGTTCGCGGACGCGCAGGCAGGCAGTGACGCCGTCCTGAGTGAGGACCCGGTCCTCCAGCTCGGGCGCGTCGGCCCAGATGCGCTGAATCTCGTCGTAGCGCTGGCGAAGCGGCGCGCTGAGCGAGGACCGCAGCGATAGCCGGTCGGCGGCGCCCTGAGCGCGGATGGACTCGAATAGCGAGCGATTGGCGGCGTCCTGGAAGTCCGCCGTGCACAGCTGCTCCAACCCGGCTTGGGCCAAGGTCTCATCGACTTGCCCGGCGGTGTCGGGACTGCGCAACAGGAAGCCGAGGGCGTACTCCTCCGGCCCGATGCTGGTGGTGACCACGACTTCGACTTCGATACTGGCGGCCCGCTCGGTGCGGCCGGGTCGTCCCCGCATGCCGGAGAGCTCCAGTTCGACCACCTTGGCGTCCACCTGAATGAGCCGAGCAAGACGCTCCACGTAGTGGGTGCGCTCGATGGGGTCGGGTACGGCCGCGAGAATGGGGAGCAAGGTGCGTGCCAGGCGAGACTTGCCCTTGGCGTCACTCAGGTCGGTCTCGGCGAGAGCCACCTCGAAGTTGTAGTCCACCAGGGACCGCGCTTCGGCGATCAGGGTCTTCCATTGGGACGCGTCGCGCCTGACGATATCGTCCGGGTCCATGCCGGCGGGAAGAACGGCGACGCGAATCTCGGCCGCGAGGCGCCGCTCAAAGCGAAGGAGCGATCCGTCGAATGTGGGTGCGCCCTCCTCCTCCAGCGTCTCGCTGGCCAGCGCCAGGCCGCGCAGCGTCGCGGCGTTGCCGGCGGCGTCGGCGTCGAGGGCCAACACTATCCGTGGCGCCGCCTTCACCAGCGCCTGCAGGTGCGGCTCACCGATGGCAGTGCCCATGCTGGCGACGGCGTTGGGGAACCCGCTCTGGTGGAGGGAGATGACGTCCATGTAGCCCTCAACCACCACTGCTGTGCCCGAATCGGCGATGCTCCGCCGGGCCTTGTCGAGCCCGTAGAGGAGCCGGCTCTTGTCGAACACGCGAGTCTGAGGGGAGTTGAGGTACTTGGGATGCGAGCCGTCCAGAGACCGGGCTCCAAACCCTACTACGGCGCCCCGCTGGTCGCAGATCGGGATAATCAGGCGGTTGCGGAAGCGGTCGTAGGTGATGCCATCGTCTCGCTCCACCACCAGGCCGGCCTCGATGATCTCGTGGCGGGCGAACCCATCGGCGGACATGCGTGTCAGGCAAGCCCGCCAGGCATCGGGGGCGTAGCCGAGGCGGAAGTGGGCGGCAGTCTCGGCGGCGATACCCCGGCCGGCGAGATAGCGGCGCGCTTCCTCACCGGAGGCACTCTGCAGTTGCTCGGAGAAGTAGCCGGAGGCGTGGTCCAGTAGCTCCAGCAGGCGGTCGCGGTCGCGCGCTTCCTGCACGGCTTCGGGAGTCTGGGGCTCCAGGCTGACGCCGGCGCGACGCGCCAAGATACGAAGGGCCTCGCCGAAGTCCACTCCCTCCATCTTCTGCACGAAAGAGAAGGCGTCTCCCCCCTCAGAACAGGCCCCGAAGCAATGCCAGGTCTGGTTCTCCGGGTACACCACGAAAGAGGGGGTACGTTCCTGATGGAATGGACACAGGCCCTTGTAGTTCCGGCCCGCCTTCTTGAGGACGACGGACTCCGAAATGAGATCGACGATGTCGACCTTCTGCTTAACGTCGGAAGCTACGGACATCTGCACCCCACGGACGAGCGGAGTCTACGGGAAGCGCGCCGGGCCGTCAACCGATTCAGGCCTAATGCGGGGGATTCACCTTCAGTAGGCCACGCGAGGCACTAGTCCGGCAGGCTGGCCGCTGGGTAGGAGCCCAGCACCTTCACGAAAGCGGCTCGTCCGAGGACGGCCAGCATAGCCTCTTGCGTCCGGGGCTCGCTGGGGTGGCCCTCGAAGTCGATGTAGAAGACGTACTCCCACGGCCGGTTGCGCCGCGGGCGAGACTCGAGCTTGGAGAGGTTGATGCCCCGGGTGGCGAACTCGCCGAGGCACTCGTACAGAGCTCCGGGATGGTGCGGCAGCGCCAGGACCAGCGAGGTCTTGCTTTGCTCGGTCGCGGCGGGGGTGGCTCGCCCCAGGACAAAGAAGCGAGTGAAGTTGAAGGGGTAGTCCTCGATGCCGGCGTCCAGCACCTGAAGCCCGTAGATCTCGCCTGCCAGGCGACTGGCGATGGCGGCCACGCCCGGCTCCGGCTGGGCAGCCAGGTCCTTGGCGGCGCCGGCCGTATCGTAGACGGGCTGGGGATCCCATCCACGCGAGGCCAGGTAGCGTTCACACTGGGCCAGTGCCTGAGGATGAGAGCGAACCACGCGTATGTCCGCTGCCGTGGTCCCTTCCGGCGCCAGCAAGTGGTGGCGCACTCGCACGAAGACTTCAGCCTCGATCTTGAGGTCGCTCTCAAGAAGTAGGTCGTAGTTGGCGATGACGGAGCCGGCAACCGAGTTCTCGATGGGTAGCATGCCGTAGTCCGAGTCGCCCCGCTCCACGGCGTCGAAGACGCGCCGGAAGCTCGGTTGCGGTACGGCTGCGACGTCGGGCCCGAAGTGCTGCCGTACCGCTTCCTCCGAGTAGGCTCCCTGCTCGCCCTGAAAGGCCACTCTGGTCATGTTGCCGGCTCCTTACCGTCGTGAGGGCGGTTCTACGCCATGAGCTGCTGCACTTGCTTCGCGATCGCCTCGGCCATCTGACCGGTGCCCACTGCAGTCGGGTCGTCGCGGTGAGGCTTGAGGTCGTAAGTGACGTGCGTTCCGGCGGCGATGACACCAGCGACGGCCTGCTCGACCGCGTCGGCCGCCTTGGTCTCGCCCAAATGCCGCAGCATGAGCATGCCGCTGAGAATGGTGGCAGTGGGGTTGACCTTGTCCTGCCCGGCGTACTTGGGCGCCGATCCGTGCACCGGCTCGAAGACGGCGATGCCACTGCCGATGTTCGCCCCGGGCGCAACGCCCAGGCCGCCCACGAGGCCGGAAGCCAGGTCGCTGAGGATGTCTCCGTAGAGGTTAGGCATCACCAGGACGTCGTACTCCTCGGGCCGCTGGACAAGCTGCATACACATGTTGTCCACGATGCGGTCGCTGAACTCTACCTCCGGGTAGTCGGCGGCGACCTCCCGGGCCACATCCAGGAAGAGCCCATCGCTGAGCTTCATGATGTTGGCCTTGTGGACGGCGGTTACGGAGTGGCGGCCATGGCTGCGGGCATAGTCAAAGGCGAAGCGAACGATCCTTTCGGAAGCACGCCGAGTGATGATCTTGATGGACTCGGCCGCTTCATCCGGCAGCACCACGTGTTCGATGCCGGCGTAGAGGTCCTCGGTGTTCTCGCGCACGATGACGAGGTCGATCCCCTCATAGCGGGACCGGACCCCGGGGTAGCTCTTGGCGGGGCGCAGATTGGCGTAGAGGTCGAGCGCCTGACGAAGGCCGACATTGACGCTGCGAAAGCCTTTGCCGATGGGCGTCGTTATCGGGCCCTTGAGGGCAACGCGCGTGTCGCGGATGGAGTCGAGAACCCGCTCGGGGAGAGGGGTGCCCTCGGCCTCGAAGACGTGCAGACCGGCTTCCTGGACGACCCAGTCGAAGGGCACGCCGGTGGACTCCAGTACGAGACGGGTGGCGCTGACCAACTCGGGGCCGGTTCCGTCGCCGGGTATGAGAGTAACCCGATGGGGTGTGCTCACAGGTGGTCTCTCCTAAGAAGGCGTGATGGGGCTCGGTGCGCGGTGGGGCCGGCGGGTCAGCCGAGGGCGGCCTCGGCGGCCTCCATGAGCGCCTCGGACACGGTCGGATGGGCGTGCACGGATTCGGCGATCTCCCGGGCATCGGCCTCCAGGCTGAGCGCCAGGCTGGCCTCACCGATGATCTCCGAGGCGGAAGGCCCAACGACATGGATTCCCCTGATCACCCGGCTGCCGGCTTCGGCGATGACCTTGACCACCCCTTCCATCTCACCGTAGATGGCCGCCTTGCCGTTGGCGCGCATGGGCAGCCGACCGATGATCACATCCAAGCCTTGAGCGCGAGCCTGTTCCTCGCTTAGGCCTACGCTGGCGATCTCGGGGTGGCAGTAGGTGGCATGGGGGAAGGCCTGCGGCCGCAGGCGGGTCGGGCCGGCGCCAGCAACGAGGTCGGCGACATACCGACCCTCGGCCGCCGCCACGTGTGCCAGCGCCAGAGTGGGCACGCAGTCGCCGATGGCGTACACGTCCGGGGCAGTGGTGCGGTAGTCGTCGTCCACCGGGATGTAGCCACGGACGGTGCTGATGCCGAGTGACTCCAGGCCCAAATCCTCCGTGTTCGGGACGCGACCGACGGCCACCAGTACCTGCTCTGCCTCGACCAGGGTGTTCTCGGGCCCGCAGGTTAGGACGACGCCCTCGGCGGAGCTCTCCTGGCTGGAGACAGGCGCTCCGGTGAGGATGCGCACGCCTCGGTCCTGGAGCGCCTCCGCCACCAGCTGGCCACACTCGCGGTCCTCAAGGGGCAGTATGTTGGGTAAGGCCTCGATGAGGGTCACTTGACAGCCGAAATCGGCGTACATGGAGGCGAACTCGGTGCCCACGGCGCCGGCGCCCACGACTGCCAGGCTGGCGGGCAACTGCTCGAGCTGGAGGGCGTCGGTGCTGCCGATGATGCGGTGACCGTCGAGGGGGAGAAGCGCGAAGGGACGTTCGCGCGCGCCCGTCGCTACCAGTCGGGTGGAGGCCCGGATAACGGTGTGGCCATCAGGCCCATCGATGGAGACCATACCATCAGGAGCCAGCCGAGCGTGGCCGATGATGACGTCGACCTGGCGCTGGTACAGCGCCGCCTCCACCCCGGAGGCCAGCCACTGCACGACTTTGGCCTGCTGATGGCGGAGAGCGGGAAGATCGATGGTGGAGGTCCCTAGCGTGACGCCAAAAGATTGCGCCGAGGAGGGAGCGCGCACGTAGTCGGCGGCCTTGATGCCCACCTTGGTGGGAATGCAGCCGCGGTTGAGGCAAACTCCGCCTACCCGGTCGCTCTCGATGAGGGCTACTCGCAGGCCCCTCTGAGCCGCCCTGAGGGCGCTCGTGTAACCGCCCGGCCCTGCACCGAGAATCGCTAGATCGTAGACTGCCTTGGCCGCCATGCTACCCCCTCTGTACGCGCGGCGATTATAGCAGCCGCGGGAGGCGAGCGGCAAAGCCCCCCCAGAAGTCGGGACCACTTTCTAACCAGCATCTAACACACGAGTTGACATAACGTGCGTCACAGGTGCCTGTCCTGGGCTAGAATGGGTCTTGTACTGATGCCGCCGGTTGAGGTGAGTGTGGTGGACGGGTGGGTGGCTCCGGAGGTCCTGGTCCTGGCGGACCATCCGGAAGGCATGACTGCGCTGCGGAGCGGTCTGGAAGAGCAAGGCTATTCGGTTGTGGTCGGCTCCCGTGAGGAGGCCGTCCCTGCTCATCCCGCCCTCGAATCGGTGACGGTAGTCCTGATCGAAGTCGAAGACATCACCGGGCTGCAGCTCGAGGCTATCCGCGCCCTGGCCGGAGCGGCACCTTCAGAGCGCCGCGTGGTGGTGGTTGGTGAGGGGAACGTCGCGGACCGGGTGCGGCTTCTGAACGCCGGAGCCGATCTCTGCCTGCCACGCGGCCTGAGCGGCGACGAGCAGCTCGCGCGCGTGCTGGCGGTGATCCGGCAAGCCGGGCTCCATGGGCGGAGACTGACGCTACGCGAGGGGAGCTTGACGGTCGACTTGGCCCGGCGAGCGGCGGCCTACCGCGGGCGTCGCCTATCGCTTTCCCCGGCAGAGTACCGGTCTCTGCGCGAGCTGGCCCTGCGTGTGGTGGAGAACCGTTCCCGCTTCCCCGGTCCCGACGGCGATGATCGCCTGACTATGGCGATTCGCCGCCTCTGCGACTTCGCCGAGCGCCTGGAAGAGAACACTCAGTCCAGAATGCTCGACCGCGCCCACCTGCACGTAGAGGCGGCCGAATCCCGTCGCGCTAAGGCTTAGGCCGCGCCGGAACGCCGTACACTACGGTGCCCGCCGGCACGTCGCGGGTCACGACCGCTCCTGCTCCTACTACCGCCCCCGCCCCAATCTCCAGCGGCGCCACCAACATGGATCCGCTCCCCACGAAGGTTCCTTCGCCGATGTGTGTCTCGTGCTTTCGGTGGCCGTCGTAGTTGCAGGTGACCGCTCCGGCGCCGATGTTCGTGCCGGCGCCTACGCGAGCGTCTCCCACGTAGGAGAAGTGCCCCATATGCACGCCCGGTCCGAGGGCGGAGTTCTTCACTTCGCCGAACGAACCCATGTGGACCTCAGCCTCCAGGGTGCTGCCCGAGCGTATGCGGGCAAAGGGCCCCACCGAACACCTCTCGTGCACCCGGGCACCCTCGATGAAAGCAGCCCGGATGGTGCAGGAGTCGGCCACCTCAGTGTCGCGGATGACACAGTTGGGCCCGATGGTGCAGTCCTCGCCGATCACGGTCCGGCCGGCGAGAATGGTGTTGGGGGCAATGGTGGTGTCTTGGCCGACAACCACGCTTTCGTCGATGTAGGTCGTGGCCGGGTCGGTGAGAGTGACGCCTGCTAACATGAGCCGCTCGTTGATGCGGCCTCGCATGATGTGCTCCGCCTGAGCCAGCTGGACGCGCGTGTTCGGTCCCAGGGCTTCGTCCGGGTCGTACGAAACGACGGCTTCCACCCGCTGCCCCTGGGCTACGGCGAGAGCGACCATGTCCGTGAGGTAGTACTCGCCCTTGGGACTGGGCGTCAGCAGGGGGAGGTTCTCCCACAGCCAGCGGGCATCGAAGCAGTAGACGCTGCAGTTGAGCTCCTTGATTGCGAGCTGCTCCGGCGTGGCGACGACTTCCTCGACCACTGCGGCCACGCCGCCGTCGCTGTAGCGGATGACGCGACCGTAGGCCATGGAGTCCTCGGAGACAACGGTGAGCATGGCGATAGCCGGGCGCGTTCGCTCGAAGGTCTCGACGATGGCGGCAAATGTCTCGCGGCGCAGGAGGGGCATGTCGGCGAAGCTGACGAGGACCGCGTCCCCTTGTCCCTGGAGCGCCTCGCGGGCCGCCAGGACGGCATGGCCGGTTCCCAACGGCTGCTGCTGGCGCACATAGGCGACCCGGTCACCCAGGAGGGAGCGAACCTGATCCTCGTTCTCGCCGACCACCAGGGTGGGCGGCCGGTCGGAGAAGGAGTAGGCGGTGTCCACTCCGTAGAGGACCATGGGCTTGCCCGCGAGTGGGTGCAGTACTTTGGATAGGCGGGAGCGGAAGCGGGTGCTCTTGCCGGCAGCGAGAATGAGCACGGAGATATCCATGGCTGGCGCCTCGGGTCAACGTATTGGCTGGCTGCCGGCACCGGGAAGGCCCGGCAAGTCGGAGAGGACGGGAGAGGCTGGGGCGGGAGGATTCGAACCTCCAGATGGCGGCTCCAAAGGCCGCTGCCTTGACCATTTGGCGACGCCCCAGTGACCGAACGTCATTCTAGCACGCGCCGCGCAGGCGGCACAACGCGCCGGCCGGCGCACGCGCAGGGCCGCCTCAGTAACCGCCACCGAGCGTCACCGGGCCGATCAGACCCCCTCCCCGGGCCTCTCGCTCGAACGCACGCGCTCGGGCGTCGTAGGGGCCGGGCCAGCCGGGGGTGCTCCGAGCGTGGGCCAGAGCCTCGCCCTCCTCGCTGACGATAGCATCGGCCAGCGTGTTGGTGACGCGCACCCGCAGCCGATTGCGCCCCCGTCGCAGGCTGGGGGCTGAGAAGCGGTACGGAAGCCAGGAGCGGCGGCCCAGCGGCACACCGTTGAGCCACGCCTCGGCTACATGGCGTACCTCGCCGAGGTCGATCCAGGGCTCGGAGCGCGGCTGACCGTCGAGGATGAACTCGACGCTGTAGTCGGCCTGACCGGAGAAGCCGTCTCCCAGTGCTCTCCGCCAGTCGCCGAGTTCCACGGGGGTGGCGGCTTCCCCGGTGAGCGCCTCCACGCGTGGACCGGCTTCGGTGAGGAAGTAGCGCCTCCGGGGGCGGAGCGTCCAGCTGCCCGCCGGGGCCAGCTCCGCTACCAGACCGGCGGCGCCTGCTGCGGTTGGGCCGGTGGCGGGAGGCCGCGTCGGGAACCAGACAAGGAGCGATTCATAGGGGAGGAGCGAGACCGGCAACGCTATACCGTCTCCGGGATGCTCGGCGAAGGCGAGCGGTTCCAGGTCGCCGGTCTCCGGACGGAGCCGGATCGGTCGTGTAGCCTCGGGGAAGTACAGGTCGGTGGCCACCGCCGCATCAGATTCGTTGACGAGGAAGTAGAGGCGGCCGGAGGGGCAGTCTCGGCGGCAGGCCCGGAGCCAGGGCGCGGAGGGCCGGGCGGTGAGCAGGGGGAGCAGGCGGGAGACCGCGTCGGCGCGCGAGAGCAGGCTCACTCGGCCTGCTTCCAGCGCTGCGGTCAGACCGGGTTCGAGGCCGACCCCGAGCACTTCGCTGATGGGGGTGCTGCCGTCGCAGCGCGATTCCTCATCCACCAGGATCAGGTGCCCGCCACCGGCGACGAAGCGTCTCAGGGCGAGGGCGGAGGCGCGTGGGAGCCAGTGCACGGGCTGCAGCAGGAGCGTCGAGTAGGAGATGGGCCCCACCGACAGGGTGCCGCCGGCCAGGTCTGCGCTCTGCAGTATGTCGTCATCTACGTAGTCGAAGTCTCGCTGGCCGGCCAGCAGCTCCAGCGCCAGGCCCTCGTGGGCGGCAGCGACCCCGTTCGTCGCCGCCAACCCGGTCCAAATGTCGCGGACCGGGTAGTAGACCGCTGCGTCCACGCCCGGTTGTCCGGTCGCGAGGGCATAGCTGAGGCGAGCCACGTAGTCGTGTAGGTCGGTGAGCGCGTCCCATAGGGGATTCACGGGCCCGAAGTGAGGGCGCAGTCCGAACATGAAGTGATCGCGGGTGCTGAACGGGTAGCAGGCGGCTACCAGGCTGTTGATGCCTCGCACCCATTGGAAGTCGATGACCCACTTCATCTGCTGGGGAGTGAGGCCGTTCCCGTAGGCGGCGAACGACTCGCTCATGGCGAAGCTGTTCTGCTGGTGGGCCACGGAGGCGGCGTACTTGGGGAAGTGGTGCGCGCCCCCGCCGGGGAACAACTGCTGCCAGATCGCGTCCACACCCGGCACGTCTAGGGTGCGAAGCGACCGCAGCAGGTGGCCGAAGCCGTGCCGAAGGCTGCCGTCGGTCTCATCCTCGCCTCCGAAGTGACCTCCCGAAAGGATCCCCTGGGATCGACACCAGTCGCGGATGGGGAGCAGGTAGGACGAGACGAACCGGCGCGACCAAACGTCGAAGTAGTCCAGCCGCACACCCATCTGCCGGAGGTCGAGTGTCGCTGGGTCGGCCAAGAGGCTGGGCAGGTGTGGGAGCAGATCGTAGCCCTTCTCGGTGCGGAACACCTCGAGGAGGTCGGGCGTCCAGGGGATCTGGAGGCCCGGCTGCACCGGAGGAACGGCCGGCTCGTCGGTGAAGGCGCACTCGATGGCGCGACCGGGCCCCAGGTGGGGTTCTAGTGCGCCCCGATAGGCATCGTGCGTGAGGGCCAGGAATGCGTTCGTCGACTCCGGGTCCAGCAGATCGGGCGTCACCGGATGGCTGGCGTCTCTCTCCGCCTGGCGGACCTGGACGTAGGCGCTCGCGGCCGCGCGTCCTTCGGCCTCGCGATCCAGGCCGGGCACGCAGATGGTAGTATCGCCCTCACGCCAGGCGGTCGCGACGACGGCGGTGGGATCAGCGGCCGCCAGAGGGAGAGCCACCGGCTGGAGCCGGCAGTTGGCCAGACCTGGCTGAGCCTGCACGACCCGACCGCAGGCGCTGCCTGACGGCCAGCCGCCTTCGTCGTAGAGCCAGAAGGCCAGGCCCAGCCGGTCGCACTCTTCTACCGCGAAGCGCACCATCTCGAAGTAGCGTGCACTCAGGTACTCCGGCTCCAGGGCCGTTGCCATCAGCTGGGGCCGGAATTCGGGTGGCTCGGGAACGATACACACGCCGCCGACGCCGTGCTGGTGCATATCATCGAGCTGCCGTCTGATCCTCTCCTGGGTGAGCCGGTCGTTCCAGACCCAGAAGTACGAGGGACGGAAGCGCCCCGCCGGTGAGGCGAAGCCTTCCGGGGAGAAGTCGGCCGGGCGGTGCGGGGACAGCGAGGTCCGCCAGTCCGGGCCGCCTTCCGCATTCATGGCGCTCTCGAGCGTCTCCGGCACCGCGCTAGGAGCCTGCTGTCTCGGCGAGGGCGCGTTGCACGGCGGCGCCGTCCAGGGTCTCTGTCTGGAGCAGTTGCTGGGCCAGGGACTCCAGTGCGGCGCGATGCGCGGTGAGCAGTGCGCGGGCGCGGTCATACTGGGCCTCGATGATGCTCTGCACCTCTTCGTCGATCAGGCGGAGGGTCTCGGGGCTGGCGGAGGCGGGAGCGTCCCCGGCTTCCAGGAACTGGTACTGCTGGCTGGAGTAACGCACCAGGCCGAGCTTCCCGCTCATGCCGAACTCGGTAACCATCCGGCGGGCTAGTTGAGTGACCTGTCGGATATCGTCGGCCGCGCCGGTGCTTATCTGCCCGAAGACGGTGTACTCCGCCGCTCGTCCACCCAGCATCACGGCGATGCGGTCCTCCAGTTCGGGCTGGGTGAGCAGGTAGCGGTCTTCGGTGGGCATCTGCATGGTGTAGCCCAGGGCGCTGCGGCCGCGGGGCACGATACTCACCTTGGCTACCGGATCGGCATGGGGAACGAGAGCGGCAACCAGAGCGTGACCGCACTCGTGGTAGGCGACAGCGGTGCGCTCGCGCTCGTTCATGACCCGAGACCGTTGCTCCAGTCCCGCCACCACGCGCTCGATGGCGGCCTCGAAGTCGGCCATAGTTACGGCCTCGGCGGAGCGTCGCGCTGCCAGCAGGGCGGCCTCGTTGACCACGTTGGCCAGGTCGGCGCCGGTGAAGCCGGGCGTGATGCGAGCGGCCCGCTGTAAGTCGAACTCGGGAGCAAGTGTGACCTTCGCTGTGTGGATGCGTAGGATCTGCAGCCGGCCGATGAGGTCGGGAGCGGACACGGTAATCTGGCGGTCGAAGCGACCAGCGCGGAGAAGGGCCGGGTCGAGGATCTCGGGCCGGTTGGTGGCAGCCATGATGATGACCGGCTTGTCGGCGGTGGACTGGAAGCCATCGATCTCGGCCAGGAGTTGGTTCAGCGTCTGCTCGCGCTCGTCGTTGCCGCCGATGCGAACGGAGCCACCGCGAGACTGTCCGATGGCATCGATCTCATCGATGAAGACGATGGCGGGTGCAACCTTGCGCGCCTGCTCGAACAGGTCGCGCACCCGGGCGGCGCCCACGCCGACGAACATCTCCACGAACTCGGATCCGCTGGTCTCGAAGAAGGGTACGTGCGCCTCGCCGGCGGTGGCCTTGGCGAGCAGAGTCTTGCCGGTACCGGGCGGCCCTACTAGCAGGACACCCTTGGGAATGCGGCCACCCAGGCGGCTGAACCGCTCCGGTGTCTTCAGGAACTGGATGATCTCGGTTAGTTCGGCGATGGCCTCGTCGGCCCCGCCCACGTCGTCGAAGGTGATGCCGATGGTCTCGGGCTTGACCTCGGTGGCCTTGCTCTTGCCCACACCCATCATGCCGCCGGCGCCGCGCAGGCCGCGCATCTGGCGGTAACCGAAATACCACACCCCGCCGATGAGCAGGAGCGGCAAGGCGTAGGCCAGTAGAAAGCCGCCGACCGGACTGGCGGGCGGGCTGACGGAGTAAGTTACGCCGTTCGCGTCCAGCAGCTCAATGAGGGTTGGATCGCCCTCGGGCACGGCGACCGTGGTGAAGGGAAGCGCGGGTGCGTCCCTCGCAGAAGTGTCCGGATCAGTCATCGTTCCTACGATGCGGCCCTCGTCGAGGGTGACGTCCAGGATCTCCCCCGCGTTCAGCTTGCTCTTGAACTCGCTGTAGGGGATCTCTATCTGGCGAACGAGTAGCGGACTGAGGATGAACTGCTGGAAAATCCACATCCCCAGCAGCCCCACCACGAGGTAGCTGACGATGAACCGAAGCTGTCGCTTGCGATTCTCCTGCTCTTCGGGGGGACGCCCCTCTCCGTTGGGCGGTGGCGGGATCTTCAAGGCCTGTACCTCCTGGCGCGGGCCCCTGCGGCGCGGGCACTCACCGCTTCGCGGCAATTGTACCGCCTCGCCGAGCCTCTCACCAGAGCAGCGACGCTCGCACCGATTCCCCCCAGACGCTTTCTCCAAACTTGAGTCGAACGCACTCAAGTTGCTTGACTACATCGCACTCAGGTGCTACAATGGTGGGAACGCTATTCTGGCGGTTGAGACATGGAATATAGGGACTACTACAAGATACTGGGCGTTAGCCGCACGGCCAGCGAAGACGATATTCGCAAGGCGTACCGCAAGCTGGCCCGCAAATATCATCCCGACGTGAACCCCAACGACAAGGACGCGGCCAACCGCTTCAAGGAGATCAACGAGGCCCATATGGTCCTGTCCGACGCCGAGAAGCGGCGGAAGTACGATCAGCTGGGCAGCAGCTACGAGCAGTGGCAGCAGGGCGGCGGCGACGCCCGCGGGTTCGACTGGAGCCAGTGGTTCGGCGGCGCGCAGGCGCAGGGCGCTCGACCCGGCGGTCAACGGGTCTACACCAGCGACTACGGACCGGAGGACTTGGGCGGCTTCGGGGTGTCGGACTTCTTCGAGGCCTTGTTTGGGTCCATGGGCGGTGCCGGTGGCAGGACGCATACCCAACGCACCTGGACGCAGGCGTCGCGCCGAGGCCAAGACCTGGAGCATGGGATCGAGATCTCGCTCGAGGAGGCCTACCACGGCGCCACTCGGATCCTGAGCATCGACGGCAAGCGGCTGGAGGCCAGCATCCCCCCCGGAGTCCGTACCGGATCGCGCGTGCGCCTGCGGGGCCAGGGCGGCCCCGGAGCGGCCGGCGCGCCGGCGGGGGACCTATATCTGCGCATCGCCGTGAGGGATGATGCCCGCTTCGAGCGGCGTGGCAACGATCTCCATGCTGAGGTGCCGGTGGATCTCTACACCTGCCTCCTGGGCGGTAGCGTGTCGGTCAACGGGCTGGGCGGCGAGATGCGGCTGACCATCCCGCCGTTGACCCAGAACGGTCGCACCTTCCGCCTGCGTGGGCGCGGGATGCCGGAGCTACGCAACCCGAAGCAGCGTGGGGACCTCTACGCCAAGATCAAGGTCGTCTTGCCACAGTCTCTGAGCGACCGGCAGCGGGAGCTGGTGGAGCAGCTGGCGGCTGAACCGGTGGCTGAGGGGGGTTCCGAATAGGAGGCCGATGATGGTGTCTAGGGACTGGCGCCGGGAACCCAGGTACCCGATCGGCGTGACGGCGCAACTGGTGGGCCTGCACCCGCAGACCTTGCGGCACTACGAGAACCTAGGGCTGGTGGTACCCAAGCGGACAGCCGGTAACCATCGCCTCTACTCCGACCACGACGTGGAACGGCTTCGGCTGATCTCGCGTCTCAGCGGCGAACTAGGTGTGAACCTGGCCGGTGTGGAAGTCGTGCTCAACATGACGGAGCAGATGAACGACCTGCGCGAGGAGCTGCGCCGTCGGGAGGAGGAGATGCTCGGCGAGATCGCACACCTCAGGCGACTCGTCGCGACTGACGGATGGGCGCGCATGCTGCCCGGACGCTCACAGACCGACCACGACCGCTCCGGGCTGGATCGCCGTCGGTAGTGTGTGAATGGCCCCGCGCCGATTCGTGCGGAACGGGGTCCGAAGTAGAACGACTAATGCTGTTAGGCTAGAGGCTTGAAGATGGACTACAACAAGTTTACCGAGAAGGCACGAGAGGCGCTGGCAGTCGCTCAGGAAGCGGCTCAAGAGCGCAACCACACCCAGGTTGAGCCCGAGCACCTGCTCATGGCGTTGCTCGAGCAGGCCGAGGGCGTCGTACCGGATGTGCTCAGCCGGGCAGGCGTGTCGGGAGTGGCGGTACAGCGAGGCGTCCAGGCCCGCCTGGACCGCCTGGCCACCGCCCACGGTGCCACCCAGGTGTACATGTCGCGGGCGCTAGACGCCGTACTACGACAGGCACTGCAAGAGGCAGGGGAGATGCATGACGACTACGTCAGCGTCGAGCACCTGTTGCTGGCAGTGGCGGGACCGGCTGGGGGCGAAACGGGCGAGATGCTCCGCCGCATGGGCGTCACGCGAGACAACATCCTGCAGGCGCTGACCCAAGTTCGGGGCAGCCAGCGGGTCACCGACGCCAACCCGGAGGGCAAGTACCGGGCGCTGGAGAAGTACGGCCGTGACCTGACGCAGATGGCGGCGCAGGGCAAGCTGGATCCCGTGATCGGGCGAGACGAGGCCATCCGCCGGGTGACGCGCATCCTGCTGCGCCGGACGAAGAACAACCCGGTGCTGGTGGGTGAGCCGGGCGTGGGCAAGACGGCCATCGTTGAGGGTCTGGCTCTGCGCATCACCAACGGCGATGTGCCCGAAGGCCTGAAGGACAAGCGTCTGGTGGCGCTCGACCTGGGTGCGCTCATTGCCGGCGCCAAGTACCGCGGCGAGTTCGAGGAGCGGCTCAAGGCAGTCCTCAAAGAGGTGACCGACGCCCGTGGCCAGATCATCTTGTTCATCGACGAGCTGCACACCGTCGTGGGGGCGGGAGCGGCCGAGGGCTCCATGGACGCCGGCAACATGCTCAAGCCGTTGCTGGCCCGTGGCGAGTTACACACGGTCGGCGCTACCACTCTGAACGAGTACCGGCAGTACATCGAGAAGGACGCGGCCCTGGAGCGACGCTTCCAGCCTGTGTATGTGGGAGAGCCGACGGTCGAGGACACCATCAGCATCCTGCGCGGGCTGAAGGAGCGCTACGAAGTGCACCATGGGGTGCGCATCAGCGACTCCGCCCTGGTGGCGGCGGCCATGCTGTCGCACCGCTACATCAGTGACCGGTTCCTGCCGGACAAGGCGATAGACCTGATGGACGAGGCGGGGGCGAGGCTCCGCATGGAGATAGACAGCCTGCCCGCCGAGCTCGATGAGATCCAGCGGCGCATCATGCAGCTGCAGATCGAGCAGCAGGCGCTCAACAAGGAAACGGATGCCGCCACCCAGGATCGACTGGCGCGGCTGGTGTCGGAGCTGAAGGAGCTGGAGACGGCACGAGACGAGCTTCAGGCGACCTGGCAGCGGGAGAAGGATGCCATCCAGGCTATCACCACCGTCAAGGACCGTATGGAGCAGGCCCGCGTCGATATAGAGCGGGCGGAGCGAGCGGGCGACCTGGAGTCGGCAGCCCGGCTGCGCTACGGGGAGCTGAACGAGCTGCAGCGTCAGTTGGTCCAGGATCAGGATCGCCTGGCGGAGATCCAGGAGGACGGAGGCCTACTGCGCGAAGAGGTGTCCGACGAGGACATCGCCGACATCGTCAGCGAGTGGACCGGCATACCGGTTTCGCGGCTGGTGGAAGGCGAGGTGCAGAAGCTGCTGCGGATGGAGTCCCGGCTGCAGGAACGCGTCATCGGTCAGGACCATGCCGTCCGTTCCGTGGCCAACGCGGTGCGCCGCTCCCGGGCAGGCCTGCAGGACCCGCAACGACCCATCGGCTCCTTCATCTTCCTGGGACCGACGGGCGTGGGGAAGACGGAACTGGCGCGCGCCCTGGCGGAGTTCCTCTTCGACGACGAGCAGGCGATGCGCCGTATAGACATGAGCGAGTACCAGGAGCGCCACACGGTGGCCCGCCTCATCGGCGCACCGCCTGGGTACGTTGGCTACGAGGAAGGCGGTCAGTTGACCGAGGCCGTGCGGCGGAGACCCTACTCGGTGGTGCTCTTCGACGAGATCGAGAAGGCTCACCCCGAGGTGTTCAACGTGTTGCTGCAGGTGCTTGATGATGGGCGCCTCACCGACGGCCACGGCCGCACGGTGGACTTCCGCAATACGGTGATCATCATGACCTCCAACATCGGCAGCCACTACATCCATGAGTTGGGCGGGCGCGATGACGAGGAGATGCGCCGCCGGGTGATGGAGGCTCTGAACACCCACTTCCGCCCCGAGTTCCTGAACCGGGTGGACGAGATCGTGATCTTCAACTCGCTGCAGCGAGAGCAACTGGTCGAGATCGTGCGGCTGCAGGTCAATCGGCTGCGCGGGATGCTGGCCGAACGGCATGTCACGCTGGACGTGACGCCGGCGGCACTGGAGTACCTGGCCGAAGCGGGTTACGACCCCGCCTACGGGGCCCGGCCGCTCAAGCGAGCTATACAGCGGGAGCTATCGGACAAGCTGGCGCTGCGGTTGCTGGAAGGAGACTTCCGCGACGGCGACGCCCTGCGGGCGGACGTCGGGCCTGATGGCCTGGTCTTCGCGCGCCTGGAGGAGCCCGTGGCCGCCGCGTAAGGCGGTGTGTCTGTGGTCCGGTGCCGATTGCGGCTCCGGACCACAGCCCAGTGTGGTATAATGGTTGACATAAGTCTAGAACAGGGTTGGTGCCTACTTTGGCAGATATGATGCGGTTCGACAAGTTTGCGGAGTCGGCCCAGGACGCGGCTATGCGCGCTCTGGAGATACTACAGCGGTTCGGGCACAGCCAGATGGACACGGAGCACGTGCTGCTGGCGTTGCTCGAGCAGCCGGAGGGGGTGGTGCCCGAGTTGCTGGGCGCGATGGAGGTTGACTCGGACTCCCTCAGGCAGCGGGTGGACGAGGCTCTGTCGGCGACCCCGTCCGCCGGGGTGCCCTACAGCCCTACCCCGGGCATGGCGCAGGTGTTCGTAACGCCGCGCCTGAAGGTGCTGATGGATAACGCTGCCGCTGAGGCGAAGCGGCTGGGTGCCGAGATGCTATCCGCCGAGCATCTCTTCCTGGCCATCTGTAGGGAGCGCAACAGTCCCGCCGCCAGGATCCTGGCCGACGGCGGTGTGACGGCGGCGGGGCTGGAGGCGGCGCTGGCCAGCCACGACCAGGTGGCGGAGCAGGGTCCGGAGCGCGATGACGCCCGCTTCCCGACCCTGAGCAAGTACGCTCGGGACCTGACGGCGCTGGCACGAGAGGGCAGCCTGGATCCAGTCATCGGACGCGAGGAAGAGGTGCTGCGTGTGATGCAGATCCTCTCCCGCCGGACGAAGAACAACCCCGTCCTCATCGGCGATGCCGGGGTGGGGAAGACGGCCATTGTCGAGGGCTTGGCTCAGCGTATCACGCGCGACGACGTGCCGGAGACGCTGGCGGGCAAGCGCGTGTTCTCTCTGGACATGGGTGCCATGATCGCGGGGACGCGCTTCCGCGGTGAGTTCGAGGAGCGCATGAAGACTACCCTCGAGGAGGTAGAGAAGGCGGAAGGGGAAGTCATCCTGTTCGTCGACGAACTGCACACCCTCGTGGGGGCGGGGGCGGCCGAGGGGGCGGTGGACGCGGGCAACATGCTGAAGCCGGCTCTGGCTCGAGGGGCGCTGCGCTGCATCGGCGCCACCACGCTCAATGAGTACCGCCAGTACATCGAGAAGGACGCCGCTCTGGAGCGCCGCTTCGCGCCGGTGTATGTGGACGAGCCGGGCGTCGAGGAGACCATCGAGATGCTAGAGGGCTTGCGCACCCGCTACGAGGAACACCACCACGTCCACTACACTGATGCCGCCCTGGAGGCGGCTGCCCGCCTGTCGCACCGCTACGTCCAGGGTCGGCGCCTGCCGGACAAGGCCATCGACCTGTTGGACGAGGCCGGCGCTCGGGTGCGCATCGCTATCTTCAGCATTCCTGAGGACCTCAAGTCGGTACGGCAGGAGCTCACGAGCCTGGCAGCCGATGAGGAGGAGGCCTGGGCAGCGCGGGACTATGAGCGTGCGGCCGAGTGCAAGTCGCGGCGGCTCAAGCAGCAGGCTGGCTTCGATGAGCAGTACTGCGCTTGGCTGAACGAGCAGGACTTGGACGAGGTGGTCACAGACGAGGATATCGCCGTCGTGGTGGCTAGCTGGACGGGCATCCCGGTGACGACGATGCTGCAGACGGAAGCCGAACGGCTGGTGAACATGGAGGAGCACCTCCATCGCCGGGTCATTGGGCAGGAGCAGGCGGTGGCCGCGGTGGCGGACGCCGTTCGGCGGGCCCGGTCCGGCCTGAAGGACCCGCGTCGCCCGGTCGGCTCTTTCATCTTCTTGGGCCCGTCGGGCGTGGGGAAGACGGAGCTGGCACGGGCGTTGGCGGAGTTCCTCTTCGACGACGAGGAGTCGCTCCTGCGGGTGGATATGAGCGAGTACCAGGAGCGGCACACGGTGGCGCGACTGGTGGGTGCTCCTCCCGGATACGTCGGCTACGACGAGGGAGGCCAACTGACGGAGGCCGTGCGTCGACGACCTTACCGGGTGGTGCTGTTCGACGAGATCGAGAAGGCGCATCCGGACGTCTGGAACGCCCTTCTGCAGATCCTTGACGACGGGCGCCTTACCGACGGTCACGGCCGCACGGTGGATTTCCGTAACACAGTGATCGTCATGACCTCGAACGTGGGCACGGAGTACGTGCAGAAGCGAGGCGGAGCGCTTGGGTTCCGCGTGCAGGCTGAGGAGGAGGCAACCGGAGGGACGCTCCCAAGAGGGCTCGACGACACTCTCAAGCGCACCTTCCGGCCCGAGTTCCTCAATCGGATAGATGAGATCATCGTCTTCCACAGCCTGACCGAGGGGCACGTTCGGCAGATCGTGGAGCTACAGATGCGCGACATCGTGGCTCGACTACAGGAGCAGGGGGTTCTTCTCACCCTGACCGAGGAGGCCAAGGACTGGCTGGCCCACGAGGGCTACGACCGGCAGTTCGGCGCCCGTCCCCTGAAGAGGACGCTTCAGCGCCTGGTGGAGAGCCCCCTGAGCCTCAAGCTGCTCAAGGGCGAGATCAGCCGGGGGATGACGGTGACGGTTGACGTGAAGGACGGTCAGCTCGAGTTCGTCGGCTCGGGAGCGGAAGCGAACCAGATGGCAGCCGCCACGGTCTAGGCCGGCGCGGGTAAGGAAACGGAGCGGGGGCGGTCAGTTGGCCGCCCCCGTTGAGTTCCGGCAGGAAGCGGCCGATCAGGGCCGCACGACCCGGTCGGCGTTCAGGAGTAGCTCGGCGAGCGAGTACATGTTGGAGACAGTGCCCACCCGCACTTGGTCCTTCAGCCCGTAGTAGTCCAGGCAGGTACCGCACAGCCAAACCTCAGTGCCGCCATCGGCCAGAGAGACTAGGTCGTCCCGCACCGGTGATTCCTCGGTGGCCAGGCGGACCCCGGCGTTCATGCAGATCAGGTGGTCCGGCCGGGGCTGGACCTCGGCGAGGCTGTGAAGGAAAGCGCGCATGAGCAGCGAGCCCAGTTCGGGTTCACCTTCCCCTATCCGGTCGGAAGCCAGGAGGATGACGATGGAGCCGCCAGTCTCGCGCGCAGATGGCTCGCGCGCCCTGGTCTCGAGCTGACCGGAGCCGGGGAACAGATCGATCTCGTGAAGGGCGCTCTCCCGCTGCCGCACTTCCGTCTGCCAGCCGGCGCTCTTCGCCATGCGGGTCACGTTGGCCACCGCAACTTCGTTGTCGACCAGGATCCGGCAGGGCTCATTCTCGGCCATGGCTCGTCGGGCCAGGACCACGGGCTGCGGACAGGCCAGCCCACGGGCATCTAGGGTCTGCATGGCGTCGACTCCTGTGCGCGCAATACGGATCTGATGATGCCATGGGTGGAGGGGAGGAGCCAGCTCCGGCAGGGCTGGCGCGGGTTTACGCTACCTTTACGGCACAATCACGCTCGGTTTACGGTTCGGCGCTGCGTTTCGGCAGTATCATGGTCGCGCGGTTCACCCTTCCACTCCTCGAGACGGAGAGCGGGGCGCTGTAGGCGAAGACAGCGCCCCGCTCTTCGCCGTGTTGGCGGTTCACCGGGGAGAAGGCAGCAGGATAGAGTCGCTGGCAGCGCGGAAGGGGGTCGACCGGGAATGGACTGCTTCTGGTCGGCCAGGGAGCGGAAACGAAATGGCTCCGCTTAACCGTGTGCTGGGGAGTTCTGAACCTGCGTTGGCAGGTGGGGTCTGCATCGCTCGTTCAGCCAAACCGTTTGACGGGTCTCCGCATCCCGAGCGCCATATTAGGCCCCTTAGTCGGACTGTTGGCTCAGAACATTGATCCTGCATCACGGGTAAAGCAGAGCCATTTCTAACCTAGCATATCAGCCCTGCGGCAGCAAGTCGGGAACCAGCGTGGGCACTCTGTCAGCGGCTGCGCGAGCACTGGCCTGGCGGCGCAGGGGCGCCACGTCGAACCGGCTGCCCACGGCCACGTACTCCTCCGGCAGGTCCGAAAGCGGGTAGGCGCGCCAGAAGAGCTGGTTGGCGCAACTGAAGATGGCGACGCGCCTGAGGCTGCGGGCGGCGGATGTGCCCAGGTAGAGCTCAACCATGTCCAGGTCTTCGCTGATAGTCTGCAGCCGGTCGGCTCCATCAGCGTCGCCCAGGGAGCCTATCCGGGCACGTATGCGTTGTAGGGCTCCCTCGCGCAGCGCGGGGGTACTGACATCAAGGTAGATGCTGAGGGCTATGCCGCCGTCGGCATCAAAGCGCTCCAGTAGCTCGAAGTCCTTTCTGCTGATCACCACTCCTCCGTAACGACAACAGGCCGCCCTGGGGGCGGCCCGCCTCTTGCGGCATGACACCGCTTTCGCCGACGGTCGGCGGAGCGGTGTTTAGTGGCGTCGATCCATCTCTTGCTGGCGAACACCACTGTCCCCAGGGATTCAGATGCACTTCATCGTGCATACATAACTATAGCGGACCCGGCCTTTGCTGTCAATGCCCTCGCCGTACTGGGCCTTGCCGTAGCTCACCCTGCCGGCTGGCCGGTTGTTGCTGTAGCTACACCCCTGGAAGCAGCAGGAATCGTGCCGAAAGACTGTGCCGCGGGACGCCGGAAGTGACGGCGCCGTTAGGCGGCCTCTTCACGCTTGTCGCGCTTAGAGAGGAACTCGCGCACCTCGGCGCGCGCCTTCTCGAAGCGCTTGATCAGAGCCGCGTCGCTGAGTTTGGCCGAATTGACCGCCCGGCGGGCGCAGGAAGCGCAGCCAAGAGACGCCTTGTACGAGCCCAGGTCACACTTCATGCACTCACTGAGCCGCACCATGGTCAAGCAGAAGGCCAGCTTGTCCTCATGGTCATCCGGAAGCTGTTGGATGGTCTCCACCAACTCCTGCCATTCGGGACCTCTGAGATTAGCGACGGCCGGGATGGCCTTGCAGGGAAAAAGTATCTCGCTGTGGAGCGTCATCCAGACACCTCAGGATTAGTCGGGCTATCGGGCCCGTGTGCCACCAAACACTGGCATACCATCATGGAATATTAGCACACGAAGACAACGATGTCAATAGAAGTGTTTACATCTAGCCAAGCTTAGTGTTGTGATCTCGCTGCTCGGCGGTCCCACGGGGGCGGTTGTAGTGCCGGAAGGCGAGGTGGTAGAAGAGCACGGCTGCCAGCAGAGCCGAGCCGGCTACGGCGAAGAGGGGGCCGTAACCCACCCGGACGATCGCCTGACCGGCGCCGAGGGAGGCGATACCCCAGGTGGCGTTCCAGGCCACGCTCCGGTAGGCCACCGTCCGCGCCTGGCGGCGGGGGTGCACCACCTCCGCGAGGAAGGCGCCATCCAGAGGCCAACCGGCCATGTCAGTGACGTTGCGCAGAAGCACGGCCAGCACCCCGAGCCAGGCCCCCGGGTTGAGGGCTAGCAGGATCAGCATCGGAGCGCCGGCAGCCCGGACAAGCACCATCGTGCGCACCGTACCGATCCGATCGGCCAGCCGTGAGGCGGCCACCGTGGCCACCGCGGCCAGAAGAGAGCTTGCCGCCAAGATGAAGCTGATGCTGGAGGCCGAAAGGCCAAGGACGCGGCTGAAGTACACGTTCACGAAAGGACCCACCAAGGCGCCACTGAAAGCGAAGAGCAGGGTGGCGCCCACGAGGAGCGTCGTCAGGCGGCGGGACTCCGCCGGCGACCGGTCAAGCGGCGGTGCCGTTCCTCCTGTAGCCACCTCTGGCGGCGGACCTTCTGACTTGTCCGTGGTGCGCGATATGGGTATGGCGGCCAGCAGGCCGACAAGGGCCCCAAAGGCGAGACTGATCCGAAAGGCCATGATGCTGTCTGCGCCGCCGAGGCCGAAAACGGTGGAGAAGAGAGCCGGGAGTTGGCCGCCGATCAGGCTGCCGGTGGTGCCGGCAATGGAGATGGCGGCGGAGTTGGCAGAGAAGACGAGGGTGCGTTGGGCCGGGCTGGTGTTGACGGCGAGGAACGGGGTGTAGGGGACGACCCGCATGGCAAAGCCGATGCCGGTCACGACATTTAGCAGGGCCAAGGCTACCGGGCTCGCCACCAGGCTCATGCCCAGTGCACCCACGGCGATGACCAGCGTGCCCACAATGAGGACCGGACGCGGCCCCACCCGATCGGCAAGAGCGCCGGTGGGTATGGCCCCCACCGCAATGGCGCCCATCTGTACCAGGGACAGGAGACCGATGAAGTCCTCCTGGTAGCCGAGAGCGACCAGGTAGAGGTTGTAGAGCAAGAGGAAGATGCCCGAGACCCCCACATTGGACAGGAAGACCGTCCAGAGGAACAGGCTGGCATTCCGACCTATGCGCACCCCGCTGCCGCGGGCCCGGAGCAACTGCCGCAGTGCCATCCGCCTCGCTCATCGAGCGCGGGCGCCGGCGCCCGCAAGATGCTGGGACTGAGAGGCCGTCAGTATAGCTGTCGCCGACCGGCTGGCAAGCCATCGCTCGGTCCGGCGGGCGGAGAGTCTCTTGCCGGGACGCGGTGGCACGCTATACTCGCCGGCACTGATGTTGGACGGCAGGGGGAGCGAGGGAAGATGCTGACATGTCCCGAACAGCGCACGATTGAGGCTTTCAGAACAGCGTTTGGCTATTCGCCGGCGCTCATCGCCCGCGCGCCAGGCCGGGTCAATCTCATCGGCGAGCACACCGACTACAACGACGGCTTCGTCTTGCCGGTGGCCATCGATCGGGCGGTGTATGTGGCCGCCGCACCCCGTCACGACGACCGAGTGCGCGCCGTATCGCTCGACTACGGCGAGCGGGCCGAGTTCGGCCTCGCCAACGTGAGCCCGGCTCCGGAGCAGCGTTGGAGCAACTACGTGAGGGCGGTGGCTTGGGCGCTCCAGGACCGAGGGGTGACGCTGCGGGGCGCGGACGCCCTGGTGCACGGCGACGTGCCCATCGGCGCGGGACTCAGTTCGTCGGCGGCCCTTGAGGTGGCGACAGCCAGGGCGCTGCTTGCCGTAGCCGGCGAGGATTTGCCTCCGGTGGAACTGGCACTGACGGCGCAGGGAGCTGAGAACGACTTCGTGGGCATGCAGTGCGGCGTGATGGACCAGTTCATATCCGTGCTCGGACGCCGCGACCACGCACTGCTTATCGATTGCCGGTCGTTGGAGCACCACCTGGTCCCCCTGCCGGCCGGGTACTCAGTGGTGGTGGCGAACACCATGAAGCAACGTGGTCTGGTGGACTCGGAGTACAACCGTCGCCGCGCCGAGTGTGAAGAGGGGGTACGCGTCTTTGCGGAGCGACTCCCGGGGGTCCGGGCGCTGCGGGATGTGGGGCGCGATCAGCTCGAGGAGTGCCGCGGTCTGCTCCGGCCGACGGTATACCGGCGCTGCCGCTACGTCGTGGAAGAGAACGAGCGCGTTCTCGCGGCGGGGCAGGCCCTGGTTGAGGGCGACCTGGCGGCCTGCGGACGGCTTATGGGTGAGTCGCACGCCGGGCTGCGTGATGACTACGAGGTCAGTTGCGCCGAGTTGGACCACATGGTTGAGGCGGCGGCCGATCTGCCGGGCCTGGTGGGAGCGCGCATGACGGGCGCCGGGTTCGGTGGCTGCACGGTGAACCTAGTGCAGTCGGACAGAGTAGACGCGTTCGCGGCGGAGTTGGCCAAGCGCTACGCTCAGATAACGGGCGTTACGCCGGAGATCTACGTTTGCCGCGTGGAGCAGGGGGCGGAGGTGAAGAGGCTGCCCTAGGTGGGGGCAGCCTCGAGCATCGTCCGATAGTGGCGGTCAGGACAGCGGGGCCCTCGCGCCTTTGGGGGAAGGAAGGACTAAGCCTCCTCTTCCTCCTCCTCCTCGTCCTCGACCACGTCCTCGACTACTTCCTCTGCCTTGGCGCGGGCCGCGCGAGCCGTCTTCTTGGCGGACTTGACATCTTCCTCGGCATCATGCTCCGCAGTGCGGCTGGCATCGCGGAACTCGCGGATGCTCTGGCCGATGGCGCCACCGATCTGCGGCAGCTTACCGACACCGAAGATGATGATGACGATCACGAGGATGATGACCAGTTCCAGTGGTCCGAGATGTGGCATTACTCCCCTCCACGGATTGCCGGCACCGCTCGTCGGCGCTTCGGCTTCATGTTTCGCTGGCGCATGTGCGGATACCCGTCGGCATTATAGCACAGCATGGGTGCCCGCCAAATCGCTATACGCACTTTCAGGGCGCGACTTGCACGAACTGACCCTCGCGGACTTGGAAGACGTAGACTTTCTGGTCCTGCAGGTCCCCCTGCTCGTCGTAAGCGATGCGTGCCGCCAGGCCCTCGTAGTCGAGACGGCGGATTGCTTCCCCCAGGCGATCGGCGTCGGTCGTCTTGGCCTGCTGGGCGGCGCGGATTAGCACGTCCATGGCCATGTAGCCCACGATGCTGTAGGTGTCGGGGTTTCGCTGCTCCACCGCCTGGTATTGCGACACCCACTTGTCGTCCACGGCGGTGGCGGGGCTGGGAGTGAAGCCGCTGACATAAGCCCCCTCAGCCGCCGGGCCGGACTCGTCTATCAGGGCGGAGAGGAAGCAGGCATCGCTGGCGAGGAAGGGCACGCTCACGCCGGCCTCACGCAGTTGCGGTAGCAGCACGTATCCCTCTGTCTCGTAGGCAGCCAAGAAGACGGCGTCGGGCTGCACCCGCTGCACCTCGGCAACGGCGGCGTCGTGCCGCTCCGCTGCCTCCTCGATGACGATGTCGGCGGCTACCTCGGCCCCGAGGAGCTCCAGGTTGTCGACTATCAGGTCGCGTAGGCCGTTGCCGTAGTCGTCGTCCAGGTGCACGACGGCGACGCGGCGGGCGCCGAGCGTGTTGACCAGGAACTCGGCGTCGATGCGACCCTGGGTCTCGTCGGTGGCGTTGACCCGGAAGAAGTTGCGGTAGCCGAGATCGGTGAGGGTGATATTGGACGCGGTGGGGGTGACTACGTTCACGCCGGCGCCGTCGTAGATGCGCATGGCGGCGAGCGTCTGGCCGCTGTTGTAGTGGCCTATGATGCCGAGCACGTCCTTGCCGCCGGCTAGGTCCTGTACCACAGTCTGGGCCACGTCTGTCGCCACGTCGCTGTCCGCTTCGTCGTCGACCGCCTCGACCACGATGCGGCGGCCGAGGACGCCCCCCTGGAGGTTGGCCTGCTCGGCCCGCAGGCGAGCTCCTCCGAGTACCGTCTGGCCGCCGTTGGCCTGGAAGCCGGAAAGGGGAACGGCCACATAGACGGTCAACTCGCCTTCGGGAGCGGAGCGGCCACAGGCACCCAGGGCGACTAGTGCCAGCAGTAGAGCCAGCATGAGGGCTACGGTACGTCTCACGGTTGTTCCTCCGCGGAACGGCGATAGAGCTCGTCGAGGGTGGAGACCACGTCGCTGAGCGCCGTCACCTGGTTGTCGATGTCTTCGCTGAGGCGCTGCATGCGGCCGCTGCCCACATCTTTGGCCTCCAGCAGGACGACCTGGGAATAGATGGTACCCAGGCTATTGACGGTGTTCTCCAGCTGGAGCCGCCCGGACTCGACGGTGTGAGCCAGCTCCTGCAGGTTGGCGAGGTGGGTCTGCTTGCCCGCCAAGGCTTCCTCCAACTGGTGACGCACGCCCGCGTCGGTGGCCTTGATGATACGGGCCTGGTAGGCGCGGATCTCGTCCGGCGCTTCCTTCAGGTCGCGCTGCACCAACGTGTCGCTTGAGATGCGGTCGAGCCTCTCGGCGAGGCCGTACACCTGGGCCAGCCACTGATCCACCTGATTGGCGATGTCGGAGAGGCGATCGCGCAGGACGCCGTCTCGCCGGCGGGCGACTCCGCTCTCGATGGCGGAACGGTACTGCAGGGCGCGGTCGAGTTGGGCCTTGAGCTGCGGCTGCCGTAGGCGGGCGGGATCGAAGCGCTGGCGCAGCATGTCGGCCACCACCTGCTCGCCGGTGCGCACGTCGGTGATGCTGGTCCAGATGATCAGGGCCTCAGCGAGGCCGAAGAGGACCATCCAGTACCACCAGCGCCAGAAGCTGAAGGGTTGAGGCAAGAGACCGATGGCAAGAATGGCGAGAGCTATGGTGACGGCGCTCTCCAGCCGGAGCACGGCGTGGGCGACGATGGCCCGCAGGGACTGGCGGCGAAGGGGTGTCTCACTCATGGCGGAGGCTCTCCAGCGCGGCGCATATCTCGGCCGCCGCTTGCTCCAGGGCAGGGCGCGAAGCATGATCTCGCCCGGGGGCGTAGAGGCGGATGCCGTCGTCGCGGTAGCGGGGGATCACGTGCATGTGGGCGTGGAAGACGACCTGCCCCGCTGGCCGCTCGTTGGCCATCCACAGGTTGACGCCGGCCGCCCCGAAGGCGCTCTTGAGGGCGCGCACCAGGCGCGAGGCGGTCGTCATCAGGTGCCGGCTCAGCTCGTCGGGCATGGTGTAGAGGTCGGGATAGTGCTCGATGGGTATGACCAGAGTGTGCCCACGGCTCACCGGATTGATGTCCATGAACGCCAGGGTGTGGTCGTCGCGGTGCACGATGGCGGCCGGGTCTTGGCCGGCGATGATGCGGCAGAATGTGCAGTGTGGTTGGGAGGCGGCTTCGGTCATGCTTCGGGCCTCGGTCAGCAAGTCGGGCGGATCGGAGAGCCGATGGCGCTAGTGTAGCACCGAGGGGCGCGGAGGGGTAGCGGAAGCGTGAGTGCCGGGCGGCTCGCGCTGACGCGGTCCCGGTCCCAGATTCTTCCGGCGGACGCGCTTGACCCGTAGCCGCCGGGCACGTAGGATCTGGTACTAGCCGTGTACTGACCCTACAACGCCGCAATATACGTAGAGGATTATCATGGGGCTGTGGACGATTGGACATAGTGGCGTGCCCTTCTCTCGCTTCCTCGAGCTCTTGCGGCATTACGAGATCGCCGTGGTGGGCGACGTACGTAGCCAGCCCTACAGCCAGTGGGCGCACCAGTTCAACCGGGAGACGCTGGCTCGCGACCTGGAGGCTGAGGGAATCACCTACCGGTACCTGGGCGACGCCCTGGGGGGAAGGCCGGCGTGGCTGGCCCCGGGAGAGAAGCCGGACTACGACGACATGGAGCAGCGGCCTGAGTACCTGGCGGGAATCGAGGCGCTTCTGTCACTGGCGGCGGAGGCGCGGGTGGCCATCCTCTGCAGCGAGGGTGACCATCGCCAGTGCCACCGGCACCACCTCATCACCCAGACGCTGCTCCGGCGCGGCGTGGGCGTCATACATATCCGGCCGGATGGCAGCACCGCGCCCGGTGAGCTGATCGCGCGCCAGCTGTCGCTCTTCGGCTAAGGTCGGTCCCCCGTCTAGCCGATAGTCCAGCTAGGAGCTTGCCCATGCCTACAGTTTGCACCATCGGTTACCAGTCCAAGCCTCTCGCGGTCTTCATCGGGCAATTGCGCCAGGCGGGCGTGGAAGCGGTTATCGACATCCGCCTCAAGAACACCTCTCACCTGGCGGGGTACACCAAGCGCGACACGCTGGAGTTCCTTCTGACCGAGGGCTTCGGGATCGCGTACGAGCACCACTCTGAACTGGCCCCCACGGAAGAGATCCTCGAGACCTACCAGAAGGACGGCGACTGGGAGCGGTACCTAGCTGGGTTCCTGCCGCTGCTGGAGGAGCGGCGCGCCGCCGATGTCGGCCGGGAGGTGCTGGCGCGGTACCAGACCGTCTGCCTCCTCTGCGCCGAGTCCAAGGCCGAGCGCTGCCACCGCCGCCTGGTGGCGGAACACTGGGCGACCCGGCTCCCCGGGGTCGCCGTTCGCCACCTGTAGGGAGGGTACCTAGTTGGCGCGACAGGAAGTGCTGCTCCTGGCGATCACGAGGATGCTCAGCGGCATCTGCACCGCCGGCTTCATTCAGGAGCCGGACCCGGTGACGGGGCTGAAGTGGGTTCGGCCGGTGAAGGCGTTCGACACGCTGCTGGCCGAGGATATGGCCGGGGACGACGGGACCCTGCCGCGCTGCGGCGACGTGGTTGAGCTGGACCTGCGCGAGCCCCGGCCGCAGCCGCCCCACGTTGAGGACCGGCTGGCAGAGCTCATCCGCCACCGCCCTCACGTGGTGGACCGTCTGGAAGGCGCCGACTGGGCCAAGTTCCTGGCCGGCCACCTCGACCCGGCGCCCGAGGACGTGCTGTGCACTGGCAAGCGATCCCTCTGCCTGGTCCAGCCTGAGGACGTTTGGGCCAACTTCAGCCTGGACAACTACAGCGGCAAGTTCGAGGCGCGCATGGGCTTTCGGCTGGCCGGGGAAGCGAACCATCCGCGGGCTGTCAGCCAGCGGGGCGTGTCGGTCACCTGCCTGGAGTGGGAGGCCAGAGGGCGCCAGTGGTTGAGCGACCACGGTGGGAGCCTGGTCCTGGACCGCGAGGCGCTGTTGGAGCGGCTGGGAGCGGAGGCCGTCTACCTGACGGTGGGCCTGAGCCGGGCGTACCGGGGGGAGTACTGGCCCCTGGTGGTGGGGGTGCACGCGGTGGCAGCGGAGGCTGGAGCACGCCATGCCGGTTGATCCCAGACAGAACGAGCCTGTCTTGCCCCGCCTGGGACTGGGCAGCGAATCAGTGGGTGGCTTGAGCGCGGCGGAGCGCTCCCAACTGCTGGGCTTCCTGTTGCGCTGGGGACACTTCGAGGAACTTCACGCTTGTCTGGATGTCCTCATCGCGGCCAGGCCGAAGCTGGTGTCGCTTCAGGACCTGCGCGTGCGCGCCTACCTTGCTGAGGGCCGGCCGGACGAAGCGCTGGCGGTCATGCAGCGACGGCTCGATCAGCGGGCCTCGGTCACCGCACGAGTGCTGCTCGCCCGCGTGCACCTAGCCCGCGGCAGCGTGACCGAGGCGAGCCGGATCACGTCGGACCTGGTGCAGGCGGAGCCGGACAGCGTACTGGCGTGGGGGCTGGCGGTGGACGCGGCCCTGGCCCGCGGCGACCTACCGTCGGCCCGCGCCGCCTGCCGCAACCTGGCTGGCCTCACCCCGGGAAGCCGGAGCTACCTTCGCTGCATGGTGTCGGTCCATCGCGCGGCGGAGGATTGGGTCACGGCCACCTCCTACGCGGTGGCGTTGCTCACCTCCGACGCCGAAGTACCGGTCGGCCTGGCCGATCTGAGGATGTTGCAGGAGTACTTCCAGGCTTCCGGAGACCTGACGCGCGTCGCCGATATCGAGGCGGAGCTCGCCGGGCGGTATGCGGCGGAGCTGGCGGAGTTGGTCCAAGCCGGCTCTGGCCTGGAGACCCCGGCTCTGCCCGCCAGCGAGCCAGAGACAGAAGCTACCCCGGCCACCGAAGCGATCTCCGGCCTCGGAACGGTCGAGGTCACCGACGCGGAAGCGGAGCGCGTCCGCGAGGCAGTGCGGGACCGGTTCGGCTTCGAGTCGCTGCTGCCCGGCCAACTCGAGGTGCTGGCGTGCGCCCTGCGGGGCGAGGACGTGCTCGCCATCCTGCCCACGGGTGGCGGGAAGTCGCTCTGCTACCAGTTGCCCGCGCTCGTGGCCGAGAGCGGCACCACACTCGTGGTATCGCCACTGATCGCCCTGATGAAGGATCAGCTGGACTCTCTGGCGGCGCGCGCCGGCGACTTGGTCACCGCGGTGAACAGCAGCCTGGACGGAGACGAGCTGAGGCGCCGGCTGCACGAGGTGGAACGAGGGCATTGCCGGCTGGTCTACGCCGCCCCGGAGCGGTTGCGGCAGCCGCCTTTCCTGGCCGCCCTGAAGCTCGCCGGTGTGAAGCGCTTGGTTATCGACGAAGCCCACTGCGTCAGCGTCTGGGGTCACGACTTCCGTCCCGACTACCTGGCCATCGGACGGGCGCGAGCCGTCTTGGGGGAACCACCCCTGCTCTGCGTCACCGCTACCGCGCCCGAGAGAGTGCGGCGCGACATACTCGCGACCATGGGCGAGATGCGGGTGATCGTCGGCGATGTGATGCGGCCCAACCTGCGGCTGGAGGTGGCGCGCACCGGCAACCTGGACGACAAGTACCAGCGGCTGTTGGCCCTGTGTCGCCAGGAGTCGGGTAGTGGCATCGTGTATGTGGACACGCGGGATCGCGCCGAGGAGTTGGCGGCGCTGCTACGGGCGCAGGGTCTGTCGGCCGTGCACTATCACGCCGGCATCGAGGACCGATCGGCCGTACAGGACGAGTTCATGTCCGGCCAGGCGCGTATTGTGGTGGCTACCGTGGCCTTTGGGTTGGGCATAGACAAGCCCGACATCCGCTTCATCATCCACTTCGCCCCGCCACCGTCACTGGAGAACTACTACCAGGAAGCCGGCCGGGCTGGAAGGGATGGCCTGCCGGCCCGCTGCGTACTGATGTTCAGCCCATCGGACCGCGCCACGCTGACTAGGCGGGCGAAGCGCGATCTCCTCTCTCAGGTCTACCTGCGGTCGGTGCATGCCGCCGTGGAGGCCTGCCTCCAGGGCGAGCGCACTGGGCACTTGGCCATGTCCCAGCTCCAGCGCGAGCTCCGCGAGGAGGATGAGCTCAAGGTCAGGGTGGCACTGAGCTTCCTGGAGCGCGCCGGGCTGCTGCGCCGCGACTTCGATGTCCCGCGCGGCGCCCGCGTTCGGGTGGACCTGCAGTGGATCCCCGAGGGCGAACCAGAGCTGCTGGCCTTCTGCCGGGCGGCCCGGCTCCGGCGCGGGCAGATGGTCAGCCTGGATCTGGTGGAGACCGCGCGAGAGGCTGGGTTCGATCCGGTGGATCTAGAGCTGCAGCTGGTTCGTTGGGCGGCAGAAGGGCTGCTGACCTACCGGCCGGCTGGTCGGGATATACTGCTGGAGCTGCCTGTCGCCTCTACCCAGGCCTGGGACCGCCTGGCCGAACTGCTGGAGCAGCACCAGCTGATTCAGGCCCAACGCGTCTCCGACATCGCCGCCTACGCCGAGACGAGGCGGTGCCGCCACGGGTACGTGGGGCAGTACCTGGGCGGGCGAGTCGTGAGCAAGTGCCAGGCCTGCGACAACTGCAAGGCGTCGAAGGTTGCTGCTGCCGTTCTGCCGAGCGAGGCGGAGCAACTGCGCGAGGTGCTGCAGTGCGTCGCCGATGGTCTTTGGGGATGGGGGCGCGTGAGCCTGGTCCACATTCTGAGAGGCGATCCGGGGGCGCCGGGGCGCGGCCGCGATCAGCTCGGGTTCGGGGCCTTAGCGTACCGTTCGCGGTCGGCGGTGGAGGGAATGCTCGCCCGGCTGGAGGAGGCGGGGCTGCTCACGGCGCGGCGCTTGGATCACGGCGGCGAGGTGCTCGAGCTCACTGAGGCCGGCGATGACGCCATCCGCGATCCGGCCGTACTTGGGGAGCTGACTCGGCCGACGGTGGAGCCGATTCGTTCGAAGCTTGGTCCGGAGCCGGTTGGGCCGCTCGACGAAGCGCTCTTCCAGCGGCTGCGGGCGTGGCGTCTGGAGGTGGCGCGTGCACAAGGAGTCGCGCCGTTCATCGTCTTCTCGGACAAGGCGTTGCGGGCCATAGCCGCTCGCGGGCCATCCACGTTGGAGGAGTTGGCTGAGGCAAAGGGAGTTGGCCCTGCCAAGCTGGCGCAGTACGGCGAGGCGGTCATCGAAGTCTGCCGGGCATTCACTGCGGACGCCCGGGACATCGGCTGAGGTCAGGAGGAGGGGCGCTGTTTGAGAGCGGCGGGTCATCTGGGTTACCATGCTGCTGCTATGGACAGTTGACCCGTGAGTGGGAGGGACCCATGTCATCCTGGCAGGACGCATACAAGGTACTCGCCGACCAACTGACCGACCGCGGCATCAACGTGGAGGAAGTCAAGGCGCTCCTCAAGGCGCAGCGGATCGAGACGCCTTCCTGGGGCTATGGCGACTCGGGCACCCGCTTCAAGGTCTACGCGCAGGCGGGGGCGGCGCGCACGCCCTTCCAGAAGATAGCCGACGCGGCGCAGGTGCACCGCTTCACCGGCGTCTGCCCCTCGGTGGCGCTGCACATCCCCTGGGATCGGGTGAACGACTGGGGCGAGCTCAAGGGGTACGCCGAGGGCCTGGGCATGACCTTGGGCGCCATCAACCCGAACCTGTTCCAGGACGACGCCTACAAGCTGGGCAGCCTCGCCAACCCGGACCACGGTGTC
>ENA-UOUL01000159-UOUL01000159.1-bioreactor-metagenome-genome-assembly--contig:-NODE-159-length-110921-cov-6.251669_pt1 | contig 110921 bp, 91 predicted proteins | sample MGYA00249838_ERZ747220 | MGnify/ENA primary metagenome ERZ747220 (study PRJEB28778, sample SAMN05720191) | bioreactor metagenome | isolation source: Anaerobic biogas reactor | place: USA:Washington... | reverse complement strand
CTCCCGCCGATAGGGTGGTCGGCGGGCACAGGAGAAAGTGGGCGAACGTCCCATGGGCCCAGCGGGCGAAGTGGCCGATGGGGACGGAAGAAGAGGCGGCTGTCAGGATGTTCACACTCCGCTGGACGAGAGGTCAGATGTACGCAGCAGCGGGAGCACTGTCCGGCACGTCGCGGGGTGTCGCAGAAAGGCGTCCGGCGACCGGGCCGCACGTGCGCGTCGTGCCGCGGAGAGAGGGGATGCGACACGGGCTCCGGGCACACGGGGATGATGCGGCGTTGGCGCAGGTCCGCCGCCGGGAACGCGGCTTCACGCTCATGGAGTTGCTGGTGGCGGTGCTCATCGCCGGCATCTTCTTCGCCGCCGCCGCCCCGGTCTTCGTCAATGCCCTGCGCGTGACGCGGGACGACACGGCGCGGGTCACGGCGCAGAGCATCGCCCAGGAGAAGATGGAACAGATCCGCAGGCTCCAGTTCAATGAGCTCCCCAAGCTCACCGACGGCTCGGTGGATCTCAGCACCTGGATGGGTGGCGCCTTCAATACGACGGTCAAGGGGTACGTGGGGACGGCGGCCAAGACCTACACGGTCGCCTACACCGTCGCATTCGAGCCCGCCAGCGCCTCCCCGACCGCAGCGCAGCGTGCACAGGTGGAGGTCAGGGTGTCGTGGAGCGACGTCAACGGCCGTCCGGCCCATTTGAAGCTGGGTACCGTCCTGTCGCGGCAGTTCAGCGGCCCCGGCGTCCAGAAGGTGACATTGAGTCCGGTGAACATGCAGACGCCGCCGGAGCTCAACGGATCACCGACCACCGTGACCGTGTATCTCACGCCGCAGGACGCCGGTGAGAACAACGCGAACATCAGCTCCGTCGCGGTGACGGTCGCCGACGTGGACAACAGTTCTTTCACGCCGGCCGTGCTCACTGCCACGCCGGCCGCGGCGGGCGTCTACACCGCCACCTGGGACCAGAGCGGCGCGACCGTGAACGACACGTTCTCCTTCACGGCGCTGGCGACCGACATCAGCGGGACCCCGGGCAACCCGTTCACGGTGAGCGCCAAGCTGGTCACGGCGGCGGACCCGAACCCGGTGACGGGACTCACCATCGCGGAGGGCGACCGTCGCCTGCTGCTGACGTGGGACGACAGCGCCGCCGCCAGCTTCGATCACTACGAGATCTGGCGCGGGCCGTCTCCGAGCGCCGCGACGCAGCTTGTCGAGAGCATCCAGGCCTCCGGCTACATCGACACAGGGCTCACCAACGGCACCACCTACCACTATCGGGTCCGGGTGGTGGACACGGAGGGCAACGTCAGCCCGTGGGTGACCGGCAGCGGAGCGCCATCGGTCCAGGCCGATGTGACCGAGCCCGACACGCCGGGGTCCTTCACCGCCACGCGCGTCAACGCGAACGCGGTCCTGGCCTGGACCGTGCCGGGCGCAGGACCATCAGGCCTGGCCGGCTACTTCATCTATCGCGACGGGGAGCCATACGCGCGCTTCGCGCCGGGCGGCGAGGTGGGCGTGGAGGTGACCTACGAAGACGTGATCGGTTACTCGCTGGCGCACACCTATTCCGTCGTCGCTTTCAGTGGCGTCGGCCTGATCTCCGCTGCGACCCCCACGCTCACCGTCGATACGGCCACCGCGCCGCTCGCCGACCTCACGGTGACGACGACGCGCGCCTCGGCCGTCTCGATCAACCTGGTGCAGACCGATGTGAGGCCCGATCCCCGTGATGCGGGCACGAAGACGGCGACCTCGCTGGCCGGCGCGGTGTGGACCGGGTTGCCGTGCGGGATGTACAGGATCACCGCGACCCACGACGGTCAGCAGGTGATCCGCAACATCACGCTGACCCAGAACACGACCGTGACCAGCGGTTTTTGAGAGGTGCGGATGGGTCCTTCACCGGCAGGCGGCCAGCGCGGCCTCACGCTCGTCGAACTCCTCGTGGTCATGGTGATCCTCTCGGTCGTCACGACGATGCTGGTGATGATCTTCATCAACCTCCAGGGGGCCTACGGGTTCACCGTGAACAGCGCTCACGCCCGTGAGGACGCCCGGGGCGCCATGGAGACGATGGTCGCCCATATCCGCAACGCGCAGGTCCCCACCACGGGGCCACATGCCGGGATGTCGCCGATCGTCTCTGCGGCGGGCGACAGCATCTCGTTCTACACCACGCACGGCACCGCGGGCGGCACGGGCACTCCCGTCCTGGTGCGCTACAGGTACCGGTACGAGCCGGCGGCGGGGGTCCGCACGCTGGCCTACCAGCGCGACACGAACGGCAACCACCTCATCGACAGCGGCGACCTGGAGCAGGTCCTGTCGCGCGACGTCATGGACGGCGACCCGAACGGCGACGGGAGCCAGACCGACCGTGTCGACCTGTTCACGTACTCGTACTTCGACACGGGCGGGAACCTGCGGACGACGGGCGCCACGTACACGGCGACCGGCAACGTCGCCACCGGTGTCGCCGCGGTGCCCGCGGCGAGCCTCGCCAGCATCGTGAGCGTCAACATCCGTCTGATCGTCGATCTGAACCCGCGGCGCTCCCCCGTGTATCTCGATCTCCGCAGCACCGTCCAGCCGCGCAACCTACGGCAAGAGTAGGAGGAACGACCATGAACAGGTATCGGAGTCAGGGGGGAGTGGCGCTGGTCATGGTGATCGGCTTCGTCGCCGTCCTCCTTGTGCTGGGCACGGCGGTCGCGCTCGTGATGGTCAACGACATGGGGGCCACCTCCGACACGACGGCGCGCTCCAAGGCGTTCAACGTGGCCGAGGCCGGCCTCGACATGGGGATGTTCAGCCTGAGCTCCACCTGGCCGAGCAGCCCGCCCGCGGCGGGCACGCCGGTGACGCTGAGCTCCGACCTGCGGACGATGCTCTCACCGGCGGACTTCCCGACCAGCGCCGGCAAGTCCTTCGTGACCGTGACGATGTCACCGGGCAGCGACGACAGTCACATGCTGCTGCAGTCGCAGGCCAACGTGGCGGGCAAATCGGTCAAGCTCGAGACGATGATCGTGCGGCAGAGCGTGGGCCTCTCAAGCCTGGTCCCCGGCGTCGCCCTCTACTCAGGCGGCGACACGACCATGTCGGGCAGCGGGACGATCACCTCCCCGCTTCAGAACCACACGCCCACGGGCTCCGTGTACGTCTACGGCAGCGCCAAGATATCGGGCTCCCCCAATCTCAGCACCGTGGGACTGAAGGTGAGGAACAACCTGACGTACTCGGGCACTCCGTCGTTCAGCTCCATCGTGACGCCGAACGACCCGACGGTGCCGACCTTCGACGCGTTCCTGCCGCAGAGCCAGATCGACTACCTCGCGCAGCTCTCCAAGGCAGCGCCGTCGTCTCCCCCGGGTGTGGTCGAGGTGCCCAACAACGGCACGATCCCGACTACCGCGGCCGCGGTCCACGTCAAGGGCAAGGGGAGCATCTCGGGAAGCGGGACCTACAACATCGGCTCCCTGTACGTGGACGGCAACCTGAGCGTGTCGGGGAGCACGACGCTCAACATCGGCTCACTCTACGTCGGCGGCAACCTGAGCATCTCCGGCACGACGAAGCTCACCAACCTGGGCCCCACATGGGTCGGCGGCTCGGCCGACATCTCCGGCAGCGGTCAGTGCCGGATGCCGCTGCTCGTGGCGCAGGGGGACGTCGAGGTCAGCGGGAGCGGGACCTGGGGCGGGACCGGCGTCGGCGCGAGCGTGGAGCCGTGCATCGCGATCAGCCTCACCGGGAACCTCAAGTGGTCGGGCAGCTCGGCCTTCTACGGCCTCATGGCCGCTCCGAAGGGCAAGGTCAACATCAGCGGCTCGGGGTGGGTCTACGGCTCGGTGCTGAGCGCCAAGGCCGCGGATCTGAGCGGCAGCAGCAGGATCGCCTACAACGGCGACGTGGTCGCGAGCATCCACACCGGCAGCGCGACGATCGCCAAGCGGGTGCCCGGCACCTGGAGGCAGCTCCCGGCGGAGTGAGGCGCGGGGGCGGGCGCGTCCGGGCGGTCCGCGCGCGCTCACCGGCCCGCTCGTCAGGCTACGTCCGTCCGCCGAGTCGGCGAAGCTGCTGCTGCGGCGTGAAGAGGCGGCCGGGGGCGAGGTAGCTCACGATGCTCGCCGTGAGCGCCACGGCGGCGAGCAGCATGAACATCACCACCGCCTGCAGGCGCACGGCCTGCAGCGGCTCGGCGCCGGCGAGGATCATGCCCGTCATGGCGCCGGGCAGGAACACCAGGCCCGTGGTCTTGGTCGAGTCGATCACCGGTACCATGGCGAGGCGCACCGAGCGCCGTGCCAGCGTGGCGGTGCTCTGACGCGGCGAGGCCCCCAGCGCAAGGCTCGCCTCGATCTGGGGGCGCCTGTCCGCCGCGTCCTCGAGCAGGCGCACGGCGGTGACGGAGGCGACGTTCATGCAGTTGCCGATCAGCATGCCGCCGATGGGGATCACGTAGCGCGCTCCCGCCGGGATGATGCCGAGGACGAGCATGACGGCGAGGGTCGCCATGGAGGCGACGCCGATGGACGCCGCCGCGAGCGTCCACGCGCCGGGCAGGCCGCGGGCCCGGCGCGCAGAGGTGATCACGGCGAAGAGCAACATGGCGGCCAGTGTGAGCGCCACGTAGAGCGGCCTGTCGGTCTGCAGGATCAGATGGATGATGTAGCCGACGGCCATAAGCTGGACGAAGGCGCGGACGCACGCCAGGCCGATGTCTCTCTCCACGTCGAGGCGCTGCCACCAGCTCAGGAGCAGCGCCACGGCGACCAGCGCGAGCGCCGCCGCGAGACTGGTGAAGCCGAAGGGCTCGGCGCCGGTCATCGAGGGGCCCCGGCGCCCAGCCGTCCTTCGACGAAGAGCCGTGTGGCCGCGGCGGCCGGCTCGTCGAGGAAGTCGGGGAGCGGGCCGCCGTCCATCACCCGGCCGTCCACGAGCAGGAGGCCGTGGTCGCCGATGCGCCTGGCCTGGGCGATGTCGTGGGTGACGAAGACGAACGTGAGGTCGGTCTGCTCGGCCAGCCGGAGCAGCAGATCCTGGATCAGCCGGCCGGCCGTCGGGTCCAGGGCGGAGGTCGGCTCGTCCAGGAGCAGCGCCTGGGGGTCATTGGCCAGCGCGCGCGCGATGCTCACGCGCTGCGCCTCGCCGCCGCTGAGGTCGACCGCCGGTTGTGAGAGGAGGGTGGCCGGAAGCCCGACGCGCTCGAGCAGCGCGGCCGCGAGCTCGCGCTCGTCGGCCGCCGCAGGCACGCTTCCGGCCCTGCCGTCCGGGCCGCGTCGTCCACGCGCGCGCAGCCGCGGCCCGTACAGGACGTTGTCGAGCACGGTGCCGTCGAAGAGGGCCGGCGTCTGGAAGACCATGCCGACCCGGCGGCGCAGTTCCTGCACGGGCAGCTCCGACGCCGGCCGGCCGTCCAGCAGCACGCGACCGGCGTCCGGCTCGATCAGCCGGTTCAGGCAGCGCAGCAGCGTGCTCTTGCCCGAGCCGGACGGCCCGAGCACGGTGAACAGGCTGCCGCGCTCGACCCGGAGGCCCACGTCGTCGAGGATCGTCCGCCGTGAGCCGTTGAGCTCGACCGAGTAGCTGAGGCCCTCGGCGGCGAGGTGCGCGGGAGTCGGGACTGATCCTTCACGTGGGTCGTTCATCGTCTCAGCTTATCCCACGCGTCACCGGGTCCCGAGCGGTCGACTGACCGGCTGCGACATATACTTGGCAGGCGGGCGATTAGCTCAGGGGAAGAGCACCTGCCTTACAAGCAGGGGGTCGCTGGTTCAAATCCAGCATCGCCCACCACTCTCCGGCGCAGCTTCCCGCAGCCCGTCTCGACGACGGGGAACGAACCGCGGCGGTCGCCGCCCCGTCTCCCGGTCGACGAGGTCGACCGGAGGAGCATGGTCATGAAGGATGTGTGCACGATGCGCGGCCGGCGGGCCAGAGGGGCGACGACGTGGTGGCCGCGTGCGCTCCTGATCGCCGTGCTGCTGGGCCTGGGCTGTGCTGCGGCGTTCCTCGCCGGCTGCGGCAGATCCGTGCCGCCGCTGGAGGGTACCTCATGGAGGCTCACGGCCTGGTCCGTCAGCGCCCAGGACCCGGGCGATCTCACCATCACCGCCGCGTTCGCGGACGGGCGCATCAGCGGATCCTCGGCCGTCAACCAGTACGGCGGTCCCTACAGTGCGGGTGAAGACGGGTCGTTCTCCGTGGGCGAACTGGCGAGCACGATGATGGCGGGTCCTGAGCCGCAGATGCGGGCAGAGAGCGCCTACATCGCGCTGCTGGGCGCGGCCGCCGGGTACGAAGTGACCGCGGACTCTCTCACGCTCTTCGACGCGGACGGCAACGAGTCGCTCGTCTTCACGGCCGCCGACCGGTGAGACGCCGCGGGGCGGCGGGCGGCGGACCGCTCCGGTGAGATAGGGTACGCGCATGACCGTGCCCGCGGACACGACGCCTCCGGCCCCCGCCCCCGACGGTGCGGACGAGGGCGGCGCGCAGGCGGCGCGGGAGCGCCAGTCGCACGTGCGCCACGAGCTGCGCGCGCCGTTGGCCGTCATCTATCCGCTGCTGTCGCTGCTCGTCGACGGAGAGAGCGGGGCGCTGAGCCCGCAACAGCGCGAGCACCTCGTCGTGCTCGAGCGCAACGTCGAGCGCCTCGAGGCTCTTGTGACGGGCGTCGTCGACAGCGGCTGGTCGGACTGCTCTGCCGCGCCCGCGAAGCGCGAGCAGATCTCCCCGCTCGACCTCGCGGAGAGCGTGGCCGCCTTGCGGCGTCTCGACCGCTCAGGCGGTCCCGCCGTGATCGTGAAGCGGGCGGCGCCACCGACCCCGAGGGCATGGGCCGACGCCGACGATGTGCGTCAGATCGTCGCGGCGCTCATCCGCAACGCCACGACGTACACGCCGTCGAGCGGCCTGGTGAGCGTCTCCATGGCGCCCGCGGACGACTCCGGCACGGTGACGCTAGAGGTGGCGGACACGGGGCCGGGCATGTCGCCGGAGGAGCTGGCGCGGGCCTTCGAGTTCGGGTTCCGGGGAGAGGCGGCGACGCGGGTCAAGGCGCCGGGCCTCGGCATCGGGCTCTGGGTCTGCCGCCGCCTCGCGGAGCGCAGCGACGGCCTCCTCGCACTGGCGAGCGAGCCGGGCGGGGGCGTTCGGGCCACGCTCACGCTGCCGGCCGCCGCTTCGTGAGATAGAGTAGCGCGTGCCCCGGCGGGGCCGTGCCGACGACCGTGGAGGAAGATCTGGCAGCCAGCACGTCGACCTACCGAGAGCGTCGCACCCCACCCGACCGGGCGCCGCGCACGCTGTTCGTCACGAACGACTTCCCGCCGCGTATCGGCGGCGCCCAGTCGTACTACTGGGGCGTCATCCGCACCCTCGACCCATCCGAGGTCGCGATCCTCGCCCCGGCCCACATCGACGCGGCCGCTTTCGACGCCACCCATCCCTACACCGTGGTGCGTGCGTCCACGTCCGTGCTGTGGCCGACCGACGCCATGCTGCACACGGTGGAGCAGATGGCCGAGCGGGAGGGCGCGGAGCTCATCCAGCTCGGTCATCCGCTGCCGGCCGGCCTGATCGGCCCTCGGTTGCGGCGGCGGCGCGGCATCCCCTACGTCGTGTTCCTGGGCGGCGCCGAGGTCACGCTGCCCGGTGTCGTCCCCGGCGTGAACAACCTGCTGCGGCACGTGCTGGGCAACGCAGCGATGCTGCTCGCCGTGAGCGATTACACGGCGGCTGAGGCCCGCAAGCAGACCGGCGGCCGCGTGCCGGCCGAGGTGCTTCGGCCGCCGCTGCCCGTCGACGACTTCGTCCCGGCTGCCGGAGACGAGGCCGTCAGTCTGCGGGAGCGGTTCGGGATCGACGGCCAGGTGGTCGTCTGCGTGGGGCGCCTGGTCCCGCGCAAGGGCCAGGACAAGCTCATCGAGGCGCTCGCCCTGTTGCGCAGCGAGTTCCCCCGGCTGCACCTGGTGATCATCGGCGAGGGCAGGCTGGCCACGGGCCTGTACGACCGCGCCCAGCGACTCGGCGTCGGCGAGCGCGTGCACCTCACCGGGCCGCTGGCCGACGAAGCGATGAAAGAGTGGTTGCGCGCCGCCGACCTGTTCGCCTCCCCGTGTCGCAGCCGCTGGGGAGGTCTGGAAGTCGAGGGCTTCGGGATCGTGTTCGCCGAGGCGGCGCTCGCCGGTCTGCCGGTCATCGCCGGCCATTCGGGCGGCGCGCCTGAGGCGGTCAGCCACGGAGAGACGGGCCTCGTGGTCGACGGGCGCTCGGCTCAGCGCGTCGCCGCCGCCCTCGCCGCGATCCTGCGTCGGACGGTCGACGAGCGTCGGACGATGGGCGCCAAGGGACGCGAGCTGGCCTTGGCGCGGCACACCCCGGCCGTCGTCGGCGAGCGCTACCGCGATCTGCTGCGCCGGGCGGCCGCGCGGTGAGGCGTGCCGGGGACGGCCGCCGTTTCGGCGCGCTCCGTGCGCTCGCCTTCGCCGGGCTCGCCTGCGCGGCCGGCAGCATCCCCACCGGCAGACTCGTGACGCGGGCCCTGACCGGCCGTCGGCTTGAGGATCTGGGCGACGGCAAGGCGGGCTCGTCCAACGTCGCTCACAGCGTGGGCTGGAGGGCCGGCGCGGTCGTGCTGGCACTGGACGCGCTCAAAGCGTACGCGCCGGCGGCCACCGCGCGGCGCGCCGGCGCCGGCGACGGGGTTGTGGCGCTGACCGGCATCTCCGCCGTCGAGGGTCACATCGTCTTCGTCAAGGGCCGCGGCGCCGCCTCCGCCCTCGGCGCCGCCTTCGCCATGGACCCGGCGATGATGGCGGTCGGCTGTATCCCGCTCGTGGGCGGTAGCCTGCTGCGCCGGCACGCGCAGGCGGTGGCCGTGACGGCGCTCGTGCTGCCGTTGATCAGCCTCGCGTTGCACCGTAGTCCGCGTCGCGCACTGGGGCCGCTCGTGCTCGTGACCGCGCTGTTCGCGGCGCGCCTCGCCGGATCCGGAGGCGCGCCGTTCCCCAGCTCCCGAACAGTCCTCTGGAACCGGTTCTGGCTGGACCGCGACGAGCGCTGAGGATGGGGTCGCCGTGCGCGTAGGGCTGGTGTCGCCGTACTCCTGGACGATCCCCGGCGGGGTCAACCAGCACGTCGAGCAGCTCGCCGAGGAGCTCGAGGAACGTGGCCACGAACCGTGGATCATCGCGCCCGTCGGCGCGGTCACGCCGGCCCGCCGCGCCGTGCACAGCCATCGGCAGACGATGGCCGAGCGCTTCATTCCCATGGGTCTCGCCGTCCCGGTGCCGAGCAACGGATCGCTGGCCTATCTCAACTTCTCGCCCAAGATCCTCGCACGCATGGACCGCGCCGTCCGTTACGGACGGTTCGACGTGCTACATGTCCACGAGCCGGCCACGCCCCTGGTCTCGGGGCTCGCCGTGCTCATGGCGACCTCCCCCGTGGTCGGCACGTTCCACGCCGCGCTCGACGCGTCGCTCGTCTACGATGCTTTCCGGCCTGTGGTGGCGACGGCGATGCGCCGGCTGGACGTGCGCATCGCCGTGAGCGAGGCGGCCCGGGCCTTCCCCCAGAGCAGGTTCCCGGGGTCGTTCCGCATCATCCCCAACGGAGTGCCGGTGGAGATGTTCGCGCCGGCCGTGGGGGCCGCCAAGGTGCGCGGGCGGATCGTGTTCATCGGGCGCGCCGAGCGGCGCAAGGGGCTCGGCGTGCTGCTCCGCGCGTTCACGCTCCTGCGCCGTCGCATGCCCCACGCGACGCTGGTCGTGGCCGGCGCCACCCGGCGCCAGGCTTTGGAGGCCGACCACGACGGCAGCGACCTGCCCGTGGACATGACGGGCGTCGAGGCGCTGGGGTGGGTGGACGACGCCGAGAAGATGACGCAGCTCGCCCTGGCGGAGGTCGCCTGTGCGCCGTCGCTGGCGTCGGAGAGCTTCGGCATCGTGCTGGCCGAGGCCATGGCCGCCGGCGTCCCGGTCGTCGCCTCCGACCTGCCGGGGTACCGTGCGGTGCTGCGCGACGGGCGGGCCGGGCGGCTCACGCCGCCGGGCGACCCGGTCGCCCTGGCCGGCGCGCTCCAGTCCCTGCTGCAGGACGAGGAGGAACGCCGGCGCCTCGCGGAGGCAGGGCTCGCCGCCGCCGCCGAACTCTCCTGGAGCCGCATCGCCGGCAGGATCATCGCCGCATACGAGGACGCCCTGGCGGCGCCGGGCGAGCGCGGCGTGCACGGCCTGCCGGGCCGGCCGTGGTTCGGCCGCGCCGTCCTCGACTACACCGTCTGGGCGTTGCGCAGCGGCCACTCGCACCGCCGCGCCGTGAGGCGGCACGGCCCGCGCCCCGGCTGACGCCGCTTCACCGTCGCTTTGTCGGGTGTCAGGCCGTGTGCTAGACTTCCGAGTCGTTGCCCCACGGCCGGTCGCGCGATGACCGGCCGTCGGTGTCCTTTCGCGGGGGGCGTAGCTCAGCTGGTTAGAGCGCCGGCCTGTCACGCCGGAGGCCGCGGGTTCGAGTCCCGTCGCTCCCGCCACTCGCCACCGGGGTCCTGCGGCCCCTTCCCGCCGCGACTCGTGCGTCAGTCCATCCCGTGCTGCTTGAGCAGTCTGACGGTGAGGTTCGCCAACCGCGCCTGCCACTTGACGCGTCCCGGCTCGACAAGGTGCCAGTTGTCGACGAAGTCCGCGCTCACCAGGGGGATCGACGGAAGCCAGTTCACCCAGTCGATCCCGTACTCCCGACAGATCCGCTGGCACGCGACGCGGTAGCGGCGGCGAGGTACGTCCATGCGGCGCCCGACGACGCGCTGATTGACCGGCAGGTTGAGGAGCACCGGATGGAATCCACGGTCGATGCAGAGCGCGACGAGCTCCTCGAGCTTCGCGTCGTTGCGGGCGAACCTGGCCTTGAACACCGGGTGCCGCCGGCGGAGCCAGTCCGTCACCATGGCGCTCTTCCACTGGTCAGAGAGCACGTGGGCAGCGCGGAACCGATGTGGATCGTAGGCCGAGATGCGCGGCTTCACCTGCGGGAGCTTGTGGGCGCCCTTGCCGGTGTACCTTCCGACGTTGACGCCGATGATCACGATTGACGGCGCCTCCGGCAACAGCCGCAACAAGCGGATGTTGTCGTCGTAGGTCTGACTGGCGGCGCCGAGGCCGAAGGCGAGCGTCTGCGGTCCGCCCCGGGCTACGATCTGCGCGCGCCAGCTCTTCTCGCTGACGATGCACTCGCGTGCCGCCGACCCCCCCAGCAGGTAGACGAGCGGACGCTTCGGCGAGCGGCCGGACATGTAGCCGGCCACCTGCGCCACGTGCCGCCAGTCATCGCCCGCCTTGAACCTGGCGGCGGCAGACGGCGCGGACAGCAGGGCGTCGACGCAGAAGCACAGGGTGATGAGGAGGCAGAGCACGGCGCTTCGGCTCAACGAGTGAGGCGCCGCGCCGCGCATCGACCTGAGGACTCGACTCATTCCGACCTTCATGTGAGACCCTCCCGAAGGTGTGTCCGGCGATCCCTGCGGCAGAGCCCACCGTACACGCGACCGCGGCGCGGGGGAAACGGCGGGCCCGCGGCGGCCGGCCCCGGCGCGTGCGCCCACGACGGCCGGACGCCGGCTCAGGCCGGCAACTGTGGGCCGGCCGCGGCGACCGCGGGCGAGACCCGGCCGGCGAAGGACTCGAAGTTGGCCGCGAACTGCTCCGCCAGTCTCGCCGCCCGCCGCGCGTGCTCCTCCGGGTCGCTCCAGGTGGAGCGGGTGTCCAGCAGCTCGGCCGGTACGCCCGGACAGGACAACGGCACCTCCACCTTGAAGACCGGGTCGGCCAGCTTGGGCACGTCGTCCAGCGCTCCCTCGAGCGCGGCCTTGAGCAGGCTGCGCGTGATCTCGATGGGCATGCGCCGGCCGGACTCGCAGCCGCCGCCCGACCAGCCGGTGTTGACCAGCCAGCACTGCGTGCGGCTGACGCGCAGGCGCTCGGCCAGCATGTCGGCGTAGACCACGGGTTCGCGCGGCATGAACGGCGCGCCGAAGCAGGCGGAGAACGTCGGCGTGGGTTCGACGCAGCCCGCCTCGGTGCCGGCCACCTTGGCGGTGAAGCCGGAGAGGAAGTGGTAGCTCGCCATCTCGGGCGTCAGTCGCGAGATGGGCGGCAGGACCCCGTAGGCGTCGCAGGCGAGCAGGAAGACGTTACGCGGCATGCCGCCCAGGCCGGTCTCGACGGCGCCCGGGATGTGGCTCACCGGATACGTGGCGCGCGTGTTCTCCGTGATCGAGCCGTCGTCCCAGTCGATCGCCCGGGTCAGCGGGTCGATGATCACGTTCTCGAGGATCGACCCGAAGCGGATGGCGTTGAAGATCTGCGGCTCGTGCTCCTCCGACAGGCGGATGACCTTGGCGTAGCAGCCGCCCTCGAAGTTGAAGACGCCGTGGGCGCTCCAGCCGTGCTCGTCGTCGCCGATGAGGCGGCGGGTGGGGTCGGCGGACAGCGAGGTCTTGCCGGTGCCGGAGAGGCCGAAGTAGAGGGCCACGTCGCCCTTCACGCCTGCCGTCGCCGAGCAGTGCATCGGCAGCACGTCACGGGCGGGCAGAAGGTAGTTCATGGTCGTGAAGAGGGACTTCTTGGTCTCTCCGCCGTACATGGTGCCCAGGATGAGGATGAGGCGACGGCTGAAGCTGATGCCGACGAACGCCTGCGAGGGCCGGTCGCCACCGCCGCCGTTCTCCCCCTCGGGGCGCGCGTCCACTGGCAGCTCACCGCAGTTGATCAGCGTGAAGGCCGGATCGAAGCCCTCGAGGTCGATGGGCTCCGGCCGCACGAACAGCGTGTGCGCGAAGAGCCCGTGCCAGGAGGCCCGGGAGACGACGCGGATCGGCGTGCGGTAGTTGGGATCCGTGCCGATGAACCCGTCGAACACGTAGACCTCGCGACGGCGCAGGTAGTCGCTGACCCGCCGCACCTGGCGGTCGAAGAACTCCGGCGTGCACGGCTGGTTGACGCCGTTCCAGGCGACGTCGGCGGCCTCCGGCTCGTCGACGATGTAGCGGTCGGCCGGCGAGCGGCCGGTGCGTTCGCCGGTCGTGACCACCAGGGCGCCGTTGGCGGCGAAGATGCCTTCGCCCCGGGCGAGCGACCGGGCGATCAACTCCGGCGCCGGCAGGTTCCTGTGCAGCGGGCCGACTGTGATGTCGGCCTCGGCGAGCCCCGCGCGCACAGCTGGTTCGTCCATGCGTCTCCTCCTCGAGCGCATGAGTCTATCGTCTTCGCCCGTGGAGGCGCACGCCGAGGCGGGTCGGACCCCTTCCCGGCCCGGGAGGCAGCACGGTGGCCCGGGCGCAGAAGGGCAGGGGCGGCGTCCCGGCGGTGGGACGCCGCCCCGCCGTGGCACCCGGTGTCTGGCCGGACCCGGGCGTCTTCGGGATGCTGCCGCGGTCAGCCCAGCGGGCCGACCTCCGCCTCGACGGCGTCGAGGATCTCGCCGGACTCGACCAGTGCGGCCATCTCGTTGTGGTCGGGGAACAGCGGCCGGTCGACGTCGAGGTGGGCGACGTGCCGGCGGATGACCTCCTTGGCCTTGCGCACACCGACGCCCGGGGTGAAGTCGCGGAAGTCGAGCGCCTGTGCGGCGGCCATGAACTCGATGCCCAGCACCGCGTGGGCGTTCTCCAGGATCTGCCGGTTCTTGAGCGCGGTGTTCATGCCCATGGACACGAAGTCCTCCTGGTCGGCCGCCGCGGGGATGCTCATGGTCGCGGCCGGCGCCGCGAGGATGCGCTGCTCGGTGATGAGCATGTCGGCGGTGTACTGGCTCAGCATGAGGCCGCTGTAGAAGCCCGGGTTCGGCGTGAGGAAGTCGGGCAGACCCTGGCTGGTCGCCGGGTTCTCGAGCCGGTTCAGGCGCCGCTCGCTGAGCACGCTGACCATGGTGACGGCCTGGCCGACCAGCTCCATCGGCAGACTGACCGGCGTGCCCTGGAAGTTGGCGCCGGTGAGCGTCAGCTTCTCCTCCGGCACCCAGATGGGGTTGTCGCCGACGCCGTTCAGCTCGATCTCCACCTGGCTGCGGGCCCACTTGAGCGCATCGTGCGCGGCGCCGATGACCTGCGGCGTGGACCGCATGGAGTAGGCGTCCTGCACCTTGGTCTTGATCTTGCCGGTGGCCAGGTCGCTCTCGGCGATGCAGGCGCGGATGGCGGCGGCGCTGCGCACGGCCCCCGGGAACCCGCGCAGCTCGTGCAGCCTGGCGTTGTACGGCTTGAGGTTGGCGAGCAGCGCCTCGAGGCTCATGGCGGCGGCGATCTCGGCCTGCCTGAGCCAGCGGTCGGCGTCGTGACAGAGCAGGGCGCTCATCGCCGTGAGCACGTTGCTGCCGTTGATCGCGGCCAGGCCGTCGCGCGCCTCCAGCCCCGGGACGGGGATGCCGGCGCGCTCGAGGGCCTCGCGGCTCGGCATGCGCTCGCCCTGGTAGAAGGACTCCCCCTCGCCCATCATGACGAGCGCCATCTGGGCCATCGGGGCGAGGTCGCCGCAGGCGCCGACCGAGCCCTTGCTGCTCATGACGGGCGTGACGCCCTTGTTGAGCAGGTCGACCAGGGTCTGCGTGATCTCCAGGCGGTTGCCCGAGTTGCCGTGCGCGTGGACGTTGATGCGCGCCGCCATCGCGCCGCGGACGACCTCGATCGGCGCCGGCTCACCTATGCCCGCGGCGTGGTTGTAGACGAGGAAGCGCTGGAACTGCTGCACCTGGTCGTCGTCGAGCACGATCTCGCTGAACTCGCCGATGCCGGTGTTGGTGCCGTACATGATCTCGCGTGCGGCGATCTTCTCCTCGATCATCGCGCGGCAGGCGGTGATCCGTGCCGCGGCGGCCGGGTCCAGCGCCACCTGTTCGCCCTCGCGCGCGATCCGCACGAGCTTCTCGACCGTCAGCGATGATCCGTCCAGGATGATGGTCACTTGAGCGTCTCCTCTCACAGCAACGGGCGCGACTCCGCACGGCCGACACCGGCCGCGAGTCACGCCGCAGCTTTCCTGTTCACAACTCTAGACGAGCAGGCGTCGCTTTGCCCAGACGGAAGTGGGGGGTGTCCAGTATCAGGGACGGAAATGAGGGGCCCGGGCGGGCCTTGCCCGGGGCGTACCGTCCACCCGAGCGCGATCCTGCAGGACAGCCGTCGCGGCGCGACGACGACGTCGTACCGACAGAGGACCTCGCGGCCGGCTTGCACTTGGCCGGAGGTGGCGTAAGGCTGCACCCTGCGCCATATCGGAATCTGCAGAGTGAGGAGTCCGCTGTGCCCACCTCAGACGTCAATCCGCACCAATCGCGGCCGGGCCGCCTCAGGTATCTCACGGAGGTGGACAAGGCAGCCATCTTCGAGGCCGCTCTCGAGATCATCGGCGCGGTCGGCATGCGTGTGCTGCACGCCGGCGCGCGTGAGCTCCTGCTCGCCGCCGGGGCGACGCTCCACGAGGGGGACGTAGTCACGATCCCGCGTGAGCTCGTGGAGCGCGCGTGGGCGGCGGCGCCGTCGGTGGTCGAGGTCTTCGACCGCGACGGCGCGCACGCCATGTCCCTCGGCGGCTACAACAGCTATTTCGGGACCGGCTCCGACCTGATGAGCACCTACGACCTCGAGACCGGCGAGCACCGGACCAGCGTGCTCGCCGACGTGGCGCGCGCCGCCCGCCTCTGCGACGCGCTGCCCAACATCGACTTCGTCATGTCGTGCGCCCATCCGAACGACATCGAGCCGGCGCGGTCGTACCTCGAGAGCTTCAGGGCGATGGTCGCCAACACGACCAAACCCATGGTCATGACGTCGGAGCACGCCGGCGACCTCGCGGTCATGTGCGCCGTGGCCGAGGAGCTGTGTGGGGGACCTGAGGAGCTGGCCGCCAAGCCCTACTTCATCATGTACCTGGAGCCGGTGAGCCCACTGAGCCACCCCGTGGAGAGCCTCGACAAGCTCCTCTTCTGCGCCGACCACGGCATCCCGGCGATCTACTCGCCGGCGCCGCTGGCGGGCGGCACGGCGCCGATCACCGTCGCCGGTCACACCTGTCAGGGGGTGGCCGAGTCCCTCTTCGGCCTCGTGATCCACCAGCTGCGCAAGCCGGGCGCGCCGTTCCTGTTCGGGATCGGCCCCGCGGTGCTCGACATGGCCACCTCGCAGAGCTCGTACAACGCGCCCGAGTACCTCATGACGCTCCTCTGCCAGATCGAGATGGCGCGCTGGCTGGACCTGCCCAACTGGGGCTACGGCGGCACCTCCGACTCCCAGCTCGTCGACGCCCAGGCGGGCATGGAGATCGCGGAACTGGCGCTGCTCTGTCTGGCCGCCGGCTCCAATCTCAACCACGACGTGGGCTACCTCGACTTCGGGCTGACCGCGTCGCTCGAGATGATCGTCATCGTGGACGAATACCTCGCCATGAACCGCAAGATCTTCGCCGGCGTCGAGGTCACGCCCGAGACCCTCGCCGTCGACGTGGTCCGCGACGTCGGCCCGGGCGGCGACTTCCTCAGCCACCGGGCCACGGCACGCCAGGTGCGCAAGGCCCAGTGGCGCCCCACGATCCTCAACCGCCAGGGCCGCGCCCGCTGGCTCGAGGAGGGCGCCCCCGACCTGCGGGAGCAGGCCCGCCGCAAGGCCCTCCGCCTGCTGGCCGAGCACGAGCCCGCGCCGCTGGACGCAGCCGTGGCGGCCCGCATCGACGCGCTGGTGGCGGGGTTCGAGCCGGGGGCGCACGGGCCGCAACACGGGACCGCTTCCGCGGCGGAGAGCTGAGCGGTGTCCGCCCGGATCGTCTATCTCCCGGACGGCGACAGGGCGGCCCTCTACGAGGCCGCCCTGGAGATCATGGCCTCCGTCGGCCAGCGGGTACACCATCCCGAGGCGCTCGAGGTGCTGCGCGCGGGCGGGGCCGAGGTCGTCGACGGGGACCTGGTGAAGCTGCCGCGGCGCATGGTCGAAGCCGCGCGAGCGACGGCCCCGGCGGTGGTCGAGGTCTTCGACCGCGACGGCGCGCACGCGATGTCGCTGGGCCGCGCGCACACCTACTTCGGCAACGGCTCCGCCGTCACCAGCGTCTACGACCTGGAGACGGGAGAGCACCGGCCGACCGTGCTCGCCGACGGCGAGGCGGCAGCGCGCCTCTGCGACGCGCTGCCGGAGATCGACTTCGTCATGGCGTACGCGCATCCGGGCGACTTCGACCCGCACGTCGCGCTGCTGGAGAGCTTCCGCGCCATGGTACGCAACACGACGAAGCCGCTCTGCGTGGTGGCCGAGAACCGCGGCGACCTCGCCGTGATGACGGACATCGCCGCCACGCTGCGCGGCGGGCCTGAGCAGCTGGCCGCCAAGCCCTACTTCATCCTCTATCTGGAGCCGACGAGCGCCCTGATCCACCCGGTCGAGAGCCTCGACAAGCTCCTCTTCTGCGCCGACCACGGCATCCCGGCAATCTACTCGCCGGCGCCGCTGGCGGGCGGGACGGCGCCGATCACCATCGCCGGGCAGGTCGCCCAGGGCGCGGCCGAGTCCCTCTTCGGCCTCGTGATCCACCAGCTACGCAAGCCGGGCGCACCGTTCCTGTTCGGGATCGGCCCCGCGGTGCTCGACATGGCCACCTCGCAGAGCTCGTACAACGCGCCGGAGTACCTGATGGCCTACGTCTGCGCGGTGGAGCTGGCCAAGTGGCTCGATCTGCCCAACTGGGGCTACGCGGGGACGACGGATGCACAGACCATCGACGCGCAGGCGGGCATGGAGGCCGCGGCGCTCACTCTCCTCAGCCTGACGACGGGCTCCAACCTGAACCACGACATCGGGTACCTGGATTACGGGCTGACGGGCTCCCTGGAGCTGACGGTCCTGACCGACGAGTACCTCGCCATGAACCGCAAGATCTTCGCCGGCGTCGAGGTCACGCCCGAGACCCTCGCCGTCGACGTGGTCCGCGACGTCGGCCCGGGCGGCGACTTCCTCAGCCACCGGGCCACGGCACGCCAGGTGCGCAAGGCCCAGTGGCGCCCCACGATCCTCAACCGCCAGGGCCGCGCCCGCTGGCTCGAGGAGGGCGCCCCCGACCTGCGGGAGCAGGCCCGCCGCAAGGCCCTCCGCCTGCTGGCCGAGCACGAGCCCGCGCCGCTGGACGCAGCCGTGGCGGCCCGCATCGACGCGCTGGTGGCGGGGTTCGAGCCGGGGAAGTGACGTGATCGTCCGCGACGACATCGTGCAGGCCCCCTCGGTGGCCGTCGTGCACGAGAGTGCCCTGCGCGTGTTGGAGCGGACCGGCGTCGTCGTGCAGGACGACGAGGCCGTCGCTCTGCTCCGTGCCCGGGGGGTGCGCTGCGACGGCCGCCGGGTGCACCCGACGGAGGAGCAGGTACGGCGTGCTCTGCAGACGGCGCCGTCGACGTTCGTGCTGGTCGGTCGTCGCCCCGAGCTCGCGCTGCCCCTGGGTGGACCCGACGGGCGCGTCTTCGGCTCCGGGGCGGGCGCCGCGTACATGCTGGAGCGCGGCGCCGCCGGTCCGATCCTCCGCCCCGGCACCCTCGCCGATCTCGAGGCGTCCGCCAAGCTTGGACATGTGCTTCCCGCCATCGACCTGAACGGCGACTGCATGGAGCCGCTCGATCTTCCCGAGGGCGAACGCACGCGGCGAGGGACGCTGACGCGCCTGCTCGCCAGCGACAAGGCGATCGAGTGGGTCGCGTCGGCGGATGAGGATCTGGACGTGGCGGAACGCGTCAACGAGATCCTGTTCGGCGCCCGTTGGTACGAGCAGCCGCGGGCGCTGATCGTGCTCAACACCACCGCTCCGCTGCAGCTCTCCGGCGAGACGGCGCGCATCACGCTGCGCTGGGCGCGCCTCGGTCAGCCGGTCTGCGCGACCGCCTGCGTCATGGGCGGGACGACCGGCCCCGCGACTCCGGCCGGGGTGCTCGTCGTGCAGCACGCCGAGGTGCTGACGGCGTTGCTGCTCTGCCAGGCCGCACGCGAGGGCGCGCCGTTCGTGTACGGCGGTCTGCCGGTGATGGCGTCGCTGCGCACCGGCGGTGTCCGTTTCGGCGGCCCCGAGTTCGCGCGCCTCACGGTGGCGACGGCGCAGCTCGCCCACCTCTGCGGTCTGCCCGTCCGCGCCGGCGCCGCCTGCACCGACGCCCACGCCGTGGACGGGCAGGCCATGGCCGAGTCGGCGGAGGGGCTCGCCGCCGCCGTCTTCGCCGGCGCCCACTTCCTCTTCCAGGCCGCCGGCATCATGAGCTCGTTCAACGCGCTGTCGCTGGAGAAGTACGTCCTGGACGCCGACCTGATCGCGGCGCTGCGCGCCGCGGTGGACCCGGTGCGGGTCGGCGACGACGATCTCGCCGAGCACGTCATCGACGCCGTCGGCCCCGGTGCGAGCTACCTCGGCGCCGCGCATACGCGGCGCCATGCGCACGACGCCGAGCGCCCGGGCGGGCGGCCGCCGGAGACGTTCGAGCGCTGGGTCGCGGCGGGCGCCGAGGACGCCGTCGCCGCCGCCGCCCGCCGCGTGCGCGAGCTTCTCGCCGCACACGAGCCGCCCGACGATCTCGATCCTCTGGTCCGCCGACAACTCGACAGCTACTGTCTTTCGTGAGACTGTAAGCACTCACAAACGTCGCGCGCCGGGGGCGCCGGCGCAGGCGGAGGACCGACAAGGGCCTCGACGCCGTGAGGCGGTCGTCTCTATCGCCTGGTGCGTGGAGGCCCCGGGGCGCAAGCTCCAGAAGCAGAGAGAGCAAAGGAGGACGAGGAGCTCATGAACCCGCGTACCGCAAACGAGAGTCCCGGGAGAGGCAGAGGCGTGCGTCTCGCCGTCGCGGTCCTCGCGCTGGCGCTGATCGCCGTCCTGGCCGCCGCCGTCGTGGCGTGCGGAGGCGCGGCCTCGGACGGCTCGAGTCCGGCCGCCGGCGGCGCCATCAAGCAGGGCGGCGTGCTCAAGATCGGCGCGCAGGCCGGCAACATCAACTTCGACCCCGCCCTGTTCGCCGGCGCCGTCTCCGACATCATGCTCCAGCACCAGATCTACGAGAAGCTGGTGATGCTCGGACAGGACTTCACCGTGCAGCCGGTCCTGGCCACGGAGTGGGACTCGCCTGACGGCAAGGTGTGGACCTTCAAGCTGCGTGAAGGGGTCAAGTTCAGCAACGGCGAAGACTTCACCTCCGCCGATGTGGTCTATACCATGGACCGCTTGCGCAGCAAGGAGCTCGGCTCGCCCATGGCCGACGTGTACGCGAACATCAAGAGCGTCGTCGCGACCGATCCGACGACGGTCGTCTTCACGCTGGGCGAGATCGACTCGGAGTTCCCGGCCTCGCTCACCGACTACCGCACGCTCATGCTGTGCCGGTCGGTCAAGGATCCGGCCAAGAGCGCGGTGGGCACCGGTCCCTTCGTGCTCGACTCCATCTCGGCCGAAGACCGCGCCGTGCTCTCCAAGAACCCCGACTACTGGGGCACGGACGAGCAGGGCAACAAGCTGCCGTATCTGGACGGTGTCGAGTTCGTCTACTCGCCGGACATCGCCGGTCAGGTGCAGGGCCTTCAGGGCGGCGCCCTCAACTGGGTGGGCGGACTCTCCTCGGAGCAGAAGCAGACCGTCGAGGGCAACCCCGACCTCAAGGTGGACACCACCACCACCAACTACTGCTTCGAGATGCAGATCCGTGTCGACAGGGGGCCGGCCAGCAACCTCGCCTTCCGCCAGGCGCTCATGGCGGGCACCGACCGCCAGGCGATCGTCGATCTCGTGGCGCCGGGCGTGTCTGACCCGGGCAACGGCACGCTCGTCGGCCCGGCTTACGCGGACTACTACCTCGACGAGTCGGTGCCCTACGATCCCGAGCGGGCCAAGCAGCTCCTCGCGGAGGCGGGCTACGCGGACGGCGTGAGCATCAAGCTGGTCGCCCAGATCACCGACCCCGTGCCCGCCGTCGCCACGGCGTGGCAGGCACAGATGAAGGAGATCGGCGTCGACGTCAAGATCCAGCAGGTGCCGGTCGACGTGTTCTACGCGGAGGAGGGCACCGACAACTGGTACGAGGCCGACTTCTGCTTCGTGGACTACGGCACGCGGGCCATCCCCAACGCCTACTTCCAGCTCGCGCTGACCAGCACGGCGCCGTGGAACTACGGGCGTTGGAAGAACCCCGAGTTCGACAGCATCTCGGAGAAGATCTCCACCGAGCTGGACCTCGCCGCACGTGCCGACCTCTACAAGCAGGCGCAGAAGATCCTGCAGGACCAGGTGCCGATGATCAACTTCCTGGTCACCACCGCGGTCGCGGGCCAGAGCGCCGACGTGGACGGGGCCTTCCTGGCGCCGGACTGGGCCCAGTCGATGTTCCGTGACGCGCACTTCACAGAGTGATCGAGTGATGCCGTCCGCGCCGGCGATGGCGGCGCGGACGGGCGGGGGAGGGGGCCGCAGGGCCCCCTCCCCCGCCCCGACCTGACACCGACACCGAGGGCAGGACCGTGGGCAAACCGGACCTGACGGACCAGTCGCCGGGCACGGCGACCGTGGATGAGACGGCGGTCGAGGACCTGCGTGCGCGGCAGGGGAGAGGGCGGCCGCGCGCGAAGTCGTGGCGCCTGTACGGGCGTCGCCTGCTCAGGCGCCCGGCAGCGCTGGTCGGCACCGTCATCTTCTGCATGTTCCTCTTTCTGGCGGTGTTCGGGCCGTGGGTCGCGCCGTACGACTACCAGAAGCAGAACGCCGACCTGCGTCTCGACGCACCGTCACTGAGCCATCCCTTCGGCGCCGACCAGTTCGGCCGCGACATCCTCAGCCGGGTCATCGTCGGCACGCGCAACATCTTCCTGCTGGGCGGCTTCGGGACCCTCGTCGCCGTCGTCATCGGCACGGGGATCGGGCTGCTCGCCGGCTACATCGGCGGCATGGGCGACGAGATCATCATGCGGCTGCTCGACGTACTCCTGAGCTTCCCGTCACTGCTGCTCGCCATGGTGCTGTTGGCCGCGGCCGGGCCCTCCAACCTCAACATCGTGCTGGTGGTGGCCCTTCTCTACATCCCCATGGTCGCGCGTGTGGTGCGCAGCATGGTGCTCGACCTCAAGAACAAGGAGTTCGTCGAGGCGGCGCGTGTGCGCGGAGAAGGTCGCGGTTACATCCTCGTGCGCGAGATCCTGCCCAACGCGCTGCCGCCGCTGCTCGTGGAAGCGAGCATGCGCTTCTCCTACTCCATCTTCCTGGTCGCCTCGCTCGGGTACCTCGGGCTCGGGGTCCAGCCACCTTCGCCCGACTGGGGGCTGCAGATCAACGAGGCACGCAACTTCTTCCAGATCGCGCCGTGGGTCCTGCTCTTCCCGGCCTGCACCATCGCCGTGCTGGTGGTCTCCACCAACCTCATGAGCGACGGACTGCGGCAGATCATGCTGCCCGGCGGCGGGAGGGATTGAGATGGCGTCCGTGATGGACAGGGCGGCGTCGGCCGCCGCCGCCTCTCCGTCGCCCCGCCCCGTCTTCGAGGTCGAAGGCCTGCACGTGGACTACCTCACGGAGCACGGCGTCCTGCACGCCGTGCGTGACGTCTCGCTGGCCATCCATGAGCACGAGAGCTTCGGCCTGGTCGGCGAGTCCGGCTCGGGGAAGTCGACCCTGGCCATGGGCGCCATCCGCTACCTGGCCTCCAACGGCAGGGTGACCGACGGCAGCGTGCGCCTCAACGGCGTCGAGCTGCTGGGTCTCTCGCGCAAGGAGCTCCGGAAGCTCTGGGGGGCGAGCATCGGGGTGGTGTACCAGAGCCCGCTGAGTGCGCTGAACCCGTCGATCCCGATCGGCAGGCAGCTCGCCGAGGTGGCGCGTCTGCATCTGGACATGGATGCGGCCGCCGCCCGTTCACGCGTCGCCGAGATGCTCACCAAGGTCGCGATGCCGGATCCCGAGGCGGTCATGCGGCGGTATCCGCACCAGCTCTCGGGCGGCATGCTGCAGCGCTGCGTGATCGCGATGGCGTTGATGACCAACCCGTCGCTGCTGATCATGGACGAGCCGACCACGGCGCTGGACGTGACCACCCAGGCCGTCGTCCTCGACCTCGTCGCCGACCTCAAGCGCGAGTTCGACTCGGCGATCCTGTACATCACCCACGACCTCGGCGTGATCACCAAGATCTGCGACCGCGTCGGCGTGATGTACGCCGGGGAGTTCATGGAGCAGGCTGCGTTGAACGACCTCTTCGCGCGGCCGCTGCATCCGTACACGCTCGACCTGCTCGGCTGTGTGCCGCGGTTCGACCCCACCCCGGAGAAACGCTCGCTGGTGACCATCCCCGGGGCGATCCCGCGCGTCGACGAGCTGCCGCCGGGCTGCATCTTCGCCCCGCGCTGCGAGTTCGTCGAGGAGGCGTGCACCCGCGCCCGGCCGCCGCTGCGGGAGGTCGAGGCCGGCCACCTCACCGCCTGCCGGCGCTGGGAGGCCGTGCCGCCGCCCGAGGAGTACCTGCGCGAGGCGACCGAGGCTGTGCGCACGGCCGGTGTCGCGGCGGCGGAGGCCGACGCCCTCGTGGAGGTCGAGGGCGCGGAGGTCCACTTCAAGGCGCCCAAGGGCGTGATCCGCGCCGTGGACGGCGTCGACCTGCGGGTCTGCGTCGGCCAGACGCTCGGCGTGGTCGGCGAGAGCGGCAGCGGCAAGACGACGGTCGCCCGCGCCATCATCGGCCTCACTCCCGCGACCGGCGGCGACATCACGCTGCGCGGCGATTCGCTGCCGCGCACGACCGGCAAACGCTCGCGCTCCACGCTGCGCGAGATCCAGATGGTGTTCCAGAACCCCGACGCCTCACTCAACCCCACACGCTCGGTGGGTGACGCGATCATGCGGCCGCTGAGACTGCTGGGCGACATGAGCCGTGAGGAGGCCAAGCGCCGCGCCGAGGAGCTCCTGCGGGCCGTGAGCCTGCCGGTGAGCTACTTCGACCGGCTCCCACATGAGCTGAGCGGCGGCGAGAAGCAGCGCGTGGCGATCGCGCGTGCGTTCGCCGCCGACCCCGACCTGATCCTCTGCGACGAGCCCATTTCGTCGCTCGACGTCTCGGTCCAGGGCTCGCTGATGAACCTGCTCATGCAGCTCCAGGTGGAGAAGCAGACCTCGTATCTCTTCATCTCCCATGACCTCTCCGCCGTGCAGCATCTCTCAGACACCATCGCCGTGGTGTACCTCGGACACGCCATGGAGGTCGGCGACGCGGTCAGGGTCCTCACGCCGCCGTTCCACCCCTACACGGAGGCGCTGCTCTCGGCGGTGCCGCTGCCCGACCCCGACGTGCAGCAGAAGCCGATCCGCCTCGGCGGCGCCGTGCCGAGCGCCATGGACGTGCCGAGCGGCTGCCGCTTCCATCCCCGCTGTCCGCGGTTCCTCGGCGAGATCTGCGTGCGCGAGGAGCCTCCGTGGCGCGAGGGCGAGGGCAACCACCGCATCTACTGCCACATCCCGCTGGACGAGCTCGCCCGGCTCCAGGCACAGACGCTGGTGTTCGGCGACGACGCCGGGGACCGTGACGGCGCCGAGAGAGAAGAGCACGACGACGGGGAGGTCGCCTGATGCTCAAGTTCGTCCTCAGGCGTCTCGGTTTCATGCTGCTGACGGTGGCGCTCGCCTCGATCGTCATCTTCTGGGCGACGACGATGCTCCCCGGCGACGTGGCCACCATGATCCTCGGCCGCTATGCGACCGAGGAGGCGAAGACCGAGCTGCGACACGAGCTCGGCCTCGACAGGCCGGCGACCGTGCAGTACGTGGACTGGCTGGGCAGCTACGTGCGCGGCGACTGGGGGCACTCGCCGAGCATGGACACAGAGGTGCGGCCGGTGATCTTCGAGCGGCTGCGCAACAGCCTGATGCTGGCCTCCACGGCGTTCGCCCTCTACGTGCCGCTCGGCATCCTTCTGGGACTGGTCGCAGCCCTGCGCAAGAACACCTGGGTCGACAACCTCATCTCGGTCGGCTCGCTCGCCTTCATCGGCCTGCCGGAGTTCGTCAGCGGCCTCATCCTGATCGCCATCTTCTCGATCCAGCTCGGATGGTTCCACGCCCAGTCGGCGATCGCCCCGGATTCGAGCTTCGTGGCGGCGTTCCCGTATCTCGTCCTGCCGGCGGTGACCGTCGCGCTGACGAGCCTCGCCTACGTGGTGCGCATGACGCGCTCGAGTACCGTGGACGTGCTGCAGACGGACTACGTGCGCACGGCGAACCTCAAGGGGCTGCCGCCGCACCGGGTGCTGTTCACGCACGTGCTGCGCAACTCGCTGCTGCCGACGGTGACCGTGGTGGCGATCGGCATCGGCTGGCTCATCGGCGGCCTCATCGTCACGGAGTCGCTGTTCTCGTATCCGGGCATCGGGCGGCTCCTGCTGTTCGCCATCCAGCGACGTGACATGGTGCTGATCCAGGCGACGGCGCTGCTGATCGTGCTCATCTACGTCGTCGCCAACCTGGTGGCCGACATCCTCTACGCCGTGCTCAACCCGCGGATCCGGTACACCTGACCCGCGGCTGGGTCGGCCTCTGCGCCGCCACGTCCGGCCGCCATCCCGGTGCGCCAGACCGCCATGTTGTCCAGCGCGCTGGACTGACGGGCGAGGGGCCGGGAGGGGTCGGCGATGAGGCGCACCCGCAGGGGCGGCGACTCACGCCCGGCGTCACGGGGAAGCAGTCGCTCCGCCCGGCTGACCCGGCCGCAGCGCGCAGGCGCCGTCGCGGCGAGAAATATGTCCCGTATGCGGGACGCCGTCGCTGCATGCTTGTCAGGCGGATCGGTGGCGTCGTATACCACTTCGCACGCAGACTGTGATTTCATTGCACGTAGGCGTCGTGCGCACTTCTCGGATCCCGGATCGGAAGGACCCGATCGCGGTACCCTGGAACACCGTCGTCCGGCCGGGATCGCGGGGACGAGCGAATCCAAGGCAAAAGGGGGAGCAGTCGTGAGTACGCGAGATGACCGGCCCGAATCCGACTTTCTCAGCAGACCCGTCACCCGGCGTCAGGTACTCAAGGGCGCGGCCGTGGTCGGCGCCGGGGCGGCCCTGGGGCCGCTGCTGGCCGCCTGCGGAGGCGCCGAACCGACCGCGTCGCCGAGTCCGGCGGGAGGGGCGCCGAAGACCGGCGGCACGCTGCGGGTGGCGACCGCAGCGGGTTCGTCCAAGGAAGACCTCGATGTCCATGCACCGGCGCTCACGATCCCGGTCATGGGGATGCGTTTCAACATCTACGACTCCCTCCTCGAGAAGGACGCGCAGGGCGTCCTCGGCATGGCGCTGGCCGAGGAGATCGTGCCCAACTCGACCGGCACGGAGTACACCGTCAAGCTCAAGTCGGGCCTGGAGTTCCACGACGGCAAGTCCGTCACCGCGGACGACGTGGTGTACACCTTCAAGCGCATCCTGGACCCGAAGAAGCCGGGGCTCGCCGCGCCGCAGTTGCGGGGGCTCACCCCCGACGGGATCAAGAAGGTCGACGACCTCACCGTGACCTTCGTCCTCGAGACGGCGAACGCGATCTTCCCGGAGACGCTGGCGGTCTACTCCTGTGGGATCGTGCCCACGGGCTACGATCCCAAGGGGGGCGACGGCGCTATCGGGACGGGCCCGTTCAAGGTCGAGGACTTCCTCCCCGGCCAGAAGGGCGTGCTCGCCAAGCACCCCAACTATTGGCGCGCGGACGGCGGTCCGTACGTGGACACCCTCGAGATGATCGAGTTCGCCGACTCCACGGCGCAGCTCAACGCGCTCCTCGGCGGAGCGGTGGACTACTGCCAGATGCTGGAGGGTGCGCAACGGACCGTGGCCGAGGGCGCCGGCATGGTGCTGCTCGAGGCGAAGACCGGGTCCTGGATCCCCTTCACCATGCGCACCGACATCAAGCCGTTCAACGACGTCAAGGTGCGCCAGGCCTTCCGTCTGCTCGTGGACCGTGAGCAGATGATGGCCCAGGGCTCCGGCGGCATGCAGTGGCTCGGCAACGACATGTACGCGCCGTTCGACCCCGGCTATCCGTCGGACCTGCCCCAGCGCGAGCAGGATCTCGAGCAGGCCAAGTCCCTGCTCAAGCAGGCCGGTTACGACAACAACCTGACCGTCAAGCTGACGACTTCCACGTCGGTCAGCCCGGGCGCGCCGGCCGCCGCCACCGTGTTCGCGCGACAGGCCAAGAGCGTCGGCGTCGACGTCAAGGTGGACAACGTCACCGGCGACGTCTTCTGGGGCGACGAGTACCTCAAGTACCAGTTCGCGATGGACAACTGGGGCACGCGCGGTTATCTCGAGCAGGCAGGTATGGGCTCGATGCCGGACGCCTATTACAACGAGACCCACTGGGATCATCCGGAGTGGCTGGCGCTCGTCGAGGAGGCGTTCAAGACGGTCGACGACGCGAAGCGGAACGAACTGATCACCCAGGCCTCGACGATCGAGTACAACGAGGGCGGGTACATCATCTACGCGTTCGACAAGCAGGTGGACGCGCACAGCACGAAGGTCGCCGGCGTGATCCCGGACGTCTCCGGGCTGGCATCGGCGGCCAACAACGCCAGGTATCGGCTCGCGTACCTCGTGTGACCGAACCGTCTGATCTCGCGGCCGTGAGCCGCCGGGCGCCCCGACCCCCCGGTCGGGGCGCCCGGCGGCGGTCGACATCCGGATCGGAGCGCCCATGCCTCCTCTCCTGAAGCTGATCCTCATCCGCCTCGGCCTCGGCCTGCTCACGTTGTTCCTCGTGACGATCGTCGTGTTCATCGCCACCCAGGGGCTGCCCGGCGACGCCGCCCGCGCCATCCTCGGAAAGGAGGCGACCAACGTGGCGCGCTACGAGGCGCTGCGCGAAGAGCTCGGCCTCGACCGGCCCATGCTCACCCAGTACACGTCATGGCTGGCCGGCGTGGCGACGGGCGACTTCGGCACGTCGCTGGTCGGCGGGGGCCAGAAGGTGACGACGCTGCTGGGCAGCCGCGTGGCCAACTCCGCCATGCTCGTCTTCCTCGCCGCCCTGGTCAGCATCCCGATCTCCATCGTCCTCGGCGCCACAAGCGCCATCTGGCGCGACTCCCGCTTCGACAACGTGGTCAACCTCGGCAACCTCTCTCTCGCGGCGCTGCCCGAGTTCGTGATCGGCATCGTGCTGGTCCTGATCTTCGCGACGGCGGTGTTCAAGTGGCTGCCGTCGGTCTCCAACATCAACGCGCTGGTCCCGTTGACGCAGCAGATGTGGCTGTTCGTCCTGCCCGTGGCGACCCTGGTCCTCGCCGTCATCCCGTACGTGAGCCGCATGCTGCGCGCCTCCACGGTCGAGGTGCTGGAGAGCGAGTACGTCATGATGGCGCGTCTCAAGGGCATCTCCGAGTCCAGGGTGCTGTGGCATCACGCGCTACCCAACGCGATCGTGCCCACCATCCAGGTGATCGCCATCAACATCGCCTGGCTGGCCGGCGGCATCGTCACGGTGGAGTACCTGTTCGGCTTCCCGGGCATCGGGTCCGCGCTGGTCGACGCGGTGGCGAACCGTGACATGCCCGTCGTGCAGGCGCTCGTCCTGCTGGTCGCCGCCGTCTATGTGGTGCTCAATCTGATCGCCGACATCCTCACCATCCTGATCAGCCCACGACTGCGCACGGGTCTGCGATGAGCGGCAAGGACGACGCAAGCCTCAGCCCTCTCCAGCCGGTCGAGACGCTCGAGCCCATGGAGCCGCTCGGCGACGTCCCGCTGGAGGCCAAGAGCCGACGGGAGTGGGTGCAGACGGCCATCGGGGCCTGGAGCCTGCGCCGTACGAAGGTGGGGGTCGCGGCGTTCGCCGCGCTCTTCGCGATCGCCGTGTTCGGCCGCTTCGTGGCTCCGTACGAGCCGGACGAGTTCGTGGGGCCGCCGTTCTCCGTGCCGGCGGCCGGCTACTGGTTCGGGACCGACTTCCTCGGCCGGGACGTGCTCACGCGCGTGTTGCACGGCGGGCTGAGCGTCCTCTCCCTCGGGATCGCCGCGACCCTGATCGGGATCGTGCTCGGGGTCAGCCTCGGGCTCGTCTCCGGGTATGCGCGGCGTTGGCTGGACGAGACGATCATGCGCATGCTGGACGTCGTCCTCGCCTTCCCCTCCATCGTGCTGGCGATGCTGTTCGTGTCGATCCTCGGGCCGCGGCTCTGGCTGATCGTGCTGATGGTCGGCATCTCGCACATGCCGCGCATCGCGCGTGTGACGCGGGCCGCGACGGTCGAGCTGGCGGGTCGCGACTTCGTGCGTGCCGCGGTGGCCGTGGGTGTGCCGAAGCGCAAGATCCTCCTGTTCGAGGTGCTGCCCAACATCAGCAGCCCGTTGCTGGTCGAGTTCGGCCTGCGCCTGACGTACTCGATCATCATGATCGCGGGATTGTCGTTCCTCGGGTTCGGCATCCAGCCTCCGGCCGCGGACTGGGGCCTCATGATCAACGAGAACCGCATCGGCATCACGGTGCAGCCCTGGGCTGTCGTGGCGCCGGTGGTGCTCATCGGCGCACTCACGGTCAGCACGAACCTCATGGCCGACGGGCTCGCCCGCGCCATGATGGGCATCGACAGGGACACGGCGGTGACATGAACGCGACGACCTCCGACATCGTGCTCAGCGTCCGGGACCTGCGCATCGTCCTGGATCCGTCCGGGATCGAGATCGACGACGACGTCAGCTTCGCCATCCACCGGGGTGAGGTGCTCGGGCTCGTCGGGGAGTCGGCCTCCGGCAAGACCACCGCGGCGACCTCCCTCCTCGCCTACCAGCGCCGTGGGGCCAGGATCGCGGGCGGACATGTCGACATCGAGGGCGCCGACGTGCTGTCCGCCTCCCGCATGGCGCTGCGCCGCATCCGCGGCGGCATCATCTCGTATGTGCCGCAGGACGCCTCCGCGGCGCTCAACCCCGCGCTGCGTATCGGCGACCAGCTCATGGAGATCCTCAACGAGCACTCCCGCGACTCGTCGCGCCGTGCGCGCGAGGCGCGCCTCAGGGAGATGATGGCCGAGGTCCTGCTGCCCGGCGACAGGTCGTTCCTGCGGCGCTACCCTCACCAGCTCTCCGGAGGTCAGCAACAGCGCGTGGCGATCGCCATGGCGCTCGCCAACAGGCCCAAGGTCATCGTCCTCGACGAGCCGACGACCGCTCTCGACGTGACCACCCAGGCCCATGTCCTCGAGACCGTGCGGGACCTCACGCGGTCGTACGGTGTCTCGGCGCTCTACGTCACCCACGACCTGGCGGTGGTCGCCTGCCTGGCCGACCGGATCGCGGTCATGTACGCGGGTCGCCTGGTGGAGATCGGGCCCAAGGAGGAGCTCTTCGTCGGGGCGTATCATCCGTACACCCGTCAGCTCCTGGCCGCGATCCCGGACATCACCGGTGAGCGCGCGTTGCACGGGATCCCCGGCTATGCGCCCCGCCCCGGCCAGCGTGTCCCGGGCTGTGCGTTCACGCCGCGATGCACCTGGCGGATCGACAGGTGCGAGACCGAGTTCCCGCCCTACGCCGGTCCCGACCCGGACCATCAGGTCCGTTGCTGGCGCTGGGAGGAGGTCAAAGACCAGCCGTTGACGGCGCACGCCGTGTCGCGCGCCGGAGCCGGCGAGGCCTGCAGCGTCGAGAAGACGGTGGTCAGCGCGCAGGGCGTGGTCGCGTTCTACCAGAACAAGGAAGTCCTGCACGGCGTCGACGCCGACCTCTGTGAGCATCGTTGTCTGGCGCTCGTGGGCGAGTCGGGCAGCGGCAAGACGACCCTCGCGCGCTGTATCGCGGGGCTGCACCAGTTCCGCATCGACGGCACCATCGAGCTCAACGGGAAGGCGCTGGCGCGCGAGTCCGGAGGGCGCACGCGGGACGAGCGCCAGGCGATCCAGTACATCTTCCAGAGCCCGTACAGCTCGCTCAACCCGCGCAAGACGATCCGTCAGCTGCTCGCCCAGCCGATCGACATCTTCTTCAAGCTTGACCGCGACGAGAGAGAGGGGCGCATGGTCAACGCGCTTGACCAGGTGGCCCTCGACGCATCGCTCCTCAGCCGCTATCCGGAGCAGCTCTCCGGGGGCGAGCGCCAGCGGGTGGCGATCGCGCGTGCGCTCGCCGTCGAGCCGACCGTCCTCATCTGCGACGAGGTGACCTCGTGGCTGGACGTGTCCGTGCAGGCGGCCATCATCGAACTGCTGGCCAAGCTCCAACGCGACACCGGCGTGAGCATGCTGTTCGTGACGCACAACCTGGCGCTCATCCGCAGCGTCGCCCAGGAGGTCGCGGTGATGAGCGAGGGCAGCATCGTCGAGCTCGGGCCGGTGGACGCGGTGCTCGAAGACCCGCAGGCCGAGTACACGAAGCGGCTGCTCGCCGACACCCCCGCACTGCCTCCCGAGTGCCGGCTGTGATCCGGGAGGGCCGCGGCGGACCGCCGCAGCACGGCATTACCGTCTGAGATACTGGACGCAGGGCGGGCTGTCTTGAACGTCCCGAGCGGCCGATGGTACCGTGCACCATGGCGAGGCGCGCGCCGGTGTCGTCGGCATCGGTGTCACGCCTGGAGCCCGAACCACAGGAGGGTTCGAAGCCGCGCACGACGGTTCGCGGGGCATGAGCCACTCGTCGCCAAGCCCCGCCACGGCGGTGTCCGTCGCGTGTCTCTCCGTCGGCGGCCGGCTCTCCATCCCGGTCCGGGGTGTGTGTAGGTGTCCAACCATCTGGAATCGAAGGTGAGGCGAGTCATGTCGGCAGATGCACCGGCGCCCTCCGGCGACGACGTCACCGGCGCACGACGCGTGCGTGCCCCCCGCGGCACGGAGATCAGCTGCAGGGGCTGGCAGCAGGAGGCCGCCCTGCGCATGCTCATGAACAACCTTGACCCGGAGGTCGCGGAGGCGCCGAACGAGCTGGTCGTCTACGGTGGCGCCGGCAAGGCGGCGCGCAACTGGGAGTCGTTCGACGCCATCGTCCGCACCCTGCGCCGCCTCAAGGACGACGAGACCCTGCTGGTGCAGAGCGGCAAGCCCGTCGGCGTGTTCGAGACCCACGAATGGGCGCCGCGCGTGCTCATCGCCAACGCCAACCTGGTGGGCGATTGGGCCAACTGGGACGAGTTCCGTCGCCTGGACGCGCTGGGACTCACGATGTACGGGCAGATGACCGCCGGCTCCTGGATCTACATCGGCACGCAGGGGATCCTGCAGGGCACCTACCAGACGTTCGCGGCCGCCGGACAGAAGCACTACGGGACCGACCTGGCCGGCCGGCTCGTGCTCACCGCCGGTCTCGGTGGCATGGGCGGCGCGCAGCCCCTGGCCGTGACCATGGCCGGCGGCGTCGCCCTGTGCGTCGAGGTCGATCCGCACCGCATCGAGCGGCGTCTCGAGACACGGTACGTGGACGTCTCCACGGAGTCACTGGACGAGGCGCTGCGCCTGGCCGAGGAGGCGGTCGCCGCGCGGCGGCCGCTCTCGATCGGGCTGCTCGGCAACGCCGCCGACGTCTATCCCGAGCTGGTCCGCCGCGGCGTCACGCCGGACCTGGTCACCGACCAGACCTCGGCGCACGACACGCTCAACGGCTACGTCCCCAACGGGATGACGCTGGACGAGGCGCTGCGGCTGCGGCGCGAGGACCCGGACGAGTACGTGCGCCGCGCCGTGCAGAGCATCGTCGTGCACGTCGAGGCCATGGTCGCTCTGCAGAAGGCCGGCGCCCACGTCTTCGACTACGGCAACAACATCCGCGGCGAGGCGAAGGCGGCGGGGTACGCCGAGGCGTTCGCCTTCCCCGGCTTCGTGCCCGCCTACATCCGCCCGCTGTTCGCGCGCGGCAACGGGCCCTTCCGCTGGGCGGCGCTCAGCGGCGACCCGCAGGACATCGCCGCCACCGACGCCGCCCTGCTCGAGGCCTTCCCCGGGAACGAGATGGTCACGCGCTGGCTCCGCATGGCCGGGGAGAAGGTGCAGTTCCAGGGTCTGCCCTGCCGTATCTGCTGGCTGGAGTACGGCGAGCGCGCCCGTGCGGGGGAGATCTTCAACGACCTGGTGCGCAGCGGCAAGGTCAAGGCGCCGATCGTGATCGGCCGTGACCACCTCGACTCGGGGTCGGTGGCGAGCCCTTATCGCGAGACGGAGAGCATGCGGGACGGCAGCGACGCGATCGCGGACTGGCCGATCCTGAACGCGCTCGTCAACACGGCCGCGGGGGCGAGCTGGGTGAGCTTCCACCACGGCGGCGGGGTGGGCATCGGCAAGAGCCTCCACGCGGGCATGGTCGTCGTCGCCGACGGCAGCGACATGATGGCGGAGCGGCTGCGCCGTGTGCTCACCACCGATCCGGGCACCGGTGTGATGCGTCACGCCGACGCCGGCTACCCGGAGGCGATCGAGAAAGCCAGGGAGTCGGGCATCGACCTTCCCATGATCACCGTCCGGACCGATGGCTGACGGCTCCGCCTGGCGGTCCGTCGGAGGAATCCACAGGCAGCGTTGAAATCAGGCCCGCGGCGGCCCACAGCACCCGGACCAGGGGCCGGGGGGCGCAGCCGGCGGGCGTAGCCGAGAGATAGGAGTGGTGCGATGAGTACGGTCGATGAACTCGTCCAGGCCATCGAGAACGGGGAGGCCGCGCGCGCCGGGGAGAAGGCGCGCGCAGCCCTCGACGAGGGCGCCGATCCGACCGGATTGGTGGACACCCTGTCGGTCGCCATGCGCGCCGTCGGCGACCGCTTCGGCACCGGGGAGATCTTCCTGCCGGAGCTGATGCTGGCGGCGCGGGCCATGCAGAGCGCCGTGGATGTGGTGCAGCCGGCGCTGCTGGCGTCGAACGCCGCCTCGAAGAAGGTGGGCGTGATGGTGCTCGGCACGGTGCGGGGCGATGTCCATGAGATCGGCAAGGACATCGCCATCACCATGTTGCGCGCCTCCGGGTTCGAGGTCTACGACCTCGGCCGCGACGTGGACCCGCTCGACTTCGTCAAACGCGCCGAGGAGCTTCGCGCCGACATCATCGGCGCCTCGGCCCTGATGACCACGACGATGCCGGCGCAGAAGGAGCTGGTGGACATCCTCGTGGCCAAGGGCCTGCGGGAGAAGTACCACGTGATCCTCGGCGGGGCGCCGGTGACGGCCGAGTGGGTCGCCGAGGCCGGCGCCGACAGCTGGGGCGAGGACGCCGCCAAGGCGGCGAAGACGCTCGAAGAGGTCATGGCCGGCAAACGCGCGGGCGCGGGAGAGTGACGAGATGTCGCATCTGAAGATGTGGGAGATCATGGAGCGGGCCGCCGCAGGCCCGTATTGTGAGGACGACGAGTTCCTGTACGACATCTTCCTGCCCAAGATGCAGGAGGTCCTGAGCAAGTACGAGATCAGGTACGACCCCTCGACGCCCGTCCCGGCCGACGACGATCTCGCCGACCGCATCTGGAAGGCGGCGGTGGAGTTCTTCCTCGCGGTAGGGGTGCACAACGTCGACACGCATCGCCGCATCCTCATCACCGAGGACGAGCTGAACGAGGCGCTCTTCCTGGCGCCTGAGGTGCATCAGGTCGGTGCCGGGCACGAGACGCGCTGGTGGCGTCCGCGCCGTATCGAGGACGAGCGCGGACCGTTCTGCATCTTCAGCCCGGACATCACCTACGACGAGGACATCTTCCTGCAGGCCTCGATGGCCTACACGCAGGAGCCGCTGGCCGACGGCGTCTGCGGGCCCATCCTCGAGGAGAGCATCGGCCGGACGATCCACTCGGGCACCCCTGCCGAGATGGCCGGCGTCATGGAGCACGCGATGATGCTCCGCAACGCCGCCAAGCTCGTGGGCCGTCCGGGCCTCTTCCTGGTCGCCGTCGGGACGGCCCAGTCCGACACCGGCCAGATCGCCGCGAGCAGCAACGAGTGGGGCGTGCGCAGCACGGACGGTCGCCTGATCGGCGTGCTCACCGAGATGAAGACCGACAACGAGCTGCTCAACAAGGTGGTGCACTGCAAGCAGTTCGGCTGCGCGATCGGTTGTCTCACCGGCGCGATCTACGGCGGGTACGCGGGCGGCGCCGAGGGTACGGCGGTGCTCGAGGTGGCCCATCACCTCGTCGGGCTCACCGTGTACCAGCACAACTTCAACAACAGCTTCCCGTTCCACATGCAGCACACGTCCAACAGCGGGCGCGAGATGCTGTGGCTCGTGAGCATGGTGCACCAGGCGCTGGCGCGCAACAGCCGCATCCTCTCCACGAGCAACGGGTTCTTCAACGCGGGTCCCGGCACGGACATGCTCTTCCGCGAGGTGTCGGCTCACGCCATCGCCAGCGTGGTCAGCGGCGGGGACCTGTGGACCTCCGCGCCGCGGCACAACAAGTACCGCAACTACGCCACCCCGCTCGAGGCGCGGCTCGCGGCCGAGACCGGCCACGCCGTCGCGAGGCAGGGCATGAGCCGCGAGCAGGCCTGCGGCATCGTCGACACGCTGCTGAAGAAGTACGAGGGCGAGATCGCCACCGCGCCCGAGGGCAAGCCCATCCAGGAGTGCTACGAGCTCATGAAGGTGAAGCCCCAGGGCTGGTACCTCGACATGTACAAGGCCGCCCGGGAGGAGCTCGCCGGCCTCGGGGTCGAGTACCCGTACTGAGTACGGCGCCGTGGGCACCCTCCGCGGCGGCACGCGCGCTGTGTCGCCGCGGAGGGTGTGCGGGCGACCGCCGCCGGGGCGCCGGCCGCCGGGTCTCGCTCGGCGTGAGTCGACGCCTGGCGGATGGGCTCGCCGCCGTTCGGACGAGAGCAGAGGAAGCGGCACACACAGACGCCATGACCACGGACGAGACACCAGAGGCCGGGAAGACGGCCGCGCAGGGTGTGACGTGGAGCGCGTCGCGCGTCCTCGACATCCTCGAGTTCCTCAACAGGCGCTCCAGTCCGGCGCCGGCGAGCATCATCGCCTCGTCCTGTCACATCCCCCGCTCCAGCACCTACGGTCTGCTCAATCTGCTACGTGAACGTCACTTCGTCACGTATCACTCCGCGGAGAGAGGCTGGTCGCTGGGGAGCGGGGTGTTCGAGCTGAGCGTCCACGCGCCGCTGTTCGCACACGGTCTGGCGGTGCTCCGTGCGTTCGCCACCGTCTCCCACGGGCTCACCGAGCGACAGATCGCCGAGGGCGCCGGGATGTCGCGCGCCGCGGTGGCGCGCATCCTCCCGCACCTCGTCGAGAGCGACCTGCTCCGGTCGGCGCCGGACGGTACCTACTCTCTGGGGCTGGAGCTCGTCGGCCTCGCCTCGCGTGTCGGCTGGGTCGATCGTCTGCGTCTCATCGCGCGCCTGCATCTCGTCCGCCTGCGCGACGCCACGCAGGAGACCGCCAACCTGATCGTGCTCGACGGCGACCACGGCATCTACATAGACCAGGTCGAGAGTCCGCACGCTCTCAGGCACAGCGGCTGGGTCGGCAGGCACATCCCTTTGACCGGTACCGCCACGGGCGGCGCGTTCGCCGACAGGGGCGTCGCCCACACCGTCCAGGACGCGGTCGAGACCGGGGTGACGTCCATCGTGTGCGCCTTGACGTCGTCGGCAGATCCGGCGGCCGTCGGCGTGACCGGGCCGAACTGGCGGATCGAGGAGTTCGGCATCGCGCGCGCACAGGGCATCGTCGAGGCCGTCGCGCGCGAGCTGGACCAGCGCCTGCACCGCTAGGAGCGCACGGCGCGATTCGCCGGTTCACGAATCCCCGCGTGCGTCCGGTCACACCTTCTGCACGCTCACCTCGATCGACTTCATCAACGGGAAACCGCTGACCGGGTCGAACCGGTCGTCGTGCGTCACGAGGTTCACGTTGGCCTCTCGCCACCCGTGCGTGACCTGCAGGTTCCCGGGGAGGATCTCGTTCTCGGCCACGACCTTGACGGGAAGGTCGACCGCGCCGATGGGTGACGTCACCCGGACCGTATCGCCGTCCGCCACTCCCAGGGCGGCGGCGTCGTCCGGGTGCATCTCCACCTCGGGGCCGGGGATCGCCGTCCGGAAGCGCGGGATGTTGCGGAAGCGGCTGTGGAGATAGAGGAGCTTGCGTGCCCCGGTCATGAGCACGAACGGCCGGGCGGCGTCAGGCTCGCGCCGGTAGGCGGGGCGGTGATAGACAGGGAGCTCGTCGTATCCGAGGTCCTTGAGGTACGCGGAGGCGAACTCGACCTTCCCGGAGGGCGTGTCGAAGCCGGCCTGCCTGCGCCGGCCGACGCGGGGAGGGCTGTACTCCACCCCCTCGCGGTGTGCCTCCAGCGTCTCCAGGCTGAGCCCGGTCGGCTCGAGCAGCCAGCGGTTGAGAGCCGTCTCGTCCTCCCATGGGAAGTACTCGCCGATCCCGAGTCGCACCGCCAGGTCGTGCCAGAAGTCGTACTCGCCCTGGACGTCCGGCCACGACACCACCTTGTCGGTCAGGCTCACGATCTGGTGCTTGGCGTGCGCGTGCAGCTCGGTGCGTTCGAGGAAGGAGGCGGCCGGCAGCACGTAGTCGGCCACGGCGGTCGTCTCGGTCATGAACAGGTCGCGGACCACCAGGAGGTCGAGCGAGCGCAGGGCCTCGATGACCTTGGGGGAGTTGGGGTTCGTGGAGGCCGGGTTGGCGCCCGTCATCACCAGCGCCCGGAGCGGATACGGCTCGTCCGACAGGATGGCCTCCATGGCCGTCATGGTGTGGCATTCCTGACGCATGTCGTACAGCACCGGGAAGCGGTCCGTGCCGAGAGGGCTGAGGTGTCTGAGCGGCATCTCGTCGTACAGGGTGAGATCGCGCAGCGGCGCCGGCTCCTTGAACAGGGTGCCTCCCTCATGGTCCAGAGCGCCGAGCAGCCCGTCGATCATGGCGATGGCGCGGATATTGCCGACCCCGTTCTCGTGATGCTCGAGCCCGTTGCCCACGTAGGCCGCCATGCGCGGGGCGGCGTCCGCCATCATCCGCGCCATGGCTTTCACCGTGGCCGCGGGCAGGCCGGTCTCGGCCTCCACCATCTCGGGCGTGAACGTCCTCGCGTAGTCCACCACCTTGGCGAACCCGATCGTGTGGTCCTCCACGAAGGCCTTGTCGTACGCGTCCATCTCCACGAACTGCCGGACCAGTCCCCACGCGAGGGCGCCATCGGTGCCGGGGCGCACCTGCGCGTGGATGTCGGCGCGGCGGGCGATGGCGGACATGCGCGGGTCCACCACCACCAGGGTCGCTCCCTTGCGCCGGGCGGCGGTGATGTACTGCGTCATGTTGGGATGCGCATACGGCGGGTTCGCACCCCACAGCACGATGCACCGGGCGTTCTCGAGATCGGGGATCGGCCATGCCCCGTCGACCAGTGTGAAGCCCATGTAGCGCCCGACGTAGCACATGGAGTCGTTGGAGAGGTAGTTGGGACTTCCGAGGGCGTGCGCGAAGCGGCGCGCGACGGTCTCCTGCTGGCCGAAGCCGATGGCCTCCCCCTTCCACACGCCGATGCTGCGGGCGCCGTACCGGTCCCTGACGTCGGCGAGGCGCCCCGCGATCTCGTCGAGGGCCTGGTCGAGCGGGATCTGCTCCCACCCGTCCGCGGTCCTCTTGAGGGGCGTGAGGACACGGTCCGGGTGATAGATCATGTCGACGGCCGCGCGAGCCTTGGCGCACAACCGGCCGCGGTTCCAGGGATGGTCCTTGTTGCCGAGGATGTCGACGATGCGGCCGTCCTCGAGATGGACGTCGATGCCGCAACGGTCGTCGCACATCCGGCAGAGAGAGTGCCGGATCTCCGGTCCGGTCTGCATCTATCTCACCCCCTTGCTCAGACGGAGAAGGCGTTTCAGGCTGGCGTCGACCACCTCGCGGCGCAGGTCCGCGAGTTCCTCGGCGTCGACGTAGCGCAGGGCCCCGGAGATGCAGGCCCGCACGCACATCGGGTCGCCTCCGCACAGGTCGCACTTGGCGCTCACGCCGGTCTCGGCGTTGAAGTGGATGTTCCCGTAGGGGCACGCGAGCAGGCACATCTTGCAGCCGGCGCAGCGGGTCGCGTCGATCGTGACCGCCCCCGTCCCGGGGTCGCGGTCGATCGCCGCCGCAGGGCACACGGCGAGACACCAGGCGTCCTCGCAGTGCATGCAGGTGAGCGGAACGCACGCCCGCTCGTCGGCGTAGAAGTTCACGCGGATGTGGGAGGCGCTTCTCGCGAAGTCGCCGCTTTGGCGGAAGGCGCACGCGTACTCGCAGTCGCGGCACGCGACACAGGCGTCGGGGTCTACTGCAACGATGCGCATGACGTCCTCTCTTTCGCTGCGCTCCTGTGTGCCAGTCGTCCGTCGAGGTCTTCCCGCGCCAGGAAGGCGGGCAGGTCGGGGAGAGCCCGTCGGTGGCGGACGAACGGCCGCAGCCGGCCCAGCAAGGCGGCTCCTTCGGGAGCCCCCATGGCGATCGCGCCGAGCGGTACGCCCGCGCGGGTCACGATCTTCACGTAACGGATGCCGCCGCGATCGTGCTCCTCGAACACGTCGTCGCCCTCGTCTTCCACGAACTGCCCGAGCGACGCGACGGTGAGGTCGAACATCTCGGTGACGTTCATGCTGAGACTGCCTCCGTAGGAGCGGCCGGCTCCTGCCAGGTTGGCGCCCGCCACTCGGCCCTGCTCGACGGCGGTCGGCCACAGGGCGTGGATCTCCCGCGGCCCGCCGCGCGCGGTCGGACCGCGCGTCACGTCCCCGGCCGCGTAGACGCCGCTCACGACGGTCTCCATGGTGTCGGCGACGGGGATCCCGGGCCGGTCGGGCTCCAGGCACTCAGGCAGCAACTGATCGTTCGGACGTGCTCCGGTGGCCACGATGACGGCGTCGGCCGGGAGCCGGTCGCCGCCGCTCGTCGAGACACGCACCCGGCCGCCGCGGTCAGTCTCCACGCTCTCGGCGCGGGTGCCCGTCCGTACCTCCACATCGCAGGCGTGGAGTCGCTCAGAGAGAATCTGCGCGGCCGCCGGATCCAGCACCCGGGGCAGGATCTGATCCAGCAACTCGATCACGCTGACCTGCAGGCCTCTCTGTCGCGCGGCCCAGGCCGCCTGCAGGGCGACGAAGCCCGAGCCGAGTACGACCAGTCGCGCACCCTCGCGGAACACGGAGTCGAGCCTCACGGCGTCGTCCAGGGTCCAGAGCGTGTGCACGCCGGGTCCGTCGAGGCCCGGGATCGGGGGTCGCATCGGGCTCGAGCCGGTCGCGATCAGGAGGCGGTCGAAGCCGAGGCGCCGGCCGTCGGCGAGCTCAAGCACCCGGCGTGCCGGATCGACGCCCTCCGCGCGGACGCCGAACTCGGTCGCCGCTCCCAGTCGCGCGTAGTCGTCAGCTCGCCGTATGAACAGGCCGTCGCGGGAGAGCCGCCTGCGCAGGTAATACGGGAGCAGGACGCGGGAGTAGGCCGGACCCTGCTCGCCGGAGACCAGTGTGACCCGTGAGTCGCGGTCGTGCCCGCGGAAGCTCTCAAGCGCGCTGAGGGCGGCCGCCCCGTTGCCGACGATGACGACGTGCATCGGCGCGGGCTCCGGTCGTCCTCACTCATCCGCCGCGGCGAAGGCCGCGACGAGCTCGTCGGCCGCCGCCGCCACTTCGGGTCGGAGCGGCGCCGTCTCGTGGCTGTTCAGCAGGTCGATCGCCTTGAGGCGGGCCTTGGCGGCGAGGTCGAGGCCGCCGTCGGCGAGCCAGTTCTCCCGCGTCTGGCGGTTGAGGATGCTCGGCTGCCAGCGGACCGCGCGCATGTGGCGCCGCGTATGCTTGCTCCCCATGAAGTGACCGCCGGGGCCCGTCTCGGAGATGGTCTCCACGGCGAGGCTGTCGCGGTCCATCGGGACGCCCGCCAGGAGCCGCCGGTTCATGGAGATGAACTCATCCAAGATCACGATCTGCTCGAGAGAACAGGTCAGCCCGAAGTCGAGGTATCCCACATCGTGGGCGAGGTTGGACCCCGCCTGCATGGCGAGGAAGGTGATCTGGCCCGCCTCCATGCCGGCCTGTGCGTCGGGCAGGTGGCTGTCGCTCGTACCGGCGTTGCCCCAGTTGGGGATGTCGAGCCATTTGGCCATCTCGACCGCGCACATGTACCCCGTAAGGTAGCCGAGGTCGTTGTAGCTTGATTGGGCGGTCGCGATGTCCAGGACGGCGGAGCCGACCCCGAGGAGGAACGGCGCCCCCGGGCGGCGGAGCTGGTGGAGCACCATGCCGAACAGGCTTTCGGCCAACCCCTGTACGGTGTGGCCCGCGACCGTGATCGGCGCCGTCGCTCCCGCCAGTGGCGCCGGGGAGTAGATCGACGGCACGCCCGCGTCGGCGCAGAGGAGCAGCTTGTCGATGCTGTCCACCGGATGCGTGAGCGGGCTGGTCGGCTCGTTGTAGACGACGAAGTACGGCCGCCGCCGCAACTGGTCCGATCCCCCCCGCAGCGCACGCGCGATGTCGATCATCACCCCGAGGTCCGCGCCGTTCTCGGCGGTCATCACCAACGGTTTGACGCTGTTCGTCATCATGGCCTGGAAGCTCAGGAGGTAGGCCTGATGGGGTTTCGTGTCGGTGGGGTGGGCGGAGCTCATGATGAAGTCGATGTTCGGCAGCGCGTCGCAGAGGCGGGCGGCGCGGGCCACGTCGTCCAGTCTGCTGGGCCGGTGTTCGCCGGTCTCGAGGTCGCGCGTGAACAGGAGGTCCGACCCGGTGCCGAAGTAGCTGTTGTACCCGCCGAGCTCCATGGCCGGCTCGCCGGCGCGGTCGTAAACGTCGACCACCGGCGGCACGGAGCGGCGCGCCTGCTCGACGAGGTGACGCGGCATGAGTATGCGCTCGTCCCCGGTCAGGGAGCAGCCCGCGTCCAGCAGCATCGCGGTCGCTTCCTCGTGATCCACCCGCATCCCGACCTTGGTGAGGATGTCGAGCACGGCCACATAGATCTCCCGCCGGGCGGCCTCACTCAGGAACTGAAGGCGGCCCACCTGTGACGCGTTCCGAAGATCCTTCATGTCGCGCGCTCCTCTCCTCGTCTCCTCGTCCGTGGTCGCCGCAGCGGCTCTGTCCCGTCACCTGGGGAAGGCCGGCAGGCCGCGGCACGCAGGCACGCCGCGGCGGGATCGATCTCGTCCCGCAGGCGATGCCCGCAGGCCCGCTCGGGCATAGGCGCGGCCGTCACGGCGTGCTGCACGTCATGCCTGGCGGCGCCGCGCGTGGATCCTGTGGCGGGCGGCGCCGCCGTGACACAGCGGCACTGCGTCCGCGACGCCGCGCGCCCGTAGCGCCGATGCGCACGCCGCACGGGTGTGTACGGTCATTATGGAGCGAGCCTCCCGGGGGTCAAGACGCTTCCCGTGTGGTCTAGTATCTCGGACTGATTGGACCGGCGCCACGCCGCGGGTGCGCCTCACCGCACTTCCGGGAAGGGACCGTGGAGCCGCATCGTCGCGCGATCCTCACGCCGCGTGCAAAGTCGAGTCCAAGATGCTGGACGTGGCCCCAAGGCGCTTGAAGCCTCAGCCGCAGGGGGTCAGACTCGAGGTGGCCGACCGTCCTGCGCGAGCGGGCGCCGCGTTCCTCGTACCGGGCGGTCGGCTGACGGGCAGGGCACGAGGCCGGGCCGTCTTCAACTGCGGTCCCGACACCGGAAGGATGGAGTGCGTGATGAGGGAGCGGATGGATCCGGTCGAAGACCCGGTCGGGGACGATGCGGACAGGGGTCCTGTCGCCGTCGACCTCGGCCTCTGCAAGGCCTGCGGGATCTGCATCGAGTTGTGTCCCGACAGCGTGTTCGACCGCGACCAGTTCGGACAGCCCGTGGTGGCCCGTCCGGACGCCTGCAGCCAGTGCCTCATCTGCGAGCTGCACTGTCCGGATTTTGCGATAGAGGTGCGGCGACGCCGACCGAGGGCCAAAGCGGAGCCGGCCGAGGCAGACGCGCCCGCACTCACGCAGGGGGACATCGTCACCGCGACCCGGGGCGTGGCCGAGAGACAGGGCGGCTGGCCGCACGACGGCGAGGAGGGCTGACATGGCGATCAGCGTGGCCGAGGCCGCGAAGGCCGGCGTCCCGGTCCTGTTGCAAGGCAACGAGGCGGTCGCCGAGGGCGCCATCGCCGCCGGCGTGCGCTTCTACGCCGGGTATCCCATCACGCCGTCCACGGAGATCGCCGAGGTGCTCAGCCGGCGGCTCCCCGAGGTCGGCGGCACGTTCATCCAGATGGAGGACGAGATCGCCAGCATCGCCGCCGTGTGCGGCGCTTCATTGGCCGGCGCCAAGGCGCTCACCGCCACCTCCGGCCCCGGCTTCAGCCTCATGCAGGAGATGATCGGCTTCGCGTCCATGGCGCAGATACCCTGCGTGATCGTCGATGTGATGCGCGGCGGACCGTCCACCGGCCTGCCCACGGACCCCGCCCAGGGGGACGTGATGCAGGCCCGTTGGGGCACCCACGGAGAGCACTCGGTGATCGCCCTCGTCCCCAGCAGTGTGGAGGAGTGCTACACGCTCACCGTCGAGGCCTTCAACCTCTCCGAGCAGTACCGCACCCCGGTCATCATCCTCTCGGACGCGCTGATCGGGCACATGCGCGAGGCGGTCACGCTTCCCCATCCGGACAAGCTGCGCGTCGCCGAGCGGGGCATGCCCGACTGCGATCCGGACGAGTACGACACCGTCTCGAGCACGATCGACAACATCCTGCCGCGTCCCCCTTTGGGCTCGCCCTTCAAGGTGCATGTCACCGGCCTCGTCTACAACCGCCGCAGCGGCGCCCCCGACACCGCGGATCCCGCGACGGCCGCGGACCTCGGCCGCTATCTGCGCGAGAAGATCTACCACCACCGCGACGCCATCGTGCGCGTCGAGGAGGTCGAGATGGACGGGGCGGAGGTGGCGATCTTCGCCTACGGATCCGTGGCCCGCTCCGCCATGGCCGTCGTGAAGAAGGCGCGCGCCCAAGGCGCGCGCGTCGGCATGGTGCGGCCCATCACCCTCTGGCCGTTCCCCACCGCCGCCGTGGCGCGCATGGCCGAGCAGGTGCGCACCGTGATCGTGCCCGAGATGAACATCAAGCAGATGAGCTGGGAGGTCGAGGCGGCGGTCAAGGGGCGCGCCAAGGTCGTGGACTACGGACGCGTGGACGGCGAGCTCATCACGCCCGAGGAGATCCTCGAACTGGTCAAACCCGAGTTCTACTACCACCGCTGGGAGGACACGTGAGCGCCCTCGTCGATGAACAGCGGCTGGAGGCGGCGCCGGAGGATTGCGCGCCGCCACGGATCAAGCCGCACACCACGGCCGAGATCAGACGGCATCTGCGCACCCCCAAGACGCTGTGGTGCCCCGGCTGCTCTAACGGCACCATCACCCGCGCACTGATCGACGCCGTGCTCGGCCTCGCGATCGACCCCGAGAAGCTGGTCGTCGTGGCGGGTATCGGCTGCAGTGGCCGTATCAGTGCGTACCTCGAGTACTCGACGGTGCACACCGCCCACGGCCGGGCCCTCGCGGTGGCGACCGGCGCGAAGGCCGCCGACCCGGGACTGGAGATCGTCGTCGTGATGGGCGACGGCGACTGCGCGGCGATCGGAGGGAACCACTTCATCCACGCCGCGCGCCGCAACGTCGATCTCACCGCGATCGTCTTCAACAACTCGATCTACGGGATGACCGGTGGCCAGACGAGCCCCACCACCCATCTGGGCGACAAGTCGACGACCAGCGTGTACGGCAACGTGGAGCCGGCGTTCGACCTCTGTGAGCTCGCGCATGCCGCCGGCGCGACGTACGTCGCCCGCGGCACGGCCTGGTCTTACCAGCAGTTGGTCAACGTGATCGCCGGCGGCATCGTACACAAGGGCTTTTCGATGGTCGAGGCCATGGCCGTGTGCCCGGTGTACTACGGCCGCTTCAACCTCACGCCGGATCCGGCGGAGTTCCTGCGCCTCCAGAAGGAGCACGCCGTGCCGGCCGCCAAGTTCGAGGACGAGACGCGCAGCCACGAGCGTTACCCGATCGGCGTGCTGCACCACGCCGAGCGCGCCGAGTTCACGACGGGGCTGGCGGGGCTCAAGGAGCGTGCCCGGGAGGCCGGTCATGCCTGAGCCGACAGCATCCGCCCGCGTGGAGCTGCGTTGTTCGGGCTCCGGCGGTCAGGGGATCCTGCTCGCGGCGACCATCATCGCCGAGGCCGCCACCGCTCTCGGCAGGCGCGTCGTGCAGACCCAGAGCTACGGCCCCGAGGCCCGAGGCGGCGCCTCCAAGGCCGAGGTGATCATCGCCGAGGAGCCGATCGACTACCCGGAGGTGCGCCGGCCTGACGTGAGCCTCGTGCTGTCGCAGGCGGCGTACGAGAAGTACGCGGCCGACACACGGCCCGGAGGCCTGCTCATCTACGACTCGGGCCTGGTGGAGGCGGACCCCGGCGCTGCCGGCGTGACGCACTGCGGTCTGCCGTTCACGCAGGTCGCGACCGACGAGCTGGGCAAGAAAGTGGTCACCAACATCATCGCGCTGGGGGCGCTCGTGGCGAGGAGCGGCGTCCTGCCGGCCGACGCGGTCGAGGAGGCGGTGCTCTCGCGTGTGCCGCCCCGCTTCCGGGAGCTCAACGAGAAGGCCTACCGGCTCGGGTTGCGGCTGGCAGCGGGGGCGGCGGATGCGGAGACGACGACGAAGGACGGGCTGACGCCGACCACTGCGCCGGCGCCCGGCAGCTGACCCGGGATCCGTTCGTGGACCTGCTCGAACATCAGGGGAAGCGGCTGTTCGCGCTCGCCGGCCTGCCGGTGCCGCCGTCGCGACTGGCGCAGACGCCGGAGGAGGCGGCCGCGGCGACGGACGAGCTCGGTGCGCCGGTGGCCGTGAAGGCCCAGGCCAAGACCGGCGGCCGCGGCAAGGCGGGCGGCATCCGCATCTGCCGCTCCGCGCAGGAGGCGGCCGCGGCGGCCGCGGCGATCCTCGCCATGACCATCCGCGGCAAGCCGGTGGAGTCCGTGCTCGTCGAGCAGGGCGTGCAGGTGGGCCGCGAGATGTACCTCGCCGTGGTCTCTTCGCGGGCGCTGCGCGGGCCGATGCTGGTCTTCGCGCGCGAGGGCGGTGTCGACGTGGAGGAGCTGGCGACCCGCGATCCCTCCGCGATCGTGCGGTCGCCGATCGACCCGCTGCTGGGCCTCTGCGACTACCAGGTGCGGGACGTGGTGGCCGCCGCGGCGCTGGACCCGGAGGATCCCGGCGCGGCGGAGACGCGCGCGCAGCTGGGCCAGGCGGTGCGTTCACTCTGGCGCCTCTATCACGACCGCGATGCGACCCTGGCCGAAGTCAATCCGCTCGTCCTCACCGCGGACGGGAGGATACTGTGCCTCGACAGCAAGGTGACGATCGACGACAACGCCCTCTCCCGGCACCCCGACCTGCCGTCCCAGCCGCCGGAGGACGAGCGCGAGGCGAAAGCCCGTGCCGCCGGTCTCGCCTTCGTCCCGCTCAGCGGCGACATCGGCGTGATCGGCAACGGGGCCGGCCTTGTCATGAGCACCATCGACCGTATCGCCGCAGCCGGCGGCAGTGCAGCCGACTTCTGCGACATCGGAGGCGGGGCGCGGGCCGCGGCGATCGTCGCCGCGCTGGAGGCCGTCCTGGCCGGACCGCCGGTCGCCGCCGTGCTCGTCAACGTCTTCGGCGGCATCACCCGGGGCGACGAGGTGGCGCGCGGCCTCATCGAGGCGCTGACCGCGGCTCACGTCGACGTGCCCGTGGTGGTCAGGCTGGACGGCAACGCGGCCGAGGAGGGTCGCGCCGTGCTCGACCGGGCGGCGCTGCCGGGCGTCACCGTGGCCGAGAGCGCCGAGCGCGCGGTGGAGCTCGTGGTGGCCGCTGCCCGGCAGGCGAGCCCGGGAGGGGCGCCTGCCACCGGGGCGGAGCAGGCCGCGCCGACAGTGCCCCGGAGAGGCGGGGAGGACTGATGGCGATCCTCATCGACGCAGCCAGTCGCGTCCTCGTGCAGGGCGTGACGGGCCGGGAGGGAGCGCTGCACACGACGCGGATGCGGGCCGCCGGCACCCGCGTGGTGGCGGGCACCTCCCCGGGCAAAGGCGGGCAGACCGTGGACGGGGTGCCCGTCTTCGACACGGTCCTCGCCGCCGTGAGCGAGACCGGCGCGGACGTATCGGTGGTCTTCGTGCCGGCGCGCTTCGCCCGCGACGCGATGCTCGAGGCGGCGGACGCCGGGGTCAAGCTGGTCGTATGCGTCACGGAGGGCATTCCCGCCCGGGACGTGAGCGAGGTGGTCGCCCACTTCGACCGGCGCGGGACCTTGCTCGTCGGTCCGAACGGGCCGGGCCTCATCACTCCGGGTGCCTGCAGCGCCGGCATCATGCCGGCCGCCGTCTTCCGGCCCGGCGCGGTCGGGGTCGTCTCCCGCTCCGGCACGCTCACGTACGAGGTCGTCTGCGAGCTCACCCGCGCCGGCATGGGCCAATCCACTGCCGTCGGCATGGGCGGCGACCCGATCCACGGACTCGGGTTCGTCGAATGCCTGGAGCTCTTCGAGGAGGACGAGCGCACCGATGCCGTCGTCCTGATCGGCGAGATCGGAGGTGACGACGAGGAGCGCGCGGCGGCGTTCGTCCGTGAGGGCATGACCAAGCCGGTCGTCGCCTACGTGGCCGGCTTCAGCGCGCCCCCCGGCAGGAGGATGGGGCACGCCGGTGCGATCGTCGAGGGCTCGGCCGGCACGGCCGCCGAGAAGAAGGCCGCACTCGAAGCGGCCGGGATCCCCGTGGCGACGGCGCCGGCGGGCGTCGTCCCCCTGCTGCGCGAGGTCGGATCGAGGAGACAGGTGCAATGACGAAGGTCGTCATCGGAGACGCGCCGCTCACCATCGACGAGGTCATCACGGTCGCGCGCGGCACGGCCGAGGTCGTCCTCGGAGCAGCGGCGCGGCAGCGTATCGAGGCGGCGCACGATGTGGTCGCCGACGTCGTGGCGCGCGAGCAGGTCGCCTACGGGGTGACCACCGGGTTCGGGCAGCTCGCGACCACGCACATCCCCGTCGGCAAGGTCCGCGAACTCCAGGAGAACCTGGTCCGCAGCCACGCCGTCGGGCTCGGCGCGCCGCTCTCGTGGGAGGTCGTGCGCGCCGCCATGGTCATCCGCCTCAACACCATGGCGCGTGGTCACTCGGGCGTTCGCCTCTCGGTGGCCGAGCAACTGGCCGCCTGCATCAACGCCGACCTCGTGCCGTGGGTGCCGTCGCGAGGCTCTCTGGGCGCCTCCGGCGACCTCGCGCCCTCGGCGCACCTCGTGCTCGCGATGATGGGCGAGGGCGAGCTGCTCACTCCCGAGGGGGGGCGCGAGCCGAGCGGGCCCGCCCTGCGGGCCGCCGGGCTCGCACCGCTCGCGCTCGAGGCCAAGGAGGGCCTCAGTCTCCTCAACGGGACCCAGTTCATGGCCGCCATCGGCTGCATGCTCGTGGACGACGGGGAGACGCTGCTCGACTCCGTCGACCTGATCGGTGCGATGAGCCTCGAGGGTCTGCGTGCGTCCGTCGGCCCCTTCCAGGAGCGCATCCAGGCGCTGCGCCCCATCCCGGGACAACTGGTCACGGCGGCGAACGTCCGCCGCGCGACCGCCGGCAGCGGCATCATGCTCAGTCACCTCAACTGCGACAAGGTGCAGGACGCCTACTCGCTGCGCTGCATCCCCCAGGTGCACGGCGCCTGCCGTGATGCGCTGGGGTGGTTGCGGCGGGTGGTCGCGGTGGAGGTCGACGCGGTGACCGACAACCCGCTCATCTTCCCGGAGTCGGGGGAGATCATCTCGGCGGGCAACTTCCACGGTGAGCCGCTCGCCCTGGCGCTGGACCTGGCGGCGATGAGCCTCGCCGAGGCGGCCTCCATCAGCGAGCGGCGGACCTTCCGCATGCTCACGAGCTCGCTCAGCGAGCTGCCGCCGTTCCTCACGACCGACAGCGGGCTCAACAACGGCTATATGATCGCGCAGTACACGGCGGCGGCGCTGGTCGCCGAGAACAAGGTGCTCTGCCACCCGGCGAGCGTCGACTCCATCCCGAGCTCCGGGGACCAGGAGGACCACGTGAGCATGGGGATGACGGCCGCGCTGAAGGCGCTGGACGTGCTCGCGAACACGCAGATGGTCCTGGCCATCGAGGCGGTGTGTGCGGCGCAGGCCATCGATCTGCTGGCGCCGCTGGACCCCGGCGCCGGCACGGGGGCCGGGCGGGCGGTCGTCCGCGAGGCGGCGCCCATGCTCGAGCGCGACCGGTACCTCGCCCCGGAGCTGGAGGCGGTCACGCGTGCCGTCGCCGCCGGACGCTTCGCCGCGATCGTGCGTGACGCGGCGGGCGATGAGGCGGACAACGAAGGAGGGACGCGATGAACGATCCCCGCGGGCAGAGTGAGCCGCACAGCGTCGCGGGAGGCGAGGCGCCGGTGCGGTGCGACGTGCTCGTGCGCGGCGCCGCCGAGGTCGTCACGATGGCGCCGGGATCCGGTCCGGCGTCCTCCTCCGGCCCCGTCGAGAGGGAGCGTCCGCCGGTCGATCTGGGCGTGATCCCGCGCGGCGCCGTCGCGGCTCTGGAGGGGCGCGTGGTCTGGGTCGGTCCTGAGTCGGAGATCGCCGGCGCCCTGGATGTGCCCGACGACGCGGTCGTCGTGGACGTGGAGGGCGCGGCCGTGATCCCGGGTCTCGTCGACGCCCACACCCACCTGACGTGGGCGGGCGACCGGGCGGCCGAGTACGGCGCCCGGCTCGGTGGGGCGACCTACCTCGAGATCCAGCAGGCCGGCGGCGGCATCAACAGCACGGTGCGCGCCACCCGGGAGGCCGCCGAGGAGGACCTCGCCGTCCTGGCGGTGCGCCGCCTGGACTCCTTCCTGCGTCACGGCACCACCACTCTCGAGGCCAAGAGCGGCTACGGGCTGACCCTGGAGGACGAGCGCAAGCAACTGGCCGCCGCCAAGGCGGCGCACCCGGTGCGTCGCGTGCACACCTGCCTCGCGGCGCATCTGACCCCCGAGGAGTACGCCGGTCGCGAGGACGAGTACATCGACCTCGTCTGCGCCGAGATCCTGCCGGCGCTCGTCGGCCAGGCCGAGTTCGCGGACGTGTTCTGCGACGAGGGCGCCTTCTCCGTCGCCCAGTCGCGGCGCGTGCTCGAGGCCGCCCGGGGCCTGGGCTACCGGCTCAAGATGCACGCGGAGGAGTTGGCGCACACCGGCGGGACCGCCCTGGCCGCGTCGCTGGGCGCCGTCTCCGCCGACCATCTCATCCACATCACCGGCGACGACATCCGGGCGCTCAAGGAGTCAGGCACGGTGGCCGTCCTGCTCCCCGGCACGAGCTACACGCTGCACACCACCTACGCTCCCATGCGGGAGCTGCTCGCGGCCGGTGTGACGGTGGCCCTGGCCACCGACTTCAACCCCGGGAGCTGCTACAGCGAGAACCTGCAGATGGCGGTCTCGCTGGCCTGCCAGGAGGCTCGGGTGACGCCGGCCGAGGCCCTCCGCGCCGCCACCATGGGCGGCGCGGCCGCGCTCGGCCTCCAGCATGAGGTCGGCAGCCTCGAGCCCGGCAAGCGCTGCGACCTGCTGGTGCTCGACTCGGCCTCCCACCTGGAGCTGCCGTATCATTGGGGTGTCAACCTCGTCACCGACGTCCTCGTGGGTGGCGAGGTCGTCGTACACGATCGCCGGGTGGTTCGAGCCGGCGCGGACGAGGCCTCCTCAGGCCCGGGCGCCACACCCGTCATCCGTTCCTGACCGACAGACGGAGGGCCGAGCGTTGACTCTCATCGAATGCATCCCCAACTTCAGCGAAGGCCGCCGCCCGGAGGTCGTCGACGAGATCACCCGCGCGGTCGCCGGCGTCGCCGACGTCAGTCTGCTCGATGTGCAGAGCGACGCGACGCACAACCGGTCCGTGGTCACGTTCGTGGGCCACGAGGGGCCCATCGCCGAGGCCGCGTACCGCGCCATCCGTACGGCGGCGGAGCTGATCGACCTGAACGAGCACGAGGGCGCCCACCCGCGCTTCGGCGCCACCGACGTGTGTCCCTTCGTCCCCCTGCGCGCGGAGGAGATGGCGACCTGCGTCGAGACGGCGGGCAGACTGGCCCAGCGCGTCGCGCGTGAGCTCGCGATCCCGGTGTTCCTCTACGAGGACGCGGCTCGCGTCCCGGAGCATCGCAACCTCGCCGTGATCCGCGGCAAGGGGTTCGAGGAGATGCGCGAGGTGATCGGCAGCGAGCCCGCGAAGACGCCCGATGAGGGCGAGGCGCGTGTGCACGCCACGGCGGGTGCGGTGGCCATCGGTGCGCGCTTCCCGCTCATCGCCTTCAACGTCAACCTGGACACGGACGACGTCGCGCTCGCGCAGCGGATCGCGGTCGAGATCCGCGAGAAGGACGGCGGACTGCGATGCGTCAAGGCGATCGGCCTGCGGCTCGACGACGGCGCGGCTCAGGTCTCGATGAACTTGACCGACTACCGGGTGACCTCGCCGGCCGACGTGGTCGCCGCCATCGCCGCCCGCGCCGCCGATGCCGGGGTCTCGATCCGCGAGAGCGAGGTCGTCGGCCTGCTGCCCCAGGACGTGCTGGTGCGCCTGGCGCACTCGGAGCTGCACGCCACGGCCTTCACACGTGACCAGGTGCTCGAGGCCCGGGTCCTGGACACGCTGCTGTGACCGGCCCGGGAGCGAGCGCCGCCGCAGGCGCCCGGGCAGGCCGCATCCTGATCACCGGCATCCGTCTCACGCCGCTCCTGCTCGCCTTCAAAGAGCCGTACCACTGGGCCGGGCGGGTGGACCACGGCTCGCCGGTGGTGCTGGTCGAGGTCGAGACCGACGCCGGCATCACGGGCATCGGCGAGTCGGTGTCGTCGCTCGCGGCGGAGATCACGACGGCCGCGTTCCGCGCCGTCGAGCCGCTCCTGGTCGGACAACCCATCCACGACGTGGCGCGGCTGGTGGACGAGGCGCGCCACCTCGGGACTTTCAACCACATGCCGTGGTTCGCGGACTTCGTGCTCGCCGGCTTCGAGATGGCTCTGTGGGACGCCGTCGGCAAGGCCGCCGGGCAGCCGGTGTACCGGCTTCTCGGCGGCGCCGTGCGTGACGAGGTCGACTACTTCGGGTTCGTACAGGGCGACACCACCGAGGAGCTCGTGGAGGACGCCCGCGACCTGGCCGCGGCCGGGCACGAGGTGATCTACCTCAAGGTCGGCCGCGGCGATGCGGCGGACGTGCGCAACACCGCGGCCGTGCGCGAGGCGATCGGCGCCCGTCGCCTGCGCGTGGACCCCAACTGCGCCTGGAGCGTGCCGGATGCGATCCGCATGATCCGTGCACTCGAGCCCTACGGGATCGACTGGGTCGAGCAGCCGACCACGCTGCTCAGCGTGACGGCGCTGCGCCAGGTCCGCGAGGCGGTCCATGTGCCCGTCGCCGCCGACCAGGCCGTGCACACGCCGGCGGACGTCTATGACGTCGTCCGCCAGCGCGCGGCCGACGCGGTCGTCCTCTCGCCGCACGAGGCCGGCGGCCTGCTCGCCTTCCGCAAGGCCGCCGCCATCGCCGAGGCCGGCGGCGTCCCGGTCTGCCTGCACGGGCAGAGCGTCTCGGGCATCACCGACGCCGCCCAGCACCATCTCGGCCTCAGCACGCCCAACCTGACCGACGGCAACCAGATCATGCACCAGTTGCTGGCTGAGGACCTGGTGGACTCACCCGACCTCACGCCGCAGCGCGGCAAGCTCGGTCTGCCGGAGGCGCCGGGGTTCGGCGTGGAGCTTGACCGTGACGCGGTCGCCCGGGCGGCGGAGCGTTACCGGAGGGAAGGACGCCCATGAAGGTGCTGATCGCCGACCAGAAGCTCGTCACCGAGGTCTTCACGATGCAGGAGGCCATCGCCACGATGCGCAGGGCGCTGACGATGCTCGCCGCGGGCGACGTGGTGATGCCTCTGCGGACCATGCTGCAGCTGCCTCGAGGCGATGCGGTCATGGGGCTCATGCCGTCGTACCTCGGCGGTCTGGAGGCGGTGGGGGTGAAGGTCGTCGCCGCGTTCCCCGCCGACTTCGGCAGCGAGTACGACACGCATCAGGGCGTGGTGCTGTTCTTCGAGACCGGGCGGGGACTGCTGCGGGCGATCGTGGACGCGACCTCGATCACCGCGATCCGCACGGCGGCGGTGAGCGGGCTCGCGACCGACCTGCTCGCCAGGCCGGACGCCGCCGACCTCGCCGTCATCGGCGCCGGCACCCAGGCGCATACGCATCTGCAGGCGATGCGGGCCGTCCGGCCCGTCCGTCGGGTCCGCGTGTACTCTGTTCCGGCCGGGAGCGCCGCGGAGTTCGCCCGGCGCGAGACCCGGCTCACGGGCCTGCCGGTCGAGGCGGTCGCGACCGCCGAGGAGGCCGTCGCCGGCGCGGACCTGGTCTGCACGACGACCACGGCGCACGAGCCGGTCGTCCGCGGTCCCTGGATCAGTCCGGGGGCGCATGTCAACGCGGTGGGCGCCTACACGCCCACCACGCGTGAGCTCGACTCGGACCTCGTCGCCGGCGCGCGGCTCTACGCCGATCGTCGCGAGTCGCTGACGAGCGAGGCCGGCGAGTTCCTCATCCCCAGAGCTGAGGGGCGTTTCGGAGACGAGCACATCGTCGGGGAGCTCGGCGAGGTGCTGACGGGCAAGGCCCCGGGCCGCACCTCGCCGGACGAGGTCACGTTGTTCAAGTCGCTCGGCATCGCCATCGAGGATCTCGCCGCGGCGCACCGTGTGCACGAGATCTGCGAGGAGCGCGGCCTCGGCGTGTGGCTCGACATCGGCGGGCTGCATTTCGGCAAGGCCGTGGAGGGATGAAGTGACGGTCGCTCCGTACCCGGAGTTCTTCAACGACGTCTTCGGGCCGGTGATGCAGCCTGGCTCCAGTTCGCACACCGCGGGCCCCTGCCGTCTCGGCTATCTCGCCGGCCACCTCCTGGGAGAGCCGCTCGCGAAGATGCGCATGGAGCTCGACGAGCGCGGGTCGTTCACCGGGACCTTCGGCCTCATGGCCGAGGACCGCGCCATGGTCGCCGGCGTCCTGGGCCTGCTGCCCGACGACGCGCGCCTGTTCCGCAGCTTCGAGATGGCCGAGGAGGCGGGGGTCGAGATCGAGTTCGCCTTCACACGGATCGCCGAGAGCCGGCACCCCAACGCGGTGAAGTTCGTGCTCGAGGGGAGGGACGGCCAGACGGCCACGCTGGTCGGCGAGTCCACCGGTGGGGGGATGATCGCGACGGTCGCGCTGAACGGGTTCCTCTACGTGACGACCGGAGACGCCTGGACCCTGGTGGTCGACGACCCGACGGAGGCCCTGGGGACCGGTGAGGTCGAGCGGCTCCGGGCCGCGTTCCCGCGTGTGATGGAGGCGCAGACGCTGCGCGTCGAGGGGCGCGGCGCGCTGCACGTCCTCAGCCTGCCCGACGAACCCGACCTCACCGTCCTCGACCCTCTCCTGGTCCACATCCCCGCGCGGCGCGTCGCGCTGCTGCCGCCGGTGTCGCCGGTCGTGGCGTCGCCGGACCGGAAGCCGCAGCTGTTCACCACCATGACGCGCTGGCGCGAGCTGGCGGAGGAACTCGATCTGCCGCTGTGGGAGGTCGCCGTCCGCTACGAGATGGACGCGTCCGGCTGGTCGCGGGCGCGGGTACTGGGTCGCATGCGGGAGCTCGCGGCGCTCATGCGTCGGCAGACGCGGGCCGTGTATGAGGAAGACGTCGAGGTCGTCGAGACCGAGTTCAGGCCCGATTTCGCGCGGCGCTGGCTGCGTCACGCGGAGACGGGCGCGCGGGTCACCGACGGCGTCACGGCGCGGACGGTCAGGTATGCGTACGGGGCCGGCGCGGGCATCCCCGGCGTGGAGACCGTGCCGGGGCCGATGGGCGGCGGGGCGGGTTACATCCACGCCGCCCTCAGCGCCGTGACCGAGGCTCGCAATTTGAGCGACGACGACCTGCTGCGCGGGTTGTTCGTGGCCGCCGGCGTGGGTGCGATCGCGTACACGCGCAGTGCGCCCACCGGCGAAGTGACGGGCTGCACGGGGGAGGCCGGCGTCTGCGGCGCCATGGCGGCGGCGGCGATCGTCGAGGCGGTGGGCGGGCCGCCGGGGGCGGTCGAGGACGCGGCCTCCCTGGCACTGCAGGCGTTCATGGGTCTCCCCTGCGACCCCATGCCCGGAGGCTTGAGCCAGCCGTGTCGCAGTCGTGTCATGGCCGCCACCTGCATGGCTCACGTGTTCGCCGATCTGGCGCTGGCCGGTCACGCCGCGGTGCTCCCGCTGCACGAGGCTCTCGATGTGGCGGACCGCATCGGTCGTGCTCTGCCGCCCGAGCTGCTCTGCACATCGGCCGGCGGCTGCTGCGTGGCGCCGGCGGCACAGACCCGCAGGGTCGCGTATCATCGTTGGTTCGAGGAGAGCCGTCCCGAGGAGCGCCCTCCGGGCAACCTGATCTGAGGATGCGGGACGATCGAGAGGAGAGCGAAGGCTTGACTGACGACCTGCGTTACGTCGGGGGCAGCTACCCCGTCCACGACGTCACCGAGAAGGTGACGGGAGAGCTCGTCTACGGCAGCGACTTCAGCGTGCCGGGCATGCTGCACGCGAAGCTCGTCCTCAGTCCCATCCCGCACGGGTATGTCACGCACATCGACGCCTCGCGGGCCGAGGCGCTGCCCGGCGTGGTCAAGGTCTTCTCTCACGAGAACGCACCCATGGACGGTTTCTCCCGGGCGCGCATCCATCCGGGCCAGGACATGTCGTTCTACGACGAGACGCTGTTCAGCCGACACGTCCGGTTCGTCGGTGACCGGGTGGCGGCGGTGGTCGCCACGAGCCGCGAGACCGCCGCCGCGGCCGCCGCGCTCGTCGAGGTCGAGTACGAAGAGCTGCCGGCGATGCTGACTGTGGACGCCGCGCTCGCTCCGGACGCCGTACCGATCCACGAGGACGGCAACCTCCTGTTCGAGCACGAGATCGACAAGGGTCGGCGCCCGGATCTCGAGGGCGCCGTGCTGGTCTCCTCGGCGACCAGCACTCCACGTATCCACCACGCCGCGCTGGAGCCGCACGTCTGTATCGCCCAGGGCCACAGCACCGGGGGCATGACCGTATGGACCACGAGCCAGGGGGTGTACGCAGCCCGCACGGTCATCGCCGAGCTGCTGCGGCTGGACTACCACCGGGTGCGCGTCATCAAGCTGCCCATGGGAGGCTCCTTCGGCGGGAAGACGGAGTACATCATCGAGCCGGTCTGCGCGTTCCTCGCTCTGGCGACCCGCCGTCCGGTGAAGCTGCTGCTGGACCGCGAGGAGTGCATGATCGCCACCATGGTCAGGCCGGCGACCTCGACCAGCATCCGCACCGCCTGCACGCCGGACGGTGAGCTGCTCGACTTCGAGGCTGTGAGCACGCTTGATTCCGGCGGGTTCGCGGCCAGTACGCCGGACTACTCCATCCACATGTGCAAGAAGGTGACCAAGCTCTACCGCGTGCCGCACTATCGGCACGCCGGCCGCGCCGTGTACACGAACACGCCGGTCGGTGGCGCCGCCCGCGGTTGGGGCGCCCCGGAGATGGCGGCCGCGACCGAGATCCACATGGACCGGATGGCGGCCAGGCTGCGGCTCGACCCGGTCGAACTGCGCCTCAAGAACATGGTCGAGCCTCACGACATCGACCTCGTGACCGATCTGCCCCTCGGCGACGCGCGCGTGAGCGAGTGCCTCAGGCGCGGCGCTTTGGCATTCGACTGGGCGGCGCGCCGGGCGCGCCCCGCCGGCCGGGGGCGCCTGCGACGCGGCGTCGGGGTGGCTGCCGGCGCCCACAAGAACGGCATGTACGGCGCCTTCCCCGAGGCCAGCCGGATGAGCCTCAAGATGAACGAGGACGGCACCTTCCAGCTCAACGCCTCCCTGCACGACGTGGGCTGTGGCGTGGTCACCACGATGAAGGTCATCGTGGCCGAGGTCCTGGGCGTGTCCCCCGACCTGATCGCCGCCGGGGAGGCCGACACCGCGACCACTCCGTTCGACTACGGCACCTACGGCAGCCGCGTCACCTACGTCGTCGGCGAGTGCGCCCGCCGGGTGGCTGAGAAGGTCAAGGGACGGCTCCTGGCGGCTGCGGCGGACCTGCTGCGGGAGCCCGCCGAGCATCTCGTCGCCGCCGATGGCGCGGTGCGTGTGCGCGGCGCGACGGAGCGTGCGATCGCCTACCGCGATATCGCCCGTCTCAGCGAGATGCGCCATGTGCCGTCCATCGCCGCCTCGATGACGTACTACGCGGTCTCCAACCCGGCCTCGTACTCGGTGCAGTTCGCAGAAGTCGAGGTGGACTGCGCCACGGGTCTCGTCGCCGTGACCGACTTCCTCGCCGTCGCCGATGTGGGGCGCGCCATCAACCGTGGAATGGTCGAGGCGCAGTACCAGGGCGCCGTGCAGATGGGCATCGGCTACGCCCTCTACGAGCATCTCGACGTCGACGAACACGGCCGTGCCGGCGTCGACGGCTTCAAGAACTACCACATCGTGAACGCGCCGGACATGCCGGACGTCAAGGTGCTCCTGGTCGAGCACGAGGGCGACGACGGGCCCTTCGGCGCCAAGAGCGTCGGCGAGGTCGCCACCGTACCCACCGCGGCGGCGGTCGTCAATGCGGTCAATCACGCGCTGGCGACCGAGTTGTCCGACCTGCCGCTCACGCCGGAGCGCATCATCGCCGCCCTGCGCGGGGAGGAGGTGCCGCCATGCAGCTCGTGCTGACCGTCAACGGCACGACGTACGAGGTCGAGGCCCGCCCCACTGCGCGCCTGCTCGACGTCCTCCGTGACCAGCTCGGCCTGACCGGCACCAAGGAGGGGTGCGCAGAGGGCGAGTGCGGCGCCTGCACCGTGATCGTCGACGGTCGCGCGGTCAATTCGTGTGTGATGCTCGCCGTCCAGGCGCGCGGCAAGGAGATCCTCACGGTGGAGGGCCTGGCCCGGGACGGGGAGCTCGACGTGCTCCAGCGCAAGTTCGTGGAGTACGGCGCCGTCCAGTGCGGCTTCTGTACGCCGGGCATGCTCATGTCCGCCAAGGCGCTGCTGATGCGTGACCCCACGCCGTCCGAGCAGGATATCCGTATCGCCCTGGCGGGCAACCTCTGTCGCTGCACCGGATACACCGCCATCGTGGCCGCAGTGAAGGCGGCGAGCGGCCAGGAGTCGACGCCCCAGATGGCACTCCCCGGCGTCCCCGGCGAGCTCGCCGCCGCCGCGGTCACCGACCCGGCGACGCTCGCCGTGGCCTGCGAGACCGTGGAGTCCGAGGCCGGCAGGCCTCTCGGGGCGCCGTGCACGCCCGTCGACGGCGGCCCGACCCCGGCGGGAGAAGGGTCGACGACGTCGGGCGCGCGTTCTGTCTCCGAGGGAGGTGAGTGAGATGCCGCCGACCCGGGTCCTGACGCCCTCCACCCGCGACGAGCTCGTGGAGGCTCTGGCGCAGGCCACGCCGCGGACGCGGCTGGTGGCCGGGGGCACGGACCTCGTGCGGGAGTTGCACCGTCCCGGCGAGGCGCCCGATCTGCTGATCGATCTCACCGGTGTCTCCGGGCTGGCCACGATCCGTCTCGACGACGGGAGCCTGCACATCGGCGCCCTCAGCACCTTCACTGGGCTGCAGGAGGATCCGCTGGTGCGCCGGCACGCGCTCTGTCTCAGCCTGGCGGCCGCACAGGTGGGGTCGGTGCAGATCCGCAACGCCGGCACCCTCGGCGGCAACGTCGCCAACGCCTCCCCCTGCGCGGACGGGGCGACGGCCCTCATGGCGCTCGATGCCGACGTCGTGACGGTGGACGGAGCCGGCGAGGAGCGCAGGCGACCATTGCGCGAGGTGCTGCTGGGGCCTGGCCGGACGGCCCTTCGGCACGACGAGGCGATCATCGAGTATCCGCTTCCCGCCCTGAGTGCCGACCACCGCTCCGTGTTCGCCAAGGTCGGCTCGCGCACCGCCGTGAGCGTCGCCCGTCTCAACGCGGCACTGGTCGTCCGCCTCGACGCGACGACGGGCGTGCTCGCCGAGGTGCGCGTGGCGCTGGGCGCGGTCGGCGGGACCGCCTTCCGTGTGCCGGAGCTGGAGCGGGAGCTCGAGGGGCGCGCCGTCGACCAGGGATCCGCGCAGCTCTTCGCCGACGGTTGCATGGCCGCGGTGCAGGCGTCCATCCCCGGTCGGTACTCGCTTCCCTACAAACAGCACGCCGCCGTGGGGCTGGCGTACGACGCCTGGAACATGCTCGCGCTGGGCCCGGTCTGCGAGCCCGCCTGGGCGTGACCCGCCCGCCGCCGACGGTCACTCGCCCTGCAGCGTCAACTCCAGGTACTCGTTGGTCTCCGCCCCACGCTTCGTCTCGCTGAAGCGGAGGAGCGCCCCCGATCCGACGTCGTAGACGGAGTCCGCGGTGTAGGCCTGATTGCTGAGCCGGATGACGACGACATCGCGACCCGACCCCGTCCCCGCTTCGAGCACCTCCGTGGTGATGCCGGTCACCGGGTCGCTGTCGATCGTCTGCCCGGCCCGGAGTGACGCCAGCGCCGCGGGCGGCAGTGCGAGGCCCGCGGGCTCGCCGATCCCGCCGATGAGCTCCAACCGGCTGGATTGACTCGGGAAGCCGGGAACGTACGCCGTGGAGTCCTGCACATACGTGTAGTAGGCGGGCGCGACATCGTCCATCGTCATCCGCACGGAGACGTCGGCGGTGAGGACGCTGCCGGCCAGGATCGCCTCGTAGCTCTTGGCGCCGGTGTACGTCACCGTGGTCGCGCCGGTCAGCCAGCCGGGCAGGTCCTGCCCCAGCCACGGAAGGTCCATCTGCCTCACGCCGATGAAGAGCGCGTGAGCGAAGACGGTGCTGCGCCCGTCCTTCGACGCCACTGCGTTGAACGTGGCCAGCAGCTTCCCGTCCGCCAGGTCGTAGACGCGCGCGAACGTCGCCCGGTCGCTCACCTGCTGGACGCGGACGGCGTCGTAGGTCACGCCCTCGATCGTGTAAGGCATGCGCAGGATCTGAAGCTCGTCCCCGAGCTGATCGGGGATCTCGGCCAGCGCGGCCGGATGGATGTACCAGTCGCCGCCTGCGACGGGGCAGATCGACTCCGCCGAGCCGATCGGCAGCAGGGGTCCTGTGTAGCTCGAGTACAGCCACGAGCCGACCTTGAGCGCCGTGACGGTCTCACCCACCGAGAGCACGTCGACCTGGGTCACCCCGTGCCCCGCGGCGGCGTACAACTCCTCCCGGCGGTACCGCTTGCCGCTGGTCTGGCCGACCCAGGCGCCGTTCTCGTCCAGGATGAACCGTTCGTAGGCCGAGGGGATGTCCGCGGTCGCCGAGTAGTAGCTGAGGCGAGTCCCCTCCCTCACCCATCCGGGTGCGGGCAGAGCCGCGGAGCCGAGGAGGAGATCGGAGGAGCCGTCTCCCTGCATGTCGGCCAGGCCGGCGGGCTGCTCGGTCTGGCCGGGCCAGAGGGTGACCGGAGAGGCCCCGGGGGCAGGGGACGTCCCGGCGCCGGTGGGCGAGGGTGACGGCGAGCCGTCCGAACCCCCGCAAGCGGCCAAGGCGAGCGCGGCGGCCACGATGAGCCCTGCCGACACGATGACCGCGACGAGCCGACATCCTTCAGATCCCCGGATCCTCATGGCTCTCCCCTCCCGGAAGCTCCCCGGCCTGCGAGCGCCCCATCCGGACCGGCATGCGCGCCGGCCCTCCGCAGCGGTCTCGTCCGGCCCTTCACGGACGTTCTACCCGTGTTCGCGCGGCGCATGAGCGTTCACGCCTCCCGGGGGCGCGTTCTGCGCGCGGCCTCAGTCCAGCCGCACGCCGTGGCGGCGCAGCTCGTCCTGAAGGGCCGCGACGTCGAGCTCGCCGGTCGTGCATCCTCGCCGCAGCGAGACGGCGGCCGCGACGCCGGCGGCCTGTCCGGTCACGGCGCAGCAGAGCTGGCTGCGCGTCGCCGCGTGGGAGACGGGATCGCCGGACACGCAGCGGCCGGCCACCAGCAGATTGTCCACCCCCTGCGGGACGAGGATCCCGTACGGCACCTGGAAGTAGCGGCCGGTGGTGGGCAGGACGAGCAGGCCGTACCCGTCCAGGAACTCCGGGAAGATGCCCACCGCGTCGGCGAACCGCGCCTCGCCACGCACGTCGTCGCCGGTCAGCTCGTAGCGGCCCACGATCGCACGCGAGTCACGGACGCCCAGGTCAGCGCCGAAGGTGCGCAGCGTCGCCCGTTCGAACCCCGGGGTGTACCGGCGCAGGGCCTCGAGGGCGAGCAGACACCGGCGGCGGCCTTCCATCTCGGCGCCGGTGAGCTGGCGCACGTCGCCGGCGTCGTACCCGTCCATGACCACGACGTTGAGGCAGGTGACCTCTCCGGCGTCGGTGACGCGGCCCCACGTGCCGCCGAAGCCTCGGACCTCCGCGGGGACGAGGCCGTCCTCGCGGGCCCGGTCGAACGGCTCCTGCAGATAGGGACTGAAGAGGCGGTCCTCCTTGCCGTCCGTCTGGACGTACCACCGCCCGGTCCAGTCGCCGTAGGTGGGTGCGCTCCGTGCGACATGGTCGAGGAAGCGCGCCTTGTCCACGCCGGAGCACGAGAACGTGACAGTGACGCCCAACCTCTTGTCGGGCGCGAGCGTGCGGCACGGCGCGCCGGCGCGGACGGCCAGGTCCGCGTCGCCCGTCGCGTCGATCACCCGCTCGGCGAGGATCGCCCGGCGGCCGGACTTGCTCTCGGTGATGACCCCGCGCACGACGCCGCCGCTTACGATCGGCTCGGTGACGAGGCAGTGCAGGAGCGGCTCGACGCCGGCCTCCAGTACCATGCGGTCGGCGACCACCTTGAAGAGCTCGGAGTCCAGCGCCAGGCTCTGTGACTGGACGTCCGGCGTGGCGCCGTCGAGAGCCTCGGCGCGACGCTCGAACTCACGTCCGATGCCTTCGAGGTCGACCGTCCCCGCCCTCCGATACCACGCGACGGTCTCCACGCCGGTCTGGGTGATGACTCCGCCGAAGCAGCCGTGACGCTCGACCAGGACGGTCCGCGCCCCGGCGCGGGCGGCGGCGACGGCGGCGGCGAGGCCGCCGGGCCCGCCGCCCGCCACGAGGACGTCGGTCCGGCACAGCACCGGGACCGTCCTGGCTTCCTCGGTGATGTGTCCCCCAGCGTCAGCCATGGCGGTCTGTCCGTCCCGCGCGGGCCGGCCGGTCACGCCTGGCCCGCCGGACGGCCTCGGCGCCGACGCCGCAGACCGTGGCCAGCTCGTCGAGCTGTGCATCGTCGAGGTACGGCGCCCTGGCGTCGTGGGCCGCCAGCAGTCGGCCCACCTGCGCGCACGCCTCGTCGTACTCGGTCGCGCCCCGTTCGCTCCATCTCTCATAGGAGACCCGGTCCGCGATGACGGGCCGGTAGTGCTCGCCGGCGCGGATGCGCCTCGCCGTATCCCTGTGGCGGAGGAAGTCGGCGCCGGGCCCCACGTCGGCGCCGACGCCCGTCCCCAACGTCGCCGGGGAGACTTCGCCCGGCGCGTGGAGACGGCGCACCATGCCCGCCATCTCACCGTCGATCACCACCTGCGGCAGCGACATCACGTTGTGGGACTCGAGCAGGCCCCAGCCGGTGACGATGTCGGGGCCCGCGGCGCAGACGGTGGCCGCCTTCATCGCCTTCTCGTAACCTGCCTGGATGCCTGCGTGTTTGGCGTCGGTGGAGAGGCCAGGGCACAGGACGGGGACGCCGAGGTGGTGGCCGATCTCAGTGGCCATGGCCGCCATGATCCCGCTCTCGAGGGCGCCCATCGCCAGGGTGGCGTGCCGCATGTCCAGGGGGGCGGCTCCGAAGCAGAAGATGAGGCGCGCCCCGGGGGCCGCCGTCTGGATGGCGGTCGCGATGCCGAGGAACTCCGCGAGCCCCTGCGCCACGCTGCCGGCGAACGTCACGGGCGAGGTCGCCCCGGCGATGGACATCGAGTAGACCTTGATCGGGACCCCGATGCGGGCGAGCCTGACATGGACGTCGAGCACGGCGGCGTCGACTTGCAGCGGCGAGGCGGCGGTGCAGACGGTGGAGATGCGGGGCCGGGCGGCGAAGCGCTCGAGGTCGCCGGCCAGCGTCTCACAGAGGCGGACGACGGCCGTGACCTCAGTCGGGCAGTCGACGAAGGTGACGTGCTTGCGCGTCTCGGTGAGCAGGGTGAAGTACTCGGTGAGCTCACGCCGCTCGAGCGGCACGTCGCAGACGCTGACCTGGGTCGACATGATGTCCAGCTCAGGCGCTTCGTCCAGCAGGGCCGTGCACTCGCGCAGATCCTGGAGGGTGCTGGCGCGGCGCTCCCCGGTGCGGAAGTCGAGCGTCTTGGCGACGCACCCGCTGGGCGCGAAGCGGAACGGCCGGCCTTCGTCCAGGAGGACATCGTCGTCCTCGGTCAGTCCGGCCATCAGGACCGCCCGCGGCGACTGCGCGAGCGCCCACTCCACCAGCTCGCGCGGCAGACGGGCGACACCGGTGGCGACGTCGACTTGCGCGCCGTGCGCCGCGAGCTCATGCAGGAAGGGCGGGCCGGAGAAACGCATGCCCGCGCCGGCGAGCAGGTCCAGGGCGCGATCGACGATCAGGTCCTTCTCAGCGCCGCTCAGCCACGTCGTGTGTGCCTTCACCCGGAGGCCCTCCTTCCTTGACACCGTGCCGGTGCTCAGGGGACTCTACACGAAGCGCACGCCCGCTCGAGGGAGGGAGAGAGGTCGGCGGACGGCCGGCGGGCGTCGAGAGGAGGGGGAGAGTGAGCACGGAGCCGCGCATACCGACCCGTCTGGGCGACGGCAGCTTCACGGAGATGACCAGAAGCGGGATCCGCGCCGACATCGTGGCCGGCTCGGAGGCGGCGGCCCGACGGGCCAAGGTGCCGCCGCTGGGCGACGACGAGGTCGACCACCTGCTCGAGATCTACGCCTCTCCGGCCCGCTTCACCGGGGTCGACGTCGGTGAGGAGGTCGTGCTCAGCTGCGACGGCACCGGCATGAAGACGCACGCCACCCGCATCCAGGACCTGCAGAGCTACGAGCAGTGGATGGGCGCCGACCTGCTCGAGCTCTGCGTGGGCGACTACTCGCTCAAGGTGGTGCGCACGATCCTCGCCTACGAGGCCCAGTACATGCACGACGCCCAGCTCTGCACGATCGCCCCGCTGCAGTACGGCGTGATGCCCAACCTCGGCCTCTACTCGAAGCCCGACGGACCCTGCGAGAACTGGAGCGCGCTGCTGCCGCTGGGCAGGATCGCCGAGGCGCGCGCGGCCGCCGAAGAGGCCGTCGAGATGGCCGTCGCCGACATGGTCAAGCTGGCCGACTCGCAGTGGGAGGCCGGCGCCGACGCGATCGACTGGGACACCACCGGCGCCTCCGGCGACCCCGAGTTCCTCGCCGCCCTAAGGGCCACCCGGATCATCCGCGCCAGGTACCCCGACATGGGCGTGCAGCTCGGCATGGCCGGCGAGTTCGTGCTCGGCATGCACGGGCAGCTCGAGTGGGAGGGCGTCCGGCTCGCCGGCCTGTGGCCCAGGGACCAGCTCCTGCTGGCCCAGCAGGCCGGCGCGACCGTCTTCGGTCCGGTGGTCAACATCAACACGGGCCGGTCGCTGGCCTGGAACATGGCCCGCGCCGTGGCCCTCATCAAGCCCTGCATGGCGGTCGCCGAGATCCCCGTGCACCCCAACGTCGGCATGGGGGTCGGCGGGGTGCCGATGTTCGTCTACCCGCCCGGGGACGCGACCTGCCGGGCGGCGAAGAGCCTCGTCGAACTGTTGCACGTGGACGGCTTGTAGGCGGGCTCGGGCGACCCGCACGGCATGCACAACGCCCACGCGCAGGCGGTGAGCATCGGCGGTATCCGGGCAGGCGGAGACCTGGTTGCCCGTATGCAGATGACTCGCGGCATGCGCCTCAAGGAGGCCAAGCGCTACGTCGCCGACAGGCTCGGCGTCACGCCGTTCGACCTGTCAGACCCGGTCGTGATGACCGAGGTCCGCAACGAGCTCGGCTTCGGCCGCATCCACAGCTACGCCATCAGCCAGCCGCTCCAGGCCAACCAGATCGAGGCCAAGTTCAACATCGCGCGGGCGCTGGACGTGCCGATCAACTGCGTCGAGCGCTTCAGGGAGCGGACCGGCGGCGCGTGACCTGCGGGAGCCGCCCCGGTCCACCGGGGCTGCGCCCGCTCAGAGCTCTGCGAGTGGCCGCAGGTCGATGGCCTCGGCGCCGCACCCGGTGGCGCACAGGCCGCAGCCGCGGCAGAGGGCGATGTCAAGCGTGGGCCGACCGTCTGAGCCGCAGACGACGGCTCCGAAAGGACAACGCCGGGCGCAGCGGCCGCAGGCGGTGCAGAGCTCCATCCGGATGCGGGCGACATGCCGGCGGATCGGCCAGACATCCTGCGCACGCAGCCGTTCCGCGGCAAGGTGGGGGTAGCAGCAGTCCGTGCAGCAGTTGCAGATGGACGAGCTGGCGCCGGGCTCTTCGTGGAGGTCGGCCGTGTGCATCAGGCCGGCCTTGTCGGCCCGTCGCAGGATCTCGACGGCGCGCTCCCGGGAGATCTCCCATCCGAGCCCCCGGTCGTTCTCGAAGCGGAGGCACACATGCACGGGCCTGCGACACGCGCCGACGAGGGAGCGGCAGTCGCAGGGCCACAGGAAGACGTGCTCCTGCGCGGCCACGATCGCCTCGGCCTCCTCGAGCAGGACGTACGTGTAGCCGGCTGCGTACGAGTCGTTGGGGCGACCCTCCCGGACCGACGCCACGTCCCCGCGAATCTTCTCCGCGTAGGCGTCGACGTCCCAGTCCGCGAGCCGTCGATGGACGGCGGGTGGGAGGTCCTTCCAGCCCTCGAGCATCGCCCAGATCTCGAGGCGGGCGTGGAAGTCGGCCGGCGCGTACGTGCCGTCCTCATCGACGTCGAGGACGGCGCGGCGGACGGCACGCTCCAGCTGCGCGGCGTCCGCCGCGGCCACGTCACCGCCGGATGCCGCCACGAGGAGCCGTACATCGTCGGTGTCGTAGAAACGGTCGAGCCACGGCAGGATGAACCCCGGAGCATGGACCGCCGTTGCGACGGCGCGCAGCTCCCGCGCGTCCGTCGCGGGCGCCACCGCCTCATCCACGTCGGCGTCATGCCCGTCCAGCGCTCTCCTCTCGCCACTCGGCTCCATGGCCGGATGGTACGACATCCGGCGCTTGGCTGCGCTACCATCGTCGAGATGGACGGAGGGCGGACGTCGGTGCGACACGGATCCGCTGTGCGGCCGCCGGGCGATGCGGACGCGGCCCTGGCGCGCGCGGCCGGCCCGGGGCGCGTCGTCGAGGCGGGCATGACCCGGCGGGGCTTCCTCGCCGGCGCGGCGCTTGCGGCGGCCGCCCTGGCCGCAGGCGGTATCGCGTGGCGGACGGCGCCGTGGCGCGAGTGGCTCGGCGCCGCGGGTGTGGGCGGCGCCTCATCCGGCGTGAGGCAGGAGCATCGGCTGAGCTCCCGCTACGTGGACGAGCCGGTCCGCTACGGCGTCGCGTGGCCTCCAGGGACCGAGCCGGGCGACCCCCTGCCGGTGTGCTTCGCGCTGCCTGGACGCGGCGGCGGGCCGCCGATGGGCTTCGCCGACGTCGTCGCCGCCGCGGTCCGCGAAGGCCGGTCGCCTGCCTACGCCGTCGTCGGCGTCGACGGCGGGGTCTCGTACTGGCATCGGCGCAGGGGCGGGGAGGACCGTCTGAGCATGTTGCTCGACGAGCTCGTCCCTCTGTGTGCCCGCCGTTTCGGGCTCGGCGGCGGGGGTCGCCGGCGCGCCCTCATCGGCTGGTCGATGGGCGGTTACGGAGCCTTGCTCGCGGCGCAGACCAGGCCGGGGCTCTTCGCCGCGGTGGTGGCCGTCGCCCCTGCGGTGTGGACCAGCTACGGGGCGATGATGCGCGGGCCGCGTGACGCCTTCGACGACGCGGCCGACTTCGCACGGCACGACGTGATCGCGCATGCGGGTCGGCTGAGCGGCGTCAAGCTTCGCATCGACTGCGGTGAGCAGGACCCGTTCCACGGCTACGTGACGCACCTCGAGGCCGCCCTGCCGCCGGGCGCGGTCGTCACATACGGACCCGGAGGCCACGGCCACGCCTACTTCAGTCGCGTCGCCCCCGCCGAGGCAAGGTTCATCGGCCGGGCGATCGGGTGACCGCACGTCGACCAGGGTCGTATGCGGAGGCTGGTCGCGAAAGGACGCCCCGCCGGCGCCGTCCTGCGAGCGGCGTCGGCGGGGCGTCTCTCGAGCCGGGGGGCAGGTCCCGGCCTGGCGGTCTCCTGCTCAGAACTCCGGCGGGAGCTTCTTCATCTGGGCGGCGGTGAAGACGGGCCCGTCCTTGCAGACGTACACGGGCCCGATGTTGCAGCGGCCGCACTTGCCCAGCCCGCACTTCATGCGGTTCTCGAGCGTGGTGTAGATGGCGTCGTCGGCGAAGCCGAGCTCCTCGAGCACGGGCAGCGTGAGCTTGACGACGACCGGCGGGCCGCAGAGGACGGCGACGGCGTTGTCGGCCTTGGGCGCCGTCTTCTCCACCACCGGCGTGACGTAGCCGATCTCGCCGCTCCAGTCCTTGGTCTCGCCGCCCGGATCGACGGTGGTCACCGTCTTGACGTCGGAGCGCGAGGCCCATTCCTCCAGCTCGCGCTTGTACACCAGGTCTTCGACCGAGCGCGCACCGTAGACGATGGTGACGTCACCGAACTCGTCGCGCCGGTCGAGGACGTTCCAGATGACGCAGCGGACGGGGGCGAGGCCGATGCCGCCGGCGATGAACACGACGTCCTTGCCCTTCCACTCGTCGACCGGGAACCAGTTGCCGTAAGGGCCACGGAAACCGACGGTATCGCCCAGGTTGACTTCGCGCAGGGCGGTCGTCACTTTGCCGATGGCCTTGAAGCTGCACTCGATGTAGCCCTCCCGGGTGGGTGAGCTGGCGATGCAGAAGGTGCTCTCGCCGGCGCCGAAGACGCTGTATTCGCCGAACTGGCCGGCCTTGAAGTCGAAGCCCTCGCGCACGGCGTCGTCCTGGAACTCCAGCCGGAGCGTGCGGGTGTCGGGCGTCTCGTCCACCATCTCCGTGACGGTGGTGAGGAGCGGGTGATAGATGTTCACGAGGCGGCCTCCGCAGGCTCGGCGTCACGCGGGCGGCGCGCCGCGATGTCGATGGCCTCCAGGATCTCGACGAGGTCCTGCCCCGCATGGCAGACGCGCGTGCAGCGGCCGCAGCCGGTGCAGAGCACCTCGCCGAACCTGAGCGGGTAGATCGAGAACTTGTGGTTGATGCGCTGGCGGTAGCGCACGTGCTGAGTGTCGCGCGGGTTGTGGCCGCTGGCGTGCAGGGTGAAGGTGGGCGCCTGGCAGGTGTCCCAGAGGCGGCGCCGGGTGCCGTGACCCACGCCCTCCTGCTCGTCGACGATGTCGAAGCAGTGGCAGGTGGGACAGACCCCGGTGCAGGCGCCGCAGCCGTTGCAGCGCATCGCCAGGTGCGTGAGGAGCGGGTCCTCGAAGTTGGCCTCGATCCAGTCCCGCACGGAGTCGGCGTCGATCTCGAGGTTGTCGGCGACGCGGGCGCGCGCGGCGGCGCGTTCGTCGTCGGCCTGGCCACCGATCGTGTCGGCGGGGACGTCGGCGGAGAAGCGCGCCGCGAAGTCCTCGACCAGGGCGCGGCCCTTGTCGGTCGCCGGCTCGTACACGTAGCCGCCCTCGACCGGCGTGAGAAGGCCGTCGGCGCCCTTGACGTCGTCGGGGGCGGCGCCGACGGCGGTGCAGAAGCAGCTGTCGTCGATGACCTGACAGGCGAGATTGATGACCGTGGTCGCTGCACGGCGACCGTTCCAGAGCTCGTCCTCGTAGTCCCAGTTCATGACCTTGTCGACGACCGCGAGGGCGGCCGCGTCGCAGGGCTTGGCCGCCAGGACGACGCGCGGGGCGAACTCGGTGGGTACCTCGAAGACCTGGACCGTGGTGCCCTTCTGTCTCCAGTGGCACAACGCCTCGTGCTCGGGCAGGAAGAACTCCTTGAGGGAGAGCTGCGGAAGGCCCCGGCTGAGGTCCAGGTCGTCGGCCGAGGTCAGCTGCCGGTAGTCGATCTCGACTTTGCTGCCGTCGAGCGTGCACGCGGTGGCGGCGACGGCCGACGGGGACTGGCAGATGTCCGTGGCGACGGGGGCGATGACCTCGGTGCCCCCGTCCAGCAGGTCGGCCGTCAAGCCGCGGAGATCCGTCTCTGAGATGAAGAAGCGCTCGCTCACTTGATGAACTCCTGCTGGTCGTCAAGGCGGTAGTCGCCGATCGGCGCCGCGTTCTCGGGATCGTCGCTGGCCGTGTAGCCGTAGCGCTCGTGCACGATCTGCTGCAGCTTGCGGTTGAGCAGGCTGAGCGGGATGCCGACCGGGCAGAAACGCTCGCACTCGCCGCAGTCCACGCAGCGGCCGGCGAGGTGGATGGCGCGCGTGAGGTTCCAGCTGAAGTTGCCGCGCGGATGCGCGGCCGACTCGATCCAGAGAGGCTGCGTCTTCTCGACGATGCAACGCTCGCAGATGCAGAGCGGGCAGACCTGGCGGCAGGCGTAGCACCGGACGCACTTGCTGAACTGCTCGGTCCAGAACGCCCAGCGCTCCTCCAGCGGCAGGTCGTCGAGGGCGGCGACGCGTTCGTCGATGGTCATGACCGGCCGCGGAGGCTCCGGCTGCGGTTCGCCGAGGAGGTGGTCGGTCAGCGTGGGCTCCCGGTTGTCGCAGCCGTAGCAGCGCGGCGCCACGTTCTCGGGCGTGAGGGCGAGCGGCTCGGGCAGCTCGCCCTCCTCGAGCACGCCGCCACACCTCATGCCGATGAGCACGACGTGGTCGCGGCTGAGCTGCGACTCGCGCAGCAGCCCGGCGACCGCCTTGGCGTCGCAGCCTTTGACGACGAGCCCGATCCTGCCGAGCTCGGAGACGTGGTCGCGGCGCGGGTCGAGGTACGTGACCAGGTTGTGCACGCAGCGCGTGTCGAAGATGAGCTTGTCCGCCTCGGCCGGGTCGGTGATGAAGACCGGGCGGGCGCCCCTGCGGGCGTCCTCCCAGCCGATGATGACTCGCACCTCGCCTGACTCGAGCAGCTCACGGGCGACACGCCGTAGCTCGTCGACGCCGGCGTAAGCGGGGGCGATGGCCGGTCCCGTCATGAGGCCACCTCCTTGGCCGCAGGCTCTTGGTCGCCCGCCGGAGTCAGGCCGTCGACGGCCTCAGGCCACGGCTCGACGGCGTCCGGCGCCAGGGCGCGGTACGCCTCGTAGGGCCCGAGCTCGCGTATGTTGGCCACCGTCTCGTTGACGACGTCCTTCCACTTGGCGCCCTCGCTGGCCGAGACCCAGCTGAAGGTCATGCGCCGCGGGTCGACGCCGAGGAACTGCATGATGTCGTGGAACACGGCGAACCGGCGCCGGGCGTGGTAGTTGCCCGACGTGTAGTGGCAGTCGGCGGGGTGGCAGCCGCTGACGATGACCCCGTCAGCGCCGCGCTCGAACGCCTTCACGATGAACAGAGGATCGATGCGCCCCGTGCAGGGCAGCCTGATGATGCGCACGTTGCTCGCCATGTGCAGGCGGCTGGTCCCGGCCAGGTCGGCGCCGGTGTAGGTACACCAGTTGCAGACGAAGGCGGTGATGCGCGGCTCGAAGGTGTCGCTGTGCTGACTATTCATGATGCTCTCACTCCCACATGCACAGCGCGTTGATCTCGCTGTAGACCTGCTCGTCGGTGAACGTCTGGAGATCGATGCTGTTGCTCAGACACACCGCCTGGCAGGTGCCGCAGCCCTGGCAGACGCCCGGATTGACGTACGCCGTGTGTCCGCAGACCTGACCGTCGACCGTGCAGATCTCGCGCTGCTCGATGGCGCCGTAGGGACAGACCAGGGCGCAGCGCATGCAGCCGATGCACGTCTGTTCGTCGACGACCGCCACGGCCGGCTCGCGCTCGAGCTCGTCGGCGCTGAAAAGGCTGAGCACCTTGGCGCCGGTGGCGCTCGCCATGGCGACGGCGTCCGGGATGTCGCGCGGCGCCTGGCAGGCGCCGGCCAGGAAGACGCCGGCGGTGTTGGTCTCGACCGGGCGCAGCTTGGGGTGCGCCTCGTTGATGAATCCGTCGACGTCGACGCTGCAGCTGAGCTTCTGGGCCAGCTCCTTGACGCCGTCGTTGGGGCGGATGGCCGTGGCCAGCACGACCATGTCGGCGTCAATGATCACCTGCTCGTCGTTCAGCGTGTCGAAGCCCCAGACCTTGAGCTTGTCGCCGTCCCGGAAGATGCGGCTCACCCGCCCGCGCACGTACTCGGCGTGGTCCTCCTCGATGGCCCGGCGGCTGAACTCGTCGTAGCCCTTGCCGTTGGCGCGGATGTCCATGTAGAAGGCCACGGCGCGACCGTCGTGCACCTTGTGTTTGTAGAGCATGGCGTGCTTGGCGTTGTACATGCAGCAGATCTTGCTGCAGTAGGCCATGCCCTTGTCGATGTCGCGTGAGCCGACGCAATGGACGAAGACCACGGTCTTGGGCTCCTTGCCGTCTGACGGCCGGAGGATCTCCCCGCCGGTGGGCCCGCTGGCCGACGCGATGCGCTCGAACTGCAGGCCGTCGATGATGTCGGGGTCTTCGCCGTAGCCGTACTCGCCATAGCCCTTGAGGCCCTCGGGCTGCTCGCGTCCGACGTCGTAGAGCTTGTAGCCGGTGGCCACGACGATCGCCCCGACCTCCTCGACGACGAACTCGTCCTCGGTGTCGTAGTCGATCGCGTTCTTGAGGCAGGCGTCCTTGCACTTGCCGCAGGCGTCCTTCTTGAGGCCCTTGGCCCGGCCCTTGAACAGGGTGCAGTTCTCACGGTCGAGCACGGGCTGGTTGGGCACCGCCTGGGGGAACGGTACGTAGATCGCGGTCCGGTTGCTGAGGCCGGCGTCGAACTCGCTGGGGATCCTCTTGGACGGGCAGACCGCCCAGCAGTCGCCGCAGCCGTTGCAGAGATCCAGGTCGACGGACCGTGCCTTCTTGCGCACCGTCACCTCGAAGTTGCCGATGTACCCGTCGACCTTCTCGATTTCGCTCCAGGTGTGGAGCTTGATGTTCGGGTGCTGGTAGGCCTCGACCATGCGGGGGGTGAGGATGCACTGGGAGCAGTCGAGGGTGGGGAACGTCTCGCTCAGCTGGCTCATGTGGCCGCCGATGGACGCCTCCTTCTCGACCAGGACGACCTCGTGGCCGCCGTCGGCGATATCGAGTGCGGCCTGGATGCCGGCGATGCCGCCGCCGATGACCATGGCGCGCTTGGTCACCGGGATCTTGATGACCTCGAGCGGGCGGTTGTGCTTGACCTTCTCGATGATGGTGCGGCCGATGTCGATGGCCTTGGCCGTGGCATCCTCGCGGTCCTCGTGGATCCAGGAGCAGTGCTCGCGGATGTTGGCCATCTCGCACATGAACTTGTTGAGCCCCGCCTGGTCGCAGGCACGGCGGAAGGTCTTCTCGTGCATGTGCGGCGAGCAGGCGGCGACGACCACGCCGGTGAGGTTGTGCTCCTCGATCGCCTTCTTGACCAGGGCCTGGCCGGGGTCGGAGCACATGTACTTGTAGTCCTCCGAGTGGGCCACGCCCGGGTGGTCCTTGAGGGCCTCCGCGACGGCGGCGCAGTCGACGGTGCGTCCGATGTTCTCGCCGCAGTGGCAGACGAAGACACCGATGCGGCTCATGCGTCACCTCCCGCATCGGCAGGGGCGTCGGCCCCGGTCTTGTCCGCCGCCTGGGCGGCCTTAGCTTCGGCGGCCTTGGCGGCGCGGGCGGCGGCCTTGGCGGCCTTCTCCTCCGCCGCCCTCTTCTCGTCGGCCACGCGCTGCGCCGCCCGGACCCTCAGGTCGCTGAGCAGCGGCTCGGTGTCGATGAAGTGGCGCTTCAGGCCGAGTGCCTCGGGCTCCAGGCCCAGGGCGAGGCCGACGATCTGCGTGATGAAGAGCACCGGGATCCGCGGCTCGCCGCGGGACTCCATCGCCCGCTGTCGCAGGTCGAGGTTGGTGTGGCAGAGCGGGCACGCCACGACGATCGCCTCGGCGCCGCTGCGGCGGGCGTCCTCGACGATCGCGCGCCCGAGGCGCAGCACCGACGACGTGCGGCTGACGCTGAAGGCGCCTCCGCAACACTCGACCTTCATGTTCCAGTCGACCGCCTCGGCGCCGCAGGCCTGGATGATCTCGTCCATGTACATCGGCTGCTCGGGGTCGTCGCCGGCGCTCACTTCGGGCGGGCGGACGAGCAGGCAGCCGTAGTATGCGGCGAGCTTGGCGCCGACCATGGGGTTGGGGGTCGGCCTGGGGGCGGCGGCCAGGTCGGCGATGTCCGCGGCCGCCTCGCGGAGGAGGCTCAGGACGCCGAGCACCTCCACGGAGTTCTCGAACGGGCGGCCGAGGATGTCGGGCATCTGCTCGGCCAGCGCGGCGTCCTCGGCCACCGCGAGCCGTGCCGCGGCGAGGCGGTTGTAGCAGGCCGCGCAGGGCGTCAGCACCCGGTCGAAACCGGCCGCCTCGGCCAGCGCCAGATTGCGCGCCGGCAGGGCGACGCCGAGCAGCTGGTCGGTGGTGTGGCCGCTGCTGGCGCCGCAGCAGTTCCAGTCGGGGATCTCGGCGATGGCGACGCCGAGCGCCTCGACCACGGCGCGCAGGCTCTCGTCGTACTCGGGCTCGGTCCCGTGCAGCGAGCACCCCGGGTAGTACGCGAGGACTTCGGCGGGCTGTCGTGCCGCGGCGTCCTGCGTCGCGGTGGCGTCGACGACCGTGCTCATGGAGTCACCCCGCACTTCTCGAAGATGCGCCTGACCTCGCCGACTCCCTTGATCCTGTCGGGCAGGACCCCGAGCTTGCCGCGCGAGAGCAGGCCGGGTGTGTTGGTGACGTCGTTCATCAAGGCGCCGCTGCGCAGTTTGTAGCCCACGACGAGTCCGACCTCGTGCAACCGCCCGTTGAGGCGGATCTGCTCGAGGAAGGACTTGTGGAAGGCGTTGATAGAGCGCGGCGGGTTCGCCATGCCGGACTCGATGGCGATCTCGCGCAGGACGTCGATCACGCCGGCCGGGTCACAGCTGTTGGGACAGCGGGTGCTGCACGTCTCGCAGGTGAGGCAGAGCCAGATCGACTCGTCGCGCAAGGCCTGCTCGCGCGATCCGTACGTGACGCGGCGCATCACCTGGTGCGGCCGCAGGTCCGATTCCGAGGCCATGGGGCATCCCGCGGAGCACTTGCCGCACTGGTAGCAAGTGGCGGGGTTGACGCCGATGGCGGCCTCGATCTCGCTGGCGAGGGAGGAAAGGGTGCTGGTCGTCATCGTAGCGACTGGTCCTTCCGGCGCGGCCGGACAACCGGTCGGCTGCCCGGCGCAGCCTGTCGAGCGAGGGGGCGAATGACGCCCCTCAAGTGTAGTGGCAGCGAGGAACGCCGGGCAACCCGCCAAGACGGACGAAACGGGGCGGCGTGTTGCACCGTTTGGCGCCGCCGCCCGCTCCCGTCGAGGGGACTCACGGGCTCGTCGAGGTCTCCAGCGCGGGTCCGGCGCCGGGGGCCCAGACGGGCGACAAGGCATCCTTCACCAGTGCCTGTGAGTCGCCCCCGGTGGCGGGCATGAGGTAGATGCTCCCGGTGCGATACTTCTCCTGGTCCCACTCCGCCCATGCGATGGTCTGCCCGTCGGGCGACCACGAGAGGTCCTGGACCATGGTGTCGTCGTAACGCGCCAGGACCTCTGTGGAGCCGGTCCGGGTGTCGAACGCCCAGAAGACCGCCGGCCCGAGCCCCGAACTGCTGGACGGGTCGAGCGTGTGTCCGGTGAAGACCACCCGGACTCCCTCCGGGTCCCAGGCACATCCCGCCGGGACCTGCGTCCTCTTGGCGGCCATGAGGGTGGAGCCGTCGGCTCCGATCACGGTGTAGCTGGTCGAGACGTCGCTGCCGGCGCTGTGGTAGATCAGCGCGGCGCCGCTCGGCGAGAGCAGCGGCCCGTCGAAGGCGCGTGCGTCCACCTCGAAGGAGGCTTCGTTCTCGCCGAGCAGGGTCAGCTCGCCCGAATCACGGTCCAGCAGCCAGAGGCGTTCGTCGGCGCTGACCGCGCCTTCGTCGCCGGTCTTCACGCCGGAGTAGCTGACGAAGGCGACTGCGGTCCCGTCGCGGGAGGCGCTGACGGCGACACCTGCGAGCGGGCCTCCATCGGCGTCGGGGAGTGGAACGATACCCTCATGCTCCACGTCGTAGACGAGGAAATGGGCGTTCTGGCCGGGTTGTCCCGGGGACTCCTTGAACCCCGCCACGAGGAGCTCGGTGGGCGAGAGCCAGGCGATGCTGTCGACGGCGACCACGGCGGGCATCTTCGCCGTCGCCTGCCGGGCGTCGCCGGTCGAGGTCCGGAACAGCCAGAGCTCGCTCCGTCTCTCAGTGCCGGCGACGCACGCCAGCCACGCGCCGTCGGGCGAGTAGGCGATGCGCGAGATCCTGCGGCCGCTGAAGCGACCCAACGGCGTCACCGTCCCGTCGGCGTCGATCGCGGCCAGTCGGTCGGCCCTCGGTCCGACCGCTCCGGCGAGATAGCTCACCACCTCGGTCGCCGGCGAGACGGCCACGGTCGGCTCCACGACCGGTCCTTCCGTCTCGCCACGGCTTCCGTCGCCGAGGGTGAAGTACACGGTGGCGGCCGTCGCGGCCGCGGCGAGGGCGACCGCGACGACGATCACGGCGAGCCAGGCACGCGAGTGCCCTCCGTGCCCTCCGCTGTCCGCTTCCGTCGTCGGGGGCGGTTGCGCGGCCGGGGGCGGCGCAGGCGGCGCAGGCCGGGCCTGGGAGAGCGATGCGCCGCAGCCCTGGCAGAAGCTCGCGTCGTCATCGTTGGCGCGTCCACACGTGCGGCAGATCCGGGCCACCTTCCCCTCCATGGACCGTAGGGCCTCCTGCAGCGCATCGTAGCGGTTCGGCGGGCCGCGCGACAGGGGTATTTCCCGGAGCGCGGCCCGCCCGCGGTGGTCCTGTGGCCGCCCGACGGTCCCGGCCGCAGGGCCCGCCGCGAGCTCAGAAGGGTCCGGGACCGGTGTACGGGTTGAGCGAGGCGTCGGGTTCGTCGTAGATGCCCCACACCTTCTTGACCGGAGTGAGGTTCTTCCAGGAGCCCACGCTGCCCTTGGGTGTGACCAGGATGTCGCCAGGGCCGGCGACGTGGCGGTTGCCGTCGTCGTCCACGATCTCGACCTCGCCCTCGATGATGTAGGCGATCTCGTGGTACGGGCGCTCGAAGCGGCGATGCTGGGCGTCGCGCTTCCACAGCCCGAAGCTGAACCTGTCATCGACGGATGCCGCGCAGACGCATTCCTCCCCCGGCGGGTCCGTGTCTCCGGACGTCGGCATCGCTTCTTCCCAGACGACCTCATCGGATTTGATGATGCGGATCCTGGTATCGCTCAGATCGCCCATGTCCCCTCCTGATGGTCCGCCGCGCAACAGTACAGACGGCAGGCCCGCGGGCCGCCGCCGACCGTCCGGACCGTGCCGTCGGATCGCGGCGTCGCTCCGGCGCCGCCATTGTACGCCGCGAGGAGCCCGTTGTCGGCAGTCGGACCGGATCCCGGCGCGCCGGCACTCCCCCCTTTTCCGGCGACGGCGCTCCGGATACGCTTGCGCGGGAGCGGCGGCACCTGACGGAGATGGAGGCGGTGTGGATCGTCGCATCAGACGCGCGAGGGGGATCCGCGCACTCGGAGCGATCCTGGCGGGTGTGGCGTTGTCGGCCGCCGCCTTGACGGCCTGCGCCGGTGGCGCCGACGAGAGCCCGGCGCATCCGTTCGGTCCTCCGCCCGAGGCGTCACCCGGGATCCACGCCTGGGCCGTCGGTGAGGCCGGCGGCCTGCTGGTCACCGCGGACGGCGGTGCGACCTGGTCACGGCAGCGGTTCTATCTGTCGCAGCGCGGCGTCGACGTCGCGTTCACGGATGTGGCCACGGGCTGGCTGGTCACCGACGGCGGCACGGTGCTCGCGACCACGGACGGCGGGGCCGACTGGGCGGTGGTGAAGCAGACGGACCTCGCAGTCAAAGCTCTCGCGGCCAGCAGCGCCGCCTGCGCCTGGGTCGTCGGCAGCGCGGCGGCCGCGGCCGGCGGGGACGTCGCGACCGTGCTGCGTACCGCCGACGGTGGTGCGACGTGGCGGCGCACGCGCTTCGGTATGGCCCAGCTCACGGACGTGGTCTTCGCCGATGACCGCCATGGTCTGCTCCTCGCGCTGGACAGAATCTGGTCCACGACCGACGGAGGAAGGACCTGGAAGCTGCGCACGACGTTGCCGATGACTGTCTTGACGAGCGTGACGATGACCGACGTCCGGCATGCTTGGGTCGCGGGCTGGGACACGCAGACCGGCGACCCGCTGGTCTTCACGAGTCGCGATGGCGGGGTGACCTGGCGTGCGCTCCGCCTCCGGGTGTCGCCGGCGGGACCCGGCGCCCTCCAGGCGAGGCAGATCGCCGCCGCCGCCGGACATCTGTGGGTCACCTGTCCGGCGGGTGTTCTCGCAAGCCGGGACGGGGGCAGGAGCTGGGAGCTGCAGCAGGTGCCTGCCGGCCGGCCGGCGGCGATCGCCGCCGCCGACGAGGCTCACGTGCTGGCGACCACGGAGACCCAGCCCATCCTCGCCAGCGTCGACGGGGGTGCGGTCTGGCTGGCCTTCGGTCGCGCGGATTTCCTCGAGCGCCCGCTCGTCGCCGTGGCCGCCGTCGCCGGCCCGGCGCAGTAGGCCGGCGCGCGCCTCCTCCTGTGCGTCAGGGTGGGGCCCGTCCGGTAGGATGACGTGATGACGACGCCCGCCGGCAGCACGCAGCGCTCACGCCGCAAGGCGCTCGTCGCCGACGCCCTGCTCCTCAGCGTGGCCGTCTTCTGGGGCGGCAACTTCGTCTTCATCAAGGACGTGGTCGCGCGTACCAGCGCCCTCGCCGCCGGCAGCATCGTGGCCGGCACGCTGCTCTACCTGGTGCTCCGCTATGTCGTCGCCACCGGCGTCTTCGCCGTGCTTCGCCCGCGCAGCTGGCTCGGTTCCAAGCGCGGCGACTGGGTGCGCGGCGGCCTGCTCGGAGCCTTCTACCTGACCGCTCTCGTGCTGCAGACGATCGGCCTGCAGCGGACCTCGCCCGGCGTCAGCGGGTTCATCACGGGGATGAGCGTCGCCATGGTGCCGTTCCTCTACTGGGTCGTCGCCCGGCGTTCACCCGGACGGTGGCAGATCGTCGGCGCCGTGGTCGCGACCGTCGGCCTCGGCGCCCTCAGCCTGCAGGGCGACTTCTCGATCCGCTGGGGTGACGCCATCACCCTGCTCGGCTCGTTGTTCTACGCGCTTCACATCATGACCACCGGGTTCTTCGCCCCCAGGGTGAGGCCGGCGACGCTCGCGCTCACCCAGATGGCCGTGTCCACCCTGGTCCTGGTGGTCGTCGCCCCGTTCGTGGTGCGGATCACGCTCGACCTGCCCTGGCAGGTCTGGGCGGCCGTCCTCTGGACCGCGGCCAGCGGGACGATCTACGCCTTCTTCATCCAGAGCTGGGCGCAGCGCTACACCACCTCGACACACGCGGCCATCCTGCTGGGGTTCGAGAGCGTGTTCGCGGCTCTGGCCGGTATCGCCGTCGGCATGGACGCGCTGACCTGGCGGCTGCTCGTGGGCGGCTCGCTCATGCTCTCCGGCGTGCTCATCGTCGAACTGCTGCCCGCCGGCGGGACGGTCGTCCCAGGGGCCGGGGCTCCGCCGGCGACCGTCGACAAGAGTCGGCCGACATGACGCCGCCCCGGCCGCCGTGGTCGGCGGCCGGGGCGGGTGGTCAGCGTGAGGCGTCCGGCCTCAGGCCTCGGCCTGGCCGGCGGCCTGCTCTGTGTAAAGGGTCGCCTCGTACTCTTCCGCGCGGGTCGCCTTCTTGCGGCCGGCGACTCCCCAGAAGGCCAGCCAGAGCAGAGGGAGTGCGCCGCCGAGGATGAACAGCAGGTCGCCCGGCATGCGGGCCCACTCGAAGATGACGTTGGTCGTGTTGCCGAGATAGTCGAGCGTCCGTGCATACCAGTAGCCGTCGGCCACCGAGTGGTAGAGCTGCAGGACGCCGAGCGGGAACAGGCTGGCGAACGCCATCCACGCGAGGCCGATGTTGAGCGACCAGAACGAGATGCGCGCGGCGCGGTCGGACCAGCGCTTCTCGGGCACCAGGTAACGCAGGCAGAACACCGCCAGCCCCGCGGCGAGCATGCCGTAGACGCCCATCATGGCGGTGTGCGCATGGTTGGCGGTCAGGCCGGTGCCGATCTCGAAGTAGCTGACGATCGGCAGGTTGATCAGGAACCCGAAGACGCCGGCGCCGAGGAAGTTCCAGAAGCCCACCGCGACCAGGAACATGACCGCCCAGTAGTGGGGGAAGCGGGTCGCGAAGCCGCCCATGTCGCGCACGCCGAGGCGCACGAAGCTCCAGCCCTCCACGGTGAGCAGCGTCAGGGGGACGACCTCCAGTGCGCTGAACATGGCGCCGAGCGCCATCGTGGCCGCCGGCGTACCGGAGAAGAAGAGGTGGTGCATCGTCCCGATCACGCCGCCCAGCGAGTAGATGATGATGTCGAGGTAGATGACCCGCAGCGCGGTGCGTTCCTTCACGACGCCCACGAGGACGAAGATGTACGCGACCACGGCGGTGGTGAAGAGCTCGAGGAAGTCCTCGACCCAGAGGTGCACCATCCAGAAGCGCCAGTAGTCGTTCATGGTGGTGTGCCCACCGGGGTGGGCCAACAGGGAGACCGCGTAGAAGGCCGGGATGGCGAGCGCCGCGTAAAGGAACAGCCAGGGCGTGTTGCCCAGGCTCTCGCCGGCGAGCCGCCGCCGCAGGCCGCGGATGATGATGATCACCCAGAAGACCAGGCCGACGACCAGCAGGGTCTGCCAGAAGCGTCCCAGGTCGACATACTCGAGACCCTGGTTGCCGACGTACTGCCAGAGCGAGCCGAGCCATCCGCGCTGGCCGGCGAACTCGCCGATCAGGCTTCCGAAGACCACCACCGCGAGCGCCCCGAGCAGGGCGTAGGAGAGCAGTCCCTGTCGCCGCGGCTCGCCCCGCGTGATCAGGGGGAGCAGGAAGATGCCCGCGGCGAGGAAGGACGTCGCCACCCAGAAGATGGTGAGCTGGACGTGCCAGGTCCGCGAGAGGTTGTACGGGATCAGGCGGCCGATGTCGAAGCCGAAGAACCCGGCGAGCTCGACGTGGTAGTGCTGCGTCAGTGCGCCGACGAGGGTCTGCAGCACGAAGAGCAGCGCCATGACGAGGAAGAACCAGCCGGTGGCCTTCTGCGCCGGAGTGATGACCACGCTGTCCGGAGAGCGGAAGTCGAGCCGCTGGTCCTCACGGCGGTGCCAGCCGAGCCAGTGGTAACGGCCGAAGATCGCCAGCATGAGGCCGGTACCGGCGATGAGCGCGATCAGCGAGAGCGTGCTCCACAGGATCGCATCGGCGGTCGGCGTGTTGCCGATCGATTCCTCGGAGGGCCAGTTGTTGGTGTAGGAGTAGCTCTGCCCGGGCCGGTCGGCCGCTGCGGCCCAGGCCGTCCAGGCGAAGAACGCCGTGAGCTGCTTGAGCTGTCCCGGGTCGGTGATCGCCTCGCGGCGCAGGCCGAATCTGGTGGTCGGCTCCGAGAAGTACCCGGAGTAGTAACGCACGAGGTCGTCAAACGCCTCGCTCTGCCCGTCCGAGAAGGTGAGGGTGTCGGTCGTCTTGTCGTAGCGGTTCGTCTTCAGGTCCGCGGCGATCGCGCCGTCGACGGCGCCGCGTGGCCCGGCGTCGGCGCCTCCACCGTCGAACCGCGCCGGATCGGCGGCGGCGTCCGCGCCGTCGGCCCCGTCCGCCGTGGCGCGCATGACGGCGATCTGCCGATGGAGGTAGTCGGCGGTGTAATCGGGACCCAGATAGGCGCCGTGGCCGAAGACGCTTCCGTACTGCATGAGGCCGTTGCTGAGGAAGACCTCCTGGCCGGCGATCACGTCCGCCCTGGTGAACAGCGTCCGGCCCGCGCCGTCGACGACCTTGTCGGCCATCGGGGGTTGGCCGCGGTAGTTGAGGTAGCCGGCGAGTCCGAGGCCGAAGAAGCCGAGGACGAAGACGAACAACGCGACCTGGAGCCAGCGTCGCGAGAGGAGCATCGGGCGGCGCGGTCCCGCGTCGAGTCCACTCATGGTCCCTCCCCAAGAACGACATGACGACGTACGAATGCGGCGACGGTAGTCCGAGGTCCGGAGCGAGGCGTTGACAAAAGTCAACCAGCGCCGGGGTCTCCGCCCGGCGGCCTGCTATCCTGTGGGGACCGCGCCGCATCCCACCGGAGGCCACATGCCCGACCTGCCGTATGAAGACGTCGAGATCGAGGGCCACCTCATCGACTCGCTGATGATGCCGCAGATCATGGACGAGGTGATGGACCTCGAGGGGGAGTTCGAGATGCTCGCCTTCGAGGTCGGGCGGATGAAGGACGACCCGTCGCACGCCGTGATGCGCATCTACGGGCGCGACGCCGCCCACCTCGACGAGCTCCTGACGGCGATCACCGCGTTCGGCGTCGTCGCCGTCCGGCCCCAGGACGCCGTCCTCGAGGCGGCCGACATGGACGGCGTCCTCCCTGACGCCTTCTACTCGACCACCAACCTGCCCACCTTCGTGCGTGTCGGGGGGGAGTGGGTGCGGGTCGACCATCCCGAGATGGACTGCGGCATCCGCGTCGATCCTGCGGCCGGTCGTGCCGAGACCGTGGCGATGAACGACGTCCGGGCCGGCGACCTCTACGTCACCGGCCACCGCGGCATCCGGGTGCTGCCGCTGGAGCGGTCGCGGGAGAGTCAGCCGTTCGAGTTCATGGCCAGCGCCGTGAGCTCGGAGAAGCCCAAGGCGCAGATCGTGCATGAGGTCGCGAACATCCTGCGCCAGGTCAGGGACGAGGGTCGCCTCACCATCGCGGTCGTCGGCCCGGCGGTGGTCCACACCGGCGCGGCGCCGCAGCTGGCCCGGCTCATCGAGACCGGCTACGTCGGGTGCGTCTTCGGCGGCAACGCCATCGCGACCCATGACATCGAGAGCAACCTGTTCGGGACGTCGCTCGGCATCAACCTCGCTTCGGGTGCGCCGGTCGCCGGCGGGCACGAGCATCACCTGCGCGCCATCAACACCATCCGGCGCGCCGGGGGGATCCGCGCCGCCGTGGACAAAGGCGTCCTCACCGGCGGCCTCATGTACACGCTCACGAAGACCGGCACGCCTTACGTGCTCGCCGGCAGCATCCGCGACGACGGCCCCATGCCCGAGGTGATCACCGACGTGATGCGGGCGCAGGCCGAGATGCGTCGCTATGCACAGCAGGCCGGCGCCTGTCTCATGCTCAGCACGATGCTGCACAGCATCGCGGTGGGCAACATGCTGCCCGCCAGCGTGCGCACGGTGTGCGCCGACATCAACCCTGCAGTCGTCACCAAGCTGGCCGACCGCGGCTCGTTCCAGGCCATCGGCATCGTCACCGACGTCGGCCTCTTCGTCGGGCAGCTGGCCGACGAGCTGGCGCGCTGAGCCGCCTCCGTCCCGGCGGGGCGGGCCGCTCCGGGCCCCGGATATACTTGGGCCAGCGCCACTGCTCGCCACGCCGTCACCGGAGGTGATCATGAAGCCCCGCCGCGTCTGCGACAACGTGTACCTGATCGGCGCCGTGGACTGGGACCGCAGGTTGTTCGACTCCCTCATCCCGCTGCCTCACGGCACCAGCTACAACGCCTACTTCGTCGCCGGCAGCGAGAAGAACGCGCTTCTCGACACGGTCGATCCGTCCAGGATCGGCACGCTCATGGCTCAGCTGGACGAGCTGCCCGCGCCCGACTACCTCGTCGTGCACCACGTGGAGCAGGATCACTCAGGCTGCCTGCCGGAGCTGCTGCAACGCTGTCCCGATCTCACCGTCATCTGCAGCGAGAAAGCCAGGTCCATGCTGGTCGAGCACCTGCATGTCGACGACGCCCGTTTCCGGGTGGTCGCCGACGGCGACACGCTGAGTCTCGGCGACAAGACGCTGACCTTCCTCTCCACGCCCTGGGTGCACTGGCCCGAGACCATGTGCACCTGGCTGGAGGAGGACAGACTCCTCTTCAGCTGTGACTTCTTCGGCTCGCACTTCGCCACCAACGACGTGTTCGCCGACAAGCATCAGGTCTACGACGGCGCCAAGCGCTACTACGCCGAGATCATGATGCCGTTCGCGACGCAGGTGCTGAAGAACGTCGAGAAGGTCGCTGCGTATCCCATCCGCGCCATCTGTCCGAGCCACGGTCCCGTCTACGACGAACCTGCGTTCATCATCGAGGCGTACAGGGACTGGGCCGGCGGCGAGCCGCAGAACATCGTCTGTCTGCCGTTCGTGAGCATGCACGGCAGCACGCTGCTGATGGTCGACCATCTCACGGCGGCGCTCACGGACCGCGGGGTCGCGGTCGAGCGCTTCGATCTCACGACGATGGACGCCGGCGAGGTCGCCAGCTCACTGGTGCACGCGGGCACCGTCGTCATCGGCACTCCGACGGTGCTCACCGGGCCGCACCCGCTGGCGATGTACGCCGCCGTGCTCGCCAACGCGCTCCGGCCCAGGGCCAAGTACGCCACCGTGATCGGGTCCTACGGCTGGGGCGGCAAGACGGTCGAGACGCTGGTGGGCCAGATGGCGAAGCTCAAGCTCGAGTACCTCGACCCGGTGCTGGTCAAGGGTCTGCCGCGGGCCGAGGACTACGCGCGGCTGGACGCGCTGGCCGACACGATCGCCGAGAAGCACGAGGACCTCGCCCCCAGGAACTTCGCGGACCTCACGGTGTGCCGGACGGACCACTGAGTCCACCGGCGCGGCCGCGGACGACGACGCACGGTCGCGCTCCTCATCCCGCCCGCTCGCGCAGGTAGCGCTCCGCGATCTCCCGGAGCGTGGCACGGTCGAACGGGCCGCCGTGCCCCGGGTAGACCACGTCGACTTCGAGCCGGCGCAGGGCGTCCATGGTCCCCAGATAGGCGTCGACGTCGGACTCGGGCAGGGTGTCGATCAGCCTGCCGTCGTAGACGGCGTCGCCGGCGAGGAGCGCCCGTTCGGCGTGGTCGAGAAGCCCGATGCTCCCCGGAGTGTGTCCGGGCAGCTCGACCACTGTGAGCCGGCGGCCGCCGAGATCGATCTCGTCGCCGCCGCGTACGAGATGGGTCGGGGTGGTGCGCGTCGGCCTGAACGCGTAGGGGTCGAAGCCCATGTGCGGTACCGCGTCGACGAGCACCGGCGGCGGAGCGAAGCCCCCCTCTTCGAGGCGCTCCAGAAGCCTCGCCGGCCACGTCGCGGGGGCGAGCGACGCGAGGTCGCCCACCCCGGCGGCGAGGTCCCGGTCCGCCGGATGCAGCAGGCGGCGTTCGAACTCGTGGAGGCCGCCGATGTGGTCGACGTGGGCGTGCGTGCAGAGACCGACCATCTCGCGCGGGCGACCCGTGCGCGACAGTCGAGCGAGATAAGGCGTCAGGGGGGCGACGCCGTTGCCGCTGTCGACGACGAGGTCGCGGTCGCGTCCGCGGAGATACCAGATGCCGGCGCGCAGGAGCTCGCCCACGTGTGGCTCGGTGACAAGGGCCGTGTTCGCCGTGACCCAGGTGAGACTGAACCAACCGGCGGCGACCGGGAGCTGCGTGATGTGGTCCATGTCGTGGTCCTCTCCAGCCGGACGACGGTCACACGACCCGGCGCGCCGGCGGCGCCGCGGTCGAACGACGTGTCTTGTACACTGGCCGGGTGCTCACCATCCTCACAGGCCTGCTCTCGGCTCTCTCGTACGCGACCAGCGACATGTTCTCACAACGCGTCACCCGTGAGACGCGGGCGCTGACGCAGATGCTCTGGGTGGTGGGGGTGGGCACCGTCATCATCGTGCCGGTGGCCCTGTGGCTGCGCGGCCTGCCGGGACGCGAGCAATGGACCGGAGCCGCCCTCGCCGCGCTGGCGGGCGTGTTCTACTTCGGGGCCCTGCTGTGCCTGCTGCGCGGCCTTGAGGTGGGCGATCTCGGCCTCGTCTCGGCGCTGGTCTCGCTGCAGGGGGCGTACCTCGCGGTCAGTGTGATCCTGCTCGGCGAACCGGTCACCGGCCTCCTGGCAGCTGCGCTGGTGCTCTGCGTGTTCGGCGCCGTCCTCACTTCGCTCGAGGGACGCGCCCGGTCCACGCGCGGTGCGCCCTGGGCGTTCGCCGCAGGGCTGCTCTTCACCGGCGTGATGCTCTGCTACAACTACGGCGAGATCGACTGGCTGTCGCAGGCGGCGATCTCGCGCAGCGTCTCGCTGGCGGTCGCCCTGCCGGCCGCCCTGCTCACCGGCGGCGCGCACGTCCCCCGCGTCCTGCGCCCCCGCGCCCTCGGCGCCGGCGTGCTCGAGCTCTGTGGGCTGCTGCTGCTCACGATCACGTTCTCGCTCGGTCCGCCGACGGTGGCCGGCGTCACGACCACGCAGTTCGGCACCTTCGCCGTGTTCCTGGGGTTCGTCCTGCTCCACGAACGTCCGCGTCCCAACCAGTGGGCAGGTATCGCCTGTACGGTGACCGGGGTGAGCCTGCTGGCCGCCGTCGCCTGACCGGGCCGCGTGGCTCCGGCCCGACGACCCGCCGCCGGCGGCAGGGGCCACGCCGTCGCCCACGCACGCCTTCCGCTAGACTGACCGGATGCTGACGGTGTTCTCCGGCCTGTTCTCCGCGCTTTCGTACGCGACCAGCGACATGTTCTCACAGCGGGTCACCCGTGAGACGCGGGCACTGACGCAGATGCTCTGGGTGCTGGTGCTCGGCGCGGCCGTTCTGGTGCCGGTGGCGCTCATCCTGCGCGGCGTGCCCGAGGAAGGAGAGAGGGTCGGCGCCGCCCTCGCCGCCCTTGCGGGCGTCCTGTACTTCGGCGCGTTCCTGTGCCTCCTGCGCGGGCTCGAGGTCGGTGATCTCGGCCTGATCTCGGCGCTCGTGTCCCTGGAAGGAGCCTATCTGGCCGTCAGTGTGATCCTTCTCGGCGAGCCGGTCACCCCGTTCTCGGCGGCGGCGCTCGCCCTCTGCGTGGTCGGCGCCGTGCTCGCCTCGCTGGAGGGACCGGCCCGCTCGACGCGTGGCGCGCCCTGGGCTTTGGCCTCCGGGATGCTGTTCACCGGCGTCATGCTCTGCTACAACTACGGCGAGATCGACTGGCTGTCGCAGGCGGCGATCTCGCGCGGCGTCTCGCTGCTGATCGCGCTGCCGGCGGCAGCGCTCACCGGCGGCGCGTACATCCCCCCCGGCTTGCGCCTGCGTGCGGTCGGCGCGGGTGCCCTGGAATTGTGCGGGTTGGTGGCGTTCACCATCACCTTCGCCCTCGGGCCGCCCGCGGTGGCTGGGGTGACGATCGCGCAGTCGGGTACGTTCGCGGTCGTCCTGGGATCGGTGCTCCTGCACGAGCGGCCACGGCCCAACCAGTGGGCCGGCATCGCCTGTACGGTGACCGGGGTCAGCCTGCTGGCGGCGATCACATGACTTGACGGCGGAGCGGCGGGCCGACGGCGGAGCGCCGGGCTGACGGTCGTCGCCGTTCACGGTCGCCGGCCCTTCCGGTAGACTTGCCGCACCTTCCGGGGACGCGGCCCTACACCGGTGGGAGCCGCGCAGCGCCCGGCCGTTCGCGAAGGAGATCGCACACGATGGCAGCCAACCTCATCGACGACAGTCAGCTGCAGAAGACCCGGGAGATGATCGCCAGGTGCCGCGAGCTCGTCCCCGCCGGAGAGCCCGGCTGCGTCCGCCCCGCCGGCACGCCGTCGGTCGTCGTGGAGCGGGGCGAGGGCGCCTACTTCTTCGACGTCGACGGCAACGCCTACGTCGACTGGTGTCTGGGTCACGGGTCCATGATCTTCGGCCACCGGCCGAAGCCCATCCTCGATTCCATCATCGCCCAGATCACCCAGGGCGGCATGCTCTACGCGCTTCCACACGAGCTCGAGTACGAGGTCGCACGCAAGATCGTCGCCGCGGTGCCGGGCGTGGAGAAGGTCGGCTTCGTGAACTCCGGCAGCGAGGCGACGCAGGCCGCCGTTCGTCTGGCCCGCGCCTGGACCGGCAAAGACAAGGTCATGAAGTGGGAGGGGGGCTGCCAGGGCTTCCACGACTCCCTGGCGTTCAGCCAGGCGCCGCCTCTGGAGGCGGCCGGCCGGGAGAGGTTCCCGCGCACGCTTCCTTCCTGGCCGGGCGTCCCCAAGGCGTTGGAGGAGACCGTGGTGGTCGCGCCGTTCAACGACATCGACGCCGTCGAGGTGCTCGTCAGACGCCACCGCGACGAGCTCGCCTGCGTGGTGGCCGAGCCTGTCCTCAGCGGCGCCGGCGTCGTCCCTCCGGCGTCGGGCTTCCTCGAGGGTCTGCGCCGCATCTGCGACGAGAACGAAGCGGTCCTGGTCTTCGACGAGGTGGTCACCGGCTTCCGCGTCGCCCTCGGCGGCGCGCAGGAGCTGTACGGCGTGGCGCCGGACATCACCTGCCTCGGCGGCGCGATCGGGGGCGGCACGCCGGGCGCGGCCGCGGTCGGCGGCAAGAAGGAGATCATGGACCTCGGGGCGGACGGTGCGGCGGCGTCCGTGGGCACCTATTCCGGCAACCCGACGGCGCTGGCCGGCATGAACGCCACGCTCGACATCCTCATCAACGACCGCGAGCGCGTGTACGGACACCTCCACGCGATCGCCAACGCCATGGTCTCGGGGATGCGCGGCATCTTCGCTGAGCACGGCGTGCCGGCCTCCATCACCCAGGCCGGCCCCATGTGGGGAGTGACGCTCGGCGACGAGGAGCCGGCGACGAGCTATCGCCGCGTGCTCGCCGGCGACACACATGCGTTGGAGAGGCTGCGGAGAGCGTGTCAGGCGCGAGGTGTGTACATGCGTGGGTCCGGCTTCGGACGCTTCTTCGCAAGCACGGCACACACCAAGACCGAGGTCGACCGCAGCCTCGAGGCGATCGCCGAGGCGGCCGGAGTGGTGAAGGAGGCCCTCGCGGGGTCCCGCCGGGGGGCGTGAGCCGGGACGACCGCGTGGCTCAGCGCAGGCTGAGTACCCAGAGCGCCTGATAGGTGACCACGGCCGCGAGCACGGCGGCGAGCAGCCCAGCGGCGATGGTCGCGATGCGGTACACGCGCAGGCGCCACAGAAGCAACGCACCGACGGTCGCCACGCCGAGCTTGAAGGCGAGCGCCGGCACGGTGCCGGCCCGCAGGAAGAAGTCCATCACGTCGTTGGATTCCGTGGCGAACCCCAGCCACAGAGCGTACCGCGTGAGGGCCAGATCGGCGGCGTTGAACGCCCAAAGCGCGATGAGCAGCAGCAGCAACAGGCGATCGCGCGCCTCGCTGGGCTGTGGCCTTGTACGACGGACCCGAAGCGCGGGGCTCACTGCGGCAGCCTCGCGACGACGATCTCGTATCGGGCCGGCGCGGTGGCGGCGATCCAGGCCACCCTGTCGTCGCTGACGGCGACCTCCACGAGGTCGCCCGCCACAGCGGCGACCGTGAAAGTGGGGCCGTCGAGACGGCACGCCATGATGCGGTCGCCGTCCGGGCCGCGCTCGCCCCAGACGACCGTCCGGCCGTCGAAGGCGGGGCCGCAGAGCCGGTGGGCGCCGCGGGCCAGCACCGTCGTGTCTCCCCCGTCCACGTCGATCGCGGCGACGCGACCGGGCTCGCGCGCGGTCGGCGTCTGCCCCCAGACGACCGTCCGCCCGGCCAGTGCGAGGCCGGTGAATCTGCCGCGTGTGAGGCCCGCCGCCACGGGCCAGGTCGTGCCGCTGGCGAGCTCAGCTGCGACGAGCGGTCCGATCCGGTCTGTCGCCCAGACGACGACGCCGTCGTCGATCACGGGCTCTCCCCGCCCGGGTGCGACCTCGAACGCGATCCCGTCGCCGATCCACACCCCGTTGATCGACGGTGAGTGGACGGCCCGTGTCGAGCACCAGACGGCCGCGTCTCCGGAGAGCGCCGGGTACGACAGCACCGAGCCGATCTCCGTCAGCGTCCAGCGGCGGCCGGAGCGGGTGTCGTAGACGACGGCCCGCGCACTCGGGCTGTCCCTGCGCTCGGCCTCGAACCAGACCGCATAGCGCTCGCCGACGGCCGGGTCCCAGGTGGCGCGCATGCCGGGTCCCGGGCCGAGCAGGCGCAGGCGTCCGGTGTCCAGCTCGAGGAGCTCGATCGCGGCGCCGTTCTGCCAGACCAGCCGGTCGCCGTACAGCGCGAGGCCGCTGAACTCCCGTTGCCGGCGGGCAGTGATGCGCCAGCCGTCGGCGGTCTGTTCCACCGTCGGCGGCTGGACCCCGAGCGAGCGCTCCAGCCGGTAGGCGGCGGCTCCGCAGGCCGCTCCGGACGCGATGATGACAAGCGAGACGAGCAGGGCGCGCAGCCAGGACGGCCGCCGTGTCCGGTCTCCCCCTCCGGTCACGGCGGCTCGGTCCGGGCCGCCGGAGAGCGGCGGCGGCGTCCCGCCGCCCGACCGTTCCACGGACAGCGGGCCTACCCACTCGTCGATCAGCTCGTCCGGCACAGGTGCAGGAGGTCGGCGTACACGCCGTAGGCGGTCTGCGGGACGTAGGCGCGGCGTTCGCAGACGAGCACGTCGGCCATGAGGTCCGTGTGGAGCAACGCGCCGAGCGAGTCACCGCCCACGGCGGCGAGAGGATGGTCGATATCGAGCTCTTCCGCGCGCATGCCGGCGCGGACCGGGCCGCCCACCGGCGCAGGGGCGGGGTCGCGCCGGATGCTCGTCACGAGCCGCACGCGTCTGCCCCGCCCGCGCGCCTCCGCTATCCGTTCGGCCGCGACGTCGCGCAGGCTCACGCGCTCGACGTCGAGCGGCGTGATGTCCGCGCCCATGACGACGTTGGCGAGGGCCGCGGCCTTGCTCGCCGCATCCCACCCGTCGAGGTCGTTGGCCGGGTCCGCCTCCGCCAGACCCGCCGCCTGCATCTCCCCCAGCGCATCATCCAGCGTCCGGCCCGAGCCCAGCGCGTCGATGATGAAGTTGGTGGTGCCGTTGAACACCGCCTCGACGCCGAGCAGCGCGCAGTCGGGCAGTGCGAACTCGAGGAGGCTGAAGACGGGGAGCCCGTCCATCACGGTGCTCTCGAAGCGGATGCGGCGGCCCGCCGCTGCCGCGGCCGCCGAGATCTGCGGCCAGCTCCAGGCGATCGGCGCCTTGTTGGCGGTGACGACATCCATGCCGAGACGGAACGCATCGAGGATGTGTCCGGTGGCGGCAGGTACAGGCGCGGGGCCTCCTCCCCGCCGGCGCGTGCCCGTCGCCAGACCGGAGAGGTCGCCCATCTCGGTGAGCTCGACGAGGACGTCCGCCGCTGAGGCGGCCAGCAGCTCGCCGGCGGGCCGCGCGGCCTGCGGCGGGGGTCCGTCCCCGATGGTCGCGAGGACCTCGGCCGGCGCGAGGCCCTCAGGCGCGAGGAGGCTGCCGTGACGCGTGCCCGCCGCCGTGATCACCACGCGCAGGCCGTGACGCGACCCGAGGACGTGTGCCTGGGCGGCGAGCAGCGTGCAGAGCGCGCGGGCCACGTTGCCGAAGCCCAGGAAGCAGAGCCTGACATCGCGTGGATGTGCCCGCCCCTCATGCGGGGTGTGGCCCGCCGTCATCGCGCGGCGCGGGCGAGCTCTGCGACCGCCGTGACGAGACGCTCGAGCTCTTCCTCCGTCGTGTACGGAGCCAAGCCGACCCGCACCAGGCCGCCTCGAGGGAGCAGGCCCAGCAGCTCCACCAACCGATGGGCGTAGAAGTGACCGTCCCATGTGAACAGGCCGCGGGCGCCCAGCGCCCGGCAGACCTCCACCGCCTGCAGGCCGTCCAGCGTGAACGACACGGTGGAGGTACGCGGCGCCTCCTCGGGCGGCCCGTACAGGGACACGCCGGGGATCCGGGCGAGCTGTTCGCGCAGCCGTCGCGCGAGAGGCTGCTCGTGAGCCTCGCCCGCCAGCATGCCGGCCACGACCGCCCGGCGTCGGCCCTGCAGGTCTGCGGGCAGACGGGCCTCGACCATCCCGAGATGCCGTTCGCCCAGGTCGGCGATGAAGTCGACCGCGGCCGTCGCGCCGGCCATGCCCTCGTGGTTCAGCGTGCCGGTCTCCCATACGCACGGAGGGTCCGGGTCCTGGGTGCTCAGGCGTACCGGCTCGAGCACCTCGGTCGCCTCGCGACGCGCGTACATGAGGCCCACGTGCGGGCCGAAGAACTTGTACGCGGAGCAGAAGAGGAAGTCGCAGCCGATGGCCCTGACGTCGATCGGCCCGTGCAGCGCGTAATGGACGGCGTCGATCACACTGAGCGCGCCGGCGTCGCGCGCGAGCGCGGCCGCCCGGGCCACGTCGGTGACGGTGCCGACGGCGTTCGAGGCGTATCCGACGGCGACCACACGCGTCGTGCCGGGCACCACCAGTCGCTCGAACGCATCCCAATCCAGGGTGCACGTGGTGAGGTCCACGGGGATCTCGCGGACCACGGCGCCACGCTCAGCCAGCCGCTGCCAGGGTCCCCGGTTGGCCTCGTGGTCCAGCTGGGTGATCAGGACCTCGTCGCCGGGACGGATGTCGCGCGCAAGGGCGTCGCTGAGCAGCAGTGCCAGCGTCGTCATGTTGGCGCCGTAGCTGACCTCGTCCCTGTGGCAGCCGAGGAGGTCCGCCCCTGCCGCGCGCGCCTCCTCGATCACATGATCCGTCTCCTCCGAGGTGACGAAGGCGCCGTGGACGTTGCAGTTGTGGTGCGCGAGATAGTCGGCCACGGCGTCGATCACGCGTTGCGGCGTCTGAGTCCCCCCGGGACCGTCCAGGTAGGCGGCGGGTCGGCCGTTCACCGTGCGCTTCAGGGCCGGGAACTGGCTGCGGACGTAGGCGACGTCGAACGAAGACATGAGGCTCCCCTCGGGCGATGCTGGCCGGTCTCCAAGTGTATCGTCCCGTGCAGGAAGGGCGCACTTGGGGCAGGATGGTAGGGCGATGGCGAGCGCTGGCGACAGGGTCGAAGAGCGGGGCGAGAAGGCGCGCGCCCGGGAGTTGGAGCGCGCGCTCGAGCGCGAGTTCTCCGTCGTCTGCTTCGCCTGGGACGGTACCGCCGTCGCTCATCGTGGCGCCGACGCGGCGGCGGTGCGCAGCCGCGTGGAGCGGTTGACGGCGCTCGGTGTCGACATCGCCGTGATCAGCAGCGCCGGGGTCCGCGAGGTGGACCACCACCTGGGCGCCCGTCCGGGTGTCGAGGGCCGTCTGTTCCTCTTCCTTTCGCGGGGGTCCGAGACCTACGTGGTCGGACCCGCGGGGCCCCGTCTGCTGGAGCGTTGGCGGGCCACGGCGTCCGAGTACGAAGGCCTGGATGAAGCGGCCGAGGCGCTGTGCCGGCGTCTCGCGTCCGCCGGACTGCAGGTCGATCTCGTGCGCGATCGCTTGAACCGGCGCTCGCTCGACCTGCTGCCGGACTGGGCCGGGCCGCCGGGCGCATCGGCGCTCGAGCTTCGCCGCGAGGTGGACGCGCGGCTGAATGCGGCAGGCTTCCCCGGAGGCCTCGAGGAGGGCATCCGCCTCGCCCGCGATCTCGTGCGCGAGGCCGGCGTGGCGCACGCGGCCGTCACCAGCGACGCCCGGCACATCGACCTCGGCCTCACCGGCAAGGCGGACGCCATGCACGCGGTGGCGCGGGTCCTGGTCGCAGGGCGTGGCCGGGCGCCGGAGGACGTGCTCGTGGTGGGCGATTCCTTCGGGCCGGTGGCCGACGGGCAAGGGACGGACTCCGCGATGCTCATCCCCGAGCTGCAGCGGTCGGTGTTCGTGAGTGTCGGACAGGAGCCGGCCGGCGTCCCCTCCCCGGTGCTGCATGGTGGGGGAGGACCGGTCAGGTTCCTCGACATCCTGCACGACCAGCTCGCCATGCGCGAGATCGTCGCCCAGACGAGCTTCCCCGAGCCCACGGACGACCCGGGGTGGCGGTTCGAGGTCAAGGGCTTCGATCCGTTCCGCGAGCGTGAGGTCGAGACGTGGCTCACGGTCGCGAACGGCGAGACGGGCACGCGGGGCGCGCTCGAGGAGGGCTCGGCGATCTCCACCCCCGCCACCTTCGTCGCCGGTGTGTACGGCGACGGGACCGGCGACCCCGCCTTCCGCCAGCCGGTGCCGGCGCCGGATTGGACCGGGCTGAGGCTCATGGCGGACGGCAGCCTCGTGACGCTCGCGAACGGCGAGATCGTCGATCACGAGCGCGTGCTGGATCTGCGCCACGGGGTCGTGTACCGCACGTGGCGCCAGCGGCTGCGCAACGGTCGCACCATCCGTGTACGCACGGCGCGCTTCGCCTCGCTCGCCGACCGCGAGCTCATGGCGGCGCGCGCTGAAGCGGTGCCTGAGGACTTCGGCGCCCGGATCGTCTGGCAGAGCGCCATCGGCGTGACCCATGCCGGCGGATCGATCAAGGAGACGGAGATCGACATCCTCGAGGACCCCCCCGGCCTCATCGCCCGGACCCGTGGCCGCAACGGCGGCGGGCACGTGCTGGCGGTGACGACGAGCCCGGCGCCCGGCTCCCCCGTCGCGCGCATGCCGCAGCAGGCGCGCGACGTGATCGGCGGGCGCCTCGAGCAGGGCGATCCGGCGACGGTGGACCGGCTCGCGGCGATCGTCTCGGCCCGGACGAGGGTGCCGTCGCCCGAGGTCGCCCGGCATGCCCTCGAGCGCGCCCGTGATACAGGCTTCGATGCGCTGCTGGAGCGGCACCGGGCGGCGTGGGACGCCGCCTGGGCCGCCGCCGACCTGCGGGTGGACGGCGACCCGGAGGACCAGCATGCGCTGCGGTTCGCGATCTACCACATGATCAGCACCGCGCATCCGGAGAAGGACACGGTCTCCATCGGCGCCCGCGGCCTGGGCGGCATGTCCTACTTCCTGCACGTGTTCTGGGACACCGAGATCTTCGTGCTGCCGTTCTTCATCTACACGCAGCCGGAGACCGCCCTCACCATGCTCACGTATCGCTACCGCAACCTGCCCGGCGCCCGCGAGAAGGCGGCGCGCATGGGGTTCCGCGGCGCGTTGTACCCGTGGGAGTCGGCGGACAAGGGCGTGGAGACCACGCCCCCGTACGTGTACGGCCCGGACGGGGAGCAGGTCCCCATCCTCTCGGGTCTCATGGAGCACCACATCTCCGCCGACGTGGCCTGGGCGGTCTGGGAGTACTGGAAGGCGACCGGCGACGACGCGTTCATGGTCGACAAGGGGGCGGAGATGCTCCTCGAGACGGCGCGGTTCTGGGTCTCCCGCGCGGCGGAGGACGAGGAGGGGAGGTATCACGTCCGTGTCGTGGTCGGCCCGGACGAGTACCACGAGGGTGTGGACGACAACGCTTACACCAACGTGCTCGCGCGCTGGAACATCAAGCGTGCCCTCGAGGCGCTCGCCTGGCTCGACGATCACGACCGGGCGCGGGCCCGCGAGCTGCGCAAGCGGCTCAAGCTCGCGGGACGCGAGCTGGCACGCTGGCGCCGGGTGATGGAGGGCTACGTGACCGGGTTCGACCCGGAGACGCTGCTCTTCGAGCAGTTCGCCGGGTTCTACGACATGGCCGACGTGCCCCTCGAGCGCCTCCGCCCACGGCCGATGGCGGCCGATCTCCTGCTCGGCCGCGACGTCACGCTGGTGAGCAAGGTCGTCAAGCAGGCCGACGTGGTGATGCTGTGTCACGTGCTCGCCGACGAGATCGACGAGGCCACCACACGGGCCAACTACGACTACTACGAGCCGATCACCAGCCACGGCAGCTCCCTGAGCCCCGGCATCCACGCGGCGGTGGCGGCACGGCTGCACGACGTCGCCGAGGCGACGTCCTACTTCAAGATGGCGGCTGCGATCGACCTCGGCGACAACATGGGCAACGCGGCCGCGGGCCTGCACATGGCCACCATGGGCGGCCTGTGGCAGGCGGCCGTGATGGGGTTCTGCGGCATCATGCGCCGCGGAGAGGCACTGCGCCTGGACCCGCAGCTCCCGGCGGCGTGGTCGCGCGTCCGCCTGCCGCTGCGCTTCCGCGGCGCGCAGCTCCACCTCGATCTCCGGCGCCACGGCGATGGCGTGGACGTGGGTATAACCGTAGCCGAGGAGCCGGTGACGTTCAGGCTGGACGGGGTGGACCACGAGCTGACCCCGGGAGCCCATCGTCTGCGGCGCCGTGACGGAGGCCCTTGGCGGGTGGAGGCTCTATGACGCTCCTGGTGGCCGTCGCCGATGCGGGTGCGGACCGCGCGGTAGTCCGCGCCGCCCGCGCGCTCGCCGCCGCCGCCGGCTGGGAGGTGCGCGGCGTGCACGTCCGCGAGCCGGACGTGCCGGAGCCGGCGAGCGCCGACCTCGGCGAGCTGGATCTCATCACCGTCGACGGCGAGCCTGTGGAGGTGCTGTCGGCGCTCGTCCGGCGCACGACCGTCGACGCCGTCGCCTTCGGGCTCAGTTGCCCGAGCGCGTCCTCGCCGGGGACCTGGGTCCTGGGCCATGTCGCCGAGGCGCTCCTGGACAACCACGTCGCTCCGGTGCTCCTGGTGAGGCCGGGCATGCGCACGCTGACCCGTCTCCGGCGTCTGGTCGTGCCGCTCGAGGGCAGTCCTTCGTCGTCGGCGGCGATGCGCGCCGCCGACGAGGCGTTCTGCGCGCGGGGCCGTGAGATCCTGATGCTCCATGTGGTGACGGGCGACGTCCCCGACGAGGCCGGCAGCCTGCCGGCGCCGCGGATCATGGACCAGGAGCACTACGAGTGGCCCGCCTGGCAGGACGAGTTCACCCTGCGCTTCTCCCAGTGCCCCAAGGGCGGGCGCCATCGCATCGCGGTGCGCGTCGGCGATCCGGCCACGGTGATCGCCGAGGAGGCCGACACCGGCGCGGCGGACCTGATCGTCCTCAGCTGGAGCGGCAGCTTCGAGAGCGGGCACGGAGCCGTGATCAAGGAGCTTCTCGTCACGGCGCCCTGCCCGCTCCTCCTCGTCCCGAGCGGGCTGCCGGACGCGGCCTCACTGACCTGACGGTCCGTGGCCGTCGGCGTCCGGCCGGCCGTCGGCGTGGCGCACGGAGAAGCCGGTCAGGTGTCGGTACCCAGGACGGCGCCTCGTCGGCCGAAGACGATCACCAGCGCCGACCCGATGGCCACACTGGCGATGCTCACCCACTGCGGCTGCGTGAGCCCGGCGAACCAGACCGGGTTGATGCGGACGAACTCGACGAGGATGCGCTCGATCCCCGAGAGCACGAGGAACCAGCCGAAGGTCCACCAGCCGGACTTGTCGTAACGCGTCGCGAGACGCCAGAGGATCCAGACCACCAGGGCCATGGCGAGGATCTCGTAGACGGGGGTGGGGTGGACCTTCACGCCTGGAGGGGTCGGCACTGTGCCGTGGGGATACCCCATCGCCCAGGGGAGGTCGCTGGGCTTCCCGTAGTCGCCGTCCCCGGCGAGCTGGCAGCCTATGCGGCCGATCAGGTAGCCCAGTGCGGTGGCCGGCGCCATGGCGTTGGCGACGAGGTCGAGCGGGACGCGACGGACCAGCGTCCAGACGACGACGCCGGCGAAGCCGCCGATGAGGCCCCCGTACCAGGTGAAGCCGATGCCGCCGAAGGCGACGCCCAGGAAGTCGGCGCGCACCGCCTCCAGGTGCTCGAGGAGGTAGTAGACGCGCGCCCCCAGGAAGCCGCCCACCCCGGCGGCGACGATCAGCTCATAGGCGAAGTCCGCGGCGGCGCCGCGCCGGCGCAGCAGCGCGCGCACGATGCTCAGGCCGGGCACGATCAGCGCCAGCGCGGCCATGAGGCCGAAGCTGTAGAACTCGAAGTCGCCGATCTGGATCAGGACGGGTCGCATGGGGTTCCAGTGTAGGGGTTCCCGTGAGACGCGACCAGCGGCGCTCCCGGATCCGGGAGCGGCGTCAGGCGGACCGCGCGGTCTGTCGGTGGGCGTGAGCCGCAGCGGCCAGCTCGCGCGCCAGCGCGGGGTCGACGTCGCCGGTGAACGGGGAGGCGGCGTTGGCCGCGCCGGCGGCGGCGGCGAGGCGCAGGGCCGCCGCCGTGTCGTCGCCACGTTGCAGGGAGAGCACGAGGGCGGCGGCGAAGCAGTCGCCGGAACCGACCGGGTTCACGGCGCGGACCGCCGGCGTGGTCACATGCCAGACGTCGCCACCGAGCATCGCGACCGCCCCGGCCGGGCCCAGGGTCAACGCCGCCTCGGCGGCGCCGGCGGCGACCAGTCGCCGGCAGAGCTCGAGACCCTCGGCGACGAGCGCTTCCGGCTCCGCCCGCTTCTCGTCCGGGCAGTCCGCCGCGGCTCCGTCGACAGCTGTGCAGGCCTCGGCCAGGTTCACCTTGACCAGGTCCGGACGGGCGGAGAGCGCCCCGGTCAGCTGCTCGCCCTCGGCGTCCACCAGCACGCGATGTCCGCCGGCGCGCGCGGCGCGGACGAGCCCGGCGTAGAACCCGGGCGAGGCGCCGGGCGGGGCCGCCCCGGTCACCACCGCCCATTCACGTGGCGCCGAGGCCCGGCGGGCGGCGAGCGCGAGCAGGCGTTCTTCGTCGGCGGGTGTCACCGCCGGTCCGCGCTCGAAGAGGCGCGTGACGCCGCCGTCGTCCGTCAGCACCACCGTCGAGACGCGCGCCTCCCCCTCCGTGGACACCGTGGTGAAGGCGAGGCCCTCGTCGCGGGCGAGCTCGTCGATCACCTTGCCGACGCGTCCGGCCGTGAAGCCGACCAGCGCGCCGTCGCCGCCCAGGGCGAGGGTGGCGCGCAGCACGTTCGCTCCCTTGCCCCCCGCCTGGGAGCGCAGCATCCGGCACCGCGTCAGGCCACCGGGGCGCAGACGGTCCGCCGCGAGCACGTGGTCCAGTGCGAGATTGGGGCAGATGACGAAGGTCACGGTGTGCGTCTCATCGCCTGAGGAGCACGTATCCCTTGCCCCCCACGATCTTCACGTCGGTGTCGAGCGCCGCCGAGAAGCCCTTGACGCGCCGGAGGATGCTCTGGGCCTGGGGTCCTCTGGCCAGGTACGGGACGCCGGTCCCTCCGCCGATCACCGGCACCAGTTGCGCCTCGATGCGCTCCTTCGAGACCCTGGCGCGCACCAGCAACGTCTCGGCGGTCTCTCCATCGAACCCGCTGAACACGAGGTTGCCCAGACTGTAGAAGATGAGGCCGGAACCGTACTTCTCGACACCGTTCAGAAGGTGCGGGTGATGGGCGAACACGATGTCCGCGCCGGCGTCGACGACCGCGTGTCCCTCGCTGAGCTCCAGCGAGCTCGGGGCCCGTTTGTACTCGAAGTTCCAGTGCCAGCCCACGACGACGAAATCCGCCCGCCGCGCGGCTCTTCTCACCGCTCTCTTGACGGCGCCGATGTCGGCCCGTCCCGGGGCCACGCCTGGGCTCGACGCCGTGGCCGGGTAACCGGCGGGCAGCACGTCGGTGAAGCCGAGGAAGGCGACCTTCGTCCCGTCGGCGGTCGTGAGCACGGTGCTCGACATGGCCTCGTCCAGGTCCTTGCCCGCGCCGACCACGACGATGTCGTTCTTCCTGCAGTGGCGGATGCTGTCCAGCAGGCCGCTGTCGCCCATGTCGCCGGCGTGGTTGTTGGCCATGGTGACCACATTGATGCCGCTCGCGGCCATCGCCGGCGCCAGGTCGGGGTCGCCCTTGATGACGACGTCCTTCCAGCTCTGTGCGTCGCCGCCTCTGGTGAGCGGGCTCTCGAGATTGACGAACCCGAAGTCGCTCTTGGCGAAGACGGGGGCGACGTGAGCGAAGAGGCGACTGCCCACGGAGGCGACCACGTCGCCGACGGCGAACCCGCCGATCACGTCGCCGCCCGCGGTGACCGAGAAACCCGGCGTCGGGGACGGAGTGGAGCCGGCGGGCGGCGGCGGCTCGGGCGAGGGGGTCGCCGCCGGGGAGAGCGCGGCGTTCGTGGGCCGGCCGGTCCCGGGGGCAGGTGCTGCGCCCGAGGCGGACGGCCTCCAGTCTCCGACGGCGACCGCGACGGCGGCCACGACGATGCCGACGCCGAGAAGGGCCCACACGAGCGTCCGGCGCACGCGGCCGTCCGGCCGTCGGTCGCCGGCCCGGTAGACCCTGTAGGGCTTGTCCTGTCGCGGCGGGTCGTGCATGGTGTCCCATGGTACACGCGGGAGGTCCTGCGGAGGCTCCCCATCCGTCCGACCGCTTCGCCGGATGTGCCGGCGACCCTTCAGGGATCGGCCGCCGGGGGCGACAGGATGGCCGGGGTCTCCTCTTCCGGCTGGGCCTTCCGCTCCGGCGTCCGGGGGTCACGTGACGGCAGCACGGCACAGCGCCAGGATCGCCGCCCTCATCCTGGCGGCGGCCGTGGCAGTCGTGGCAGGGGCCTGCGCTCTGGGCGCAGGGATCGACGACGGCGCCGCGGAGCAGCAGCGGACGTTGCAGGTCGCCCGCGACGCGTTCGCCCGGGCGGCCGATGCGCTGCTCGAGGGGGATCGTGAGAGCTTCCTGGCGAGGCTGCCCGCACATGGATCGGAGGCGGGCATCGCGTTGGCGGCGGGGCTCGGCGAGGTGTTCGACACCCTCGCTCCGCTGCCGTGGCAGACCTTCGCGTTCGAGGTCGCGCCCAGGGACGCCGCCAGGGGCTTGTACCGCGTCCGAGGCATCGGCCGGCTCGCGGGCGCCGGACCGCCGGACAGGATCGCCGTCGTCCGCTATCTGAGAATGACCGCAGTCGCGGATGGAGCCTCGCTGCTCGCCGACGAGACGCCGGACGAGCTCAGGGGCAGGTACCTGATGGCGCTGCACGAGCCGCTCGTGCTGCAGCGCCCGGGTCTCGTCGTGATCGGGGACCGCCGGGCACGCGGGCGCGCCGGGGTCGTGCTGACCGCGGCGCTTCGGGCGAGGGCCCGTCTCAAGGACCTCGGCATCGACACGAGCCCCGCCGTCGTGGTGACCGTGTACGGCTCCGACGCCGCCGTCCGCGAGGCGCTCGGCGTCGCCGCGCCCACGCCCCGGCTCGTCTTCTTCTCCCATCCGCCGCTGCGCGCCGCGGCGGAGAGCTGGCCCACCCTCGACGTCGGCGTGATGGGCCCGTGGCTCCGCGGCCTGGGGTCGGCGGTGGACGACGTGCTGGCGCACGAACTCGCCCATGCCTACACCATGGCGTGGTTCGAGGGGGAGCCGCCGGCGTTGCTCGTGGAGGGCATCGCCGAGTACGCCGAGGGACATCCGGCGAGCGCTGCGTTGCGCGAGGAGGTGGCGACCGGCGACCAGTTGTGGCCGCTGCCGGAGTCGCTCGGCATACGGGACGTCTGGGACGGCGGGGATCACAAGGCGGTGCGTCTCGGCTATCAGGTCGGAGGCTCACTGGTCGACTTCGTGGTCTCGCGCTGGGGCATTGCCACCTTGCGGCCCTTCGTCCGGGCGGTCGCGGCGGCGGAGCCCACCGAGGCCGGCATGGACGAGGCGCTGATGCAGTGTCTCGGGGTGGACTGGCGTGACTTCTACGCCGGCTGGCGGCGGTTCGTGCTGAGCGGCCACTGAGCTCACGGCGCGACCGCACCGTCCGCGGCCGTACAATGGACGCATGACCGCTGCGTCCCGCAGAGCGCGTGCGTCCCTCGCTCTCGTGCTGGCGCTGGGCGTCGCCATCCTCGCCCTGGTCGCGCTCGACGGTCTGCTGCCGGCGCCGTCGAGGGAGTCGGCCGCCCCGACTCCCGCACCCGGCAGGGTACGACAGGGGGACCTGCAGGCAGCCCTCGACGCCGCCACGACGGCGCTGCTGGCGCGCGACCGCTCCGCGTGGGACGCGGCTCTTCCTGCCACCGGCGCTGCGCGGCGGGCCATGGGGGCGCTCTATCGGCGGCTGGCGCCGCTGCCGTGGACCAGCCTCCGGCTCGTGGCCGAGCCCGTCAGCGGCCGCCCCGGCCGGTTCTTCGTGGGTGCGGTCGGCGAGCTCGGCCATGCCGGCCCGGACGACCGGATCTTCGCCCGCCGTGTGGTCGACGCGGAACTGCGCGACGGACGCCCCGTGCTTCGGGACGACGTCACGCCGGCGGAGCTGCGCGGCCAGGGCGTCATGGCTTTCGACAGGCCGGTGGTCGTTCGTCGTCACGGCCTGGTCGTGATCGCCGAGCGGCGGCGGCGAGCCGGCGCGGAGGCGTTGGCGGACGCCGGCGGACCGGCGCGCCGACGTCTCCGTCTGCTCGGCATCCGCGGGGGCGCTCCGGTGGTCGTCTGGTACTACTCGTCGCGCGCCCAGTTGCTGCGCTCGCTGGGCGAGGACCCGGGCGAGGTCCGCATCCGCTTCTTCTCGCACGCGCCGCTGCGCCTCGGTGAAAGGCCCACCCGGACGCGTGACATCGGCGTGCTCGGTCCCGCGCTCGCGGGCAGGGAGTCGTGGGCGCCGCGGATGCTGGCGCACGAGCTCACCCATGCGTACACGGCGCGCTGGTTCGAGGGCAGCAGGCACGCGCCGACGCTGCTGGCGGAGGGTCTGGCGACGGCGGTCGAGGGTGGCCGCAGCTTCACTCCGCTGCGCCGCGACCTCGCCGCCGCCACGAGCGCCTTCCCGCTCGAGAAGGCGCTGCGGGCGAGGAGCCTGTGGAAGGGCAACCCGGTGGCCAAGGTGCGTCTCGCGTACCTCGAGGGAGCATCGCTGGTCCTGTACGTGCTGGATCGCTGGGGACTGGCGGCGCTCAAGCGGTTCGTCACGGCGGTGAGCGACTCCGACCTCAGCCGGGGGGGACTGGACACGGCGACCCGACGCAGCCTCGGCATCGGGTGGGCGGAGCTGCGCTCCGGCTGGGCTGACTTCGTGCAGACGCTGCCGTAGGCACGGGCGTGACGTCCGGGCCGCGGGCCGGCGCCGGACCCGCGTAAGGTTGCGTCGGGGACCGTGCGGGGGTACATGTCAGAAGAGCCCTCCGCGAAAGGAGTCGTGCATGCGCTCCCGAGTCCTCATCCTCGCCGCTCTCGTCGGCGTGGTCGCCGTCGCACTGGTGGTCGCGGTCGCGGTGGCCGGAGCCGGCCGGTCAGATCCTCTGCCGGAGATCTCGGCGCCGGAACTGCTCGCCAGGATGATCCGCGCCGAACCTCCGGACGCCGTCAGCGGCGAAGTCGCCTGGCGCAACGCGCTGTTCGGCGACATGTCTGCGGCGGGTGCGATGGGCCATCTGCCGGCACAGTCCCCCCTGACGGCCTCCGGGTCCGGCCGGGTGTGGCTGAGCCGGGACGGCCTCAGGGCGGAGTCGCAGGGCGGCGGTGGCGACCAGGTGGTCGTCGTGGACAAGAGGCGTCGCACGGCGTGGGTGTACGACTACGCCGCCGATACCGCACAGAGACTGACCGTGACGGGCGAGACTCCCGGAGAGCCCTCGCCCTGGGCGCCCGGTCTGGAGATGCTCACGCCGATGCTCACACCGGACGTGATCGCGGCGTACCTGCAGCGGACGGCGTCGCTGGCGACCCTCGAGGTGGCCGGCCAGGCCCAGGTCGCCGGCCGCCCTGCCTACCGTCTGCGGATGACGCCGGCCGCCCGCGACACGGCTCTCGGCGCCGTCGAGGCGGCGGTGGACGGCGAGACCATGCTCCTTCTGCGGCTCGACGTGTACGCCAGGGGCGGGGACGTGCCGGTCCTCCGCTACGGTTTCACGAGCGTGAGGTACGCGTCCATCGACCCGAAGACGTTCGTCTTCACGCCGCCCAAGGGGACGCAGGTGACGACGAAGACCATCGATGCCGACGCGCTCCGCGGGCAGCTGAGAGTGGGTCTGCGCGACTTGGCCGGCAAGCGGCCCGGAGCGCCGGACCTGACACAGAAGGCGCGCGTGCACGACGAGCTCCGCGGCACGCAGCTCACGTTGAAGCAGGCCGACAAGCTGACGCCGTTCCGGCTCGCGTGGGCGCGGGACTACTCCGCGCGCCGGTTCCGTCACGGCTTCGTGCTGGGGCCTGGCGGACCGCTCACCGGGAGCGGGGCGCCACTGGTGGAGGCGCTGGCGGCGGCGGTCGGCGTGGATCTGACCGGGCTCCGTCAGGGCGAGGGCCACCACGGCCCGTCTCCCGGTGCGTCCGACGCCGGCACAGCGCCGACGGGTCGGACCAGCGTCCTGCTGTACGGCGAGGGGCTTGGTACGATCGCCCTCGCCCAGACCAGGACCACGCCCGAGCTCGAGGAGCAGCTCGAGCAGGCGCGCTGGGCCTCCCAGCTCCTGGGGTCGACCACCGTCGACGGGGTCGAGGCCATCGAGGTGGGCACGCCGCTCGGCGGAGTGATCGTATGGCAGCGCGGCCGGACGACGCTGGTGGCGGGAGGCATGGTGCCGATGGACGATCTGCGGAGCTTCGCGGGTTCCGTTCGCTGACGTGGAGAGCGGCGAGACGCCAGGCGTCGCGGAAGCGCAGACGCGGAGTGAACCGGTGGGGGCGCGGCCTGAACGACAGAGCCGTGACGGCCGCGCCCCCACGATCCTCGCCACCCACGGGCTCACCAAGCGGTTCGGCCACATCCTCGCCGTGGACGGCCTCGACATGGAGGTGCGACGCGGCGACGTGTTCGGCTTCCTGGGGCCGAACGGCGCCGGCAAGACCACGGTGATCCGCCTCGTCCTCGGACTCATCCATCCCACCAGCGGTCACGTCGAGGTGTGCGGTCACCGCGTGCCGGGCGAGCTGCGCGGCGCGTTGCGGCATGTGGGGGCCTTCGTCGACGACCCGACCTTCTACCCCCTCATGAGCGCACGCCGGAACCTGCGCCTTCTGGGCAGCATGACCGGGCCGGTGAGCGAGGAGCGCATCGATGAGGTCCTTGAGACGGTCGCGCTCAGCGAGCGGGCCGACGACCGCGTCGGCGGTTTCAGCCACGGCATGAAGCAGCGCCTCGGCATCGCGCAGGCCCTGCTCCACAGCCCCGAGCTCATCGTGCTCGACGAGCCCACCAGCGGGCTCGACCCGCGCGGCATGAAGGACGTCCGCGAGCTGGTCCGCAGGCTCGGCGCGACGGGGACGACCGTGTTCCTGAGCTCGCACCTGCTGCACGAGGTGGAGCAGGTGTGCACGCGCGCCGTGATCATCAACCAGGGTCGCCTGGTGGTGCAGGGGCCGGTGAGCGACCTGCGCCCGCGGGACGACGCCGTCAGGGTGCTGACCGGCGACCAGACCCGCGCCGTAGAGGTGCTGCGCGGTCTCTTCGGCGCCGCCGGGGTGGGCGAGGACGAGGAGTACCTGGTCGTCCGCGCGGACGGGGACGCGGTGCCCGAGATGGTCCGCCGACTGGTCGCCGACGGCGTGGACGTGCGCGCCCTGGTGCCGGCGCGTCAACAGGGCCTCGAGGACTTCTTCCTCGAGCTGACCGGGACGGATGCGGCCGACGGGCCTCCGCCCGTCAAGCGGCGCTCCGGCCTCCACAGGCTGCTGCCCGGAGGCCGGCGATGAGCCCCGGTGACATGACTGCGCCGGCGGCCCACGGGAGCACCGCCGCCGCCATGGGCGGCCGCGCCTGGGGACCGCTGCGCCGGGAGTGGACCAAGCTGCTCTTCCAGCGTCGCAGCTACCTCATCTGGGGCGGCGCCTTCATCGTCCCGATCCTCATGGCGCTGGCGTTCTACCTCACCGGCGACGAGACGGGCGGCGGACCCGTCTTCATGGAGCGCATCACGTCCAACGGGATGTTCGTCGCTCTCGGCTCGTTGACGGTCCTGATCCCCTTCCTGCTGCCCATGGCGGCGGCGATGGTCGGCGGCTACATGATCGCCGGCGAGGCGGAGCTGGGGACACTGCGCATCGTGCTTCTCCGCCCCACCCGCAGAGGGGCGTTCCTGCTCGCCAAGTGGGCCACGGCCATGATCTATCTGGCGGTCGGTTTCGGCCTCATGCTCGCCGGCGGCCTGATCGCCGGCGGCCTCTTCTTCGGGCTGCACCCGATGGTCACGCTCTCCGGCAGCACCGTGGGCGTGTGGCACGGCCTCGGGCTGATCCTGCTCTGCTGTCTCTACGCGCTCGCCGCCATGGCGTGCATCGTCTCCATGGCGCTGTTCTTCAGCACGCTGACCGACTCGAGCCTGACGGCGTTGATCGCGACCATCGTCGTCTTCATCGTCATCACGGTGCTCATCCAGTTCGAGTATTTCGACTGGCTGCGGCCCTGGGTGTTCCCCCAGTATCTGGTGGAGTACATCAACCTGTTCCGCGACCCGATCTACTGGCGGCCGGTCCTCAAGGGTCTGGGCGTCTTCGCCCTGTGGAGCAGCTCGACGACGCTGGCGGCGTACCTGGTCTTCCGGCGTAAGGACGTGCTCTCGTAAAGTGAGGATCCGCCATGTCGCTCCTCCTCGTCGTCGCTCGGGCGTCGGCAACGGCCCGCGTGACCCCGTGCCGGCGGCTGCGGTCACGCCACGGGTCTCCTCTGTGGGGCGTCCGGTGACCGGGGTGCGGACATGACGCCGGTCCCCGCCACGATGCGCGCCCTGCAGCTCGCGGCGCCGGCCCCTGCCGCGGAGCGGCCGCTGCGGCTGCGGGAGCTCCCGGTGCCCGAGCCGGGCCCGGGTCAGGTGCTGCTGCGCGTGCTGGCCTGCGGCGTCTGCCGCACCGACCTGCACATCCTCGAGGGCGAGCTGCCGCCGCACCGCTCTCCGGTGGTGCCCGGCCACCAGATCGTGGGCGAGGTCGTGCGCCTGGGTCCGGGTGCGGCCACGGTGCGGCCGGGCGGCGACCCGGACGCAGCTCCGCTCGTGCCGGGAGACCGCGTCGGCGTGCCGTGGCTGTACCAGGCCGACGGGAGCTGCCGCTTCTGCCGGCGGGGCCAGGAGAACCTCTGCGAGCACGCGCTCTTCACCGGCTGGGACGTGGACGGGGGGTTCGCGGAGTACATGACGGCGCCGGCCGGCTTCGTCTACCGGCTTCCGGCCGGCATGAGCGCCATGGCGGCGGCCCCACTGCTGTGCGCCGGCATCATCGGTTACCGGTGTCTGCGCCTGGTCGCCGTGGTCGGCGACGACGCCGGGTTGCCGGGCCGTCCGGCCGCGGTCGCCCCGCACGGCCGCGACGACCGGCCGCGGCGGCTCGCCATCTACGGCTTCGGCTCGGCCGCCTCCCTCTGCACCCAGGTCGCCGTCTGGCGCGGCTGGGAGGTGTACGGAATCGCCCGCGACCCGGGACACCGGGCGATGGCGCGCGAGCTGGGCGCCGTGTGGGCCGGCGAGGCGCACGACGACCCCGGGGTGGTCTACGACGCGGCGATCGTCTTTGCACCCGCCGGCGAGCTGGCCGTGGAGGCGCTCCGACGCCTGGACAAAGGCGGCGTGGTGGCGCTGGGCGGGATCTACTCGTCGCCGATCCCGTCGATCGAGTACCCGTGGATCTACCACGAACGCGTCGTGCGCAGCGTGGCGAATTCAACGCGGCAGGATGCGCGCGAACTGCTTCGTGACGCCGCCGCGATCCCGATCGTGAGCCGTGTGCAGGAGTACGGGCTCGAGCAGGCCAACGAGGCGTTGCTCGATCTCAAGGAGGGCCGGGTGCGCGGCTCGGCCGTGCTGCGTGTGTCCGCAGGGTAGTCCGCTCCGGCGCACTGCGAGCACCTGTCTCTCTACAGGCCGGCTACGGGGAACGGCCTCGCGCGTCGCGGATGCCGTGGACCCCGCGGTCTCCGCGCGCTGACGCGGCCGCCGGGCCCGGAACGCGTTTGCCTCCGGGAAGACCATCTGTGAAGGCACATCCCACCGCTGCGGCGGTGATCGAGAAGAGGACACGGCGATGACTGCGAGATGGAACGGCGTCACGCTCGCCGAGAGCGACGACACGGTCGTCGTGGAGGGCAACCACTACTTCCCGGAGGCGTCGGTCCGCATGGAGTACCTGCGTCCGACCGACCTGCACACCGAGTGCCCCTGGAAGGGCACGGCGAGCTACTACGACATCGTGGTGGGCGGCGAGACCAACGAGGGCGCCGCCTGGTATTACCCGGAGCCCAAGGAGGCCGCCCGGGAGATCACCGGCCGCGTGGCGTTCTGGCGCGGCGTGGAGGTCGCGCCCTGAGGCGCGCCGTGAGTGGACGCGGGGGGGGTCAGCCGCCGGCGACCGGCAGCATGACCTCCACCCGGTCGCCGTCCGAGAGCGGCGTGTCCAGAGCGGCGTCCGGCGGCAGGAGCCGGCCGTTGAGGGTCACGGCCACCAGGAGGCGGCGGCCGTAGAAGATGCGCGCCGCATAGCGCGGGGCTTGGCCGACGGCCGCCCGCAACGCCTCTCCGGCCGTCGCGGCCTCGCACGGGATGTCGCGTGCCGGGTCCGGCGACGTGAGCGCCGCCGGCAGGCCGACCGTGACCGTGGCCCGCGGACCTCCCTCCGTCGCCAGTGTCTCCTTCCGGGCCATGGTTCCCTCGCCTGACGTCAGCGCGTGCCGCTGGGACGCAGCAACTCGGCCACCTGGAAGGCCACGTCGAGCGACTGCCGGGCGTTGAGCCGGGGATCGACCAGTGAGGAGTAGCAGACGCCCAGGTCGCACTCCTGCACCGGCTCCGCCCCGCCGACGCATTCCGTGACGTCGTCGCCGGTGAACTCGAGGTGGACACCGCCCGGCCACGCGCCTTCGGCGCGGCAGACGGCGAAGAACGCCTCCAGCTCGCCCATGATGTCGTCGAAGCGGCGTGTCTTGATGCCCTCGGCTGTCGTGATGCCGTTGCCGTGCATGGGATCGGAGGCCCAGACCACCGGGTGTCCGGCCGCCTCGACGGCGCGGATGAGCGGCGGGAGGACGCGCTCCACATGACCGACGCCGAGCCGCGCGATCAGCGTGAGCCGGCCCGGGTCGCGGTCCGGGTCGAGGCGATCGCAGAGCGTGACCAGCTCGGCGGGCTGCGTCCGGGGGCCGAACTTGACCGCGATGGGGTTGTGCACGCCGGCGAAGAACTCGACGTGGGCGCCGGCGGGGTCGCGCGTGCGTTCGCCGATCCACAGCAGGTGCGCGGAGCAGTCGTACCAGGTGCCGGTGAGACTGTCGCGCCGGCTGAGGGCCTCCTCGTAGGGGAGGATCAGGCCCTCGTGACTGGTGTACAGGTCGACCTCGTGGAGCTGGCGCTCGCGTTCGAGGTCGATGCCGCAGGCGGCCATGAAGCGCAGCGAGTCCTCGATGCCGCGGGCGATGCGCTCGTAGCGGCGCCCCTCGGGGGAGCGCGCGACGAACTCCTGGTTCCACGTGTGGAGCTTGCGCAGGTCGGCGAAACCGCCCTTGGTGAACGCGCGCAGCAGGTTGAGACGGGCCGCCGACTGGTGGTACGCCTGCAGCATGCGCGCGGGGTCCGGGATACGGGCGGCGGCGTCGAAGGCGTCGTCGTTCACCATGTGGCCGCGGAACGACGGCAGCTCGACCCCGCCCTTCACCTCCGTGGGGCTGGAGCGCGGCTTGGCGAACTGGCCGGCCGCGCGGGCCAGTTTGACCACCGGCAGGGCGGCCCCATACGTGAGCACCGTCGCCATCTGCAGCATGATCTTGAGGTTGTCGCGGATGCGTGGCGCGGTCAGGTCGCGGAAGCTCTCGGCGCAGTCCCCGGACTGCAGCAGGAAGCCGCGGCCGGCGGCGACCTCGGCCAGGGCCCGGCGCAACTGACGCGCCTCGCCGGCGAACACCAGCGGCGGCATGGCCTTGAGCTCCGCGGTGACGGCGTCCACGGCCGCTGCATCGGGCCAGTCAGGCTGCTGGGCCGCGGGCAGGGCGCGCCAGGAGTCCGGGCTCCAGGGTGGGAGGGTCTGTGCCGTGGTGTTCAACGACTGCTCCTCTTTCGTCGGGCGCGGCGGGCCGGGACCCTCAGGCCAGCATGCGCTCCACGGACCGGAGGGCCTTGACGCGGATGGGCTCGGGGACGACGACCTCGTGCTCGAGCACGTCGTCCCACTCATCCCCGAGCGTGGCGATGGCCTTCTCCAGCGTGTTGCGCTTCATGTTCGGGCAGATCGCCTGGGCTGAAGCCGGGATGAACCGTCGGTCAGGGTAGAGCTGGCCGAGCTTGTACAGCAGCCCCGTCTCGGTGGCGACGATGAACGTTCCGGCCTTGCTCGACTGCGGGTAGCGCAGCATTCCGCTCGTGCTGGTGACGACGTCGGCGATCTCGAGCACCTCGCGCCGGCTCTCCGGGTGGGCCATGAGGACGCTGCCCGGGTTGGCGGCGCGGATGCGCTCGATCTCCGCGGCGCGGAAGTCGTCGTGCACGTGGCACCAGCCCTGCCAGAGGATCATCGTCTCCTCGCGGCCCGTCTGCCGGGCGACGTAGTCACCCAGGTTCCTGTCCGGCACGAAGATGATCTTCTGGCCTTTGGGGAACCGCTCCACGATCTGGACGGCGTTGGAACTGGTGCAGCACACGTCGGTCTCGGCCTTGATGTCCGCCGAGGTGTTGACGTAGGCGACGACGACCGCGTCCGGATGCTCGGCCTTGAGCTTGCGCAGCCCCGCCACCGTGACCATGTCGGCCATGGGGCAGCCGGCGCGCTTGTCGGGCATGAGCACCGTCTTCTCGGGCGAGAGGATGTAGGCGGTCTCGGCCATGAAGTGCACGCCGCAGAACAGGATCACGCGGTGCGGGTCCTTGGCGGCGATGCGCGAGAGCTCGAGAGAGTCGCCGGTGTGGTCGGCCGCGTCCTGCACCTCGGGGCGCTGGTAGTTGTGGGCGAGGATGACGGCGTCGCGCTCGGCGGCGAGGCGGCGGAGCTCCTGCTGGAGGGCGGCGAAGTCTGGCATGGGGTCACCGGAGGCGGGTCGCGGGTGGGCGGCGTGCGGAGATTATACGCGCGTACCGTCCTCTCGGCTTCCGGCGCGCCGAGCACGCCGCGGACGTGGCGGCAACGGCCGCAGTCGTCCAGGTGGCAGCCGGACCCCGGAGACGCGGCGACCCACAGGGCGTCCCCCGTGACCGCGCCCGGGAGCAGGCGCCGCCAGGCCCTCCCGTTGCGCCGCCGTCCATCCGGCTCACCGTCGACGGTGTGGCCGCAGGGTGCGGTGGGGTACATCGGGACCGGGAGTGAGGAGCGACCGGATGCCTGGACGAGCGACGACGGTCGGCGGATGTGCGGCAGCCGCGCTGGGCGTGGTCTGCCTGCTCGCGGCCATCCTGAGCGGAGCGGGCTGCGGCGGCGGGCCCTCCCGGGACGGCGGCGAGCCGGCGCTGCCGACGACCGGCGTCGTGCGGGTCGACGGCGGCGACATCCGCGGGTCCGTCGACGGCTCGGTCAGCATCTACCGCGGCGTCCCCTTCGCGGCGCCGCCCGTGGGCCCGCTGCGCTGGCGCCCTCCACAGCCGGTGAGGCCGTGGGAGGGCGTCCGGGAGTGCGTGAGCTTCGCGCCGGCCTGCCCGCAGCAGAACGTTGCCGGGCTCGCCGGACGGGTCTCGGGCCCGCAAAGCGAGGACTGTCTCTATCTGAACATCTGGTCGCCGGCGCATGCGCCCGGGGAGCGGCTCCCCGTCATGGTGTGGATCCACGGCGGCGGCTTCGTCTGCGGGACGGCCTCCCTCCCCGGCCGTCAGGCGGTCTCGCTCAGCGCCGGTGGTCGCGTCGTGCTGGTCTCCGTCAGCTACCGTCTCGGCATCTTCGGGTACCTCGCGCTCTCGTCCCTCTCGCGTGAGTCGGCGGACGGCATCTCCGGCAACTACGGCCTGCTCGACCAGA